>Ga0209068_10001311_pt1 | contig 12496 bp, 9 predicted proteins | sample ColStrG_CSR_2012_FD_187200 | JGI IMG/M metagenome (GOLD analysis project Ga0209068, IMG submission 187200) | Freshwater sediment microbial communities in response to fracking from Pennsylvania, USA - Cold Stream Run_MetaG_CSR_2012 (SPAdes)... | ecosystem: Environmental > Aquatic > Freshwater >... | reverse complement strand
GGTGGGCACGACGCCGCCCGAAGTAATTTCAAATAGCGCGCCGTTCGCATTCGCTTCCAGCTGCGCATCGTCCAGCGCAACGGCAAACGGCCAGCTGCCGGATTGCTGCGCGGCCGCAGGATGCACCAGATCGAGCGTGCGCGGGGGCTTGTTGTCGTCCGTAAATTTTTTTAGCTGCCAGCTTCGCACCACAGCGCCGCGGTTTGAAATTTCCACGCGGTACAGATCGCTCTCAATGACCACGGAATTTTCGGAGGTCGCCGCGCGCATGGTCACCGGAGCGGCGGAAGCCGTTGCCTTTCCCGCGCGGCTAACTGAAGGGGAAGCGACTCCAGGCGCCGGCGAAACGGGAACCGTGGTTGCGGTAACAGGAGGCTTTGCAGGAGGCTGAGGCTGCACCGGCGGCTTGTAGATCATCGACCATGCGGCAATCACGATGAGACACAGAACGGCCGCAATCAGCGAGCGCATCTCCGTCGACATTTCCTTGCGCTCGCTCAAGAACGAACCTCTTTAGTAGCGCGGGCTTCAGCTTGCGGATTTGGATTCTTAGCAAGGCCGAAAATCCGCAGGCTGAAGCCCGCGCTACTCAAACTCTTACGCAAAGAATCGCCCGCATCGGGCACAAAATCCACGCCGCCGCGCGTGAAGGGATGGCAGCGCAAAACGCGCCGCAGCGCCAGCCACGCACCGCGCCGCGCCCCATGAATTTGTACCGCCTCAGCAGCGTAGTGCGAACAGGAAGGATAAAACTTGCAGGCGCTGGGCATCAGCGCCGAAAAAGAAGTCTGATACACGCGCACCGCAAACAGCAGCGCGCGCGCAGCACCGCTCATGCCTTCGGCGCTGTGGTCCGCACACTGCTCTGAATGCCGCGCAGCAGGCGCACTAATTCCGTCTCCAGCGGCGCAAACGCCGCCTTGGCCACTGTGGCTCGCGGATGAATCACGATGTCCCATCCCGTAGGAATCTCCGTCCTGTTGCGCCGTAAAATATCGCGAATGCGGCGCTTAATGCGGTTGCGCACCACCGCGCCGCCCAGAGCTTTCTTTACGCTGATCCCAAAACGGCTGGCGTTTCGCCCCGCGACCCCCGCCGTCGTGGGAACTTCGAGCGAAGGCTTCCGCCCGCTGGCCTCTTTCGGAAGCGCGATCTGCGCGCGGAAGAAAACGGAAAACTGAGGGCTCGAACGGCGCTGACCGGCGCCGTATACGGCTTCGTATTCCACGCGCTTCAGCAGACGCATGGCACGAGGAAATCCATGCCGCTGCTCGCCTGAACGTCCGTCAGGCGTTTCCGTATCAGATGGGCGTAAGACGATGGCGTCCCTTTTTGCGTCGGGCCGCGAGAACCTTGCGGCCTCCTTTAGTCTTCATGCGCGCGCGAAAACCGTGTGTCTTGTGGCGACGGCGCACTTTCGGTTGAAACGTGCGTTTCGGCAAAGAACTCTCCCCCTCGGTGCCAACTATTGGACCGTTTCAAAACGTCTAGTGTAGTCGAGGCCAGTATGGCGGTCAAGGATGGCACGGGGTAAGGTTATAGAGCGGGGAAAAGTGATACACCCCGTGTTTTAGCGTATCGAGTGTAATTGCGCCAGCAATGCGGGTCAGTGACTCAAGAATTTAGCGTATATGCACACGAATAAAGAAACCTCCTCTGCTCGGGATGTTTGAAATGTCGACGGACATGGGTGCGGTCGCATGAAAGCATAGTAGAATTCAAGCACAGTGCCTATGCCATTACCAAAGCGAGAATTTTCAAAGAGCAAGATGTCGATGTATCTTCGCACGCTGTGCGAACGGGAACTATATTTGTCGCTCTTCTCTAATAACCCCAGTGAGTTGGAGAAGGCAGGCATACCGGTGCCGCTCAAGTCACGCCCCGGCGTTCAGCTAATTACGGCCTCTGGACGCGAGTTCGAGTACGAACAATATAATGTGCTGTGCAGTTCACTTCCAAACAACGTGTTTGCCAAAAATAGCGGGACGGTACGGGTTAATCTCTTGGACGCCCTTTCCAAGATCACAACTCCGACCCTTATTCTTCAGCCTCAGATTGAGCCGGAAAGCTTTCGGGAGATCGCGCTTACGAATATTGGTGTCGCGAAAGACGATCAGAAATTCATTCCGAAGATCTCTGGCCTGCGTCCAGATGTGATCTTCGCTGATGTTCGCCGTGAAATGGAATTCGAAATCCTGCCGGATGGAACCCGCCGCCGACTGGCAGAGGATGACAAGCGCATGGCGCTGTCCATTATCGACCTGAAAAATATCACTGAGGCAAATGCGAGTTATTCCGCAGAAGTGTGCCTGTATGCGATTTTTGTGGCGAATTGGCTGCACAGTGGAGGCAAGGCATTTCTCGGCAAGTTTTTCGTTTCAGACCGTATTTATCTGTGGCGGCATATCGAAATGCCAAATTTCACCAAGATTTTGGGCACGAAGGAAGGCGGCGACCATGCTAATCGCTTGAAGGCCTTGCGCGAGGACTTGGAAGACGGCCTTGTGCTTTTTCTGATTTACATGCCCAGCGTGCGGAAATTTTTCTGCGAAGACTTGCCGCGTGTTGTGCAACTTGGAGATTCAAAAGGTTGGAATGCCGTCCCCTACCATGTGAATCCACGGTGCAGTTCGTGCGACTGGCTTGGAAACCGCGTTTGGCTGTCTGATGATGATCGCAAGCATTTCGATGCACACAAAGACAACTACTGCACACCGGCCGCCGAGAACTCGGACCATCTTTCAAAGATGGCAACACTGACGAAAGGTGCAAGCAGCGTTCTGTTTACCGGTGGCCACCAGAAAGTGGCCAGCTTGGTCGGTATCAAGGCGGAAGCTCCGGTTCTCCGCAAGCACTCCCTGCTCAAGCAAGACCGTGGGCAGATTTCACACCGCGCGGAATCGATCGTTACCGGTAAAGTTACGGTTGATGGCGTCTCGAAAGTTGGAGGCCTCGCAAAGCGCCTTGGCGCTGAGTTTGACATCATCGTCAACTTCGATTCCGGTTCGGGTTTTCTGACGGGCATCGCCATTCGCGGGGCGCTATTTTCCCCATTCGGTTCGAAGTTTCCCGCCATAGATGGTAAGGAGCCCTCATCGGTCAAATCGTTGGGCGAAGATGCGTTTGTCGTAAACAAAGATGCCGCTCTTGCCGAATGGGCGGCGGTGCTGTCGTTCATCGAACGCTTTGCGGGCTGGATTGAAGAAGCCGAAAGGCTTTTCGCAGCGAATAATTTCGGAACGCTACACACTCAGATTTGCTTCTGGGAGGTTCGTCAATATGAAGAGCTTTGCAATGCGTTTGGCAGGCACTTGCTGGAGATTCTCGACCTACCGGAACGCTCTCAGCGGGCACTGGCGTGGATTTTTCCGCCGGACGAGTTGTTGGAAAAATCCGACCATATTTGCCCGAATATTGTTTTCATACGCGACATCGTAGCGGGCTCAGTGCGTTTGCCGCAGTTCTTCGCTACCACGCTTCTCGGAACGGCCGATTATTATCACCACGAGCGCATGCACCCGCGCAAGGTCGATAACTACTATCTGGAGCCGCTCGGCAATGCGATTCCGCGCGAGCGCATTTTCGAGATTTGGAAATCCACCACGGGCACAGTTCGGATCTTCGGCAAAACCAGGCCAATCTCGGAAGCAATCACTCGTTACGGCGATGTGCTGAAAACACATACCTGGGCGCTTGCCAGCGTGACCGCGCGTCTGCGAATTGATCTCAAGGCCGCCATCAGCGGCGACGCTCCGGCGCTCTCCATGACAATTCCGGCCGGCTTGTTGGGCGTCGCCTATGACTCGAAGGTCTGGGATCGCTGGTCCCAGGTGTCGGCTGCAGTTGCCAAGACTGAGTCGCTCGGTTCCTTCATCGCACGGGCGGAGTCCCTCGAGGCTTCATACAAGGCGATTTTGTTGGTCAGTCTGATAAAAGATCACGGGAATAATCTGCTCGATTTTGCAGTCAGCGAGGATTCGTCCGAAGCAAAAATCGAGGAAGGTGACACCTGCACCGTAGGGATCGTCAGTTGGCCAGGATTTCCATTGGCTAACGGCAAGTCGCTGGATCTCGGTCTCGACCCCAAGCTGTCCTTCATTCCGATGCACAAAATCATAGCTGCTCGGATCGAAAAGTTCGACCGTGTGGCCAAGCGGCTAACCGTGGCACTGAGTCCAAAGTGGCACGGAGTTGAGACCCAATTCAATGCTGTCATGGCCAAAGGGGTACTTCCTATCGGAAAGGAGCCCATTTACTTGCTCGAAGGCTCTGCCTTCGACGATTCGCGCGATGTCACCACCATTCTTCAACAAATCGGTAACCCAAGTTGTTCTATCGCAGCTCCTGAGGCTTTAGCAGCTTTGGGCGCATCCGCAGCGAAGAAGATTCCTAAAGGCACCGATCTAGATACTCCAATTGCCGAGGTGCTCTGGCAAGCCAATAAGCTGGTATCCAAGGAATTTAGGAAAGACAAGGACGTTGAGGCCATCGTAAGCTTCGCCAGAAAGGCTAACGCACACGATCTCAATACCAGTCAGATTGACGCCGTCAGGGCATGCGCTAAGTACAGGCTAACCATCGTCTGGGGGCCCCCGGGCACCGGCAAGACGGACACACTTGTAGCGTTCCTGCACTCGGTCATTCGTCAACGAATGGCGAAAAAAATTTTAATCACTGGGCCAAACTACAGGACAGTCGAGGAGTTGTCTGCCCGCCTCATTGGGAATCTGGAGGCCGATGCAACCGCCGCATGTGACTTCTATTGTCTCTACTCAAAATCGCGCCAACCCAAGCCCATCGGGAAGAAGTCAAAACACTTGAACCTCAAGTCGGTCATTCGGGAGGAAGGTAATACTGATTATCTGGAACTGCTTGCAAGTCTTGGCGACGACAAGAAACTGACTGTCATCTCAACAACAGCTCATATCGTCCACCAAGTGACGAAAAACGCGGGCAAAGCCAATTCATTCGTAGATACAATCTTTGATCTTGTTGTTCTCGATGAGAGTTCGCAGATTCCGGTCACGCTTGCTCTGAAACCTCTCGCTGCAATGAAGCCTAATGCCCAAGTCATCATCGCTGGCGACCACAAACAAATGCCTCCTATTCAGCACCTCGAACCGCCGAAAGGTGCCGAGCACCTGGTGGGCAGCATTCAGGCGTATCTCATCCGACGCTTCGACATCGCGGCGGCGCCCTTGCTGCGGAATTACCGGTCCAATAAAGACCTTGTAGACTATGCCCGTCTTCTGGGCTATCCAGCAAAGCTGCAAGCAGAATTTCCGATACGCGATCTTCAGTTACTGAAAGCCGTCGAGGCAGTCACCAAAGCCATGCCCGCCAGCCTGCCAGTTACCACCGCTTACGAGGAACTGTTGAAGCCGGAGCGGCGCGTAGCCGCGTTCATTCACGAAGACATCACGTCATCGCAGGCGAACGAGATCGAAGCAGGGCTTGTAGCAGGACTCGCTTATGTGACGCGTCAGGTGATGGCAAAGGATCTCAACGAGGACAAAGCCACCGCGAAGACCGCCTATTCCGAAGATCAATTCTTCGAGTCCGGAATCGGTATCGTTACGCCTCACAAAGCCCAAAAGGCGCTTGTTGTTCGGAAGCTGTTGGAGTTATTTCCGAAGGCAAACCCAAAGGTGGTCTTTGAATCCGTCGATACAGTCGAGCGGTTTCAGGGAGGTGAACGCGATACCATCATCGTCTCGTTCGGCGTGGGCGATACTGACATCATCGAAGGTGAAGAAGAATTCCTTCTTCAACTTGAACGCACCAACGTCGCCATTTCGCGAGCGCGTGCGAAGTGCATCGTGCTGATGCCAAAATCCCTCGCCTATCATTTGCCAACCGACGAGAAGGCAGCGGCAACGTCCATCGCGATTAAATCCTATCTTGAGGAATTCTGCGGGCATCGGAAAGCGATTATTGTTGAATTCGGCGGGGAGAAACGAAACGGCGAAGTCCGCTGGCACTAATTGAAGAAAGCAAAGACAAATGACTACTGTGCTTGCATACAAAAAAGACTTCGCGTTCAATGCGATCTGCCCGTATTACACGATGTTTCCACTCGAATTTCCGATGCATCTGTTGAGGAAGTATCAAGGCAAATCCCCGACAGTGTTGGACCCTTTCTGCGGTCGCGGAACTACGATTTACGCTGCCCGGAAGTTAGGCTTGCGCTCATACGGTCTCGACACTTCTCCAATCGCTGTTGCCATTACGCAGGCAAAACTCGCTAGCGCCGAATCGAAAAATGTTGTGGCGCTTGCAAGTGAGTTAGTAGCGCGGACGCCCAAGGATGTACCGGACAAGCCATTTTTTAAGCGAGCCTTCTCCAGGGAGACGCTGTTGCAGCTTTGCAGCCTTCGTGAGGGGCTTCTCAGCGAGAAAGAAGCAACAAACGAATCCGCGATTTTGCGCGCCGCCGCGCTTGGATGCTTGCACGGCCCCTTGCCGGTAGGAGAAGGAACTCCGAGCTACTTTTCCAACCAAATGCCACGAACCTTTGCTTCCAAGCCTGACTATTCACTCAAGTATTGGCGCGACCGTGATTTGTTTCCTCCAAATGTTTCTGTGATTGACGCGCTCACGAAGAAACTCAAACGCATAACGGATTTGAATGCCGATTCGCCCAGCCGCATTCAGAACGTAAAGTGCTTGGATGCACGTAAGGCAACGTCATTCGGCAGGATTAAAGGTCCCATCGTCGTCATAACGTCTCCACCGTATTACGGGATGCGAACCTACGTACAGGACCAATGGTTAAGAATGTGGTTTCTCGGCGGGGATGAAGAAATCAACTACGAAAACAACAACCAGCTCTGCCACACTGGCCACGAACGTTTTATCAAGGATTTGTCTAAGGTCTGGGACATTGTCGCGAAGCGTGCGCAGGACGAAGCCCACCTGCACGTCCGCTTCGGAAGCATTCCGTCGGCTAAAAGCGACGCGCGAAAGATTCTGAAGGCCTCGTTAGAAGAGTCCGGTTGTTGGAAACTCATTTCGGTCCGAAACGCTCAAACATCACAGTTCGGTAAGCGTCAGGCGGACTACATGGGGCTCGAATCCGATCCCGCTACCGAGTTCGACTTTCACGCGCTCCTCAACTGAATTCACGAACCGGTCAGATTTGCATGAGCCATTGGCACGCTAATTATACATCGAGTCAAATAGAGTCCAAGTCCAAACGGAACACAATTAAGTTTTAATTCGCAGGGCCGAGCTGGATTCCTGCAACTTGCGCAAGCTTTAACCAATGCCGTGGATGCGGGCGACGCCTACCAGCGCGAATGTCCGTAGCATACTGCCCTGATATGCCGAGTGCCGTTGATATGGCCGGAATCGTCAATTCCGCGAGTCGAGACTGAATCTTCTCTCTGTAGGTTTTTTCGTTTAGCCAGTCCGGCAATTCCGACGGTCGCCAAGCCCGCTCGGCGGCATGATGTCTGCGCTGCGTCTCACTGCGACGAATCTCAGCCTCTTTGCTGTGCGAAACAATTCGACCTTGCTGCGCAGCCTTAAGTAGCGACTCCCTGGTCACACTCACAGCACAAGATGCACAATAATTATCGTTGCGCTTAATCGGGGTTCCACAAATTTTGCAAACCTTCTGTGGGATTGGCGCATTTGTAACTATGAGGCTGACCGGCTCACTTTTTACTTGCCGCCTGTGACTTTCAGTCAGTCTCTTAGCGGGCACAGACTGAAAATGCGGTCTCGATCTCTTTGCCCATAAGGCGTGCGAGACCCGTTCTGCTATCGGCGCAACTGCTCGGCCCCACGTTAATGCTGTTTCCGATAGACGAGCAGTGAAGGACCCCATCAGTCGGCAATTACCATCACGCTGCTCGAAAAACCAGTCTCGCCGGAGCGGTCCTCGGAGAATCCAATTCAACAGATAACCATCGACCTCAGGCCGAATTGGTTCCATAAGGTCACAAGCAAGGCTGTCACGTGCATCCGTGTCTGTGTGAAGTACACCGATGCCAGGGTCCAGCCCTAGCGCGGAAGCAGCCAGGCATGCTTCTGATTCGAGTATTGCATAAAGGTAGTTCAGAATCGCATTGGGCGGATTGACTGCGAGACGAGGCGATCCGGTCAGCGGCGACTTGCGGGTACCGAAGGATCGCCAGTGATCTGGTACCCGATTAAGATCGTTTCTTGGAAAGTTGATCGCTATGCCACTCCATGCGGACCAATAGACTTGGGCGGCCCGTGCTTCAAAGCGGCGAACGGTTTCAATCGACTCAGCGGTCGCAAGTGAGGCGCGAGCGGAAGCGATCATATCGGCAACGGATGAATTCAGTAGTACGTCGCGTGCTAGCCGTTCTTGACCCACGAGCTTTTGGTCAATTAGTTCCCGTGCAATTTGCAATGCAGCCCCAGACTGGTGTGCAAGTGACTGAGCGCGTCGCAGTCGAGCGTCCGATGGTCGAACGGGACCTGTTGTCGCAAGAACAGAACCATCCCGCTCAAGCATGACAAAAGCCGCATCCTGATCGGCAAGCCAGCGGAGCGCGGCAAGCGAAACAAAGCCATCTGCCCCGATCACGACAAGACGGCGAAGTCCATGGCCGACACGAGGAAGGTGCGCCTCGCGGCGATCACTTGCGATGCCGTTTTTGAGAATCAAGTGGCCGCGATCTACGTGAACGGTGATTCCGTATCCGTATAGAGTGACAACTCCATTTCGCGGAGTGAGTGAATTGCTAGAGTGCGGAAGTTGAGATACCGTTGCCGAAGCTGCCATGGGAGCCATTACTCCTTTGGTGGTTAGGGCTTGTCGTCTGCTGAAACAGGCGGCAGGCCCGCTTTTTCCTCTAATTTTATCACTTTCGAGATGTTTCTTACTCGGTTTCGATTTCCCAGAATGAGAAATTTAGTTCGGAACATTAAGTTGCACCTAGCATGGGTGCTGCCAAGATCGATACAATTGCCGACAAATGTTTGCTGATAATGAGTCCCCGTTCACGCCTCGGCCCTTCTGGTTTGCGAACGACCAATTACTAATGGGAGTCTTCGCGGCAGAAGTCACTACAGTGTCGAAACTACTGGCAAATTATCCCGACATTCGTAGACTTTTCGATGCTCCGGACGCCACGCTTCCCGAGCGGAGAGCATGTTTTGGAGTTCTGGCACACCGCGCCCTCATGGATGGCATCGATGAAACACTTACAGGACGATACGTACAGGCACCATCCTTAGGGGTCGAAGAAGAAAATGTGCTTAGGAAGACGCGAAACCTTGTCGCTAGTGATGCGCCCGCTTGGGTCGTTGAGATGAGCGCGGTAGTGGGGCGGCTGCCATTTCATATTCACAAAGTGTTACCAGAACCACTCCGCACGCAAGGCTATGATAATGAGAATGCAGAGCAAGTTTCGGCTCTCAAGTCGGCGATGGCGACACTGAGCACTGTCGATAAAATTCGCTCATTGACCATGAGGGTGCTCGACGATCAACTACAGCGCCTTGAGCGACGTTGGTCAGCCGAAAATGTCCGGTTACGCGAAATGGTTGTCCAAACCCACGTTGCACCAAGCGACACCGCTTCAGTTAAGCCAAAGAAGAAGAAACGCGGGAGCCTCCGCGACAGACAAAGGGCGAATCGAGGCAGGGTGATCGCAGAGATTGCTGACATTTCAAAAACACAAGCCGAATTCCTGCGGCGGATGGACGAGCGCAAAGTTCCGCCCCAGCCTACTTGGAGCAGCCGTTGGCCTGGCTCGTGGGTGCAAGCATACAAGGACCCGCATCTTCGGAAACTCATCCAGCAAGATAAGTCCCGCGCATTGGGTCGCGTGCACACTGGGCGCAAGAGCTAATTTTCAGCACTTCATCTCTCTCTGCTCTCTCTCCAAAGAGAAATCTTTCAACGTTGAGATAAGCCTTATTTTATGCGGTTACGCGATATTTTCCGAGTTCGCAAATAGGTGCAAGCCCTCGACACTTTGCACCGACTCTATATCCTGCCAGCATGGCAAGGTCAAAAAGAGTACGTCGTTCGCTGGTCTATCGTGACAAGAAGACGGGACGCCTCGTCTCCGAATCAACTTGGAAGCGAAGCAAAGCTCGCGGCGGAACTCGGTATGTTCGACAAAGAACAAAGGTCCAGCGCGCGCGCGGCACGAGGCTAATCGGCGTAGGCAGTCGGATCAAAGACCCGCGTGTCGCCCGAGCTTTGGGTCTCATGCGACGAGAGGGAGTCTCAGCATCCGAAGCGGCCCGCCAGGAGAAGATGAAACTTAAGACCTTCCGTCAAGGCGCTGGAAGATATCTTTACAGGGCTGGCCCAGGCAAACCCTTGAAAGCACGCACTGAGGATCAGCTCTCGTTCTCCATGACCGTCCTCACTGCCGGGGGGCCAGCCGAAGTAATCGTTCGAAACTCACGTCAAAGGAAACTACTTCACCGATATGAATTTGCTTTAAGAATGTTCCGAGCTGGTGAAGATGGAGCTGAAGCCGCGCTCAAAGAATTTGAAGGCAAGAAGGTAGGTGGCCACACGATGGTCACTGACATTAAATTGCTTATCCAATTGGAGGAAGCTGGGCAACTCGATTTTGATGCCTTCTACACTTCAGTCGGAGCCCGGGCATGAAACCCAATAGCGCAGTAAAGCCCGTTTGTGTGATTTGTGGGTCAGCTAAGAACATCGAGTACAATCACGCTGGCGGACGAAATCATGTTGCTTGGTTCACAGTTCCATTTTGCGAAAAGCACCACCAGGAATTTCATCGTCTCCTGGAAAGCGCGGGAATTGACCTTCGCTACACATCCAATAAGCTAAAACGCTTGGTTATTGCCGCTCTTGCGTTGACGATAGCTCTATGGATCGTACTTCAGGCCCTCCGGGAAGCCGTTCATATTCCCGAGAAGAACACATAAGCACGACGAGCGATTTGCCTGAGCAGAACCGTCACGATATTTTTGTGCGGGCGCACACACGTGTCCGCAAAAAGGACGCGAGGAATCGCAGATGGTCTCCGAAGTGGTCCAAGTATTGTCTCATCTTTGACACCGAGACCACACTCGATACCGGTCAGAAACTGAATTTTGGCACCTATCGCCGCTGTCAGCTCAACGGAAACAAATACGTATGTGTGGCGGAAGGGGTTTTTTACAGAGACGATCTTCCGAAGAGTCAGATAAAGCTCCTAAAGCGATACAGGGACAATCCTTCGAAATTACCTTCTATTGAGTTGTTTCCTGCAAAGATGACGCTGGGGTTGCTGAACCGTTCTTCGTTTGTCGGCCGCATCCTGTGGAAATCCATACGAAACGGCGAACTCGTAGTCGGCTTTAACTTGCCGTTTGATTTAACCCGACTGGCAATCAAATCAACTGCTGGCAGGAAGGGTGAGTGGTCTCTCGCGCTCTCATCGCTTTGGAGGAACCCCAAGACAGGCCGAATAGTACCTAACCCGAAGCGACCCCGGATCATCGTTGATGCTCAGAACAGCAAGATGGCTTTTATCAAACTAGGCAGTATTTTGCATAAAGAGGAGTGGCCAAAAGAAGGTCGGTTTCTCGATTTGCGTACGCTCGCCTGGGCGTTACGGAACGAATCCTACAGCTTAAAAAATGCCTGCAAGGCATTCCACGTCGAAGGCAAAGTGGATCACAGACCGTCGGGGCAGATCAATTCCGAAGAGATCGAATACTGCCGAGGTGATGTTGCCGCCTCGCATCGTTTGCTAAATGCCGCTATGGAAGAATTCGATCGGAATCCAGTCGATTTACATCCTGAGAAAGCATATTCACCAGCTTCGATCGCCAAAGCTTATTTGAAAGAAATGGGAATTAAGCAGCCCAAGTCGCATTTCAGAGTTCCCAACAATGCACTTGGAATTGCAATGCAAAGTTACTACGGCGGACGGGCAGAGTGCCGCATACGAAAGACTCCCGTTCCAGTGATCCATACTGATTTCACGAGCCAGTATCCAACCGTCAACGCGCTGTTAAGAAATTGGGATGTCCTTAAGTCCAGCTCGGTCCGATTTGTCAATTGCACGACCGCTGTTAAAAAGCTGGTTTCCAAAATACAGCTTGAAAACACGTTCGATCCGGTCTTTTGGAAGCAGCTCTCATTCTTCGCACTCGTCAAACCCAACGATGACATTCTTCCGGTGAGAACGGTTTATGGTGGCAAAACGCAAAACATCGGCCTGAACTATCTAACTTCCGAGAAGCTTATCTGGTATGCGGGTCCCGATCTCATTGCTTCAAAAATCCTCACGGGCAAGACTCCCAAAATCCTAAAAGCGTTTCGAATGGTTCCGTCGGGTCGACAATCTGGGTTGAAGCGGACGAACCTTGGAGGAATGGTAGAGGTAAATCCAGAAGATGATTTCTACCGGACAGTAATCGAGCAACGGATTTCCCACAAAGGTGCTCGGCATGCATAAGTTCCGTTTCCGGGGCAACTGGAAGATTCAGCTCGAGAACACGACCGATGGTTACCACTTCCCGATGGTGCACAAGTCGTGGA
>Ga0209068_10001310_pt1 | contig 12505 bp, 7 predicted proteins | sample ColStrG_CSR_2012_FD_187200 | JGI IMG/M metagenome (GOLD analysis project Ga0209068, IMG submission 187200) | Freshwater sediment microbial communities in response to fracking from Pennsylvania, USA - Cold Stream Run_MetaG_CSR_2012 (SPAdes)... | ecosystem: Environmental > Aquatic > Freshwater >... | reverse complement strand
GCTGCGGCTGGACGTGGATGGTGCAGCCGTCTGCTGCGATCAGCAGCCGGTCGCCGTCGAGCCACGACAAGGCGGCGGCGGTCCGGTCGAAGCGCACGGTGATGTGAGTGTCCGGACCGGTGGTCAGGGTCAGCCCGTCGTCGGCGACGGTAATGGCCCGGTCGAGCGTTCGGGCGTTGGCTTCGAACAGTCGCTGGCCGGAGACCGGGGCCTGCGAGCACATGGGCGCCCGGGTCAGCTGCGCGGTGGCCGCCGTTTCTACCGGGACGGCGTACAGCGCGCTCGCCTGCGCGCGCCCGGCGGACTGCGCCACCTCCTCGGCGGTCACCCGCTGGCTCATCTCCACCACCTCCAGCACGGACAGCAGCGGACCCCCCAGCAGCAGGTCCTTGCCGCATGAGCTGAGCCAGGCCCTGCCCAGGCCCGGTTCGAGCTGGACCCGCCTGACGGCCTGGCGCCACCCTTCCAGCGCCGGGTCGTCCACCTCACCGGCAGCCAGGCGACCCAGCACCGTCAGGAGCACTTCGGCCACCTCGCCCTGGCGCCCCTCGACGGAGTCCGCTGCCAGGATCAGGTGCGCTGAGGTTGCGTCCAGCGGCTCGTAGACCGCAGTGGGCTGGTAGCTGACAGCCCGCTCGTACCTGAGCTCGCGGAACAGGAGCTCGCGCAACACCTCGGCAAGGGCACCGCCGGCCATGCTGCGGTCCACTACGCACAGCGCAGCCGTCGATGAAAGCGAGCTCGGGAACCAGCCCGGAAGGGTGTCGACCGCCGACTCGGCGGCCGGGGGTTGCCGGCGACTCCCGCTGGGCAGCGGAAGGCGCAGATCCGCGGGCGGCTTCCCCGTCCACAGCAGGACTGCGTTCTCCCGGGTCAGCCACTGCGAGGACCAGCGGGCCAGGTCCTCGATGGTGATGCGATGCAGCCCGAACTCCGGCCAGGTGGCCACGCCGTAGGTGCGGGCTCCGTACCGCCACTGCATCAACGACTTCAGCAGCGGGTCGGAGGCGTGCTGTGCGGCCTCAGAGAGCAGGATCCCCCTCTCAGCGGCCAGGCGGTCCGCCGGCGGCTCGCGAAGCTGCTGACACAGGCGGCGCAGGAACTCCTGACGGTTCGGTCCGGAGGTCCAGAACGCGGTCGTGGTCTGGTCCACGCTTCCGTTGACGTCGGACGACCGGGAAGCCACCATCGGCTGCAGGGCCAGATGTTCCAGCAGGTGCGTGATCCCCGACATCGGCAAGGTCTCGTCGGCCCTGCCCACCCGGAACATCAGCGCCGCGTAGTCGGGACCGTCGGAGTCGACCCACAGCGTCCTGACGCCGTCGATCTGCGTCTCGGTGACCATCGGGACGTCCGCCACGGGCAGATCATGACAGCAAGGGTCGTGCTGGGGATTTCACTTGGCAGACTCGCCAGGGGCTGTCGAAACCGGCGTCCGCACGCCTGCCATTTCGGCCTCACCGCTCAGCCACAACAGTTTCTGTCAGCCCTGATGCGGGGGCCCGGCACGACCGAGCCGGTGCCGATTTGGCCGGGGACCCGGTGACCCAGCGAAACTCTGCGTGACTGCGGCGGACTCCGGGCCACTCCGGGCGCGACCCGCCGGGCGGCGGTGGCTTGCCGGACCGGGTCGGGGCGTCGAAGCTACTGAGCGGACACCAGCGCCCGCACGCCACGCTTGTCCAGCTGGGCCCCGATGATGGACCGCTGGATCTCCGAGGTGCCCTCCCAGATCCGCTCGACCCGCAGCTCGCGGTAGAACCGCTCCGCGACGTTCTCGCGCATGTAGCCGCGGCCGCCGAAGATCTGCACCGCGCGGTCGGCGACCCGGCCCGCCATCTCCGAGACATACAGCTTGATCATCGAGCACTGCGCGTGCTGGACCTTGACGTCGGTCCCGGCGTCGATCCCGCGCGCGGTCTCGTAGGTCATGGCCCTGGCGGCGAACAGCTCGGTGACCGAGTCGGCGAGCATGGCGGCGATCGCCTGGTACTCGATGAGCGGGGTGCCCGAGATCAGGCGCTGCTGGGCGAAGGCGGTGGCCTCCTCGATGAGCCGCTCCGCCGCGCCGAGGCAGCGCGCGGCGATCATCAGCCGCTCGTACCGGAACCACTCGTAGGCGAAGGCCATGCCGCCGCCTTCAGGCCCCACGAGCTGGTCGGCCGGCACCCGCACGTCCTCGAAGGCGACGATCGGGTGGTGGTGGGAGAACGTGTGGGTGTACTCGGGAGTGCGCACGACGCGCACTCCCGGGCTGGGCAGGTCGACGACGAACATCGCGTGCTCGCCCGCGTGCGGGCCTTCGGTCAGCTTGGCCTGGAAGAAGCAGTACTGCGAGTCGTTGTAGGAGGTGACGTGCCACTTGACGCCGTTCAGTACGTACTCCTCGCCCTCGCGGCGTGCCGTCGCGGTGATCGCGTCGACGTCGGAGCCGGCGCCTTCCTCGGTGATCGCGTAGCACTCCCGGGTGCTGCCGTCCAGGCTCGGGGTGAGCCAGCGGTCCAGCTGGGCCTGGGTGGCGACCTTGGTGAACCACAGGGCCGGAGTGTGCAGGACCCAGCCCAGGGCGTTGGTCGCCCGGCCGCCTTGTTCTTGGACCAGGACCTGCTGCAGGAAGGTGAACCCCTGACCGCCGTGCTCCTTGGGGATGTTGGTCGAGGCCAGGCCGAGCTCGTTGACCCTGCGTCGCTGTCCGGCGACGACGTGTTCGGCGAGCTCGCCGTGGTTCATCTCCGCCTCGACCTCGTGCTCGAGGAGCTCGTCGACGAAGGCCCTGGCCGTGGACTGGATCTGCAGGTCCTGCGCCGACAACCCGTACATGTGCTCTCCCTGACGACGCGAGATGGCTCGGAGGTGGATTGACTGAACGTTCAGTCTATGCCAGGTTCAACCTAGGCCGCCAGCAGTCCGGGAGGAAAGACGTGAGTGACAGCGCCACTGCTGCCGACGTTGTCGTCGTCGGCGGGGGGACCGTCGGCGCCTGGTGCGCGTACTTCCTGCGCCGGGCCGGCGCCGGTCGGGTCGTCCTGCTGGACAAGCGCGACCTCGGCGCGGGTGCGACGTCCCGGGCGGCCGGCATCGTGCGTGGCCAGGGCGGGACACCGACCGCGGTGCGGCTGGCCCAGTGGACCCAGGCCTTCTACCGCCGCCAGCGCGACGAGCTGGGCACGGACTCCGGCTTCACCGAGCAGGGCTACTTCATGCCGTGCTTCGCCGACGGGGAGGTCGTCGCGGCCCGGTCCCGGATGGCGATGCAGCGCGAGCTCGGCCTCGAGGTCACCTGGCTGGACCCCGAGCAGGCTGCTCGGCGGATCCCCACGCTCGGCCTCGGCGTCCACCTGGGCGGCACCTACGCGGCCGGCGACGGCTGGCTGCACCCGCCGCGCAACGTCGCCGCCTACACACTCGCCCTTCACTCCAGTGGCGTGCAGGTGCGTGAGCGGACCGCCTTCACCGGACTCGTCCGCAGTCCGGACGGGCGCCTTGCCGGGGTCGAGACGACCGGCGGGCGCATCGCCACCGACCAGGTGGTGCTCACCGGCGGCCCCGAGCTGGCCGAGGTCGCACGGCTGGCCGGGATCAGCGTCCCGGTCGGAGCCGTCCGGCACCAGGTCGCTGTGACCCAGCGGCACCCTGAGCTGGAGTCCGGACGCTTCCCCATGGTCTTCGACCTGCCGTCGGGGCTGTACTTCCGGCCCGAGGACCGCGGGGTGCTGTTCGGCATGAGCAACCCCGCCGAGGTTCCCGGACCGGCCCTGGAGATCGACCACGCCTACCTGGCCACGATGCGCGAGCGCCTGGCGGCCCTGGTCCCGGCCACCGCCGGTCTCGGTCTGCGACGGGTGTGGGCGGCCACGATCGAGTACACCCCGGACCACCTGCCCATCCTCGGCCCAGGCCGGGACATCGACGGCTCGGTCATCGACGGCGTCACCGTCGCCTGCGCCGCCGGGCACGGGATGATGTGGGGCCCCGGGGTCTCGCGCGCCGCCGCCGACCTGGTGCTGACCGGGACCAGCGACGTCGTGGACACCTCGATCCTGGGCATGGACCGGTTCGACGAGCACGGTCGCAGCTCGCTGGCCGCCGACCCGATCGCCTTGCCGTTCCCCGAAGCCGTCGCCATTCCGATCCCGTGAGCCTCACCCTCCCGTCCCGGCCCACCCACGAAGGAGCGCCATGTCCGACGCCAACAAGTCCGTCCTGACCGCAGTCCAGGAAGAGGCCGGCGCCACGTTCATGGCCGACGGCGACTGGTTCTGGACGGTCAACCTCGGCGACCCAGGCGGTGAGTACGAGGCGATCCGCTCGGGTGTGGCCATCTGGGACGTCTACGCACTGCAGAAGTGGGAGGTCACCGGCCCCGACGCGCGGGCGGCCGTGCAGAGGGTCTTCACCAACAACCTGGCCACCTTGGCCGTCGGCCAGGTGCGCTACGGGGCGTTCGTCGACGACGACGGCATGATGATCGACGACGGCACCGTCTACAAGCTCGCGGACGACCGGTTCTGGGTGATGACCAACTCTGACGTCTTCGGTGACGTCATCGCTGGCGCGAGCCCCGGAGCCGACATCGCGGTGGCCTACCGCACCCACGAGATGCCAGTCATCGCGGTGCAGGGGCCCGGCTCGAGGGACATGCTGCAGACCCTGACCACCTTCGACCTCACCTCGCTGGGGTACTTCAGGTTCGTCCCGGAGCGGGTCGAGGTCGCCGGGGTGCCGGTGTGGCTGCTACGCACCGGATTCTCCGGCGAGCTCGGGTTCGAGCTCATCCCCGGCCGTGACGACGCGGTCGCGCTGTGGACGACGCTGTCCGGGCTCGGTGCCCGGCCGATCGGCCTGGACGCGGTGGAGATGGCCCGGATCGAAGCCGGTCTGATCATCATGGCCGTGGACTATGAGGAAGGCCAGACCTCGCCGTTCGACGTGGGCCTGGACAAGACGGTGACCGTCAAGGCCGATCCGGGGGTTCGCGGCTGGTCGTCGCTGGCTGCAACGGCTGCCGCCCCCCCGAACCGTTTCAAGACGCTGACCCTTCAGGGCGGCGACGTCCCGGAGTACGGGGCCGAGGTCTTCCATGGCGACGAGGTCGTGGGCACCGTCACCAGCCCCACTGACTCCCCGCGCTTCGGTGTCATCGGGCTTGCCGTGCTGCGCGCCGACGTGGCCGAGAACGGGACCCAGCTCGAGGTCGCCGTGGCCGAGGGCCGGGTCAAGGCCACGGTCACCGACCTGTCGATCCACGACCCGGACAAGCTCAAGGCACGCAGCTGACGCGCCGGGCGGCGCCGCCCTCCCGCGACGGCGAGGTCGTGAGCGGGTCACTTCCTGGGGCTCAAGGACTGGGGCTCAAGGACTGGGGCTCAAGGATGGAGGGGTCCGGCTGACCCCTGGCCCACCGCGGTCGAAGCGGACGAGCGCGGTCGCGACCAAGACCAGCGCCACGGCCAGCGACAGGGTCAGCCCCGCTAGCAGGCCCGCGCGCAGTGACGCGCCGATCGTCAAGGTGACCGACAGTACGCCGCCGGCGAGTCCGGGACCGACCGCGGCGCCCAGGGAGTCGGCGAGCTGGTACTGGGCCAGCGCCTCGACCGCCTCGCCCTCGTTGTCCGCAGGGGCGGCGTCCATCGCCGCCAACGTGATGGTCGGGTAGGCCAGGCCCATCCCGAATCCCGCGACCGTCCAGGCCAGATACGGCACGACCAGCGGCCAGCCCAGCGCGCCTGCGCCCACTCCGACCACTCCGCACACCACAGCCCCTGCGCCGCAGGACACCAGCATGCGACGGCTGACCCTGGTCACCAGGCGGGTCTGGACGAACGAGCCGGTCACCCACGCCAAGGTCCCCAGGGTGATGACCAGACTCGCGACGGTCAGGCTCTGGCCGCGCAGCCGGGTCAAGATCACCGGCAGGAAGCCGTCTGTCGCGAAGAAGGCCGTGGTGGCCAGGAACGCCACAGCCACCGTGGCCGGCAGGCCTGGTCTGGCCCGGAATGAGCCGGGCGGCAGGATGGCCCGGACGGCGAACACGCACACCACCAACCCGACGACGCCGACCGGAGTGGCCCAGCTGCTCGCCGCGCCGATGGCCACCAGGACGGCGGCCGCGCCCACTCCGAGGGCGACCAGCCACCCGGCGGCGACCGTCGGAGCCGGTGGCTCCTGCGCCACCTGCCCGGGGCGCTGCATGGCGGGTTCAGCTTCGCCGTCCTCGTCCGGGGCGCCGCGACCGGGGTTGAGCGCCGGCGCGATGAGCAGCGCCGCCAGCAGAAGGACCGGAAGCAGCAGCCCGAAGGCCCACCGCCAGCCGAGGCTCTCGGCGACCAGCCCGCCGTAGGAGGGTCCCAGAAGCCCCGGCAGCGCCCAGGCCGCGGTCCACAGGGCGAGCAGACGAGGTCGCTGCCCCTGGCTGTAGACGCGGGCGACCACGGCCAGCGCCACCGCATACTGCGCGCCGCCGCCGGCTCCTTCGATGAGCCGGCCGACGATGAACGCCGGCATCCCCTTCGCAGTGATGACCACCACCGTCCCGGCGGCGAAGACCACGACGGCCGAGGTGAACGTGGCCAGGGCGCCGAACCGGTAGGCGATCCGGGCTGCCACCGGAAGGGCCACCGCCCCGGCGAGCACCGAAGCCGACAGGGCCACCCCGTAGAGGCGGATCCCGCCGAGGTCGGCGACCACCGCCGGCAGCACGGTGATGGTGACCAGAGTCTGGATGGCGAACAGGGTCTCCATCAAGACGATGCCGATGGTGATCCGACCCAGCCCCCCGGCGAACATGCCCCGCCACGACGACAGGTCCGGCGAGGGGCCGGCTGCCGGCGACGTCACCGCGGCGTCGGGGCCAACTGAGCCACCTCAGCGACCTCAGCCACCTCAGCCAGCTCAGCCACCTGAGCGGTCGAGCGAGCGACGACCAGGGCGTCGACCGCGACGGCTCCCGCGGGCCCGCAGACCAGGGGGTTGACGTCGATCGCGTCGATGTCGTCGCCGAGCTCGCAGGCGAGCACTGACATCGCCACGATCGCGTCGACGACGGCGGAAAGGTCGGCGGGTGCGGCGCCGCGGACGCCGTCCAGCAGGGCCCGGACCCGCAGCCGGTCCAGCAGCGCGCCGGCGCGGGCGCGGTCCAGGGGAGGGACGGCCAGGACCCGGTCGGCGAGCACCTCGATCAGGACCCCGCCGGCGGCGACCAGGACCAGCGGGCCGAACTGGTGGTCCCGGACCACTCCGAGCCCGACCTCGACACCCGCCGGCACCATCGCAGACAGCGCCACCCGAGGGCCGAGCCGGCCCGCCACGTCCTCGTACGCGGCGGCGACCGCAGCCGCGTCCCCCAGGCCCAGCCGGACCCCGCCGGCGTCGCTCTTGTGCGCCACGCCCGGCTCGCCGGTCTTCAGGACCACGGGGTAACCCAGACCGTCCGCGGCCTCGACCGCTGCCGCCGCCGACGCCGCGGAGGCGGTGGCCGCGACCTGGACGCCATAGTCGGCCAGCAGGGACATCGCCTCGACCGAGGTCAGGTCGGGCCCGGCCAGGCGGGCGCGCCATCGGGCCTGTCGCTGCGCCGACACTGCTGGTGCGGGCACCGCCGGACGGGCGCGCAGGTCGCGCAGGTCCATCAGGTGACGCATCGCGAGCAGTCCCGACCGGGTCCCCTCCAGCACCGGCACCCCGTCGGCGCGCAGGCTGCGGGCCGACTCCGGGTCGATGGAGCTGTGTGCGTTGCTCAGCAGGGCAACGGGCTTGGTCGTGGTGCGTGCCGCGTCGACGGCGGCCTGGAGATAGGCCAGCTCGCCGTCGAACTCGCGTACCAGGTCAAGGCCCACCGCGACGGCTGCGACCGCCGGGTCGGCGGCCATGGCGGTCAGCGCCGAAGCGAACAAGGTCCTGGTGTCCGAGCCGGTGCCCCACACGTCCAGGGGGTTGGTGGGCTCAAGGCCCGGGTCGAGCAGGTCATCCAGGGTGGCCAGGGTGGCGGGGGTCAGCTGGGCGAACTCGGTCCCGGTGGCCTGCGCCGCGTCGACCACCAGGGCGCGCTCGGCGCCGCTGTCGTGCACCGCCGCCAGCGCTCCCGGGGCCGCGCGCCGCCCGGCCGCCAGCAGCTCGACGGTGTCGCACATCTCGTCCAGGTCGTCCACCCGCAGGACCTGGTAGGCGTCGAACACGGCGTCGTAGGCGGCGTCCTGGCCGGCCAGGGCGCCGGAGTGGGCCACCACCAGCTCCTGCGAGCGAACCGAGCGCCCCACCTTCAAGGCCACGACGGCGATGTCGGCCTCGGCCGCCCGGGCCAGGGCGGCGCGCAGCCGCTCGGGGTCACGGGCGGTCTCGGCGAGCATCGCCACGACCCGGGTTGTCGGCTGGTCGACGGCGTAGTCGAGGTAGTCGGCCAGGGTGGTGACGAACTCCTGGCCGGCCGAGACCACGAGGTTGAAGCCGATCCCTCGGTTGTTGCGCAGCAGGGCCGAGAAGGCGGACCCGGAGTGGCTCAGGAAGGTCACCGGTCCGCGGGGGGGCGTGTCGTTCTCGGTGAACCCCAGGGCGCGGACCCCGTGGTCGAGATTCCAAAAGCCCATGCAGTTCCCGCCGCAGACGGCCATGTCGGCCTTGGCCGCGATGGCGGTCAGCCGATCGGTCAGCGGCGCCCGGCCCGCCGCCGCGGGCTCGTAGCCGCTGGCATAGACGACCGCGCCGCGGGCACCGATCTGGGCCGCCAGGGTCAGCTGTTCCTCAAGGGCGGTGTTGGGGACACCCAGAAGGACCAGGTCGACCGGGCGCTCGCGCCCGGCCAGGTCGGCCAGCGACGGCACACAGACCCGGCCGGCGAGCTCGGTGTACCGGGGGTTGACCGGGATCACCTCGATGCCGGGGTCACCACGGGTGATCTCGGCCAGCAGCTGCTGGCCGAACGACATCGGCCGGGCGCTCGCGCCGACCACGGCCACCGTCCGCGCCTGGAGCATGGCGCGGACGGTGGCCGGTCGATCGCCCGTGAGCGGGGCGGTGGTCTGCGGGTCCGGCGGGCCCCCCGCGAGGAGCCCGTCGGTCACTTGCTGATCCGCAGCTTGCGCTTGGTCGCGGCCATCTTGCGGTCCGAGATCGCCACCTTGGCGGCCTGGTAGCCGGGGATCCCGCAGACGCCGCCACCGGCGTGGGTGGCCGAGCTGGCGTTGTACAGGCCCTTGACCGGCGTGCGGTAGTCGGCGTAGCCGGGGGCCGGGCGCATGTGGAACAGCTGCTCCAAGGACAGCTCGCCGTGGAAGATGTTGCCGCCCACCAGCCCGTACTCGTGTTCCATCTCATACGGGCCCACGACGTCGCGGTGCAGGATCGACGCCTTGAAGTTCGGGGCCACCTCGTCGTACAGGTCGACCAGCCGGTCGGCGTACGCCTCGAGCTCGGCGGTGTGCGGCTCGCTCGCCCACTCCGAGGGAACCCACTGGGTGAACAGGGACATGATGTGCGTGCCCTCGGGGGACAGCGTCTTGTCGAACGTGGTCGGGATGACCCCGTCCGAGAAGGGCGCTGTCGCCGCCCGGCCGTCGCGCGCGTCCTGGAAGGCCCGCTCGATGTAGTCCACCGACGGCGCCATCTCGACCGAGCCGGTGTGGTGGGACTGCTGGTTGGAGCCCGGGTCGGCGGTGAAGTTGGGCAGCTCCGACAGAGCCAGGTTGATCTTCACCACGCCGCTGCGCGACTTCCAGGTCTCGATGTCACGGACGAACGAGGCGGGCAGCTCGTGGCTGTCGATCTGGTCGAGGAAGGCGAGCTTGGGGTGCAGCGTCGTGACCACCAGCGGCGCGTGCAGCTCATCGCCGTTGGCGAGCACCACACCGGCCACCGCCCCGTCGCGCACCAAGGTCTTGGCGACCTTGGTGTTCACCCGGATCTCGGCGCCGAACTCGATCGCCGCCCGCCCGATCGCGTCGGGGACCGCGCCCATTCCGCCCTCGGGGAAGCCCCAGCTGCCCAGGTGCCCGTCGCCCACGTCACCGATCGAGTGGTGGGCCATCACGTAGGCGGTGCCCGGCTCCTTCGGCCCAGCCCAGGTGCCGATGACGCCGTTGATCGCCAGGCTCGACTTGACCTGCGGCGACTCGAACCAGTCGTCGAGCAGGTCGGCGATGCTCATCGCCATCAGGCGGGTGACGTCGCCCACCGTGCGGACATCCAGTCCCTTGTGCCGCCACGCCAGGCGCATGAGCTTGTTCAGCTCGGCCGGCCGGCGTGAGCCGACGTTCGGCGGCACCTGCATCAGCATCGGGCCCAGGACGTCAGCCAGGCCGGACAGCCACGCGTCCCACTTGGGCATCGTGTCGGCGTCCTTCTTGGACCACTTGGCGACCTGCTCGTAGTTGGCCTTGGCGTCGTCGGCGAAGAGCTGGATCGACCCGCCCTCGGGGAAGGCCTGGTAGTACGGCCCCATCGGGAACACCTTGTAGCCGTGCCGCTCCAGGCTCAGGTCATTGATGATCGTGGGCGGCATCAGGCTCATCACGTACGACAGCCTGGTCACCTTGAACTCGGGCGCGTCGGGCCACGGGGACTCGGTCGTGGCGGCCCCGCCGGTCTTGCTGCGGGACTCCAGCACCACTGTTCGCGCACCCGCCCGGGCGAGGTAGGCCGCAGCCACCAGCCCGTTGTGGCCGCCACCGACAACGATCGCGTCGTACGTCTGCGCCATGCAACACTTCCTCGCTCCGGCCCTGCGAACTCATGTGCGCAGAGCACTTGGATGTTTGACTGAACGTTCAGTCTAAGGACCTGATAGCCTTTGAGGCAAGGGGCTCGGCGCAGCGGCTGCTCGTTCGTTTGAGCCCATGACAAGCCGGCCTGCGGCCTGGGCCGGCGAATCGTGCGGTGGAACGGGGGAGACCCGTGAGCGAGCGAGACCAGGTACCCGACGACCGGCGCGAGCAGATGCTGCGCGCCGCCATCGAGGTGATCGGCGAGCGCGGCTTCCCCGAGACCCGGATCTCCGACGTGGGCCGGCGGGTCGGGGCGAGCTCGGCGCTGGTGATCTACTACTTCGGGACCAAGGACCGGCTGCTCACCGACGCGCTGCGCTACTCCGAGGACCTGTTCTACACCGAGGTCGCCGAGCGCCTGGCAGCGATCGAGGGGGCGAAGGACAAGCTCGAGGCCCTGGTACGCATGAGCTGCAACAACGAGTCGATGGGCGGGCTGCCCGGCTCGTGGGTGCTGTGGCTGGACCTGTGGGCCCAGGCGGTCCGGCACCCGGAGGTGTCCCGGCACCGCGAGGAGCTCGACCAGCGCTGGCGCACCCAGATCGCCGACATCGTGCGCCTGGGCCAGGTGTCCGCAGAGTTCGACGACATCGACGCCGACGAATTCGCGCTGCTGTTCAGCTCGCTGTTGGACGGGCTGGTCGTGCAGGTCGCGCTGGGCGACTCGACGGTGACCCAGCAGGTGGCGATCGACATCTGCATGGGCCTGTGCTCGCGCGAGCTCGGCTTCTCGTGGCAGCGCGTCACCGCGCCCTCGCGCAAGTAGGGCCCTTCCGGGCGCGCGCCACCTCGCCAGCGACCGCGGGTGTGGGCGCTGTCGGCCACGCCCTCCGCGCGGCCGCCCAGACACGTGGTCGGGATCTACCTGGACCCGCCGGCGAAGGCGACGCTGCCCTGTTTCGATGAGAAAGATGCGATGCCAGGCAGTGTGGACGCACCAAACCCGAGCTCGCGATGGTCTAGGGCCGGGCCGCGACGATTCCCGACGTCTGCACGCGACAGGACCACTGAGGTGTTCGCGGTGATGAGCGTGGCCACCGCGAACTGATCGCCGACGTCCCGGCCTTCTTCAAACCGATCGACAAGACCATGCCCCGCCCCGGGGCGTGCACGTGATCTTGGACAGCTGTTCTGCGCACCGCCCTCGAGGTCGCCACCGTGGCTGGCCCACCCCGCCCGGTGCCCTGGCGCCCGCACTTCCCACACATTGCCTGGGACGCTGTGTTTGCTGAAACAGCGAACACAGCTACTTGAGACAACAATGCCCCCTTAATAGAGATGTTGCCTATGTCAGCAAACATGGCTTCTTCAGAGGACGATCTGGTCGAGCGCACCGTTGTCTGGCTGCGCGAGCGTCTTCCCGCGAGCTGGCAGGTCGGGCGTACCAGCCGTGTGGAGGTACGGGAGCCTTCGGGGGGCCATGGCGGTGCTGCTCTTGACCTGCGTGGACCCAACGGTGTGTACGTGACGATCGCCGTTGAGGCCAAACGCAGCTTCTGCCCCCGCGACGTGGACCGCCTTCAGGGAAGCCTTGGGCGAGTGTTCCGCACCCTTGCGGGCAACATACCGATCCTGGTGGTCTCGCTTTGGCTGAGCCAGCGAACCCAGGACCTCCTACGCAAGGAGGGGATCAACTACCTCGATCTCACCGGCAATGCCCTCCTGCGGCTTGACAACCCCACGGTCATCATCGAGACCCAGGGAGCCTCCAAGGACCCTTCTCCGGCTCCGCGTTCCAAGCCTCGGATCAG
>Ga0209068_10001307_pt1 | contig 12512 bp, 10 predicted proteins | sample ColStrG_CSR_2012_FD_187200 | JGI IMG/M metagenome (GOLD analysis project Ga0209068, IMG submission 187200) | Freshwater sediment microbial communities in response to fracking from Pennsylvania, USA - Cold Stream Run_MetaG_CSR_2012 (SPAdes)... | ecosystem: Environmental > Aquatic > Freshwater >... | reverse complement strand
GTCGTTCACCAGGTAGCGGGTGTCGAAGTTGTCCGAGCCGTCCACCACCAGGTCGTAGTCCTTGATGACGTCCATCACGTTGTCGACGTCGATGCGCATCGGCAGCGGGATGACGTTGACGTCCGGGTTCAGCGCCCGGATCATCTCGGTGCCCGACTCCACCTTGGGCCGGCCCACGTTCGCGGTGGTGTGGAGGATCTGGCGCTGCAGGTTCGACACGTCCACCACGTCGCCGTCCATGAGCCCGATCGTCCCGACGCCCGCCGCAGCCAGGTACACCGCGGTCGGCGAGCCGAGCCCGCCCGCGCCGATCAGGAGCACCTTGGAGCGGAGGAGCTTGCGCTGGCCCTTCTCGCCCACCTGGCTCAGCAGGAAGTGCCGGCTGTAACGCTGGATCTGCTCGGCCTGGAGCGGCCGGTCCTTGACCACGGGGAGGCCCGACTGCGCCCACTTCTGGAACCCGCCCTGGAGGTTGGTGACGTTCTCGTAGCCCAGATCCTTGAGGGCCTTGGCCGCCAGCATGGAGCGCAGCCCGCTCTGGCAGTAGAGGACGATCGGGGTGGTCGGCTCGGCGGCGGCGCTGCCGATGCGGAACTCGAGAAAGCCCCGGCTGATGTTGGTGGCCGGCTCGATGAACCCGTCCCGGTACTCGTCGGGATCGCGCACGTCGATCAGGACCAGCGGCTCCCCCGCGTCGATCCGCTTCTTGACCTCGGCCGGGCCCTGCTCGGGCACCACTCCCCTGGCGTCCGCCAGCATGTCCTTCAGCGTCTTCATTCGCCGCTCCTTGGAGAAAGCCCCTGCCTTTTCAGCATCTTCATATTACCACCAATTCCGGTCGGATCTAGTCAGCCCTGCTCACCCTGCGCCCGGCTCAGGGCAAGACTGCTATAATCAGCGCCTAAATGAAAGCGCGAATCCTCTCATAATGAGCGACTCATGACGCGCCCGGACCCGATCGAGCTGACGGACGCCGCCAAGCGCGCGATGGCGCTGCAAGACTACGGGCGGCCGCCCGAGATCGAGGGGGTCCAGCTCGTGGAGCTCAAGCGCTTCACCGACGACGGCGGCTCCTTCATGGAGCTGGCCCGGCTGGAGCACGGCGCGGCCTCGGCCCTGCCCGGCTTCGAGTGCCGCCAGGTCAACTACAGCGAAATGGATCCCGGGGTCATCAAGGCCTTCCACATTCATCGGCGCCAGACCGACGTGTGGTTCGTGCCGCCCGACGACAAGATGCTGGTGGTTCTCCTCGACGTGCGCGCCGGGTCCAGGAGCCCGAACGCGCAGCGGCGGGTGATCCTGGGAGACGGTCATTCGCGCCTCCTGCGGATTCCCCCCGGGGTGGCGCACGGGGTGAAGAACCTCGGGTCGTCCCGCGGTCGCATCATCTATCTCGTCGACTTCCAGTTCTCCCCGGATCCGGATCGGACCGAGGAAGGCCGCTTGCCCTGGGACTTCGCGGGGGCCGACGTCTGGGACGTGACGCGCGGGTAGCCGGGTGAAGATCCTCGTCACCGGCGGCGCCGGCTTCATCGGCTCGAACTTCGTCCGGCACGTGCTGACCTCGCACCGGGACGACGCGGTCGTCAACCTGGACAAGCTCACCTACGCGGGCAACCTCGAGAACCTCCGCGACGTGGAGGCCGACCCGCGCTACCGTTTCGTCCGCGGCGACATCTGCGACGGCGCGCTCGTCCGCGAGGCGATGCGCGGGGTCGACGCGGTGGTGCACTTCGCGGCCGAGACCCACGTGGACCGGTCGAACCTCGGAGCGGACGATTTCCTCCGCACCAACGTGACCGGCACCTTCACCTTGCTGGAGGCCGCGCGCGAGCTCCGGGTGGGCCGATTCCTCGCCGTGAGCACCGACGAGGTCTACGGGAGCATCGCCCACGGGGCCGCCCGCGAGGGCGACATCCTGAACCCGTCGAACCCCTACTCGGCGTCCAAGGCCGCCGCCGACCTGCTGGTCCGCGCGTACTGGACCACGCACCACCTCCCGGTGCTCGTCACCCGCAGCAGCAACAACTTCGGGCCCTACCAGTACCCCGAGAAGGTGATCCCGCTCTTCGTCACCAACGCGCTCGAGGACAAGGCGCTGCCGCTGTACGGCGACGGCAAGAACGTGCGCGACTGGCTCTACGTCCTCGACAACTGCGCCGCGATCGATCTCGTGCTTCGCCGCGGCCGGGAGGGCGAGATCTACAACATCGGCGGGGGCACCGAGGTGGAGAACGTCACCTTGACGCACCAGATCCTGGCCCTGCTCGGCAAGCCGGCGAGCCTGATCACGCCGGTGACCGACCGGCCCGGCCACGATCGCCGCTACGCGCTCGACTCCGCCAAGATCGGCACGCTCGGCTGGGCTCCGGCCTCGAGCTTCGACACCGCGCTCTCCGCGACCGTGGAGTGGTACCGCGCCCACGAGGCGTGGTGGAAGCCGATCAAGTCCGGCGCGTTCCGTCAGTACTACCAGACCCAGTACGCGGCCCGGGCCTGACGTCTGGCCCGCCCGGCCGCGGGCGGCTCGGGCACAATGCGCGGGGAGGTGATCGGCATGGGTCGGTCGGTGCTCACCTGGATCGCGGTGGCGCTGCTGGGCCTCGGCTCCTCGCTCGTTGTCTCCGCCGCCCCGCGTGACGTCGACCGCCGCCTCGAGCCCTCCCGGGTCTCCCCGCTGCCGACCCAGGTCCGCCGGGTCGAGCCCGCGGTGGTCGGGATCCGCGTCGAGGTGGAGCCCGATCGGCCGTCCGCGGCCACGCTGGGAACCGAGCGGGTGGGCAGCGGGGTCGTCTTCGACGCCGACCGGGGCTACGTGCTGACGGTGAGCTACCTGCTGCTCGACGCCCAGCGCATCCAGGTCTCACTCCGGGACGGCCGCAAGGTGTCGGCGCGGCTGACCGGGCTCGACCTGGAGGCCGGCATCGGGATCGCGCGCCTCGAGGGCGCCGGCCCGTGGCCGGCGGCCGTCCTGGGCGACTCGCGGGCGGTGGCTGCAGGCGACGTCACCGGTACGGTCGGCGTCTCCGACGAGGGCGACCTGGTGGCCACCGCGAGCCGGGTGCAGTCGGTGCGGTCGTTCGCGGCCGCGTGGGAGTACATGCTGGACCGCGCATTCATCGTGGCCCCGCACAACCCGGCCTTCGGCGGGGCGGCTCTCGTCGATACCGCCGGCCGCGTGATCGGCGTCACCTCGCTGCGCCTCGGGGAGGCGCCCCACGTCGACCTCGCCATCCCGATCGAGCAGTTCCTGGCCGTCAAGGACGAGCTGATCGCGCGCGGCCGCGTCACGAGCCGCGCGCCGCGTCCCTGGCTCGGGCTCTACACCGAGCCGGGCGCGGGCGGCGTGCTGGTTTCCGGCCTCTCCCCCTTGAGCCCGGCCCGCGCGGCGGGGCTGCGGCCCGGCGACGTCATCGTCCAGCTGAACGGGCGCCAGGTCGCGAGCCGCGAGGACTTCTACCGCACGCTCTGGCAGGGAGAGGTGGATCGGGATGTCCACGTGACGGTGGAGCGCCCGGAAGGCCGTCACGCGATCACGGTGCGCCCGGTGGACCGCTACCGCTTCTATCACACTTCCGACCAGTAGGTTAGGCTCCAAGTAGGTTAGGCTCTTAGCCATGAAGGGTGTCGACACCTACCAGGGCCGCGGTCTCATCGCCGATCCGATCCACCAGTACATCCTCTATACTCGGCCGGAGGGGACGGCCGGCGAGTCGACCGAGCAGGACCTGATCGACTGCCCGTGGATGCAGCGGCTGCGCCGGGTGCCGCAGCTGCAGTCGGCGCGCTGGGTCTTCCCCGCCGCGGAGCACAGCCGCTTCCAGCACTCGCTGGGGGCGATGCACCTGGCCGGGCGCTTCGCGCTCCAGCTCCACCGGTCGCTGCAGGCCGAGTTCGCCGACGCGCCCTCCGCGCCGCTCTTCGAGGAGCTGATGCGGGTGGCGGGGCTGCTCCACGACGTGGGCCACGGGCCCTTCGGCCACTTCTTCGACGACAACTTCCTCGCCGACTTCGACCTCACCCACGAGAAAGTCGGGCAGCGGATCATTCGAGAAGAGCTGGGCGACCTCATCCGGGGCCTGCGGCGCAGCCCGAGCGGGCCCTTCGAGGACGGCGAGCGCATCGATCCGGAGTGGGTCTGCTACCTGATGGGCAAGAGCTACACCGTGCCCACCGCGGAGCACCCGCGCTGGCTCGCGCACCTCAAGCCGCTGCTCTCCGGCATCTACACCGCCGACAACATGGACTACGTGCTGCGAGACTCCTACATGTGCGGGGTCGCGGTGGGCCCCATCGACATCGAGCGGATCATGTACTACTCCTTCTTCAGCGAGAAGGGGCTCACCCTGGATCGGGGCGGGATCCAGGCGTTCATCATGTTCCTGAACGCCCGTTTCTATCTCTACACCAACGTCTATTACCACCGCACCACCCGGGGCATCGACCTCCACCTGAAGGAGATCTTCCGGGAGACCATGAAGCTGGTGTTCCCGTTCGACCTGAACAAAGAGCTCCAGCCCTACCTGAACATGACCGAGTGGACGCTGCTGGAGGAGGTCGCCCGCTGGGACCACTCGGACGACCCGGACCGCCGGGCCCTCGGCCGCGAGTGGCGCCAGGTGCTCGACCGCCATCTCAAGTGGCGCATGTCGCACGAGGTGGTGCTCGACCTCTTCGAGCCGCGGCGGGGGCAGAGCTTCATGAAGGCGGAGGATGTCGAGCAGCGGGTGCGCGACCTGCTGCCTCCCGGGCTCCACACGTTCCCGTTCAAGATCGACATGGCCCAGCAGGACCCGCGGCCGCTGAACCCGATCGGGATGCAGGACCGGCAGATCTACATCTACGACGCGGCCACGCGCACCGTGTCGGCCGAGCCGCTCAAGGAGCTGCTGAAGTACCTGCCCGGCAAGGTCGCCCAGTGCCGGATCTTCGCCATGAGCCACGAGCACGACCAGCGGCTCGCCGCCGCGCTCGAGCAGGCCCTCGGGGAAGACCGGCCCGCCCACCCCACCAACCTCTAAACCCAGTCGAAGGACAAGGCGTCATGGAAAAGTTTCGCGGCGTGGACTACTACGGCATCGACGAGCTCCTGACCGAAGAGCAGCGCATGATGCGGGACGCGGTCCGCGACTGGGTGGAGGCGAAGTTCCTCCCCCTCGTGAGCCAGCACCACCGCGACGGCACGTTCCCGATGGAGCTCGCGAAGGACCTCGGTGAGATGGGGGTCTTCGGGGCCACCCTCAAGGGCTACGGTTGCGCGGGCCTCGACAACGTGGCCTACGGGCTCATCATGCAGGAGCTGGAGCGCGGCGACTCGGGCCTGCGCTCGTTCGCCTCGGTGCAGAGCGGGCTCGTGATGTACCCGATCCATAGCTACGGCTCCGACGCCCAGAAGGAGCGGTGGCTGCCGCGTCTGCAGTCGGGTGCCGCGCTCGGCTGCTTCGGCCTCACCGAGCCCGACCACGGCTCCGATCCCGGCTCGATGAAGACGCGGGCGGTCAAGAAGGGCAACGAGTACGTCCTGAACGGCACCAAGCTCTGGATCACCAACGGCTCGGTGGCCGACGTGGCGGTGGTGTGGGCCAAGGGCGACGACGGCGAGATCGGCGGCTACCTGGTGGAGAAGGGGACACCCGGCTACAGCACGATCGACATCCACGGCAAGTTCTCCATGCGCGCCTCCATCACCTCGGAGCTCGCGTTCGCGGACTGTCGCATCCCGCTCGAGAACAAGCTGCCCGGGGTGAAGGGGCTCAAGGGCCCGCTCTCCTGCCTGTCGCAGGCGCGTTACGGCATCGCGTGGGGCGCGATCGGCGCCGCGATGGGCTGCTACGACTGGGCGCTCCAGTACTCGCAGCAGCGCATCCAGTTCAACAAGCCGATCGGCTCCTTCCAGCTGGTGCAGCAGAAGCTGGTGTGGATGATCACCGAGATCACCAAGGCGCAGCTCCTCTGCTGGCGGCTCGGCCAGCTGAAGGACGCGGGGCGGGCGCGGCCGCAGCAGATCTCGATGGCCAAGATGAACAACGTGCAGATGGCGCTCGACGGGGCGCGCCTGGCCCGCGACATCCTGGGCGCGGCCGGCATCGTCGACGAGCACCCGATCATCCGGCACATGATGAATCTCGAGACGGTCAACACCTACGAGGGGACGCACGACATCCACACCCTGATCGTCGGGCGCGACATCACGGGGCTCGACGCCTTCGGCATCTGATCGCGCGGCTGGTGTAGCATAGGGAGCCCATGAGCCCCGACTCGGCCTCGCCCAGCGTCGCCCTGCCGTCCGTCGGCGTCTTGCCCGCGGAGCGCGCCCGCCCCGACATGCGCCTGCTCGGTCTCCTGGCTCTCGGGCACATGGTCATCGACATCAACCAGGGCTCGCTGCCCGCGATCCTTCCGGTCATCAAGGACGCGCTCAACCTGTCCTACGCCGCGACCGGGGTGATCGTGCTGAGCGCCAACATCACGTCGTCGATGATCCAGCCGCTCTTCGGCTACCTGGCCGACAAGACGGCCCGCCGCTGGCTGCTCCCGCTGTCGGTGCTGCTCTCCTCGGTGGGCCTCGCCTTCATGGGGCTCGCGCCCTCGTACGCGGCGGTGCTCGCGCTGGTGATGATCACCGGGTTCGGGGTGGCCGCCTACCATCCGGAGGGATATCGCACCGCCACCGCGGTGGCGGGAGAGCGCAAGGCCACCGGCGTCTCCATCTTCTCCACCGGGGGCAACGTGGGCATCGCGCTGGGCCCACCGCTGATGACCGCGCTGCTCATCGGCTTCGGGCCGGCGGGCAGCCTCGGGATGCTGGTGCCCGGCCTCCTGGTGGCGGGCCTGCTCGTCGCGGTGCTGCCCCGGCTCTCCGCGCCGCCGCCGGCCGCCGCGCGCGCCCGCGCCACCGCGTCCGGCGCCCGGACCATGGTGGGCGCGATGAGCCTGCTGATCCTGGTGGTGGCGATCCGCTCGTGGACGCAGCTCGGCTTCACCACCTTCATGCCGTTCTACTGGAAGGACGTGCTCCACGGCGATCCGCGCCTGGTCGGCACCCTGCTCGCGGTGTTCCTGGGCTCGGGCGCCATCGGCACGCTCGTGGCCGGCCCGGTGGCCGATCGAGTCGGAATACGGCGCTCCGTGGTGGGCGTGTTCCTCCTCGCCGCGCCGCTCGCGGGCGGGTTCCTCCTGGTATCCGGCGGGCCCCTGGTGTTCGTCCTGCTCGCCCTGCTCGGGTTCGTGCTCGTCTCCACCTTCACGATGTCGGTCGTGCTCGGCCAGGCCTACCTCCCGCGGAGCCCCGGCATGGCGTCCGGGCTGATCGTGGGCTTCGCCATCGGCGCGGGCGGGATCGGCGCGACCGGGCTCGGATGGGTGGCCGACCACTGGGGGCTCACCACCGCGCTCGGCATCTCGGCCGCCATGCCCCTGGCCGGGTTCGTGGCCGCCCTGTTCCTGCCGGATCCCGAGACCGGTGAAGTCGGATAAGTTCGAGGACGGCGAGCAGGCCCTGCTGATCGATCAGCGGGGTCGACGCCACCTGCTGCTGCTGCGAAAGGGTGAGACCTTTCACTCCGATCGCGGCTGGGTGACCCACGACGCGATCATCGGGCACCCCGACGGCTCCTGGGTGCGGACCTCCAAGGGCACGCGTTATCTCGCCCTGCGCCCGACCCTGGCCGAGTACGTGCTCGACATGCCGCGCGGGGCCCAGGTCATCTATCCCAAGGATCTCGCGATGGTGATGTTCTGGGCCGACATCTTCCCCGGCGCGCGCGTGCTCGAGGCGGGGATGGGCTCGGGCGCGCTCACCCTCGCGCTCCTGCGCGCGGTCGGGCCCGAGGGCCGCGTGGTGAGCTACGAGCAGCGCGAGGACTTCTGCCGCCGCGCGCTCGCCAACATCCAGATGCGGCTCGGCGAGGTGACCAACCTGATCGTGCGCATCCGTCCGGTGGAGGACGGGCTCGCGGAAGAGGAGCCGGTGGATCGGGCGGTGTTCGATCTGCCGGAGCCCTGGCGCCTGGTGGAGCCGGTGGCGAGCGTGCTGCGGCCGGGCGGCATCTTCCTCTCCTACGTGCCCACGATCATCCAGTCGCACCAGCTCACCGAGACGTTGCGGCGTCACCGGGGCTATGCCCTCGTGGAGACGTTCGAGACGCTGCTCCGCCCGTGGAACATCGACGGCACCTCGGTGCGCCCGTTCCACCGGATGGTGGCCCACACCGGCTTTCTCACCGTGGCCCGCCGGGTGGTGCCGGAAGAGGGCGCGTCGTCGGCGCCCCGCATCGCCGACCCCGAGACCGACTGACCCCGGTGCTCGCGCGCTACTTCGAGCTGCAGCGGCTGGGGGCCACTCCCGGGGGCGAGGTCCGCGGCGGCCTCACCACCTTCATGGTGATGGCCTACATCATCTTCGTGAACCCCGCGATCCTCTCCTTCGCGGGCATCCCGCCCCTGCAGGGGCAGGGCCCGTCGTTCGCGGCCACCCAGGCCGCCACCTGTCTCGTGGCGGGCGTGCTCACCATCGCGATGGGGCTCGCCACCAACTACCCGCTCGCCCTGGCCTCCGGCATGGGGCTCAACGCGGTGGTCGCGTTCCAGCTCGTGGCGGGCATGAAGCTGCCGTGGACCGCCGCGATGGGCGTGGTGCTGCTGGAAGGCGTGGTGATCACCGCGCTGGTGCTGACCGGCTTCCGCGAGGCGATCATGAACGCGATCCCCGCGGCGCTCAAGCGCGCCATCGGCGTCGGCATCGGGCTCTTCATCCTCTTCATCGGGCTCGTGTCGGCCGGCATCGTGAAGCCCGGCCCGCCGGGCGTGCCGGTCACCCTGGGCGACCTGTCATCGGCGCCGGTGGCAGTGGCCCTGTTCGGGCTCCTGCTGACCCTGTGGCTCACCGCGCGGCGGTCGAGCGGCGCGCTCCTGGTCGGCATCCTCGCGAGCACCGGGGTGGCGATGGCGGTGAACGCGGCCACCGGCGGGCGCGCGTTCCCCACCCCGGGGCAGGCGATCTGGCCCGCGGCCCTCGTGGCGTGGCCCGACTTCTCGAGCCTGGGCGCGGGGCTCGACCTGTCCGTCTTCGCCCGCGTGGGCGTCGTCACCGCGCTGGTGGTCATCTTCTCCATCATGCTCTCCGACTTCTTCGACACGATGGGCACCGTGATCGGCATCGGCGGCGAGGCGGGCTGGCTCACCCGGGAGGGGCGGCTGCCGCGGCTCGACCGGGTGCTCCTGGTGGACTCGCTGGCCGCGGTGGCGGGCGGTGCGGCGGGCGCTTCGTCGGCCACCACCTACATCGAGTCGGCCGCCGGCGTGGCGGCGGGGGCGCGCAGCGGGCTCGCCTCGGTGGTGACCGGCCTCTGCTTCCTCCTCGCGCTGTTCTTCGCCCCGCTCGCGGGAGTGGTGCCGGCTCAGGCCACCGCGCCGGCCCTGATCGTGGTCGGTTACCTGATGAGCCGCGTGGTCCGCGACATCCCGTTCGGGGACTTCGAGGAGGGCTTTCCCGCGCTCCTCACCCTGGCGGTGATGCCGTTCACTTACTCGATCACCAACGGCATCGGCGCCGGCTTCATCGCCTACTGCTTCATCAAGCTCGTCCGCGGCAAGGGCGGCACGGTGCCCGCCATGATGTACGCGGCCGCGCTCGCCTTCGTGATCTACTTCGCCCTGCCGCTCATCCAGCGCCTCCTCTCCGCCTAGGCGGCCCGGCGCCGGACACCCCGTGTGGTACGCTAAGGCCTTGATTGCCAAGCCCTCGAACGTGTCGACCGAGCATTCCCGCTAGGAGGCCGCCGCCGTGATCAGCATGATGCGCGAATACGCCAGGAGCTTGAAGATCGTGCTCCTGATCGTCGTCGTGGTCTTCATCCTCACCTCGGGCGTCCTCTTCTATTTCGGATCCGGCCCCTTCGGCAGCGGCAAGAGCAACGCGGTCGCGGTGGTCAACGGCGAGGAGATCCCGCCCGAGCGCTTCAAGCGCGCCCAGGCCAACATGATGGCGGCGTACGCGCGAATGGCCCGGCAGCAGATGACCCCGGAGCTGGCCGAGCGGCTCGGCCTGTCCCAGCAGGTGATCAACGATCTGGTGACCGAGGCCATCGTGATCCAGGGGGCGGCCCACGAGGGGGTGCGCGTCAGCGACGACGAGCTGCGAACCACCATCCAGCAGATCCGCGAGTTCCAGGAGAACGGACGGTTCTCGCGCGACGAATACCTCAAGGTGCTGCGCCAGATCCGGCTCGATCCCGGCGAGTTCGAGACCGAGGTGCGGCGCCAGCTCCTCCGACGCAAGATGGAGAACCTGATCAAGCAGGGGGTGAAGGTCTCCGAGGAGGAGCTACAGCAGGCCTACCGCCAGCGCCACGAGCAGGTGCGGGCCGCGTGGGCCTACGCCGAGTTCAAGCCCGCGATGGCCGCGGTGCAGGTGGCGGACGCCGACCTCGAGCCCTACGTGAAGGCCCACCAGCCGCAGTTCAGCCAGCCCGAGCGGCGGCGTCTCCAGTACGTGCTGCTGAGCGCGAGTCCGCAGGCCGCCGCGGTCTCGGACGCGGAGGTCGACGCCTACTACAAGGAGCACGGGTCCGAGTTCGACGAGCCGAAGCGCCTCCGCATCGCCCACGTGCTGGTGCGGGTGCCCCCGGTCGGGGGCAGCGATGCGGAGAACGCGGCCCGGGCGAAGGTCGAGGACGTGATCAAGCGCGCGCGGGCCGGGGAGGATTTCGGCAAGCTCGCGCGGGAGATCTCGGAGGACAAGGCGAGCGCGGTGCAGGGCGGCGACCTCGGCTTCGTGGGCCCCGGGGAGCTGGTGGCCCCGTTCGAGCAGGCCGCCTTCGCGCTCAAGAAGGGAGACGTCTCGGATCCGGTGCGCACGCCGTTCGGCTACCACGCGATCCGGATCCTCGACGTGCGGGACGGGGGCAAGACGCCGCTCAAGGACGTGGCTCCGAAGATCCGGGCGGCCCTCGGCGCGCAGAAGAGCGAGCGCGCGGCCCAGGCCCGCGCGGACGAGGCGAAGGCCGCGCTGCTCGGCGCCCCCGACTTCGCGGCGGCGGCCAAGCGCCTCGGGCTCGAGGCGCGCGAGGTGACCTTCGGGCGCGGCGACGCCCTCGGGGAGGCCGGTCGCGATCCGCAGCTCGACGAGGCGGTGTTCGGGCTCGCGGTGGGCGGCGTCTCCGCGCCGCTCAAGACCGCGGCCGGCTACGCGGTGGTCAAGGTGACGCAGCAGATCCCGGCGGGGGTGCCGCCGCTGCCCGAGATCCGCGACCGCGCGGTCGAGGCCATCAAGCGCGAGCGGGCCGAGCAGCAGCTGACCGACAAGGCCCGGGCCCTGGCCGCGACCCTCGCCAAGGGTGGCGACTTCGCGGCGGCGGCCAAGGCGGAGGGATTCACCCCCGGAAGCCTCCCGCTCTTCTCGCGCGCGGACCCGCCGAAGGAGCGCGGCGGCCTTCCCGGGGGAGTGCTCCTCGCCGCGCTGCAGACCCCGGCCGGCCAGGTCGCGGAGCCGGTGCGCGCGGAGGGCGGCGTCTACGTGGTCAAGACGCTCGAGAGGCAGCCGGCCAGCCCCGGCGGGTTCGATCGGGAGCGGGACGAGCTGGACAAGCAGGTGCTCGAGCAGAAGCGGGCGCTCGCGTGGGACACCTGGATCCGCGGCCGGCTCGCGTCCGCCAAGGTCGAAGTCGGCGGCCAGCCCGCCTCCATGACGCGCTGACCGGCGGGAGGCTCACGATGGACAAGACCGCGCTCCTCATCATCGATGCCCAGCAGGAGTACTTCGCACCGATCGGCAAGGTGGTCCTGCCCGATGGCCCCAAGGCGGTGGACCGCATCGCGGACACTCTCCGCTGGGCGCGCGCGAGCCGGGTACCCGTCTTCCACATCGTCCACGAGAGCCGCCGGCCGGGGGCCGCGACCTTCGTGCCGGGCAGCCCCGCGCTCGCCATCCACGACGCGGTGACGCCGCGCGCGGAGGAGCCGATCATCACCAAGCACCTGCCGGGCGCCTTCACCGGCACGCCGCTGGAGGCCGAGCTCCGTCGTCGCGGGATCGAGCGGGTCATCGTCTCCGGCTTCATGACCCAGATGTGCTGCGACACCACCACCCGCGAGGCCGCCCACCGCGGCTTCAAGGTCACGCTGCTCTCGGACGCCACCGCCGCGATGGACGTCAAGGGGCCCGACGGCGTGGTGATCCCGCACGACCAGGTCCACCGCACGCACCTGGGGAGCCTCAACGGATTCCTGGCCGACGTCAAGCGCAGCGACGAGGTGATCGGGACATGAGCGTCCAGCGTACCCCGATGACGCGGGGAGGCTACGAGCGGCTGCGCGACGAGGTGAATCGGCTCAAGAAGGAGCGCCCGAACATCGTGCGGGCCATCGCGGAGGCGCGCGCCCACGGCGACCTGAGCGAGAACGCGGAGTACCACGCGGCGCGGGAGCGCCAGGGGTTCATCGAGGCGCGCATCACCGATCTGGAATCGAAGGTCGGCACCGCCGAGGTGATCGATCCGCCGACGTCGGGAGAT
>Ga0209068_10001304_pt1 | contig 12527 bp, 12 predicted proteins | sample ColStrG_CSR_2012_FD_187200 | JGI IMG/M metagenome (GOLD analysis project Ga0209068, IMG submission 187200) | Freshwater sediment microbial communities in response to fracking from Pennsylvania, USA - Cold Stream Run_MetaG_CSR_2012 (SPAdes)... | ecosystem: Environmental > Aquatic > Freshwater >... | reverse complement strand
TCGGGTGGGTACCGATGCTCCTCGACCGGGTCGACTACGTGGTGCACCATTCGGCCTCGGGGTCGTCGCCGACCGGATGGTCCTCGGACCTGATGCCGAGTGAGGTGCTGCAGCGGAACTTCTGGTTCTGCACGATCGACGATCCCTCGGTGCTCGAATTGCGTGACCGCATCGGCGTGGACCACATCATGGTGGAGAGCGACTACCCCCATGCCGACTCGACATGGCCCGATACCCAGGCGGTCCTGGCCGCGTCCATGGGTCATGTGTCCGAGACCGACCTGCGGTCCATGGCCGCGGGCAACGCCGCCCGCCTCTTCCGGCACCCGCTGCCCGAGGCGGACGACTGGCGGCCACCCGGTCGCCGTCCCCCGGCAGCCGGGACGTGACCACCACCCCCGCAGCCGCCGAGTTCGACCCGTTCTCGGACGAGTACTTCGACGACCCGTACGATCTCTACCGTCAGATGCGGGACGAGGCCCCCGTGTCGTTCAACGACCGGTACGGATTCTGGGCCCTGTTCCGGTACGAGGACGTGTGCGCCGCGCACAAGGAGTGGCAGACGTTCTCGTCCAGCCACGGCGTCGATCTGTCCTCCCTGCGCACGCCCCCCGAGCTGATCCGCCAACTGCAGAGCATGATCATGCTGGACCCGCCGGAGCACGACCGTCTGCGGGCGCTGGTCAGCCGGGCGTTCACCCCCCGGGCGGTTTCGGCGCTCGAGTCGATGATCCGGGAGGTCATCAGGGACGCCCTCGCCGCCTGCGACAAGGGCGGGTTCGACGCGGTGTCGGAGTTCTCTGGCCCGTTCCCGGTCGAGATCATCTCGCGGATGCTCGGTGTCCCCGAGCCCGACCGTCAGCGCATCCGCCACTGGCTGGACGACATGCTCCACCGCGAACCGGGCCAGGTCGACCCCACTCCCCGAGGCGCCCGAGCAGGGCTGGAGACGGTCGTCTACTTCCTCGACCTCGTCGCCGACAAGCGCCGGCACCCGGGCGACGACATGATCAGCCGCCTGATCGAGGTAGAGGTGGATCGCGGCGACGGCGTCCCCACCCGACTGGACGACGAGGAGATCGCCGGGTTCGCGACGCTGCTGGGCGGGGCCGGCGCCGAGACCGTGACCAAGCTGGTGGCGAACGCGGTCGTGCTCTTCGCCCGGAACCCCGGGCAATGGCAGAAGGTGCTGGACGACCGGACACGGATCCCCGGCGCAGTGGAGGAGGTCCTGCGCTTCTGGCCCCCGTCCCAGTACCAGGGCCGCTACTCGGTGCGCGAGTCGCGCTACTCCGGGGTGACCATCCCCGCCGGCCACCCCACCATCCTGGTCACCGGGTCGGCCACCCGGGACGAGCGCTTCTATGACCGGGCCGACACCTTCGACATCGATCGCCCACCCAGTCTGGCCCTCGGCTTCGGCTACGGGATCCACAGTTGCCTCGGTGCCGCCCTCGCCCGTATGGAGAGCCGGATCGCCATCGAGGAGCTGGCCCGGCAGTGGCCGAGCTACGAGGTCGACGAGGACGGGTGTCGGAGGGTCCACATGTCCAATGTGGCCGGCTACGCCCGGGTGCCGCTACTGCGGACGGGCTGACGGTTCTGACCGTTCCGACTGCTCGGACTGCCCGGACTGCCCGGACTGCCCGGACTGCAGGGCGGATGCGGCGGCGGTCAGCCGGCGATTTCGGGGTCCTGCTGGAGCTCGATGGTGTTGCCGGCCGGGTCGGTCACCCACACCTGCACCACGTCGCCCTGGGCGCCCCGGACGTAGGGGACGGCGTCGCGCTCGAGTTCGGAGATGGCGGCGCCCAGGTCCTCGACGCCGAAGCAGACGTGGGGGCCGGTGGGGCGGATCGCCGCCTCCCCGGCGGGGGCGTCCACCAGGTGCACCTGGGCCTCCCCGACTCCGAACCAGTGCCCGCCGACGCCCGGGATGTGCGGACGGGGTAGGTCCGGGAGGGCGAAGCGCCGGTAGAAGGCGACGCAGTCGTCGAGCCCGCCCTCGACGTTGACGCTGTGGTGGAGGATGCGGGTCACCCTCATGACGGCGCCGGACCGGGCCGGCCGGTGCCGGTGGGCCCGGGCGGGTCGCCGACCTGCTCCATGAACTCGAGCCGTGTCGCGCCGGGAGCTTCGACGAAGGCGATCCGCCGCCGCCCGAACACCCCCTCCACTTCGGCCGGACCCCAGATGACCCGGTGCCCGGCCACCTCGGCGTCGACGTCGTCGGTGAACAGGGCCACATGCAGGAAGCAGTCATCGGGAAGGGACACCGCTTCCTCGTACAACGCCCGGGTGAACAGGGTGATCAGGACCGGGCCGAGGCGCGCGTCCGCCCGCTCGCCCCCGTCCCACGGGCCCCGGTCCGAGACGACGGCACCGGCTTCCTCGTAGAACCGCACGGCGGCGTCGAGGTCGCTGACCTTCACCGCCAGGTTGCCGAAGCCGGTCACGGTCATCGTGGGGTCCCGACGGGCCTGGTCATGGCGGCCAACCGTCCGGCACCACCTGGTCGGCGATGGTCCGGGGATCGACGGCGCTGCCGCCGTTGCCCGCCTGGTAGACGGCAAAACAGAGCTGCATGGCCTTGATCGCCTCCTCCGCGCTCATCTCGGCGGGGACGCCGTCGACGAGGGCGTCGATGAAGTGTGACGCCGACCGGTCGAAGCCGAGGTCCCAGGCGGAGGGTACTTCGCTGAACGTGGTGGTGGTCTGGCCGTGCTCGCGGCCCTGGTAGAGGACGACGGGGGACAGGTCGAGCATCTCGCCTGTGCACCGGGTCACCCACAGGAACCCCTCGTCGCCCTGGATCTCGAAGAATTCGTCGGCGCCGTAGAACGAGCTCCGCAGCCACATGGCCGGGGCATAGGAGACCTCCATCGTCCCGAGGAGTCCCGGATCCTCGTACTCGAAGATGGCAGCGCACGGCTCGAAGAAGTGGTCCCGACGCCGCACGATCGCCTGCACCGAGACGATGTCCGCTTCGACCAGCCACAGCGCCACGGCGTACTTGTGGATCATGTCGTCGAAGAGGTGGCCGCCGGGGCTGTTGGCGTCCAGTCGCCACGTGTACCCGTCAGCCTGGAGGCCGGCCTGGAAGGCGGAGTTGGTCTGGCCCACCACGGTGCGCAGGCGGATATGGGTCGGCGTCCCGATCGCTCCGTCCCGGATCAGCTGCCTTGCCCGTTCGAGCGGTGGGTAGTGCCGGTAGCACTCGCTGACCCTGAGGATGACGCCGGCAGATTCGGCCGCGGCGGCCATCTCCCGAGCGTCTACGACGGAATTGGCCAGCGGCTTCTGGCACGAGACGTGCTTCCCGGCGGCGACGGCGGCCAGCACATGGCGGCGGTGGAGGTGGGTGGGTGTGAGGACCTCGACTGCGTCGATGCCGGGATCGGCCAGCATGGCGTCGAGGTCGGTGAAGGCGCGGGTTGCCCCCCAGGCGGCGGCGGCGGCCGCCGCCCGGCCCTCGACCGGATCGCACACGGCGACCAGGTCGCAGCGCGGGTCGGCCACGTAGCCATTGGCGTTGAGGGAGGCGATGTTGCCGGCGCCCACGATGCCGATGCGCGGACGACCGCTTGTCCCTGACACGGACGTCAGTGTATCCATGGGCGGTCCCGCCGGAGGGGGAGCCGCCGGAGGAACCGCCTCTCTGCCCGTCGGCGACGAGGAGGAAGGCCGATGCCCGGAGCGGGGGCGATGGTAGTTTCGCGGCGTTCGGCCGATGGTGAACGGAGACGCGGTGAGCGGACAGGACCAGACAGCGCACGGGCCGGACGGGGGCCGGGAACCCGGCCCCGGTGTCGGCCATGCGGTGGGCGAGGCCGCGGGCAGGGTGTCCCCGCACCTGAAGCGGATCGAGCGGAAGGTGAGGCGAGAGGTCACCCGTCTGGCCGCGGTCCCCTTCGAACAGTTCCCCCCCCGGGATGCGGTTCGAATGGCGTACAACGTGCTGTTGCGGCGCGACCCCGACGAGCCGGCGTGGAGCGAACAGGCCGGCGCCATCGCCTCGGGGGGGCTGACCCGCGGGGACGTGGTCGACCGGGTCCGCTGCTCCAACGAGTACCGCACCCAGGTGCCGGTCGGTCCGGTCGGCCTGCACAGCGCGTTGCACATCAGCCGGTGCGAATTCATCATCGGGCTGCCGCCGGCGCGGCGGATCGTCGATCTCGGGGGAGGACACACCACCGACGCGCGGGGCGCCCTGGTGGTGCTGGGCTACCCGTATGACTTCGACGAGCTGGTCGTCGTCGACCTCCCGCCCGACGACCGCCATCCGCTCTACCAATCCGACCGGTTCGGGCCGAGCGCCACCGATCGGGGCCAGGTCCGCTACGAGTACCGCTCGATGGCCGACCTGTCGTTCGCCGACGACGAGTCGGTGGACCTCATCTACAGCGGCCAGTCCATCGAGCACGTCACCGAGGCGGACGGCGACCTGGTCCTGAAGGAGGCCCTGCGTATCCTCAGACCGGGGGGGCACATGGCCATCGACACCCCCAACGGGCGGGTGTGCCGGCTGCAGCAGGCCTCGTTCATCGACCCCGACCACGAGATCGAGTACACCCTCGACCAGTTGCGGGACAAGGTGATGCGGGCCGGCTTCGAGGTGCTCACCGAGCGGGGGCTGAACTGGGGGGGTCCGGGTGTCGACCGTGGCGAGTTCGACCCGGCGGCCTTCGCCGGCCACTACGGCGTCCACTACGACGCCGAGTCGTGCTACCTGCTGGCGCTGGTCCTCCGGAAGCCCGGCTGATCCGGCCGGCCGGGCTCAGCCGGCCAGAGGTTCGAGGACGAACACCGGGATTTGCCGGTCGGTCTTCTTCTGGTAGTCGGCATAGTCGGGGTAGGCGGCCACCGCCCGGTCCCACCACAGCGCCTTCTCCTCGCCGGTCAGCTGGCGGGCTGTCCTGTCGGACTTCGCCGGCCCGTCCTGGAGCTCGACATGAGGGTCGGCGACGAGGTTGAAGTACCACACCGGATGGGTGGGGGCGCCGCCCTGGGAGGCGACCACCGCGTACCGGCCGTCGTGCTCCACTCTCATCAGCGGAGTCTTGCGGAGCTTCCCCGACCTGGCGCCGCGGCTGGTCAGCACGACCACCGGCAGACCCCGCAGGGTCGTCCCCTCGGTCCCGCCCGAGCTCTCGTACAGTTCGACCTGCTGTCGGACCCATTCGGCCGCGCTCGGCTCGTACTCTCCGTCGAGGGGCACGTGGCCAGCTAACACCAGGTAGGGGGTGGGACGCCAGCCCGCCGGAGCGGGTGGCGGTGGTCGTGCCGTCCCGTCAGGCCCCCTGACCTCGATGGCCTGCAATCATTGACGGGACTGCCATGTCCGAAAATCTCGACGACCTCATCCTCGACCTGCTCGAGTGGATGGGCCCCAGCCCGCGCCCCTATTACGAAGTGCTCGATGCATGGCGGACGTCGTGTCCGCGCCTTCCCGTGTGGGAGGAGGCCAACGACCTGGGCTTCATCGAGCGCCATCACGCACCGGGACGCGGCCCGTCGGTTTCGGTGTCCGCCGCCGGGGCCGCGCACCTGCGGAGGCAACGCGGCGCGGCGCGCCAAACGGTGAAGGGGGCCGGGATCCCAGGCGCTGTCGATGTCCCGCTGGCCGACCACTGAGTCGACTACTGACCGGACCGCCGGGAGTGGGAGTTCCGGAGTCCGCATGAGCCGGATCAGCCAGCAGGCGTCGGGCCCGTGAGGGATTGAGAGTCCATGGATGGCCAGGGGCGTCCATGGGGGACGTCGGCGTGCCGCTATGAATCCGCCGTCCGGCCGGCCGGAATCCTTCAAGGCCGGGTCGATCGGGGTCGATAACAGCCTTGAGGGAAGGAGGACTCCCTTGAGGCGATGGTTCGGCCCGGGGCTGGCGATGATCCTGCTGTTGCTGGCCCTCCCCACTCCGGCGGGAGCCGCAGGGACCCGATTCGTCCATGTCAACTTCGTGGACCAGGCGCGCATCGTCACTCTGACCATTCCGACTCCGGCATGCCGGCCCGGCGACCAGGCCACTCCGTGTGTCTGGGAGTTGTTCGTCGACGAACCGGATGTGCCCGGCCAGCCCGTGGTCGGCACGGTGTACGGCACCACGGGCGTCCTGTCGGTGCCCTATCCGGCGACGTGCGGGGTCCTGCAGGCGGATGCGCTGGTCGGGTCGCCGCCCCGCAAGGCAGTGGGGTACCGGCATGTGATCAACACCTGTCACTGTGCGCCGTTGCACTCCGCCGCACCCAGCCAGTCGACAGGGATCTCCCCGCTCCGTCCACATGCTCCCCCCGGAAACACCAGGGCGGCGGAGACCCAGTTCGTCCACGTTAGGTTCATCGACCAGGCGCGCATCGTCACCCTGACCATTCCCACTCCGGCCTGCAAGCACAGCTCCCATGCCACTTCGTGTGTCTGGGAGTTGTTCGTCGACGAACCGGATGTGCCCGGCCAGCCCGTGGTCGGAACGGTGTCCGGCACCGCGGGCGTCCTGTCAGTGCCGTATCCGGCGACGTGCGGGGTACTGCAGGCGGATGCGCTGGTCGGGTCGCCGCCCCGCAAGGCAGTGGGGTACCGGCATGTGATCGATGCCTGCGGCTGCGGCGACTGACTGAACGCGGTCGGAAGCGCGTCCGGCCCTGATGACGGACCACCTCCGACTATTCCGGGTGCCGGCCGGGTGCCGACCAGGACCGACACCCGAGCGCGGCGCCGTCGGCGCCGGGGGAGCGTGCCGCTGAGTGCGGGCGAGAGGACTCGAACCTCCATCCCCGAAGGGACCGGGACCTAAACCCGGCGCGTCTGCCAGTTCCGCCACGCCCGCGGCCAAGTCAGCCTAATGGGAGGTCCGGTGGCGGGACCGGGGCCCCTCGAGGACCTGACGTCGGATGAAGGCCGGGCGGCGCCCCGGTCACAGGAGGCCGGCAAGGCCCTGGCTATAGTCACCGTGTGCCGCCAGCGCAGTCCTCCACGCCCTCGGTGGCCCCCATCGAGCCGGGCCCCGACGCCGCTGACGCGTTCGACGCCGCCGGCCAGGCGGAGTACCTGAACGAGGTCATGGCCGAGATCGATGCCGAGGTCAGGCGGAGGCGGGCCTCGGGCGACCTGCCGGCCGGGCTGGAACAGGAGCTCGACGAGCTGTTCTTGGAGTTCTCGCCGGTCGGGCTCCACGGGAAGGCCCGCCTCCGGGAGACGCTGGCCCTGGTGGACGGGTCGGCCTACGTCGACATGGCGGTCCCCGTCGAGTCACAGAAGGCCGTCGGGAGCCAGGTCAAACGGCTGATCCGCAAGTCGATGGGCTGGTACATCGGCTTCATCGTCCACCAGATCGTCAAGTTCGCCTGGTCGGTGTCACGGATGTTCCATGTGGTCGTCGACCACGTCGAGGACCTCGAGGCGGCGGTGGAGTCGCAGCGGACCCCGGAGCTCCCCCCGAGCGCGTTGCCGGCGACGGACACGGGTTCGGCCTGGTGGTCCCCGGAGGCGGTGGCCGCCCTGTCCGGCGTCGGGGGCCGGGTGCTCCACGCCGAGTGCGGAACGGGCGCCCTGCTCGATGCGCTGGTGGCCGGCGGCATCGACGCCTACGGCGTGGATCCGACCGAGTCGATGATCGAGCCGGCCATCGAACGCGGACTGGACGTCCGGGCCGAGTCGATCCTCGAGCACCTGGAGGTGGTCGCCGACGAGGCGCTGTCCGGCATGGTCCTGACCGGTTCGGTCCAATGGCTCCATCCCAACCAGCGGGCCCGGCTGGTCCGGTTGGCCACGTCCCGCCTGGCCGTCGACGGTGTGCTGGTCATCCATTCGGCCACCCCTGAATCTTGGACGGCCGGGACCGCCCACCTGATCAGCGACCTCGCCCCCGGCCGACCGCTCCATGCCGAGACCTGGACGCATCTGCTTGCCGATCACGGGTTCCGCCGCACCGGGCTCACCTTCGGGGGGGAGGACCGCCGCCTCGACCGGGTGGCGCCGTCCAATCCTGACGCGGCCGCCATCAATGCGGCGATCGACACCGTCAACTCGCTGCTGCTGGGCCCCGGTGAGTACCTCCTGGTCGCCATTCGCCAGCGGTGACCGCCGTTCACCAGTTCGTCCCCGCGCTGCTGCCCAGGGATGCGACCGGAGATCACACATTGGCACTGCGGGACGCACTGCGGGACGCAGGGTGGGAATCGGACATCTACGTAGAGGCCGCCCACGACGACCTGTGGCCCCAGGCGACCTACTTCGAGCGGTACCCGGAACGGGCCGAGCCGGGAGACATCCTCCTGTACCAGCTGAGCACGGCGTCGCCGGTGGCCGACTTCCTGCTGGGCAGGCCGGAGACGCTGGTGCTCGACTACCACAACATCACCCCGTCGTCCTACTACGACGGTTGGGAGGACCACACCAGCGAAAAGGTCGCCCTCGCCCGGATCCAGGCCGCGGCGCTGGCCCCTGCGGCCACCCTCGGCATCGCCGACTCGGCCTTCAATGCCGCCGAACTGCGTCACATGGGCTGCCGGGCCACGGCGGTGGTGCCGATCCTCGTCGACATCGCCGACCGGAAGCCACCGGTCGACGAGGCCGAGTCGGCGAAGCTCGCCCATCAGCACGGCTCGGCCACGGTGTTGTTGTTCGTGGGGCGGATCTCGCCCAACAAGACCCAGCACCACCTGGTCGAGGCCCTCTGGCTCTACCGACGCTGGTACGACCCGGAGGCCCGGCTCCATCTGGTGGGCCCGGCCTTCACCGAGTCCTATGTCGAGGCCGTGTTCGCGCTGGCCGAAGAGCTCGGCGTGGCCGACGCCGTGCGGCACGGAGAGCATCTTTCGGACGCGCAGCTGGCCGCCTGGTATGCCGACGCCGACGTCTTCGTGTGCCTCTCGGAGCACGAAGGGTTCTGCATCCCGCTGCTCGAAGCCATGCAGTCGGGCCTGCCGATCGTCGCCTTCGCCGCCGGTGCCGTGCCCGAGACCCTCGGGGACGCCGGGCTGCTCCTCGAGTCCAAGCGCCCGGGCGTGGTGGCGGTGGCCGTCGACCGGGTGCGACGGGACGACATGCTGTCGGGCCGGCTGGTGACCGCGGGCCACCGGCGCCTCGAGGACTTCCAACTCGCCACCACCCGCACCCGGTTCGTCGAGGTGCTCGCCGGGCTGGCCGAGGACCGGGGGGTGCAATAGTGAAGCTGGCTTTCGTCACACCCCGCTACGGCCCAGAGGTGATCGGCGGAGCGGAGACGGCCGCCCGCATGTTGGCGGAACGGCTGAGCGGACAGCCCGGTTGGGAGGTCGAGGTGATGACCAGTTGCGCACTCGACCATCTCACCTGGGAGAACACGGAGCCGGCGGGAGCGTCGGTGATCAACGGTGTGACCGTGCACCGGTTCCCCACCGACAGCCGGCGACTGCTCGAGTACTTCGAGCTCGACGCCCGGTTGAGGGTGTCCCCGTCGACCGCCACGCTGGCGGAGTCGCGCCACTGGGTGGCGCTCAACGGCCCGATGTGCCCGGGCCTGGTCGACGCCGTGGCCTCTGCCGATGCGGACGTCGTGGCCTGCTATCCCTATCTGTTCGCCACCACCGTCGACGGCATCGCCGTGTCCAAGGTGCCGACGGTGCTCCACCCGGCCGCCCACGACGAGCCGGCGCTCTACCTGGCCGCGTTCCGCCAGAGCTTCCGTGACATCGACGGGTTCGTCTATCACACCAATGCGGAACGCGATCTGATGGAGTACGCCTTCGGCATCGGGGCGAAGCCGCAGGTCGTGCTCGGACTGGGCGTCAACGACCCGGCCGGCTCCGGCCGGGCCGGGGGAGAGCTCCTCGGCCTCGGCGACCGTCCCTATCTCTGCTACCTCGGAAGGGTGGACGAGCACAAGGGATGCGGCATGCTGGCCGAGTACTTCCGGCGCTACAAGGAACAGCACCCCGGGGACCTCGCCCTGGCCTTCGTGGGCCCGGTGTCGGACAAGGCGCCCGAGGCTCCGGACATCGTGGTGACCGGCACGGTGTCGGAGGCCGACAAATGGGACATCCTGGGCGGTGCCCAGGTCATGGTCACCCCGTCCGCCTACGAGTCGTTCTCGTTGGTGCTCCTGGAGGCGTGGACACTCCGCGTCCCGGTGCTGGTGAACGCGTCGTGCGCGGCCACCATGGAGCACTGCGGGCGCTCGGGCGGGGGACTCTGGTTCGAGTCGTACCGCTCGTTCGAGGTCGCCGTCGAGCGGATGACCGGGGACGCCGTGCTCCGGGCAACCCTGGCCGACGCCGGCCGGAGGTACACGGCCCGCTACTACCGTTGGCCATCGATCATCGACCGTTACACCGGGTTCCTGGCGGGCATCGTCGACCGCGGTCGTCGAGGCCCGGTCCGGGCCCGCCGGCTCCCGCTCCCGGCGGGTGGGCCCGAGTACGTTCGGAAGGGATGAGGGCCTGATGTCCGACCCCGACCCGATTGGTGATGACCTGACCGTCCCCGGCACCGGCGACGGTGACCCGGCGCCCGCTCCGGGCGGGGGGACGGAGGACGGCCGTGGGTCGCCGGGGCCCGACGAGGCCGAACTGCTGGCGGCCTTCGACCGGCTCCGCCCGCAGGGCAGCCTGCAGTGGGGATTCGACGATGCCATGCGCCGCATCGCCCGGCCCGAGACCGGTTCCACCGTCGCCCCGTGGGACGGGCTTCCCGACGATCTGTGGGAGCGGGGACGGTCCGCCCTCATCGGGAGGCGCTTCGCCGGTGACGTGACCAGGGTGCTCGCCGATCTCCTGGCCGCCGATGCCCGGACGGCGGCCGCCGCCGCCGCCGCCGGGGTCAATGTGGCCACGTGGGACGCCCTCCGCTATCTGGCCGCCCGTGTGGATCGCCTCGAGGGCAGGCTCGACCCCGCCCGGCTCGAGGCGGCCGAACTGCCCACCAAGGCCCCCGACCCGGTCGACTGGGTGGGCGTGATCGGATCGTGGCTCGGCCCCCCCGACTCCGCGTTCCCGGTGGTGGTGGGTGAGTCGGGAGACGGAGTGCTGGTGGGAGCGGTGCGGGCCGCCGGGCACCGGGTGCTGGCCGTGGAACCGCGGGGCGAATCGGCGTGGGCCTCGCTCACCGTGCCCGCCGCCGGTGGGGGACCCCCCGCCGAGGTCGTGCTGGGCGAGGTCCTCGACCACCTGGGAACCATCCCCGACCACAGTTGCGCGGGCGTGGTCCTGGCCGGTTGTGTCGACCGCGTCGAGCTTTCCGCCAAGGTGGGGCTCTTGGGCGAGGCGCTCCGGGTGACCCGGGCCGGCGACCCGGTCGTGATCCTCACCGTCGATCAGTCGGCGTGGGACGAAGGGCTCTCCCCTCCGGCCCGGGACCTGGCCCCGGGCCGTCCCCTCCACCCCGAGACCTGGTCGTTGCTGCTCCGCCGGTCGGGTGCGGTGGGCGCAGCCTGGCACCGGGCGGCCTCGGGGACGGTGCATGCCGTGGTGGCCAGGGCGGGGCCATGAGGGGCATCCACCAATTCGTCCCCATGCTGCATCGCCACGACGCGGTGGGGGAGCACAGCCGGGCCCTGCGCGACGGCCTGCACGCCTCGGGGGTGCCCTCGGTGATCTACACCGAGATTCCCGACCCGGCGACCATGGACGAGACCCGTCACTACCTGAAGTACGGATCCGAGGCCGAGGCCGGCGACGTGCTGGTCTACCAGTTCGCCACCGACTCCGAGATGGCCGGATGGCTGGCGGCACGACCCGAGACGATTGTGGTCAATTACCACGGCGTCACCCCTCCTGAATACTTCGCGCCGTGGAACAACGCCATCACCCGCCTGCAGGTGGGGGCGCAGCAGAGGTTGGCGGACCTCGCGCCCCGGGCGGCGCTGGGCATCGCCGACTCCGAGTTCATCTCCGCCGAGTTGCGCGACGCCGGGTGCACGAACATCGCCGTGGTCTCGGTGGCCGGCATCCCGGCTCCGGCCGAGCCGAGCCCCGAGGCCCTCGACCGGGTCCGGTCGCGACGCTTGGGCGCGGGGGCCGCCTGGCTGTCGGTGGGCCGGTGGGCCCCCAACAAGGCCCATCATCAGACCTTGGCCGCCCTCTTCGTGGCCCGGGCCACCGCCGACCCGGGGGCGACCCTGACTCTGGTGGGCTCGCCCACCGAGCCGGCCTACGCCACTGCCCTCCGACGCTATGCGGCGGTGTTGGGACTGGCCGACGCGGTCTCGTTCGTCTCCCATGTCGACGACGACGAACTGGCCGCCCACTACCGGGCCGCCGACGTCCTGGTCATGCTCTCGGACCACGAAGGGTTCGGCGTGCCCCTGGTCGAGGCCATGGGCCACGGCCTCCCCGTCGTGGCCTTCGACGCCGGTGCGGTGGGCGAGGTCCTCGGCGGGGCCGGGATCCTGCTCGAAGAGAAGCACCCCCGACGGGTGGCCGAGGCGGTCGCCCGGCTCATGGCCGAGCCGGCCGAGCGCGAGCGACTGGTGGGGGTCGGACGGGACCGGTTGCGGGCCATCGGCCTCGACCAGTCCGGGAAGCGCCTGGTCGAAGTGCTCTTGACGGCGCGTA
>Ga0209068_10001303_pt1 | contig 12528 bp, 13 predicted proteins | sample ColStrG_CSR_2012_FD_187200 | JGI IMG/M metagenome (GOLD analysis project Ga0209068, IMG submission 187200) | Freshwater sediment microbial communities in response to fracking from Pennsylvania, USA - Cold Stream Run_MetaG_CSR_2012 (SPAdes)... | ecosystem: Environmental > Aquatic > Freshwater >... | reverse complement strand
GTGCATGGTCGACGAGGTTGCGGCGGACGTTGGCGACGATGGCGCCGACGGTGGCCTCCTCGTTGCGCGCCGGCAGGCACACCGAGATGGTGGTGCCCGTGCGGTCCTTCGCCGCGACCAGGTCGTCGACGGTCGGCTCGGGCGAGCGCTCCGTGGTCATCGTGCCAGGGTAGGTCGCGCCACGTAGGCTCCCGCCCGTCGAGGCCGGCACGTGGGGAGGAACGGACGTGGGGGAGCGACTGCAGGGCAAGGTCGCACTGGTCAGCGGCGGCAGCACCGGCATCGGCGAGGCCGTCGTGCACCGCTTCGCCGCGGAGGGCGCGCGTGTCGTGTTCTGCGCGCGCAGCGAGGAACCGGGACGCGCGGTCGAGGAGGCGGTGCGCGCCGCCGGCGGCGACGCCACGTTCGTGCGTGCGGATGTGACCGACGAGGACGACGTCGCCGCGCTGGTTGCCGCGACCGTCGCGCGCCACGGCCGCATCGACGTCGTGATCGCGAACGCGGGCAACGGTGGCGGCCAGCAGTGGCCGAACGAGTCGACCGATCACTGGCACGACATCCTCCACCTCAACCTCGACGGCACGATGTTCGTGTGCCGCGCCGCGTGGCCGCATCTGGTTGCCGCGGGCGGCGGGTCGGTCGTCGTCGTGTCGTCGCTGTCGGCGGTCATGGGCGTCGGCGCCACCCAACTGGAGCGCATGGGCGGCTTCCAGCCCTCCGCGTCGTACCAGGCGTCGAAGGCGGGCATCGAGGGCCTCACCATCCACATGGCCGGCATCGGTGGGGCCGACGACATCCGCGTCAACGCGGTGCGACCCGGGCGCATCCTCACCGACAAGTTCCGCGACTGGATGGGCGAGGACGCGCTGTTCTGGTCCCACTACCAGGAGGCGCAGATCCTCAAGCGGCACGGCCACGTCGACGACGTCGTCAACGCGACGCTCTTCCTCGCTTCCGACGAGGCCGGGTTCATCACCGCCGAGATCCTCGACGTCGACGGCGGCGCCATCACGAAGGTGTAGGCACGAAGGTCTAGGCACCAAGGTCTAGGCACGAAAGTCTGAAGGTCCGCCCGGCCCCTCTGATAACTTCTTCGGCGAACGCGCTCATCGAGAGCGGCCGAGGGACAGGCCCTGTGACGCCGCGGCAACCAGCTCCAGTCCTCCCGATCGGCGGGGGGAGGGGCCAGGTGCCAATGCCTGAACGATGAGCAGTCCGAGAGCGGTTCCTCCGCTCGAGGCGCTCGAGAGCGCGTCGAGGCCACTGGCCGGTGAACCCGGTCGGTACGAGGAGGAGACAGCTCCATGACACACGTGCACGGTCTTCGATGTCGTGAGTGCGGCCGCGAGTACGAGGTCGCCGCGATCTTCACCTGTGAGTGGTGCTTCGGCCCGCTCGAGGTCGCCTACGACTACGACGCCATCCGCAAGGCGGTCAGCCGCGAGAAGATCGCTGCGGGGCCGTTGTCGATCTGGCGCTACTCCGATCTGCTCCCGGCCGACCGCAACCCGGCGGTCGACCTCGGTGCCGGGTTCACGCCGCTGGTGCGCGCGGATCGCCTCGCCGCCGAACTCGGCCTGGGTGAGCTGTGGATCAAGAACGACACGCTCAACCCGACGAACTCGTTCAAGGACCGCGTCACGTCGGTGGCGCTGTCGAAGGCGCTGGAGTTCGGCTTCGAGGTGGCCGCGTGCGCGTCCACCGGCAACCTTGCCAACTCCGTCGCCGCGCACGCCGCCCACGCGGGTCTGCGCAGCTTCGTGTTCATCCCGGCCAACCTCGAGCAGGGCAAGATCGTCACCACCGCGGTGTACGGCGGCAACGTCGTGGCGATCGACGGCAATTACGACGCGGTGAACCGCCTCTGTGCCGAGCTCGCCGGTACGTACGACTGGGCGTTCGTCAACGTGAACATCCGCACGTTCTACGCCGAGGGTTCGAAGACCCTCGCGTACGAGACGGCCGAGCAGCTCGGCTGGCAGGCGCCCGACCACGTGGTCGTGCCGATCGCCAGCGGTTCACTGCTCACCAAGATCCGCAAGGGGTTCGACGAGCTCTACAAGGTCGGCCTTCTCGACGAGGAGCCGCAGCTCCGCGTGTCGGGCGCCCAGGCCGAGGGGTGCTCGCCGGTGGCGCGGGCCTGGCTCGACAACAGCGACACGATCAAGCCGGTCAAGCCCGACACCATCGCCAAGTCGCTGGCGATCGGCAACCCGGCCGACGGCTATTTCGCGCTCGATGCCGTGCGCCAGTCGGGCGGCGGGCTCGCCGCGGTCACCGATGAGGAGATCGTCGAGGCGATCAAGTTGCTCGCCCGCACCGAGGGGATCTTCGCCGAGACCGCGGGCGGCGTCACCATCGCCACACTCCAGCGCCTCGCCAAGGAAGGCATCGTCCGCCCCGACGAGCGGGTCGTCGCCTACATCACCGGCCACGGCCTCAAGACACTCGACGCCGTCGAGCCCACCACCGGGCCGACCGCGGTGATCGCACCCACCCTCGACGCCTTCCACGAGGCGTTCCCACCCGACCGCATCCAGACGCCCGCCTGAGCCCCGCTCTTCCGCCGAGCCCGCCCACCCGAGCCCGCGGCATCTTCGAGAGGACCACACCATGTCTGTCACCGTCCGCATCCCCACCCAGCTGCGCGAGCTCTCGGGCGGCGCGTCCGAGATCAGTGCCGAGGCCGGCACCGTCCAGAGCGTGCTCGACTCGCTCCAGGCCGCTCACCCCGGCTTCGCCGAGCGCCTCTTCGACGAGCAGGGCGAGCTGCGCCGCTTCGTGAACGTGTTCGTCGACGAGGAGGACATCCGCTTCCTCGAGGGCGTGGACACGCCCGTCGCGGACCGTGCCACGGTCAGCATCGTCCCCGCCGTCGCCGGCGGCTGACAAAGTCGGGACTTTGGTCCCGTTGTCAGGACAGGTGAGGTTGTCCTAACCTTCGTCCCATGTCCGACGGACAGATCATCCTGCTGGGGGCCATCGCCGGCCTCACCATCTTCCTCGGCCTCCCCGTGGGGCGGATGCGGAACCTCAGCACCCAGACGAAGTGCTTCTTCAACGCCATCGCCACCGGCGTGCTGATCTTCCTGCTGATCGAGACCCTCACGAAGAGCATCGATCCCGTCGAGGTGGCGCTCACGCACGTGACGGTCGAGGGCGGCGGCACCTGGGGCGAGTTCGTCGCCAAGGCCGCGCTCTTCCTCGTGTGCTTCGGCTTCGGCCTGATGAGCCTCGTCTACTACGACAAGTGGATGTCGCAACGCGGCCACCGGGCGATGACGTCGGTCGGGCCTGGTGCGGCCTCCGTGCAGGAGTACAAGGTCAGCGGCCGCATCCACCAGCTCTCCGAGCCGCGTCGGCTCGCGCTGTTCATCGCCATCGGCATCGGCCTGCACAACTTCTCCGAGGGCCTCGCCATCGGGCAGTCGGCGGCGAGCGGCGCGGTCGACCTCGCCCTGCTGCTCATCATCGGCTTCGGCCTGCACAACGCCACCGAGGGATTCGGCATCGTCGCCCCGCTGGCCGGTGAGGAGGAGGTCCCGTCGTGGGGCTTCCTCGCGATGCTCGGGCTCATCGGCGGCGGGCCCACGTTCTTCGGCACGCTGATCGGCCAGGCCTGGGTGAGCGAGTGGCTGAACATGGCCTTCCTCGCGCTGGCGGCCGGCTCGATCCTCTACGTCGTGGTCCAGCTGCTCTATGTCAGCTTCAAGATGGGCCACAAGGAGATGCTGATGTGGGGCCTGTTCGTGGGCCTCGTCCTCGGCTTCGGCACCGACTTCATCCTCGTCGCCGCCGGCGCCTAGGCCTTCACTCTCTGTTTTGGCGCTCTTCGAGGCCCCTATAGCGGCGCGGAAGAGCGCAAGAACGGAGCGGAGGGCTCAGGCCGGGGAGACGTAGACGAGCTGGGCGAGCTCGCGCGGGACCACTTGGTCGCCGCCGCCGCTCTGTACCCGCACGCCGCCGTCCTCCGGACCGACGACCACGGCGTCGTGTCCGGGGATGAGCTGCGCCCGCGCGAGGAAAGCGATCGCCACGTCGTCGATCTCGACCTTCTCGCTGATGCGTTGCACCAGGACCTTGCCGGGCGCGGTGGTCGCGAGCGGCGCCCCGAGCGGTGTGACCGGCGCATACGCCGAACCGGGGATCGGATTGCCATGCGGGCAGGTGCCGGGATCGCCGAGGAGCAGCACGAGCTTCTCCTCGACGTCGGCGGAGATCGCGTGCTCCCAGCGGTCGGCCTCGCGGTGGACCTTCTCCCACTCGAGGCCGATCACGTCGACGAGCAGGCGCTCGGCGAGCCGATGGCGGCGCACCACCGACGTGGCCACCTCGCGACCCTTCGGGGTGAGGCGCAGGCTGCGGTCGTCGAGGAGCTCGGCGTAGCCGTGGTCGACGAGGCGGTTGACCGTCTCGGACACGGCGGGCGCGGACAATCCGAGGCGTTCGACGAGCCGGGCCCGGATCGGGACCGTGCCCTCCTCCTCGATCTCGAGGATGGCCTCGAGATACTCCTCGGTTGTGTCGTGCCACTCCGCCACAGGGCAACACTACTGCCGAGGGCTCAGTGGCCCTCGGGGCCGCGGAGGAGGCCGGGGTCGGAGAGCAGTTCCCCGACCCGCTCGAGGAACATCGTGGCGTCGTGACCGTCGACCACCCGGTGGTCGGCCGACAACGAGATCGGCAGCGCGGGCGCGGCGACCACCGCGCCACCGTCGACGACCGGCCGCACCTTCGCCGCGCCGAAGCCGAGGATGGCCACCTGCGGCGGGCGCACGATCGGTGTCGCGAAGCGGCCGCCCTCGGTGCCGAAGTTCGTGATGGTGAACGTGGCGCCGTCGAGCAGCGCGGGCGTGAGGTGCCCGGCGCGCGCGGCTGCAGTGATCTCGTTGATGCGCGTGCCGAGCGTGGGTACGTCGAGTGTGTCTGCGTCGCGCAACACGGGGACCACGAGGCCGGCGTCGGTCGCGGCGGCGATGCCCACGTGACACGCGTCGTGCAGCAGCATCTCCTCGGCCGTCGCGTCGAAGCCCGCGTTGAGCACGGGCACGTCGTGCAACGCGATGACTGCGGCGCGCACGAAGAACGCCGTGAGCGTGATCTCGGGCTGCGTGTCGCGCGCGGCGCGGTGCGCGGCGAGCAACGGGCGGGCGTCGATCTCGTCGAACGAGATGTGCGGCACCTGCCGCCAGGCCTCGGCCATGTTGCGCGCCATCGCGCGCCGGATGCCGCGCAGCGGCGCGCGCGTGACCGCGGGTTCGGGCGCGGGCACGGGCACGGGAACAGTCTCGCCTCCTGCGGCGGCGCGCACGTCGTTGGCGGTGACCCGTCCGTCGTGGCCGGTGCCGGCGATCGCCGCGAGGTCGACGCCGAGGTCCTTGGCCAACTTCCGCACCGGCGGCGCGGCTTGCGGCGCGGCGCCTGCGGGTGCGGACTGCGGCTTTGCCGTGGCAGCAGTTCCGACCGCGGCGTCGTCGGTGGCGAGCGCGAGGAGCAGCCCGCCGACGGGGACCATGTCACCCTCGGCCGCGCCGAGTGCGGTGATCGTGCCGGCCGCGGGCACCGGGAGTTCCACCTCGGCCTTGTCGGTCTGCACGTGCACGACGATCTGGTCGCGGGTCACGTGATCGCCGACGGCGACGGTCCAGCGCAAAACCTCGGCCTCGCTCATGCCCTCGCCGAGATCCGGGAGCCGGTACTCCAGGTGCGCAGGGGACTCAGGCATCGAGCACGCCCTCGACTGCGGCGACCACTCGAGCGACGTCGGGCCGCACCCAGTCCTCCACCAACGGGGTGGGTGAAGGGACGTCGTACCCCGCGACGCGCGCGACGGGCGCCTGCAACGACCAGAACGCCTGCTCCTGGATGGTCGCGACAACCTCGGCGCCGACGCCTGCCGTGAGGGGCGCCTCGTGCACCACCACGACGCGGCCCGTGGCCTCGGTGACGCGCACGAGCGTCTCGATGTCGAGCGGCGACAGCGTGCGCAGGTCGACCACACCGACGGTCGCGCCGCGCGACTCGGCAAGCGCATCTGCGGCGGCGAGGACCACGGGCACCATCGCGCCCCAGGTGATCACGACCGCGTCGCCCGGTTCGCGTACGACCGCGGCCTGCCCGAGCGGTACGAGGTGCTCGCCCTCGGGTACCTCGCCCACCGTGCGGTAACACGGGATCGGTTCGAAGAAGATCACGGGGTCGGGGTCGCGGATGGCGCTCGCGAGCAGCCCCTTCGCGTCGGCCGCGTTCGACGGCACCACGACCTTGAGGCCCGGGGCGTGCACGAACGGCGCCTCCACCGAGTCGGCGTGCAGCTCGGGCGTGCGCACGCCGCCGCCGTACGGGGTGCGAATCGTGACCGGGCAGTGGAAGCGACCGCGGCTGCGGTAACGCATGCGCGCGACTTGCCCGACGATCTGGTGGTACGCCTGCATGGTGAAGCCGCCGAACTGGATCTCGGCGATGGGCACGAACCCCGCGATGGACAGGCCGACGGCCGCGCCGGCAATGGCCGACTCCGCGAGCGGCACGTCGAACACGCGCTCGTCGCCGAGCTCGTCGAGGAGGCCGTCGGTGACGCGGAACACGCCGCCGTTGCGAGCGATGTCCTCGCCGAAGAGCACGACGCGTTCGTCGCGTTGCATCTCGTCGAGGAGCGTGTCGCGGATCGCCGCGAGCATCGACACTCTCACTCTGGCCTCGCTGCCGCTCGGCTGATTCTCTCCCTCAGCTCACGGCGTTGGTCCGACAAACGTGCGGACGGTGTCGCTTCGAGGTGGTCGAGGGTGTCGGACGGGTCGACGGGGCGGGCGAGCGCGGCGTCGACGATGCGCTCGAGCCGCGCCTCGACGTCGGCGAGCACCGCGGCGTGGCGCGCGTCGTCCCATGCGCCGGCCGCGGTGAGCTTCGTGCGGAACGTCTCGATCGGGTCGCGCTCGGCCCAGGCGGCGAGCTCCGCGGGCGGCACGTACCGGGTCGGGTCGTCGGACGTGGTGTGCGCGCCCATGCGGTAGGTCTGCAGTTCGAGCAGCACCGGGCCCGCTCCCGATGCCGCGTGCGCGCGGGCCTCACGCGCCGCGCCCACGACCGCGAGCACGTCGTTGCCGTCGACGATCACGCCGGGGATGCCGAAGGCCGCGCCCTTCGCCGCGAACGACGCCGCCGCGGTCTGGTGGGCCGACGGGGTGGAGATCGCCCAGCCGTTGTTGATGACCGCGACGACGAGCGGGAGACGCCGGGTGCCGGCGAGGTTGAGCGCCTCCGAGAAGTCGCCCTGGGACGTGGCGCCGTCGCCGGTGAACGCGAGCACCACACCGGGATCACCGCGCAGTTGGAGACCCCAGGCCAGGCCGGCGGCGTGCGGCAACTGGGAGCCCAGGGCGATCTGTGGCGGCAGGCAGTTGACGCCGTCGGGGATGCGGGAGCCGTCGGGGTGGCCCCGCCAGAACGCCACGACGGTCTCGAAGAGGTCGTCGCCGAGGGCTCCGAGGCCGAGGAGCTCGCGGTAGTACGGGACCACCCAGTCGGTGGCGAGGTCGAGCCCGCGCAGCATGCCGCACACCGCGGCTTCCTGGCCGGTGAGGGGAGCCACGAGCGTCATCCGGCCCTGGCGTTGCAGGTTCCAACACCGCTCCGAGGCCCGCCGGGAGAAGCACAGGTCGCGCATGAGCAGCTCGGCGAGTGCAGGGTCGCACACCGCGGAGGTCTGGGTGTCGGTCACGGGTGGGGGGCTCCTCGTGGGTCGCTTCCCAGCCTACCGACTGATAGGTAGACCGTCGACGTCCCAGGGGACGAGCGCATGGCGGAAGAGGTCGAGCACGTGCTCCTGCTCGGTGGCGAGCGCCGCCGGGGCGAGGGGATCCTCACCGAGCAGCGAACCGACGAGCGGGGCGTCGGAAAGGTAGGACAACACGGCGCCGTAGCCGGTGATCACGAGGCGGCGGGCGTCGCAGCGGCGGATGCGCCCGGCTTCCATCTCCCCCTCCAGGAAGCGGACGCCCCGTTCGAACAGCGGGCGCAGCACCATGGCCAATTCCTCCACCAGCACCGTGCCCCCTTCGAGGGCCTCCCAGCGGGCGAGGCGCACGAAGTCGGGGCGCTCGACGAAGAACCGGAACGCGGTGCGCACCACCCGCTCCACCTGGGGCCAGCCCTTCGACTGCTCGACCGGGACGTTGGTGGTGGTCTGGTTCCAGAGCTCGAACCAGTCCTCGAAGGCATCGAGGAGCACGGCCCGGTAGAGGGCCAACTTCGAGGGGAAGTGGTGGAACAGGCTCGGGGTGCGGATCCCCACCTCCTCGGCGATGTCGTTGAGGGAGGTGCCCGAGAATCCCCGCTCGGCGAAACGCTGGCGGGCGACCACGAGGATCGTCTCGCGGGTACTCACCACGGAGGAGGTCACGGCCCGAGGTTACGGCGGATTCCGCGGGCCCACGGGGAGACGGGCCGGAAGGAGAATTTGCACTCTCGGCTCGCGAGTGCCAACATGGTTAGCACTCGGTCCGAGTGAGTGCTAACTCCCTGCTACGGGAGGCCGGCTCGGACCAACGGCTCCGGCCGGTCAGTTCCCGCCCACCACCCACTCCCAGGGGGTTCACGTATGCCCAAGCAGATCGCCTACGACGAGCACGCACGCCGCTCACTCGAAGCCGGCATGAACAAGCTCGCCGACGCCGTGCGCGTCACCCTCGGCCCGCGTGGCCGCAACGTCGTCCTCGAGAAGAAGTGGGGCGCACCCACGATCACGAACGACGGTGTCTCCATCGCCAAGGAGATCGACCTCGAGGACCCGTTCGAGAAGATCGGCGCCGAGCTCGTCAAGGAAGTCGCCAAGAAGACCGACGACGTCGCCGGTGACGGCACGACCACCGCGACCGTCCTCGCCTGGGCGATGGTGCGCGAGGGTCTGCGCAACGTCGCGGCGGGCGCCAACCCGATGGTGCTCAAGGGCGGCATCGAGAAGGCGGTCGAGACGGCCGTCGAGTCCATCAAGAAGGACTCGAAGAGCGTCAAGACCGACCACGCGCAGATCGCCAACGTCGCCGCCATCTCGGCGGCCGACAAGGAAGTCGGCGCGATGATCGCCGAGTCCCTCGAGAAGGTGGGCGCCGACGGCGTCATCACCGTCGAGGAGAGCCAGACCTTCGGCATGGAGCTCGACCTCGTCGAGGGCATGCGCTTCGACAAGGGCTACATCTCGCCCTACTTCGTCACCGACACCGACCGCATGGAAGCGGTGCTCGACGACGCGTACCTGCTGCTCGTCAGCTCGAAGATCTCGGCCGTGAAGGACCTCCTTCCCGTGCTCGAGAAGGTCATGCAGTCGGGTCGCCCGCTCGTGATCATCTCCGAGGACGTCGAGGGCGAGGCCCTCGCCACCCTCGTGGTGAACAAGATCCGCGGCACCTTCAAGTCGGTGGCGGTCAAGGCCCCCGGCTTCGGCGAGCGCCGCAAGGCAATGCTCCAGGACATCGCGATCCTCACCGGCGGCCAGGTGGTCTCCGAGGAGATCGGCCTGAAGCTCGACAACATCGGCATCGAGCTGCTCGGCCGGGCCCGCAAGGTCGTCGTCACCAAGGACGAGACCACGATCGTCGAGGGCGCCGGCTCCAAGGCCGACGTCAACGGCCGGGTCCAGCAGATCCGCAACGAGATCGACAACACCGACTCCGACTACGACCGTGAGAAGCTCCAGGAGCGTCTCGCGAAGCTGGCCGGCGGCGTGGCGATCATCAAGGTCGGTGCGGCCACCGAGGTGGAGCTCAAGGAGAAGAAGCACCGCATCGAGGACGCGGTGCAGACGACCAAGGCTGCTGTCGAGGAAGGTGTGGTGCCCGGTGGTGGCGTCGCACTGCTCCGTGCCCAGGAGAAGGTGCTGGCCCTCGCCGACACCCTCACGGGTGACGAGTCGACCGGTGCCAAGATCGTGGCCCGTGCGCTCGAAGAGCCGCTGAAGCAGATCGCGGTCAACGCCGGCCTCGAGGGTGGCGTCATCGTGGAGAAGGTCCGCAGCCTCAAGGGTGCCAACGGCCTCAACGCCGGCACCGGTGAGTACGAGGACCTGGTGAAGGCCGGCGTCATCGACGCCGCGAAGGTCACCCGCTCGGCGCTGCAGAACGCAGCCTCGATCGCGGCCCTGTTCCTCACCACGGAGGCCGTCATCGCCGACAAGCCCGAGCCGGCCGGCGCGGGCGGCATGCCCGGCGGCATGCCCGACATGGGCGGCATGGGCGACTTCTAGGTCCCCACTGCTCACAGTTCCACTGGAAGGGGCGCCCGAAAGGGCGCCCCTTCTGCATGCGTTACCGTTGTCCGATTCGTCCGCCGAGGAGGGCAACGATGCGCACGATCCGTCGTCTCGGAATCACCGGCGTCTTCGGCGTCGTCGGCGTGCTCGCCGTCGTGGCCGCGGGCTGCGGGTCGTCGGGCCCCGCCACCATCTCGATCGGCACCCTCCGCGCCGCCGCCGCCAACTCCCAGGACGCGAAGACGCAGTCCTACGAGTTCACCGCCGACGTCACCGCCAAGGGCGAGCACGTCACCATGAAGGGCTCGGGCGTCGTCGCCACCGACGGCAGCTCCGGCACCCTCACCATGGACGTCCCCCCGATCGGCGCGATCGAGGAGCGCATCACCCCCGACGGCTTCTACATCGACATGGGGAGCCTGGGCGCGGGCAAGTTGCCCGAGGGCAAGCACTGGCTCTTCCTGAGCTACGACGACATGGCCGCGAAGTCCGGCCAGGACCTGCGCAAGCTCGAGCAGCAGAACCAGAGCAGCACCCAGGCGCTCGAGTACCTGCAGTCCACCAGTGGCAATGTCGAGAAGGTCGGCGAGGACACGGTGAACGGCGCTCCGGCCACGCACTACCGCGCCGACGTCGACTACGCGAAGTACGCCGCCGAGAAGATGCCCGATGCCACCGACGCGCAGCGGGCCAAGATCGCCAAGCTCGGCAAGGCGCCGATGGACGTCTGGATCGACGGCAACGACCGCGTCGTGAAGCTGTCCTTCGAGATGGACGGCTCGGCGATGGGCACCGACGGCGCCAGCATCAAGATGACCATGGAGATCACCGGCTACGACGAGTCCCTCGACGTGCAGGCGCCGCCCGCCGACGAGGTGATCAGCGCCTCTGCACTCCAGGGGTCGTCCACCGCCTGACCAGCGGTACCCTGAGCCCCGTGGAACCCGTCGAACTGTCCATCGGGTGGGGCGTGCTCCACCTCTTCTACGGCATCGACCGCGAGCGCGCGGAGGCCGACCCCAACGGCGCCAAGCGCATCGTCGATGCCATCACGTCGCTCGAGGCCGACGGTCATCAGGCGCTGGTGTTCGCCGTGCTCGGGCACAAGGCCGACCTCGGGGTGATGGCGCTCGGGCCCGACCTGGCCCGCCTGCGGGCGTTCCAGGCCGAGCTCGCCCAGGCGCCGCTCGAACTGCGCGACTCCTACGTCTCCCTCACCGAGATGTCCGAGTACACCTCCACCGAGGACGACGAGCGCGCCCGCCTCGCGGCCGAGGAAGGCCTCGTCGGCCCGGCGCAGGAGGCACGCCTCGCCGCGTGGCGCGAGCGCATGGAGCACTACCACGAGCAGCGGCTGCACCCGAAGCTCCCGCTGAAGAAGTCGATCTGCTTCTACCCGATGTCCAAGCGTCGCACCAGCGACCAGAACTGGTACTCGCTGCCCTTCGCGGACCGCAAGCGTCTCATGGGCGGCCACGCGCGCGTCGGCCGCGGCTATGCCGGGCGTGTCCTGCAGCTCATCACCGGCTCCACCGGTCTCGACGACTGGGAGTGGGGCGTCACCCTCCTCGCGGACGACCCCGTCGCGCTGAAGGAGATCGTGTACGAGATGCGGTTCGATCCCGTCTCGGCGGACTACGCCGAGTTCGGACCGTTCGTCACCGGGCTGCTCGCGGAGCCGGCCGAGGCGCTGCGCGCCGCCGGCCTGCCGGGTGCCTGAGCACCGCGGATCGAGCCGCGGATCGAGAGGAGAGCACCGATGTCCGACCATGTTCGCCTGTTCGTGTCGTTCCCCGAGGAGCTCGTCGACCGGCCGATGATCTACGAGCTGGTCAAGCAGACCGACGTCGTGCCCAACATCCGCCGCGCCAACGTCGAGGCCCACAGCGGTTGGGTGATCCTCGAGCTGCAGGGCTCGGACGCCGCGATCGACGCGGGCATCGCGTACCTCGAAGGTGTCGGCTGCACCGTCAACACCATGGAAGGCGACATCATCGAGGGATGACTGCGAACTCCGGCACGGGCGCCGAAGACGCCGCACTGGAACTCCTGCGTCAGGCCGACGACGCGATCGTCGCCGGGGTGGAGCGCGAGCTCCCCGGCTGGGCGGTTCGCGGCGTCGCGAGGATCCTCGACGCATGGGGGCAGTTGGATGCCGCGGCGCGTGCGCAGGCCGACCGTGAGGCCGAGGCCGCCGGCGACGTTGCCCGCACGCGTGTGGTTGCGGCGCTGCAAGCCCTGTTCGCCCTCGATCCGGCAGAACAACGGGCGACGCCGCGAAC
>Ga0209068_10001302_pt1 | contig 12529 bp, 10 predicted proteins | sample ColStrG_CSR_2012_FD_187200 | JGI IMG/M metagenome (GOLD analysis project Ga0209068, IMG submission 187200) | Freshwater sediment microbial communities in response to fracking from Pennsylvania, USA - Cold Stream Run_MetaG_CSR_2012 (SPAdes)... | ecosystem: Environmental > Aquatic > Freshwater >... | reverse complement strand
CTCCCCCAAGTTGCCCGTGGCCGGGCGTTGTGCGCCGCTCCACCCCGATGGCGCGAGTAAGCGATTTAATACAATCAGAACCGATATGTCAAATCGACTTAATACGGATACTGTTTATATGAATTTCTATGCCGTGGCCGCGGAAATCGTATCCTCGCGCCGCTGCGGGGGCCCGCGGTTCTGGAATGCCCGGCGTGGCCTGCGGTTTTACGCCTTCCGATTCGTATGAATCCGCAGAATTGGCCGCCGGTTCTACTCGATTTGACAGTAGAGCGGAAACATTCGAAGCTGGGGCCCGCTAGCCAGAGGTTCTCAATCGTCAGCCGCCAAAGCGAGGTTCATTCATGTCCGCTAAACTTTCGGCCAGGAATCAGCTCGAAGGAAAAATTGTGGAGCTCGAAGTCGACGGAGTGATGGCTCACGTGACCGTCCGCGTGGGCAAGAATTTGATCGACAGCGTGATCACCCGGCGCAGCGCCGAGGAAATGAAGCTCAAAGTCGGCGACCGCGTTGCCGCCGTCATCAAGTCCACGGAAGTCATGCTGCAAAAGGCTTGAAGCGAATCGGTGTAGCGGCCTGCGGTTAGCGTTGGCCGCCGCACCCCGTCCTGCCGGCTTTCATACGCCGGAGGAAGTACGCCAGGCCGAAAGGATTACGCCATGCGCCGCATACTGGTTTTAATCGCCATTCTTGCCTGCACCTTGGGCGCGTCGCGCGCCCAGGATTCCCGGCCGCCTAAGTCCTCAAGCGGCCCCGCGGACGTCAAGATCAGCGGCGCCGTCGCCACGCCACTGGATCTGACTGTGGCCGACCTCAAGTCCATGCCGCGCAAAACGCTGCACGTCGATAACGCGCACTCCAAAAAATCGGAAGTCTACGAAGGCGTGTTGATGGAAGACCTGCTGAAGAAAGCCGGAGTGCCGCAAGGAGAACAACTGCGCGGGCAGTCCATGGCCACCTACGTCCTGGTGGAGGCCGCGGACGACTATCGCGTCCTTTTCGCGCTGGAGGAATTCAATTCCAGCTTCATGGATTCGGAAATCATCCTGGCCGATACCATGGATGGCGCGCCGATTCCTGGAGGTCTGGGCCCTTTCCGCCTGGTCGCCCCGCACGAAAAGCGCCCCGCCAGGTGGGTAGAAATGGTGAAGTCCATCACCATCGTGAAGGTGGCGAACCCGTAGGACAGGCTTAAGCCTGTCTGGTTTAAATTTTCGCCTGATATTACTCTAAACCAGACAGGCTGAAGCCTGTCCTACTCGCTGCGAAACACGATTCCATCTTTCATCACGAAAGAAACCTTGCGCACGGCCTGAATGTCATCCAGCGGATTGTCCGGCGTGGCGATGATGTCCGCCGCCAGCCCAGCCTTGATGGCCCCGCGCTCGCCGTCCACTCCCAAGAGGCGCGCCGCGTTGATGGTCATCGCCCTTAGAGTATCTTTTGCCGGAACTCCCGCTTCCACCCAGGACGTCACGTACTCCACCGCCTGCGTGCCGCGCGTTTCTCCCGGCACGTACAGAAACGCGTCGGTGCCGAACGCCATGGTCACTCCGATCTGGTAGGCGCGTTTCAGTCGGTCCACAAACACCGGGTGCATGTCCGGAAATTCGTAACGCTCCGCGGCGGCCTGGCTGAAGTCGGTGCCCACCAGTACCACATGATTTTTCTTGGCTAGTTGTAGATCTTCATCCGTCATGCGTTCGCCGTGTTCGATGGAGTCGACTCCGGCCTCGGCCGCATTGTGGGCTCCGGCTTGAGTCCAGCAGTGTGCGGCCAGTTTCAACCCATCGCGGTGCGCTTCGGCCACCATGAAGCGGATATCCTCCGTGCTGTAAATGTATTTCTGATCGTCGACCACAATCTTGATCACCGTCGCGCCGAAATGGATGTTTTCGCGGATGGCTTTGATCATTTCGTCGTGTGTATCGGCGAAGGCGTACTCCGGTGTAGCCAGATCGCGCTTTTCGGGCTGCAGGTGAAACTGTCCGCCAAAGGGAGCGATGATGCGTCCGGCGTTGACCATGCTGGGTCCGGGCACCAGCCCGCGTTCGATGGCTTCGCGCAGCGCGGTATCCGCGTAGTTTCCGGCATTGCCGACGTCGCGTACGGAGGTGAAGCCCGCGGCCAGCATGTCGCGCGCATTCGCCACGCCTTCAATCGCGCGGTAGGGAGTAGGGTCCAGCAGTGTCGTGAAGTAATAGCCTCGCCCGTCGCGATCCTTTTTCTGCGTCATGCACAAGTGCGTGTGCGCATCGAAAAGTCCCGGAAGCACGGTGGACTTGCTGAGGTCGATGATTTTGGCGCCCGCCGGAATCGCCACGCGCGGTCCCACCGCTTCAATTTTCTTCCCGCGCACGACGATGATCTGATTCGATTCGGCCGTGCCCTTTTCCGGATCGACGAGTTTTCCGGCCTTGATGGCGTAAACGGTCTCGGGCCCGGGCTGCGGATATTGCGCCGCAAGTTTCGGCGCGGTGATGGCGATCAGAATTAAAACGATTGCCAGAAACGCAGGATGGCGCTTGCGAGTGCGCATGGAAGCTCCTTCACCTCGAGCCTCGCATGTTGCCAGAAACACGCCTGCGAGGAAAGCCGCCAGGAGAGCACTCTCCAGGTGTGCAAGACTCCAAAAGCGCCGTGAATGTTTTGGGGATAGCTGATGGTTTGGGTGCCCCATCCTTGCGGTTTCCAGCAAGGGTGGGGTTTTTAGTTCGCGCGATACGGTTTGGAATTATTTAGGTCGACTCAAATTCCCCACCCTTGCAGAAAACCGCAAGGATGGGGCACCCAAAGCGACCCTCAACCAAACCTCAACACGTCCGCAAACTGCTTAAGTGCCTGCATCGGTCCGTTATAGGCACTCACTTAGGCTGGTTTCGGAACCGCTGCTTTGATGTCCACGCGAATGTATTCGTACGTCTGATCGGTGACGTTCTCGCCCATGTGCTGGGACTGTGATCCGGTTCCCCACACGATGTGTCCGGCTTTGTTGTGAGCTTCTTCTGTTTTTCCGTTTTCGAGCGTCTGGTGCAGATTCTGGTCGGTCATAAAAATAATCACCGAACCGAACGGATGATTGTGCATCTTCACTTTATCGCGACCGGGAATGCGGCAGCGGATTACGCGGACGAACTCATTTTCGAATTCGAGGCGATAGTGCTCGGGGTCGGCGACCGTGCACTCATGAGACATATCGACGTTCAAAGCGGAAGCGGGCGTTGATCGAGTTGATGGAGCGGATGCAGCCTGAGCATCTGAACCTATAGAGAGGGAACCGGAATTCTTCAAGGCGTGAGCAGAGATTGCCTCGCCGAGAACTGCGGCCAAGGAGGAGCCCGCCGCGGCTTTCACCAGGTCACGGCGGTTCAGTTTCTCGCGCATTCTGCCTCGCTAAAAGTGGCACAGATTTCAGTCTGTGGGGTTTTGATCTAGCTTGCACTAAACTCCACAGACTGAAGTCTGTGCCACTGAGACCTCAGCTTCTCCAGAATCTTGCTAACGCATCCAGCTACAGCATCTGCCGCAGCACGTACGGCAGAATTCCGCCGTGCCGGTAGTAGTTCACTTCTTCCGGCGTGTCGGCGCGCGCAACGGTCTGGAACACGGTTTCCTTGCCGCTCTTATCGCGGGCGTTAACCTGCACGGCCATTCCGGGCGCGAGCTTGGAAATGCCTTCGATCGTGAATTCCTCGAAGCCGGTCAGTCCCAAAGACTGCGCCGATTCTCCTGCCTTGTATTGCAGCGGCAGGACGCCCATGCCCAGCAGGTTGCTGCGATGGATGCGTTCGAAGCTTTCCGCGATCACCGCGCGCACGCCAAGCAGCAGCGTTCCCTTAGCCGCCCAGTCGCGGGAGGATCCCGAGCCGTATTCTTTTCCGCCCAGCACGATCAGCGGCGTCCCCTCTTTCTGGTATTTCATGGAAGCGTCGTAAATGGACATCTTCTCGCCGTCGGGCTGATGCACGGTCCAGCCGCCTTCCGTTCCGGGGGCCAGCTGGTTGCGCAGGCGAATGTTGGCAAACGTGCCGCGCATCATCACTTCGTGATTGCCGCGCCGCGCGCCGTAGGAGTTGAAATCCACGGGCTTCACGCCCTGCGCGATCAGCCATTTTCCCGCAGGAGTATCCACGCCGATCGATCCGGCCGGAGAGATGTGATCGGTGGTGATGCTGTTACCGAGCATGGCCAGCGCGCGCGCCTTGTGAATGTCCTTGAGCGGCGCCGGATTCTTGGAGATATTTTCAAAAAACGGCGGATTCTTGATGTAGGTGGAGCGATTGTCCCAGGAATAGATGTCGCCCTTGGGCACTTTCAATCCCTGCCAGCGGGCATCGCCCTGAAAAACCTCGCCGTATTCCTTGTTGTACATCGCGGTCGTGACGCTCGCGCGCACCGTCGATTCGATCTCCTGCGGCGATGGCCAGATATCGCGCAGGAAAACGGGTTTTCCATCTTTGCCGTTGCCGAGCGGTTCGCTGGCCATGTCAAAATCCATGCTGCCCGCGAGCGCGTAGGCCACCACCAGCGGCGGCGAGGCCAGATAATTCGCGCGCACCAGCGGGTGAATGCGTCCTTCAAAGTTGCGGTTTCCGCTGAGCACCGATACCGCCACCAGGCTGTTGTCCTTGATGGCCGCGCCGATGTGATCCTCAAGCGGTCCGCTATTCCCGATGCAGGTTGTGCAGCCGTAGCCGACAAGCTGGAAACCCAACTGGTCCAGATACTTTCCGAGGCCCGCGGCTTCCAGGTAATCGGTGACTACTTTCGATCCCGGCGCGAGGCTGGTCTTTACCCAGGGCTTGCTGTGCAGGCCGCGCTCGATGGCTTTTTTCGCCAGGAGTCCGGCGCCCAGCATTAGCGACGGGTTCGAAGTGTTCGTGCAGCTGGTAATCGCCGCGATGACCACCGAGCCGTTCGAAAGCTGGAATTGATCGCCGTTGTTGCGCACGGCAACCTGTTTCTGCGCGGCGCCCTCCATCGACTTTTCGAACGATGCCTTCGACTCCCGCAGCGGCACGCGGTCCTGCGGGCGCTTGGGGCCCGCCAGAGTCGCTTCAACCGTGGCGAGGTCGAGTTCCAGCTTGTCCGTGTAAATCGGATCCGGCGTGGCGTCAGTGCGGAAGATGCCCTGCGCCTTGGTGTATTCCTCAACGAGGCGCACGCGCGAATCCGGACGGCCCGTGAAACGCAGGTACGAAAGCGTCTCGGCGTCGACCGGAAAGAAGCCCATCGTCGCGCCATATTCCGGCGCCATGTTGGCAATGGTGGCGCGGTCCGGCAGGCTGAGGCTGGAGAGGCCCGTGCCGTAAAACTCCACGAATTTTCCGACTACGCCTTTCTTGCGCAGCATTTCGGTGACGACCAGGACGAGGTCGGTGGCGGTTGTGCCTTCCGGCAGGCGCCCGTGCAGCTTGAAGCCGACCACTTCCGGAATCAGCATGGACAGCGGCTGGCCGAGCATGGCGGCTTCTGCTTCAATGCCGCCGACGCCCCATCCGAAAACTCCGAGGCCGTTGACCATCGTGGTGTGGGAATCGGTGCCGACCAGCGAATCGGGGAACGCCTGCGTCTTGCCGTCGGCCGTCGCGGCGTCAAACACGACGCGCGCCAGATATTCGAGGTTCACCTGGTGGCAGATTCCGGTGTCCGGCGGAACGACCTTGAAATTGTTCAGCGCGTCCTGTCCCCAGCGAAGAAAGGCGTAGCGCTCGACGTTGCGCTGGAATTCCAGCTCCGCGTTGAAAGCGAAGGCCATGTCCGAGCCAGACTTGTCCACCTGCACCGAATGGTCGATCACCAATTCCGCGGGTAACAGCGGATTCACCTTCTTCGGATCGCCGCCCAGCGTGGTGATAGCCTCGCGCATGGCCGCGAAATCGACCACGGCCGGAACGCCGGTGAAATCCTGCAGCAGCACTCGGGCCGGCATGAAGGAAATTTCCTTCTGCGAAGCAGCCGTGGGGTTCCAGGAGGCCAGCGCTTCGATGTCTCCGGGATGGACGAAGCGGTCGTCCTCCATGCGCAGAAGATTTTCCAGGAGCACGCGCAGGGAGAAGGGCAGCTTGGAAACGTGCCCCACGCCTTTTTTCTCGAGCGCGCTCAAACTGAAAATTTCGTAGGATTTGCCGTCCACCGGAAGGGCCGTGCGCGTGCCAAACGAATTTTTGGATACGGGAGCCATACTTGCTTATTCCTTTCTTGTGTGAAGCAGGTAAACAATCATAGCGCATCCTGCAATCCCGCGCAGCCTGCGAGTCAGCATCGGAAGAAAATTTTCCGCATTCGGGAAATCTTTGCAGCCCGCGTCCGCGCTACGAAAGTGATTACCACTTGAGACATCATTACAGATTTCGATTTAACTGATAGAATTTGTGATACCATGCCCGGCGATCTGCTCCAAAGGAGACGTTCATGAAAAAACTGATTCTCGCGGTTGTGGTGGTTGCATGTGCAATGACCGTGTCCATGCGCTCCAGCGCACAGGATGCTCCCAAAGAACACAGCATGACCGGTTGCTTGCGCGCCGGCGACGCCCCTGACTCCTACATGCTCTCCGATCTTGAGAAGGGACCGAAGACTGTGGGAATCGTTTCGTCTTCCGCCAACCTGAAGCCGCATGTCGGCCACAAGATTGAAATCACCGGCACCGCCGTGCCTCCTGCTGACGCCGAAGCCATGAAGGGCGTTGCCAAGGCGCCGCACTACATGAAGGTAACGGCCATCAAGATGATTTCCCCGACCTGCCCCTAAAGGGCTCGGTCGTTTCAGCCAGGTGTCGCCGCGAAATCCGCAGGCCGGCGGCCCAGGTTGAACTTTGATTCCACTTCCGCCTCGTCCCGGGCAGCCCAGCCATCGGGACGAGGCGTTTTCATTTTCAGTAGAGCTCGCTTTGCACCCTGCGGAATTATTTAGTTCGGCGAGAGCGCAATCCTCGAAACGGTGGGTGCCGCACCCTAGTGGTTTTCAAGGGTGCGGGTTTAGATTCCAGTTGCGAAGCGAGCTAAATAGAGTTTCAGAAAGTTTTGGGTGAATTTTGAATCTAAACCCGCACCCTTAAAAGGCGTAAGGGTGCGGCACCCGCGTGTCGTTCCAGCAGAACGCAGTGCAAGGCCGAAAGTTGTCTCGACACTGCAATATGCGCGTCGAGTTGGAGCGCGCGTTCCAAATGAAGGTACATTGATTTTTTTCCACAGCTTCTTTAACAAGTGTTCCGCCGGTTCGATGAACGCGCCGTCCGGCGCGAAGCGATCGCCGTGCCATGGCGCCAAATCCCGGTTAGAATGCTCGTGGGCGACTCCATCTGCATGAACATCCTACTCATCTCTACCTACGAATTGGGACGGCAGCCATTCGGACTGGCGTCCCCGGCGGCCTGGCTGCGCGCGCGCGGGCATGAAGTCGTTTCCCTCGATCTGACACGCGAAGTCTTGGCCGACGAGGCGGTAGCCGGCGCAGGCCTGATCTGCTTTTACGTGCCGATGCATACCGCGACGCGGCTGGCCGCCGGCTTGTTGGAGAAAATCCGCGCGAAAAATGACCACGCGCACTTTTGCTTTTACGGCCTCTACGCACCTGTAAATGAGGAGTATTTGCGCGGCCTGGGTGTCGGCACGATTCTGGGCGGCGAGTTCGAAGAGGGCCTGGTGAGTCTGGCGGCCCGGCTGGAAGGCGGGGAAGCGGAAACGGCCGGCAAGCCGGCGCCGAAGCAGAGCGAGCCGGTGATTTCCCTGGCGCGCCAGAAATTTTTGGTGCCGGACCGCGTAGGCATGCTCGAACCAGCGAAATACGCCCGCGTCGTAATGCCTGATGGCGAGCACCGCGTGGCCGGCTCGACCGAAGCGACGCGCGGCTGCAAGCATCTCTGCCGCCACTGCCCGATTGTGCCGGTCTACAACGGCGGGTTTCGCGTGGTGGAGCGCGAAGTGGTGCTGGAAGATATCCGCCGCCAGGTGGCGCAGGGCGCGCGGCACATCACGTTTGGCGACCCTGATTTTTTCAACGGCCCGTCGCACGCGATGGCCATCGTGGAAGCCCTGCACCGGGAATTTTCGGAAATTTCCTACGACGTGACCATCAAAATCGAGCACCTGCGAAAACACGATGCGCTTTTGCCCGCGCTTCGCGACACCGGGTGCCTGTTCGTGACCAGCGCGGTGGAATCCGTGGATGACGCGGTGCTGGAAAAATTCGACAAGGGCCACACACGCACCGATTTTCTGGCGGTGGTCGAGCGCTTCCGCGAACTGGGCATGACGCTGCTGCCGACCTTCGTGCCGTTCACGCCCTGGACGACGCTGGAAAGCTACGCGGAATTGCTGGATGTGCTGGCTGCGCAGGGTTTGTCGGAAAACGTAGCGCCCATCCAGCTGGCCATCCGTCTGCTGATCCCCGCCGGCTCGCGCCTCCTGGAATTGCCGGAAGTGAGCGCGATGATTGGCCCGTTTGATTCCGCCGCGCTGGTTTTCCCGTGGGAGCATCAGGACCGCCGCGTCGACGCCTTGGCGCGCGAGATTTCCCAGATCGCGCAGCGCGGCGACGGCCTGAAACTGTCGCGCACTGAGATTTTTTCGCACATTCGCCGCGCCGCTCACGCAGCGGCCGGGAACCGCGCGGCGTACGCACTCTCGTCACCAGCTATTAAAAGCGCTCCGGCGCCCTATCTCGACGAGCCGTGGTACTGTTGCGCCGAGCCGATGGACGCGCAGTTCGTATCCATAGGCACGCCCAAGGAAATCGTGGCCAAGGCCGATCAGTTCGTATGATTCGCCGTGGAGCATGCTTTAGCTTGCGGAATCGCCGCAAAAATATTCCTCCTCCTCCCCCAGACAATCCACAGCGCAAGCTAAAGCATGCGCCACATCGCATATCCGCGACCGGCTGTGCTACCGTGGCCCTATGAGCCGACTATTAATTCTCGCCAGCAAGCTGGGTTACCAGACGCGCAGTTTCGCCGAAGCCGCGAAGGCCCTGAGTGTCGACGTCGTCTTCGCCAGTGACCGCTGCCATCAGCTGGAAAATCCCTGGTCGGACGGCGTGATCGCCGTTCGCTTTGAGGATCCGGAAGACGCCGCGCGGCGCATCGTCAAGCAATCGCTGGTGCGGCCAATCGATGGGCTGATCGCTCTCGGCGACCGCGCCACGACCACCGCGGCGTTCACCGCGCGCGCTCTGGGCTTTGCCTACAACTCTCCGGAGTCCACTGAAAATTGCCGCAGCAAACTGCGCCACCGCGAAGTGCTGCGCGACGCCGGCCTGCCCGTGCCGGGATTTTTTTCGTTCCGCCTGGACAAGATGGAAAAACGCCTGGACAAAATTCTTCCGCGCGTTCAGTTTCCCTGCGTGGTCAAGCCGCTGCGCCTGGCCGCCAGCCAGGGCGTGATTCGAGCCAACAACGCGGAAGAATTTCACGCTGCCGTCGCACGTATCAAGCAACTTTTGGACTCCCCGGAAGTAAAAGTCACAAAGGAGCCGGACCTCGACCGCCTGCTGGTGGAACGCTACATTCCCGGCGGGGAAGTGGCCGTCGAGGGCCTGCTCACGCGCGGCAAGCTGCGCATCCTGGCGGTGTTCGACAAGCCGGACCCGCTGGAAGGCCCGTATTTCGAGGAAACGATTTACGTCACGCCATCGCGCCTTCCGGACGATGCTTACGACCGCCTGCTGGACTGCGCGGAGCGCACGGTTGCTGCATTGGGCCTGACGCACGGGCCGGTGCACGCCGAATTTCGCATCGGCACGGACAAAAAAGATGATGGCCCCTGGGTCCTGGAAGCGGCGCCAAGGCCGATCGGTGGCCTGTGCGCTCGCGCTCTGCGCTTCGGTCCGCAGCGCGCGTTTCTCGAAGAATTGCTGGTGCGTCACGCCATGGGCATGCCCGGAACGGATTTGAACAGGGAAGAAGACGCATCCGGAGTGATGATGATCCCGGTTCCGAAATCGGGCACGTTGGAAAAGGTGGAGGGCGAGGAGCAGGCTCGCGCTACTGCGGGAATCGAGGACTTGCAGATTACTGCGCGGCTGCATGATTTCCTGGCCGCGTGGCCCGAGGGCGCGTCTTATCTCGGATTCCTCTTCGCGCACGGCAAATCGCCGCAGGAAGTGGAAGCGGCGCTGCGGCAGGCTCATGGCCAGTTGAAATTTGAGATTGCGGAACGATTGCCGGTGCAACATCCGGTGACCGGCGCAGTGCCCGCCGCGGAGCAGTAGCGCCGGGTTCACAGACTGCGGAAAAACCCAAAATGTTGTCATTCTGAGCGAAGCGAAGAATCTCTCTTCGATCGAAGTGACGGCAAAAAACAAAGAGAGATGCTTCGCTTCGCTCAGAATGACAAGACGAGGTACGTTTTCCGCGGCCCGTTAAGCCGCTGGGTCTGATTATTTTGCGGATTTCACTCGGAAAAACCAGACAGGCTGAAGCCTGTCCTACTTACCCCTTGGCCTTTGGCGCGACGTATCCTTCCGGCAGCTTCGCGCCTTCTCCGAAAAAGTACTGCTCCATTTGCTCTTCCATGATTTTCTGCGATTGCGGGTCCAGCGGGTTCAGGCGGTACTCATTCACCAGCATTTTGGAGTACTCAATCCACAGCTTCCAGGCGTCGGCCGACACGTTTTCATAGACGCGCTTGCCCAGATCGCCCTTCCAAGGCACACGCTCCAGCCCGGGCATGTCCTTGTCGAATTTCACGCAGTGCACGATGCGCTGGCCCGGCTTCGCGGGCGTGTTTGAGGGAACTGGATTGGTCGGGCCACAGGTTTCGTCAGCCATCTGCATTCCTCCGTGGGAACTGTAACGATCGATTCCCATCTACGATACTGCAAGATGGAACGAATTCCAAACCGCGAACAGGCATTGCAGCGGTGGCGTCCCTTTACTTTGGCGTGACCGTTGCGAAGTCACTCCTGCGGGCAAATCCGCCCCATTTCATTTTCCCGCCCCGCATCGCTTACAATACCGAGGTTACGCGGTCGGCTCTGAGGGGGCACGATGTCGGACGTTACGGCCTTGTTCTGGGATGTGGGCGGAGTGATCCTGTCCAACGGATGGGACCGCGGCGCACGGGCGGCGGCGGCCAAAAAATTCGGCATCGACTGGGAAGAGCTTCAGGATCGCCACGAACTGGCCAGCCCCGCGTTTGAAACCGGCCGCATCACCCTGGATACCTACCTGCAGCGCACCGTCTTCTACCGCAAGCGCAGCTTCACCCGCGAGGAATTTACGGATTTCATCTTCGCGCAGTCCTCGGAGTTCCCCGAATCGCGCGCGGTTCTGAGCGCCGTGGCCGCCACCAAAAAATATCTGCTGGCCACCATCAATAATGAGCCGCTGGAGCTGAATGAGCGCAGAATCCAGGAATTCAACCTGCGGCGCGAGTTCAACGCCTTTTTCAGCTCCTGTTACCTGGGAGTTCGCAAGCCGGAAGAGGGCATCTACAAGCTGGCGCTGGAAGTGACCCAACGCAGTCCGGACGAATGTATTTTCATCGATGACCGGGAACTGAATCTGGAATGCGCCCGCAATCTGCACATGCGCACCATTCATTTTCAAAACGCGGCGCAACTGCGGCAGGAACTGGCGGCCAGCGGCGTGAGTATCTCGGATACCTAAAGGCGGAGGACGAAATGGAACTCGGAATGGTCGGGCTGGGACGAATGGGCGCGAATATGTGTGAACGCCTGGTGCGTGGCGGGCATCGCATCGTGGGATTCGATCGCGACGCTGGAGCCGTCGCGCGGGTCACCTCCGCCGGAGGCGGCGGCGCCGATTCGCTGGAATCGCTGGCCGGAAAGCTGGAGGGCAAGCCGCGCGCGATCTGGATCATGGTCCCTTCCGGGTCACCTGTGGACGACACGATCGCCGCGTTAATCCCGCGTTTAAATAAAGGCGATATTCTAATCGACGGCGGCAACAGCAATTACAAGGACACGCAGCGCCGCGCCGCCAGCGTGAAGGCCCAGGGCTACCAGTTCGTGGATGTTGGCACCAGCGGCGGCATCTGGGGCCTGAAAGAAGGCTATTCGATGATGGTGGGCGGCGACCAGGCCACGGTCGATTATTTGCGGCCGCTGTTCGAAACTCTCGCGCCCGGAAAAGAAACCGGCTGGGGACGCGTCGGTCCGTCCGGCTCCGGCCATTTCGTGAAGATGGTCCACAACGGCATTGAGTACGGAATGATGCAGGCCTACGCCGAAGGCTTCGCCATCCTGAAAAAGAAAAACGAATTCGCATTGGACATGCACCAGATTTCGGAAATCTGGCGCACCGGCAGCGTGGTGCGTTCCTGGCTGCTGGACCTCTTGAGCATCGCGCTCAAGGAAAACGTGGAGATGTCCGGCATCGCGCCGTACGTATCCGATTCCGGGGAGGGCCGCTGGACGGTGGCCGAGGCCATCGATCTGGACGTGCCCGCGCCGGTCATCACGCTGTCGCTGTTGCAGCGTTTGACTTCGCGCGATAACGAATCCTATTCCGACAAGCTGCTGGCCGCGATGCGCAACCAGTTTGGCGGCCAGCAGCTTGTCGGAATAG
>Ga0209068_10001301_pt1 | contig 12532 bp, 9 predicted proteins | sample ColStrG_CSR_2012_FD_187200 | JGI IMG/M metagenome (GOLD analysis project Ga0209068, IMG submission 187200) | Freshwater sediment microbial communities in response to fracking from Pennsylvania, USA - Cold Stream Run_MetaG_CSR_2012 (SPAdes)... | ecosystem: Environmental > Aquatic > Freshwater >... | reverse complement strand
ATGTACCAGGGGACAGAGGCAGTGTCCTCTCTGGCATGGACTGCCATCCGGGCCTGCGCCTGAGATGCTACGGAAATGGAATCAGCCATGGCGCGCCCTTTCGCAAGTGTGACTTCCATTTTACTACGTTCCTACCGCTTGGAAGTTTCACTCTACAACGCAACAATTGTATATGATCGCGCGGATTCGCGACGTTGTGAAAGTGGGAGTGTCCCGTTCTTCTTATCGCGATCAAAAGAATTAGAAGCAGCGGGACAAGCATTGGTTAGTTTTGTGGCGCCGGCGTCTCGCCGGCGGTATTTCGAGTTGTTGCATAGCGAAAACCCACCGGCGAGATGCCGGCGCTACGAATCCATGTCATCCTTGCGTTCGTAGTCGAAATTCAGCAAGCCCGAATCAGTCCGGAGGATCGAACATTGTTTTCAACAAAGTGGCAAACTTCGCCTCGCAAGTACGGAGTTACGATCGAGCGCGACTGCGCCATTCCGGTTCGAGAGGGAGTAACGCTTGACTCGGACATCTTCCGTCCAGACGCGCCTGGAAAATTTCCCGCTCTGCTCGCCGTGCACGCCTACTCCAAGGCGGCGCAGTCCGTCGAACTGATGCCGATCGGCTTCTCCTACGCGCGAGGATTCATGGAAACGGGCGACTTCAATTTCTACGTCCGCCGCGGTTACGCGCTGGTCATCATCAACATCACCGGCACGCACAAGTCGGACGGCATTTTCGGAAACATCGATCCGCAGTCCATCCAGGATGTCTACGAAGCCGTCGAGTGGGCGGCCCGCCAGCCCTGGTGCGACGGCAACGTGGGAATGACCGGCGTGTCCCATTTCTCGCGCGTTTCCAAGCGCGTCGCCGCATTGAATCCGCCTCACCTGCGCGCCATCTTTTCGCCCTACGGCTGGACCGACATGTACCGCGATCTCTACTATCACGGAGGAATTTTGAATCACGGTTTCATGTCGCACTGGGTGTCCTCCAACGGTCCGTATTTCCGCACGCGAAATACCCTGAAAGAAAAGTGGGGCGCGGAGAAGTATCGCGAGGCCCTGGAATCGTCGCTAAGCGATCCCGAGATTTCCGCGGTGCCCTATCTCGTGGACGCGCTGAACCATCCCGATGACGGCGCCAATTCCATGCTGGTCGACCTCATCGTAAATAACCTGTGCAATGAATTTTACAAAGAACGTTCCGTCGATTTCGCGGAATGCAAAATCCCCGCTTATTTTGGCGGCGATTGGGGGATCTACGGCCTTCACCTGCCAGGCGATATTCGCGCGATCGAGAAATGGAAGGGGCCGAAGAAATTATCCATCGGCCCGCCCGTGTACCTGGACAGGCCGCTTTATCAATACTCCTTCGAATCCCTCCGCTGGTTCGATCATTGGCTGAAAGGCATTGATACCGGAATGTTGCAAGAGCCTCCCATCCATCTTTTCATCGTCGGTTCAGGCGAGTGGAAGCATGCGGACGAATGGCCACTCCCCGAAACGAAATGGACGCCTTTCTATCTGCATTCGGACGGCCTGCTCAGCGAGCACGAATTCTGGACGAACGATGGCTCCTCCACGTACGAGGATTCTCCTGAACGACACGGCGAAATGGAATTCAAGACGCCGCCGATTGTTGAAAATACGGAGATCTGCGGCCCGATTGTTCTCAATTTGTACGGTTCCACAACGGCAAGGGAAATTCTGTGGTTTGCTTCCTTATGGCATTTCGATGCGGAGGGGTGCAGCACTCTCTTGACGCGAGGCTGGCTCCGCGGATCGCAAAGAAAGCTGGACCCTGCGGCATCCGTGCCCTGGCAACCGGTTCATTTGCACGCCGGGCGTGAGCCGCTGGAGCCCGGGAAGATTTTTGAATTCAATATCGAAATCCGACCCTACGGCATTCTGCTAAAGCCCGGAGAGCGCATCGGTATCAAAATCAAGAGCGCCGACAACGATCCCGTAAATAATTATCTGGAGCTCATCGGAATCGGACACGTTTCCAGCGCCAACGCGTCACAGGTGACCATCCATCACAGCGCCGAATATCCCTCGCATCTCCTCCTCCCGATCACCAAGGGAAATCGCATCGGAACTTTCATCTCCGGAGGAAAGCTCCCTCACGTGCAGCGGCAATGAGTGGCAGCGGCATAAGCGGCCGCAGAATAAGTCAATTTGATCGTCATCCCGAGCGAAGGGAGGGATCTGCTTCTTCGCTGATTTACGGAAAAAGCAGAATCCTCGGGTGAACGCCGCTCTCGGAATGACAAGTTGAGTTTTTTAGCTGCCTATTCAACTGAGGCGTTCTAATCCTTGCTCAAACCAACCGCCACAGACTGATGCCGATGCTTCCTGGCCGCGCGCCCAAGACATTCACGAATTACAAATCACGATTCACGCTCATCAGCCGCATTGATTCCTTCGCCTGACCGGCATATATTGCTACAACGTCAGTATCCGGATCGGCCATCTGCAATGGGGAGGCATTCATGGACCGCAAATTGTGCTCTTCGGCCCTCGTTTGTGCGCTGGGTATCGCTCTCGCGTTCGGCGCTGCCGTCACCGTTGGCGCGCAAAGCAAGAGCGAGAAAAGCGCCGGCCCCGGCGCGGCAAGTCCGCTCGCCGGACTGGGCTCCGCGTCCGGAACGGTCAAAGCTCCCAAAGAATTTAAAGCGGCAAAAGTGTATCTCAAGAATGTGGACAAGAACGTCGTCTACATGGTCTTCACCGAGGGCGGACGCTACCAGGCCGTGGATCTTTTTCCCGGCAACTACGAAGTGAGCGCGACGAAAAACGGTTTTACCGCGAGCGACGTGCAAAAAATTACAATCGCTTCCGGCGGCGGCGCAACCGCGGACCTCACGTTGAAAGAGGGAACCTACCGCCCGAACCAGCAGATGCGCAGCGGCCTGCCCAAGGACGAACCACTCTTCTCCTACGAAGAACTCTATCCGCCGAGCCACGCGCGCGAGACGATCGAGCGGACCTGCATCATGTGCCACGGCCCGGATTTTCTTCCAAACAAACAGTGGGATGAATCGCAATGGAACGCTGCGATCGACCTGATGCAAAACCCGAACGACAATGCCGGGGCGCGCCTTGTGCCGGGAACGTTTGCCGCGGGCGATCGGGAAGAACTCGTCGCGTACCTTGTGAAAAATTTTGGCCCGGACAGCAAGAAGCGCGGCCTCGCGGTTCCCGACGAACCGATTGACGAAAAAGCTTTGGGCAAAGCGATGTTCATCGAATATCACATTCCTCCGCTCGCAAAGGGAGACCGCGGATTCCACGACGCGCATTTGAGCCTGAACGGAGACATCTGGTACGCGGACGCGCGCGGCCTGCAAGTCGGCAAAATGGATCCGCGCACGGCCACCTGGACAGATTACCCGGTTGCCGGCCCACAGTATCGCGGCCATGGAATCACGCAGGATGCGAGCGGCGACATCTGGATGGCGGGCCACACAGCGTTCGTGCGCGTCGACAGCAAAACCGGCGCAATCAAATACATTCCCTACGACACGGAAGCCAAGCGGCCCCCGCACGGCAACACGCCGTTCGTCGATTCCAAACAAAATATCTGGGAGTCGCTCTCCTGGGCCAACGAAATCGCCAAGTATGACCGCACCACCGGCGAAGTTTCTCTGTACAAAACGCCGACGGACAACAGCTTTGCCTACGGCATGGTCATGGACATGAACGACAAGGTGTGGCTCGCCGACTGGTGGCGCTGCAAGGTCACGAAATTTGATCCCGTGGATAGCCAGTGGATCGAGTACGCTCCGCTCACGAGGCCGTGCACCGTGCGCCGCGTGTTCGCCGACCACAACGGCATGATCTGGTACGCCCTCGAATGGCCGGGAAAAATCGGAATGCTCGATCCCAACACCAACAAAATTACGGAATATGCGCTACCGCTGAAATGGTCGTTCCCCTACGATATTCAGCAGGATCACGACTCGAATTATTGGATCGCGGATTCCGGGCAGGGTGGCGCGCTGATCAAATTCGATCAGAAAACAAAATCCTTCACCTACTATCCCTACGTGCAGCGAACCGACATGCCCAAGATCGAAGTCTCCAATGAAAATTCCATCTGGTATACGACGCGAGCCGCAGATTCCAAGGAGCAAGCGCTGGGCGTCCTATACCCCGACAAATCAAAAATCCAGACGCTGGCCGGATCGTACTAGCCTTAAGTAGGACGGGCTTCAGCCTGTCTGATTTTCTGCTAGCTTTCCCAGCACAAAACCAGACAGGCTGAAGCCCGTCCTACCAAACCCTCAAACATCATCGCTGCGATTGATGTAAGCCTTCCCCGCGCGAATCGCCGCCACGCTCTGCAGCTTTTGCCGCCCAGTCCGCTTCCTCCCAGTGCTGTCGGTAAAAGTAAAAGACCCTTCGCGCACATCGAGAATCGTAATATCCGCGACAGCTCCCGTCCGCAACGTGCCAAGCTCCACCCCAAAATTAAACATGCGCGTCGGCCGCAGCGTCACGCGCTCGATCACCTGATCCACGCTCATCCCCAGCAGCAAAAATTTTGAAAGCTCCGTCACCAGATCGTAGACCGGCCCGTTGTAACTCAAGCCGCCAAGATCCGTGCCAATCGTGTCCGGCAGGAAATTCTGTTGTAGGCATTTTTCCGCCACGTCCAGGCTCAGGTGGGGCCCTCCATCGCCCACGTCGAACAGAACCCCGCGCGCGCGGCATTCCAGCATCTCGGGCAGAATTTTTCCGTCCTCGCCCAGCGGCCCGTGCGGCCGCCCCGTGTAGCAGTGCGTCAAGATATCGCCCTTTCGCAACTGGCGCAGGATCTCCTGCAGGGGAGAATAAGAATCGCCGACATGCACCATGAGCGGCAGATTTGACATCTTCGCGGCTTCGAGTGCCCGCTTCAGAACTTCAAGATCGTTCGCGCCGGTAATTTCCTTGGAAAGGCGCGCCTTGATGGCCACCACGTCGGGTTTGTTTGCTTCCGCCGCCCGCGCCGTCAACTGCGGATTTACCCAGTCGAGGTTGGAATAATTCCCGACGAGGCCCATCAAGGTGCCGCGCGCGCCAATGTCCACCATCGCGTACACTCGCGTGGCCGAAGGTTTAATCACGTACTGCCGAAATCCGGCAATGGAAAAATAGCCCGCCGAGCCAGCATCGACCGCCGTCGTTACGCCGCGGCCCAGGCAATATTGATCCGCGTTCACTCCGGTGGGCCCAACGCCCTCAAAAATATGCACGTGCACGTCAATCAGCCCAGGCGTGACAATTTTTCCTTTTGCGGAAATGACGCTCCGCGAACCATCCGCCGGAATATCCGCAGCGATCTGCTGAATCTTGCCATCCTTCACGGCAACGTCGGCGACGGCGTGCATGTTCTGGCTCGGGTCGATCACCGTGCCGCCTTTAATCAGCAAGTCGCGGCTCTGCGAAAGCGCCGCGCCCATATCCTGCGGCGCCGCGCCAGGCTCCGCTCCAGGTGCGCGGCCAAGGCTACTCGAAGCCAGAAAGGGTGAACCCATCAGCAGTTGAGAAAATTCGCGGCGTGTCAGCATCGTGTCGTCTCCTAAGCAAGCGCGATCAATTCAATCTCCACGCGCCCGCCATGCAGGCGCGCCACTTCGACGGTGGCGCGCGCCGGCGGATGCACAGGAAAATAGCGCGCGTACACTTTTCCCATGGCGTCAAAATCGTTCATGTCTTTCAAATAAACCGTCGTCTTCACCGTCCGGTCAAACGATGAACCGGCGGCTTCGAGAATGACCTTGATATTTTCCATTACCAGTTCGGTCTGTTTCGTGATGTCGTCTTCAATCACCTGGCCCGTCTTCGGATCGCGCGCGGTGATGCCCGCGACGAATACGAATCCGTTGGCCTGGATTGCCTGGGAAAATGGGCCAACCGGTTTTGGCGCGCGATCCGTGGAGATGGCGCGCAATTTTGCACTTGAGGAAGTAGCCTTGTCATCCGCGCCATTCGCCGCATTTGGAAGGACCGCCGCGGCCAGCCCGCTTACTCCCGCGTTGCGCAAAAATGTTCTCCGCTTCATGGCATATCCTCCAAGTCCTCATTGAGAGAAGAAGTGCGCCCATCTTACTTCAATCAGGAATTTTTTCTATATCAGAGATGAATTGGGGCCTCCTTCCGCGCCGAATGAGCTGGCATGAACTGAAAAGTCAAAAGCTGCCCGCCCAGAAAACGGGCGGCCTCTACAAAACCGTTGCCCGCCATCAGGTTTTGTAGTGCCCTCTCCGCCCCGTGCCTTTCGGGACGGAGAGGGCACTGACCGACTCAGGCCGAATCACACCGTGCGTCGTACGCATCGCAGGTCGTGATATAAGTTTTGTTGACGAAATACCTCTGACCTACAAGGATTCGAAAATGCCGCAAACGATTGAACCCAGGACGGACGATCGCAAATGGCTCGGCCTGTACGACCGGCCTCACCGCGATCTGCGGGAATTTCTCGAACGCGCGGAATCCCTTGGCGAAGTGACCCGCGTGAAGGGCGCGAGCTGGGACCTGGAACTCGGCGCGCTCGCGGAAATCGTCAACCACAAACGATCGGAAGCGCCCGCGCTGCTCTTTGAAGACATTGCCGGATATCCCAAGGGTTTTCGCGTTCTTTCCGGTTCGGGGAATTCCTCCAAGCGCATGGCGCTCATGCTCGGTTTCCCGATGCCGCGAACGGCTATCGATGTGGTGCAGGCCTACCGCGATCGCATGAAGGCGCACAAAGCGATCCCGCCGGTCACCGTAAAAACCGGCCCCATTCTCGAAAATATCGATCGCGATGAAAACGTGGACCTCTACAAATTTCCGGCGCCGCGCGTTCACGAGAGGGACGGCGGCCGCTACATCGGAACCGAAGATCTGGTGATCATGCGCGATCCCGACGAGGGTTGGGTGAACGCGGCGACCTACCGCGTGCAAGTTCACACCAAGAACAGCACCGGCCTGTGGATGTCTCCCGGCAAACATGGCCGCCAGATCCGCGACAAATATTTCAAGCAGGGTAAACCCTGCCCGGCGCTCGTTTGTTGCGGACACGACCCGCTGCTTTTTCTCGCCGCAGCCAACGAAATAAAATATGGCGTTTCGGAATTTGACTATGCCGGCGGGCATCGCGGCCAGCCCTTTGAAATAATTCCGAGCGAAATTCACGGCCTGCCCATGCCGGCGCACGCCGAAATTATTCTGGAAGGGGAAGTGACCGAAGGCGACGTTCACACCGAAGGCCCGTTCGGGGAATTTACCGGCTATTACGCGAGCCCATCGAGCGAGCAGGGCGTCATTCGTGTTCGCCGCGTGTATTACCGTAACGATCCCATCCTCACGATGGCGACGCCCATGCGCCCGCCGTCGGACATGTCCTTCGGAAGGTCGATCGTCAAGTCCGGCATGATTTGGGACGCCATCGAGCGCGCTGGAATTTCGGGTGTGCAGGGAGTCTGGTGCCACGAAGCTGGAGCGATGCGTCTGTTCAACGTCATTTCCGTCAAGCAGGCCTACGCGGGCCACGCCAAGCAAGTCGGCCTCGTGGCCGCAGGCTGCCAGGCGGGCGCGTACCTCGGCCGCTTCGTCGTGGTTGTTGATGACGACGTCGATCCCACGGATCTCTTCGATGTTGTGTGGGCAATGTCCACGCGCTGCGATCCCGCTCTCGACATCGAAATCATTCGCCGCATGTGGAGCGGCCCGCTCGACCCAATTATTCCGCACGGCTCGCCTGTAAATTACAGCTCGCGCGGATTGATTGACGCCTGCCGCCCCTTTGAGCGCTTAAAAGATTTTCCGCCGGTCGTAGGCGCAACGCCGGAGTTGCGCGCCAGAGTCGCCGCGAAATTTGCGGACATCCTGAACAAGATTTAATTAGACACAATGACGACCGCAACCACAGTCAATGTTCCCGACCTGATCGACGAGCAGAAGGTCAGCCCGTTTCAAATACGCATTCTTGTATTGTGCGCGCTGGCCGCGGCGCTGGACGGGTTTGCCGCGCAAATGATCGGCTACGTGGCTCCATCAGTGGCGCGCGAAATGCATCTGCGCCCGGCCGCGCTTACTCCAATTTTCGCCTGGGGCCTCGTGGGCTTAATGCTGGGCGCGCTCACCTTCGGTCCGATCGCCGACCGCTTTGGACGCAAACCCGTGATCGTGCTCTGTACGCTGTTTTACGGCCTCGTCACGCTGGCCACAGTGAAGGCGGATTCGGTTTCCAGCCTCGTCATCCTGCGATTCCTCGCCGGCATGGGTTTCGGCGGAGTAATGCCCAACGCCATCGCGCTTACCGCGGAATATTCTCCGCACCGTCGCCGCGGCACCATGATCACGATCATGTTCTGCGGTTTTCCCATCGGCGCCACCATCGCCGGTTTCGCCACCGCTCGCATTTTGCAAACGCACAGCTGGAGAGGAGTTTTCTTGCTGGCCGGTGTGATGCCGTTGCTTCTGGTTCCGGCGCTCGCCGTGATGCTGCCCGAATCCATCCGCCACATTGTGATCCACGGAGGCAAAACGGAGCGCGTGCGGCAACTGCTGGCGCGTGTGAATCCGCAATTGATTTTCGACAAGAACGTCAACTTCGTCGTTCGCGAAGAACGCGTGCCCGGCATGCCCGTCGTCCACCTTTTCCGCCAGGGCCGCGCCCTTTCCACGATATTGCTGTGGATCGGTTTTTTCATGAGCCTGATCGACATTTACCTGCTGACGAGCTGGCTGCCCACGGTCATTAACAACGCCGGAATTACACTCTCTCTTGCGGTCATCGCCACCGCTGTGTTCCAAGGTGGCGGCGTGGTCGCATCGCTGGCCCTGGGCGCGTTCGTGGACCGCTTCGGCGCGTTTCGCGTTCTGACGATTACCTATTTCCTTGGCGCGCTTTCGGTGGCCTCACTCGGGTACGCTCATTCCATCGCCGCGATCATGGTCTGCACATTTTTCGCCGGCGCGGGCGTGATCGGCGGGCAAACGGGAGCGAATGCACTTGCCGCCACCATCTATCCGACCTACATCCGCTCAACGGGAGTGGGTTGGGCGCTCGGGATCGGCCGCATTGGATCGGTCGTCGGCCCCGTGTTCGGCGGCATCATGCTTTCGCTGCATTTGCCGCTGACCACTGTTTTTCTCGCGGGAGCATTGCCTTCCCTCATCGGAGGCTGCGCCATCTTTCTGATGGGCCGCGCGCAAATTTCGCTGCACTCAAAAAGCACCCTCAGTGTCGCCGCGTCTTAGTAGCAAAATTCCGGCCGGGAAAAAATAGAAAGGGGCTGTCATGAAAGTGGGAATCATCGGAGCTGGCGGCGTTGGCTCCGCTTGCCTGTTGTCACTCGTGATGCGGGGTGTCGCGTGCCAGGTCGTCGTATTGGACAAGAATCCGGAACGCGCGAAGGGAGTTGTTGCTGATCTCCAGTATGGCGCGACGCTTTCTCCAGCGGTCGAACTTTGCGCAGGCAGTTATCCAGATCTTGCCGATGCGGTGCTCGTGATTGTCACCGCAGGCATAAACGAAAAAGCGGGCGGCGCTACCGATCGCAACGACCCTGCCGGAAGGTTGAAGCTTCTCGATACGAATGCAAGCGTCTACCGGGACATTGTTCCCCAGGTCGTTGCGGTCGCGCCGCAGGCTCTGATTCTGGTGGTCACCGATCCGCCCGACCCTTTAGCCGATCTTGCGCGCCAACTCGCGGGTCATGATCGCGTGCTCAGCAGCGGCACATTTCTTGATTCGCTGCGCTTTCGTTTGCATCTCGCCCGCCGCCTGAAGGTGAATCCCATGTACGTCGAAGCGCAAGTGGTGGGGGAGCACGGCACATCCCAGGTGTTTCTGTGGTCGTCGGCGAGAGTCGGAGGCGCACCCATTTCAAAATTGCTCGAGCAGAGCGGCCAGAGCATTGAAGAATTTCGCAATAGCGTTGAGCAGGACGTGCGCTTCGCCAACATCACGATTATCGAGGGGACCGGCGCAAGCCAGCTGGGAATCGGCATGGTCACGGCGCGTATCGCGGAGGCAATTTTGCGCGATGAGCACGCCGTGATTCCCATCGGCTCTTACAATCCAAAATATTCAGTCACGGTTTCTCTTCCGAGTGTGCTGGGCAGGCAAGGCGTAACCCAAATCTTAGAGCCGGATTTGTCTGAGGAGGAGCGGATAGGTTTGGAGCGCAGCGCGGAAATTCTCCGGAACGCTTCCGCGCGAGTCGCTCCAGCAAATCAGCCGCGTTCCGCGGGCAAATCCAGCTGAGATTCGGAAAATGCCCTGAGCGCAGATTTTTTCCGCGAGGAGAGCGGTGAATTAATTATTGGACAGATACGCCCAAGCCGCTTGGCGCGCCCGGTGTTACAGCAGGCGCAAGATTTTGCGTCAGCTCGATGCGCGTGCCCCACGGGTCGGTTAAATACGCGACCTTGGTCGTCCCGTTCGGAGCCAGGCGAATGGCCTCGTCCAGTTTGATTCCTTGCGCTTCCAGCTTCTTCGTAAACGCTTCCAGATCCTTCACATCGAATCCGATGTGATCGAGCGACCGGCCCTTCGTAGGCAAAAGCGCGGTCTTCCCCGGCGAGAACGAAAGATTCGTCCCCGGAAGATCGTCGCAATCAATCAGTCCCGGCGAGGATTGCCTTTGCCGCTTGCCCGGCACGCCGCCAAACATTTTCGCGTACCACGCCTGCATCGCGGGAATATCCATCGGATAGAAATGAATGTGATTCATCGCCACCGGAGTGGGCAGGGAAGGATCGCCGAAAAATTCCACGCGAATGCCGTCCGGCCCGTGCACGTACCCTTGGTTTGGATTTCCAGTCTGCTCGATCTCGACGCCGTCCGCCTTCCACTTCGCAAGGCGCGTAGGCATATCCTTCCAGGCAAATCCAAAGTGATCCACGATCGAGCCCGCCGGCGGCCCCGAAGGATCCGCTTGCCGAAGCATGATGTAAACGCCGGGGAATTGAACGAGCAGAAGCGGCCCGTTCATGACCACCGTTCCGCCCATCGTCTCCGTCCAGAATTTTTTCTGCGCGTCCACATCCTTCACGAACAAATGGATGTGCCCCATCCTGACGCCCGAATCATTCGCCGGCGCGAGTTGCGCACCAGCAGGCAGCACAGCGAGGGCCGCGGCAATCAGCACAAGCAAAAAGCGAATTTTCATCGCAATATTTTTCATAGAGTTTTCCGTTTCGTGGAATGAACTGCCACGTAACATACATCCATTCAAGCTTTGTAACAAGCCGCAAGACGAGTAGCACAGGCTTCAGCCTTTGGGCATTGGTCGCAGCAAGTGCGATCTCGCCTCGACCAACCCCGACAGGCTGAAGCCCGTCCTCCTTGCTACTCCGTAACCATTGTCGGCACGGCAGCGTCCGCCGCGACTTTCCATTGCCCATTTTCCTTGACGAAGACGAGCAGGGCGCGATGCGGCGTGCTCACGATGTTGCCGCTCGCATCCGCGATTTTCCTGATCCGCCGGTCGGTCGCAAGCGCTACGTCTCCGTACACGGACATCAACTTGAACTGGTCAGCGAACAGTCCTTCACCCGCCTTGTAATTGAGGTGCGCGACGCGCTCCAATGCGGCGGGCTTGTTCAGAACCACGGTGGGAATCCAACCGAGAATCTCAAACCATTTGTCAGCGTACATCTGCTTCAAATAATCGACCTTTGCCGTGCGCACCGCCTCCATCCACTTCTGATCGATTTCCGAGAGTTCCTTCTCCAACTTCTCATCGGGACTCTTCGTGCTCTGCGCGCCAGTCATCTTCGAGCTCGCCTCTGTCGGCGGAATCACGGGCACCAGCGCAGCCGCGGCCGGACGCCACGCGCCGTTCTGCTTGACGAATACGCGAAGACAATGGCTGTCCGATGTGAACGCATAACTCCCGTCGGCGCGCACCGTCTTGAAATCGGTGTGATCGGTCCCGAGCGCAACGTCGCCGTAGACGGCAACCAATTTAAAATCGGCCGGGTAAGGACGAACCCCGGTCACTGGGTTTGCCGCCGACTGCGTCGTGACCATTTCCTCTTTGTTGCGAAGCGTCCCTCCCGATTGCACCTCGAAAAATCCATCCACCCAATAGTTGGTCCTGAATTTCACGCACTCCGGGTACGGCTTTTGATAAGGCCCGTCGCAAAGCCACTGCTGATCCACATCCCAAAGCGTGTTTTCCATATTCATCTGCTTTGCGTCTTGCGCCGCAGCCAAAGCCGGAACAGCCAGCAACATCGCCACCACCCATACGCGAACCCTGTTCATGAATTCCCTCCGCACAATGTAAGTGCCCACCCGATCACCATATTTGCATCATTCTTGTCGCGAGACCAGTAGGACAGGTGTTCAGCCTGTCGCTTTTGACTTCTGCCGCCAATTAGAAATATGTGCCCCGCCAAAAAAATTCAAAACCTGACAGGCTGAACGCCTGTCCTACCAAAGCAACCTATTTCCATGCATCCTCAGAAAGATTGACAACAATAGGTTCCGACGTGCTCCGTACCACAATCCAGCGGAAGGGCGAATCTACAGACCTGTTAATTTCCCTGTGCACCAG
>Ga0209068_10001300_pt1 | contig 12535 bp, 15 predicted proteins | sample ColStrG_CSR_2012_FD_187200 | JGI IMG/M metagenome (GOLD analysis project Ga0209068, IMG submission 187200) | Freshwater sediment microbial communities in response to fracking from Pennsylvania, USA - Cold Stream Run_MetaG_CSR_2012 (SPAdes)... | ecosystem: Environmental > Aquatic > Freshwater >... | reverse complement strand
CCGGTCCTGCTCGGCGAGAGGCACGATCCCACCGTCGGGGCGGGTGCGACTGCGGCGGCGGGCGTGGTGCAACAGCATGAGCGCCAGCAGGCCTGCGACCTCCGGATCGTCGACCAGGGCCGCGAGCTGGCGGGTAAGCCGGATCGCTTCGGCCGCCAGGTCGACGCTGCCGGATTAACCCTCGTTGAAAACGAGATAGAGCACCCGCATGACGGTTCGCATGTCACCGGGACGATCGAGACCAGCCCGTCCGACGGTGCGCTTGGCCCGGCTGATCCGCTGGGCCATCGTCGCCTCGGGCACGAGGTAGGCCTGCGCGATCTGGCGGGTGGTGAGCCCGCCCACGGCCCGCAGCGTGAGAGCGACCGCCGACGACGGCGTCAGGTCGGGATGCGCGCAGAGGAAGTAGAGCTGCAGGGTGTCGTCGACATCAGACGCGGCGCCCCAGCTTGGATCGTTGCCGAATCGGACCTCCCGATCTTGACGCGCCGCCGTCGATCGGGCCATGTCGATGTACACCCGCCAGGCGACCGTTATCAGCCAACCCTGGCGATCGGACGGTGCGTCGTCCCCCCAGGCTGAGAGGGCGCGAGTGAGAGCCTCCTGCACGGCGTCCTCGGCCGTCGCGAAGTCGGCGCCGCGACGGACGAGAACGCTGAGCACCTTCGGGACGAGCTGGCGCAGCCCGGCGTCGTCCACGGTTCAGTCCGTGACGTTGGGAGGTGCAGTCAGGAATGGACGCACCTCGAGCCACTCGTGGATCGGTGCGCCCCTGGCGCCGGGTGCGGCCGACAGCTCACCGGCGAGCTCGATCGCCCGCTCGTAGTTGTCGACGTCGATCACCATCCATCCGGCGATGAGATCCTTCGTCTCGGCGAAGGGACCGTCGGTCACCGGCGGTCGCCCCGCTCCGTCGGAGCGCACCCAAACACCGTCGGGCGAGAGGGCCTGCCCATCAACGAACTCACCGGTGCCCTCGAGCCGGGCGGCGAAGTCGTTCATGTACTGAACGTGGGCGTCGACCTCATCGGGCGTCCACTGATCCATGGACACGTCGTTCACGGCCGCCGGGGCCCCTCGGTAGTGCTTGAGCAACAAGTACTTGGCCATGCGGTTCTCCTCGTGTGACGGCGACCCCTGTTGGCCGCTTTCACCTCAAGGGACGGAGCGGGACCGCGATTCTCGACATCGTGGGCCAAGTGTGGCGCGAAGTCGCTGATCTCCCGTCCTGGCGTCAATAGCCCGCGCCGAGTGCGGGCGGGTTATTGACGCCGAAACGAGTGGGTGGGTCGCCATTCTCCCGCGGGGCGTGAGGACCGTGTAGACCGATCACCATGCGGCCCCACCTACGCGTGCTGTGCACGAGCACGCCCGGGACCGGTCACATCAGTGTTCTGGCGCCGGTAGCGCGGGCGCTCCGCGATCGGGGCCACGATGTGCAGTGGGCGGTCGCGGCTGATGGTGGCGCCGCCGTAGGGGACATGGGATTCGAGTGGTCACCCGCGGGGCTGAGCACGGGAGCTCGCCGCGAGCTGGCCGCCGATGCGCTGCGTGAGCTCATGCAGTTGCCGTTCGAGGAACGGCGCGGCCCGTTGTTCGCGGCGCTGTTCGCTCGCGCCGCGGGCCCGGTGATGCAACGTGACCTGGCCCCGATCATCGATCGGGTGCGACCCGACCTGGTGATACGCGAGGTGAGCGAGCTTGCGGCGGCACCGATGGCGGCGGCACGCGGCATTCCCCTGGTCACCGTGGCCTTCAGCGGCGTGCTCCCCGAACGCGCCCGCGGCGAGGTATTGGACGAGATGAGACCGCTCTGGCGAGCGGAGGGTCTCGACGAGCCATCCTGGGCTGACATCTACGGAGCGCTCTACCTCCATCCCTTCCCGGTCTCGTTCGGCCAGCGGCCCGACTCCGCGGTCGTACGCCCGATCCGCCGTGATCGAGGCATGCCGAGCGCAGAACCACCACCTTGGGTCGCGGCGCTCGGCACCGAACGCCCCTTCGTCTACGTGAGCTCAGGCACAGAAGTGCCGTCGGGAATGTTCCCGTGGCGTGAGGTGATCGAGGCGATGGGCGGGATGGACCTGGACGCCGTCGCAACCATCGGTCCATACATCGATCCGGCGGGGCTCGGCGTCATACCAGCCAACGTCCGAGTCGAGCGCTTCGTCCCCCAGGCCGACCTGCTCAGCCGGACCAGCGCGGTCGTTTCCCACGGCGGCGCGGGCACGGTGCTGGGCGCGGCCGCGCACGGACAGCCCCAGGTGGTCGTCCCCCTGTTCGCCGACCAGTGGGAGAACGGCGTCGCCGTCACCGATTCTGGCTGCGGCATCGTCCTCGAGCCTGGCCAGCGTAGCGTCGACGACTTCGACCAGACGCTACGCGCTCTCCTCACCGGCCCGTCACACCGAGACGCCGCCGCTCGGGTAGCTCAGGAGATCGAAGCGATGCCCAGCGTCGGCGACCTGGCCCTTGAAATCGAAGCCCTCGCCGGGAGCTGACGGTCGCTCGGCCCCCATTCGCCAACAGCGGGATTAGGGCTGTCCACCGGGTGCCGGCTTGGCACTAAGTCGTCTGACGTACTTGCGCGATCATCTCGCCGAGCGACGCCTCACCCATGGTCTCCCACATCTGGCGAGCGGGGGGCGGCAGGTTTTCCAGCCTCGTGTCGCGCTGGACCTGGGTGGAGTTCTCCCGTATGAGACCCATGGTCAGCCAGATCTTGTCCCGGTCGAATGTGCCCAAGGTATGACCCGGCAACGAACCCCATTCCTCGACCTTGAGGTAATCCGACGGCCAGAGGAACGACCTCGGCTTCCTCGTAGTCGAGGTGCGGAGACAATCTGAACACCTGGGTGCCCCGCGGCCATATCGGACGTATCGGGTCCCGGCACGGATTCGCCCATCGCTGCCCCCTCGCGGCAGGCGCCGATCCCCGATTCGACGGTGCGATGGTGTCGCGTCACCAATATGGCTCAGTCTGCGCTGCGTCACCAGCAGAATTGGCGCAGACACCCCGTCGGGTCGCTAGACTACTTGCGTGACTACGCAAGCAGGCAAGGAACCGACGATCGAGGAGCTCGACACCGCCGTGGCGATGCTCAAGTTGCTGGCCGACCGGACCAGGCTGCTCATCGTGTGGGCGTTGCTCCACGGCGAGCATTCCGTCGGCGAGTTGGCCGAACATGTTGGTGTTGCCGTGCCGGCCGTGTCGCAGCACCTGGCCAAGCTCCGCCTCGCCCACCTGGTCAGGACCCGACGCGACGGGACCCGCATCTACTACGAGGCCGAGAGCGACCATGCCCTCCGACTCGTCACCGAGGCGCTATTCCATGCCGAACACGTCACCTCAGCCAACCCTCAGCACCACCGAACCCAGGCTTCCCGATCCAGGGCGTCATGAACGTGGACACGAACGACCACAACCACAACCACGACCGCGACCACGACCACCGGGATCATGATCACGGGTCGGACGGTCACAAGCACCGGGCAGGGTTCCTCGGCGCAGTCGGGGAGATCTTTCACCCTCACAGCCATGACTCGGCCGACAGTGTCGATTCGGCGTTGGAGTCAGACGCCCGCGGGATCCGTGCCGTCAAAATCGCGTTCGGCGCGCTGATGCTGACCACGCTTCTGCAGTTGGCCGTCCTGGTGGCGACCGGATCGGTCGCGCTGCTGGCCGACACGATCCACAACTTCTCCGACGCGCTCACCGCGGTGCCGCTCTTCATCGCGTTTCGCCTGGCGCGGCGTCCGCCCAACCGCCGTTACACCTACGGCTACCGGCGAGCCGAGGATCTGGCCGGCATCTTCGTGATCGCCATGATCACCATCTCGGCGGTGATCGCCGGGTGGGAGGCCATCGACCGGCTCATCCACCCGCGTCCACTCACCAACATCGGTTGGCTCTTCGCCGCCGGCGTCATCGGCTTCGCCGGCAACGAGGTCGTCGCTCTCTACCGCATCCGCGTCGGCACCGACATCGGATCTGCCGCGCTCGTGGCCGACGGCCACCATGCTCGCACCGACGGATTCACCTCCCTCGCCGTCGCGCTGGGCGCCATCGGCGTCTGGCTCGGGTTCGACCGAGCCGACCCCCTCGTTGGGCTGGCCATCTCCGTCGCCATATTCGCCGTACTGCGAGGCGCCGCCGTTCAGGTGTTCCACCGCCTCATGGACGCCGTCGACCCCGAGATCACCGACCATGTCGCCCAGGTCGCCGGCCGCGCCCCCGGGGTCGTCGGTGTCGGATGGACCCAGGTCCGGTGGATCGGTCACCGCCTCACCGCCAACATCACCATCACGGTCCCCGCCGACCTCACCGTCGCCGGCGGACACGAGGTCGCCGAGTCAGTCCGCCACGCACTCCTTCGCGAGGTCCGCCACCTCGACACGGTCGACGTGCACGTCGACCCCCTCGAGGCGGCGACCGACGCGTCGCCTCACGCTCACTGAGAGTCAATGGTGCTCGTGGCCCGAGTCCATGGCGTCAGGTGAGCCACCCATCATCTTGAGCATTGCCGGGCCGCCGCTACGCACGAACCGGACCAGCAACACCGCGGTCAGGGAGAGGAAGGCGATGTTGAGGTAGGTGGTGTAGTTCCAGCTGATGGATGACTCCATGACCAAGGCGTTGCGCTCGGTCGGCGTCAGGCCAAGAGCACCGAAGAGGATCTCGATGACGTAGCCGGCGCCCACCATGGTCACGTAGAACGTGGCGGTGATGAACAGCGCCATCGGCCAGCCGTAGTACTTCTTGTAGATCACGATGATCGGCAAGATGATCAGGTCGGCAAAGATGAAGCTGATCACCCCACCAAAGCTGATACCACCGTTCCACAACACCGCGGCGAGCGGGACGTTTCCGATGGAGCACACGAAGCTCACCACGGCGACGAGCGGCCCGACGATCGGTCCCCAGATCTTCGAGAGGGTCTCGTTGTCGGTGAGGAAGAACCGCTGCCAGAAACTCTCGGGCACCCACGCCGCGACCGCCCCCGCGATAAGCAACCCGACCACGATGTCGCGCAGCACCGCGGCCCACTCCATGACGTAGATGTGCGAAACCGACGTGAAGCCCTCGGGCGAACGAAGCCGCTGCCAGAACGTGCCCTCACCCTGCACGCTCATATCCATCGCCGCGTGGCCTTCCATCGACCCCGCCACGGCCTGATCGGCCTGATCCCGGGCATCATCGAGTAGGTGTTGGCGCAGGAACAAGCGAAACAGGAGGGCGATGAACACGATCATGACCGGGCCGCCGATGAACTCGGCGAGGGTGAACTGCCACCCGAGAAGCAGGGCCAGGATGATGCCAAGCTCGATCACCAGGTTCGTCGACGCGATCTCGAACGCCATCGCCGCGGTGAAGTCGGCACCCGTGCGGAACAGCGATCGGGCCAGCGCCACCGCCGCATAGGAGCACGATGAGCTGGCCATCCCCAGGCCGGTCGCCACCGCGAGCGTCTTGGGGCGGTCGTCACCGAGGTGGCGGGTGATGGTCGATCGTCGCACCAGCGCCTGCACGATGGCCGACAGGGCGAACCCGAGGATGAGGGCCCACAGGATCTCCCACGTCATCGAGAACGCGATCCGCAGTGCATCACCGATCGATTCGAGAGCGTGCATTGCGACCTCCTCGCCTCGTCAGCTGGCGCCCCACCGTCGCCAACGATTGCCGACGGTTGCCGCAGTCGGACAATCGTCAGGTAGCCATCGCATAGCCGGCTTCGGCGATTGCCGCCTCGACCGCCGACTCATCGAGCGGGTGCTCGCTCGACACCTTGACCGCGCCGGTGTCCAGGTCCACCGCCACCTCGGTCACACCCGGCAGCTTGGTGATCTCGGCACTCACGGCATTGACGCAATGGCCGCAGGTCATCCCGACAACGGCGTAGGTAGCGGTGGCATTCACGGTGGCTCTCCTGAGGTTTACCGGATACCCCTTGGGGGTATGCACGAAGCTTACGAGTCGAAGGGCGACTTCGTACCCTGTCTCCCCTGACTTCGCCCCGCCGGCGACGCACTCGATGTCGCCCGCCGCCTGGATCAAAGTCCTCCGGTGGTGCCGTGGACGTGGTCGCAAGCCTGGGTCTCACCAGGTTTGACCTGACCGGCGCCGACGCCTTCGAGGGCAGAGAACGGCCCGCATGCGGTGGGGACGATCCACACGTGGATCATCGGCACCGGCTGAAGGGCGATCGTCGGCGAATCACATTTGCCGGCCGAGTTGGTCAGTCCCACGACCTGGGGCGCCGACCCTCCGGTGAAGCAGAGATTGTTGTGGATGTGCCACTGGGTGAGCGCTCCGCCGATGTCGGGCACGGTGTCGAGCGTCGACCCGGGCGGCAGCATGTACATGGCCGACACGAGGGTCCGCTTTCCGCCCCGCACCGAGTAGACGATTGACTCCGGGTGATCAGGATCGAGGACGTGATTGTCGTTGAGGTAGGACCAGTTGATGTAGTGCTCGAACCCCGTGAACCCATCGCCAATCGAGTGATAGCCCGCTGCTTCCGCGGTGGCCGGATCTGCCCACTGCGGAAGACGCAGCACGTTGTCGGCTACCAGGTTCTCGGCCCGGGCCTGCTGTTGGGGCGTCACGCCTGCCACTCCACTCAAATCGATAGGCAGGCTGGGGTCATACGGCTTGGTGGGGACCGCCGCGGTCGCGGGTACCAGCGTGGCTTGGCCGTCGGCGTTGACCACCACTGCTTGGCCCTCGTCGTGAACGTGGTTGCCGGCCTCGACCATCCCCGGGATGGATATCGCGGTCAGCACCACCAAGGTGGCTGCCACCAACAGGGGTCGACTGCGACGTTCCGGCCTGCCGAGCGCGACCCATCCGGCGGTCAGCGCCGACAGCAGCGCCAGCCCGGCCGCCAAGCTGTCGGCGAACTGGGCTGGTTCCACAACGTTGAGGCCGTCGATAAAGCTGAGACCCTTGCTCTTGGCGAGGACCCAGCCCGCGAACAGCACGAGGTTGATGGCGGCACCGACGATGGCGATGGAGCGCCGAGGTCGAGCGAGGGCAATCGCCCCCCATCCGATCTGGGCGGCCGCAACGGCGACGAACACGCGGGCCGCTGCAGGATGCTCGGCGTGAGCCCCGACGGCCGCAGCATGGATTGCTCCCGCGCCCAGAGACGCAATCGCGGCCACCACCAGACCGCGGCTTGGCGTCGACAACTGAGATCCTGCAGCCACCTCGCGGTCCACAGCGGCCGTCATTGTGCTTCCGGCTTGGTCTTCACTACGCGACCCCCGTCTCGGTGCCCACCACGCTATAGGGATCGCTGCCGATCGGGTACGCGCCCCCCAATCGCCGTTGAGGCGCCGCGCGGCGACGCCACCGCGCCACTATTCAGGGCGAAGTTGCTTGATTCCAGACGCCGCGTCACGAAGCGGTCTGCTGACGGGTGTTAGAGGGTGAATGGACGACGACGCGCTGTTCGCCGAGCTCTATCCGAGGCTGCGCCGATTCGCGGCGGCGATCGCTGCCGTGGACATCGATCCCGACGACCTCGTCCAGGAGGCCGTGGCGCGGACGCTGCGAAAAGGACCGCTCTGCGACCTCGACGACGCCGCCCTCTATCTCCGGCGAGCAGTCCTGAACCTGACCCGGAACCAACACCGAGACACGACCCGCCGAGCGAACATCCTCGAACGCACGCGGCTCGCCATTGATCACACCGACGTCTACCCGTCGGACTTCACCGACTTGTCCGGCCTCACCGTCGACCAGCGGGCCGTTCTCTTCCTCCGATTCGTTGAGAACCAGTCAACCGGCGACATCGCCCGGATGCTCGACCTGACCGAGAACGCCGTCAGGGCCCGGGCCTCGCGCGCCATCAAGACACTTCGTATCGACCTGGAAGAACGGAGCACCGCCGATGAAGAACGTTGACGAGCTGCGAGACACCCTCGAGCGCTACTCCACTCGACGCGAACCACGCGGCGCGGCCGCCGTTCTCGCTGACGCCCGAGGGGCCAGCCCTGTTCACCGGCCACGCCACCGCTACCTGTCGGTGGCGATCCTCGCGGTGGCCTGCGTGATCGCTGTGATCACCATCGTCGTGGTTCGACAGAGCCCGGACGCACTCAACGTCGACACCACGCCACACCAGCCCGGGGCGCTCTCCACCCCTCCGCTCCCCTCGTTGACTGTTCCTGACGGCACCGTCCAACTCGTCAGGGCGGCGTTCGGTCGCACGTGGGTCGCCACTCTCGACCGGACCGCCAGTCCATACCTTTCGCATTTGCGTTCGTTCGATCCGGCTACTGGTGCATTGAGGAGCGAATCAGCGGTCGCCGGGCTCATCGGCGCGTTTGGTGTCACGGACCACTACGTATGGGTCCGGACGTCGACCGGTGGACCGGCCTCATTTCCAATCGGGATTGGGGGTCTCGGCGACAACGCGATCTATCGGGTCGACCCGGGCACCGGGACGGCCACCGCGCTTCGCTTCCTCAATGGTGACGGGCCACTTACCACCAACGGCACACGGGTGGCGGCCGCTGACGCCGCTCACATAGAGATCGTCGACGAGAGTGGCCAACAGATCGCCTCCGCCAGCATCGACAAAGCCGTAGGGATCTCAAATGCGACCTCCCCCGGAACCAACGCCTTCTTGTGGCTGACCTACGGACCTGGCGGCCTCTACGCCCTGCATCAAGGACGGGCCGAGCTCATACAGCTCGACCCCGAAACCGCCCGTCACGTCGCCACCCACCCCCTCGAAGCGAAGACCATCTACGGGCTCATCGCCGCGACAGGGGACCGCATTTGGATCGAGGTGCAAACGGGCAGCCTCATCGCGGTCGCGGCGCCGCTGAGCAACGGTCCGCTCGCGCCCGCACAGCCTGCATCTGTCCAGGGGAGGATCAGCCAAGTTGATGCCCTGAACGACCACCAAGTCGTCGTCCTATCGCCGTCGGTCGTGACCGTGCTCGACGCCACCACCGGCGTGGCCGTAGAGACCAACCTTGACCCCACCAAACAGGCGAACACCCTCGTGATCCAAGACCAAGCCTGGGTGGCGCAATGGGCCGATGCTCCACCCGGACCGCCCACCGTCGTGAACTTCGTGGCGGTCGCGATCTCCCGGGCGACCAGCGAGGCGGATCCGACCGCGACCGATCAACCATCGGCAGCCACCGGAGCAGATGAGCTCGTCGCGAGGCTGTCCGAAGCGGGAGCGATGGTCACCCGGCACGGAACCTCACCCGGTACCCCGTTTCAAGTCGACGCCCAACTCCTGTGCGTCGACAACCTGATCGTTCACGTCTACGAGTATCCCGACTCTTCCAGCGCGAGGTCCCAGGCCGATGCGATCAGCGAAGACGGCTCGACCATCGGCAGGGGCGACGGCGCGAGCAGCGTCGAGTGGATAGGTTCCCCCCACTTCTTCGCGCAGGGTCGCATCATCGTCCTCGACCTCAACGGCGACGCGCGACTACTCGCCCGTCTCGGCGATGGGCTTGGCCCCACAATCACCCCACGAGCGGTCGCTTCCAACCTCTCCGTTGAGCCCTGCTCATGACCGCCGAGAAATGTCCTGGTGGGGTGCGGGCATGAGGTCGTTCCTCGATCCGGGGCCGACCTCAGTCTGGGTTCAAGGTCGGTGGTCGCTACCGACGCCAGAACAGTAGGTGGGTCACGCCGCTGGGGCTCGGCACGGACTCGAGGTGGAACCGGTCGAGCAGGTCGTCGGGGGCGGTCCACAGTCGTTCACCGCGGCCGATCTCGATGGGCGCGACGGCGACGTGCATGGTGTCGACGAGGTCGGCCTCCAAGAACTGCCGAACGGTGGCGACGCCGCCTCCGAGCCGTACGTCCTTGCCGTCAGCGGCGTCGGTGGCCAGAGCCAGCGCCTGGGCGGGTGTGGCATCGAGGAAGTGGAACGTGGTGTCGGCCAGCGTGAAGCTGGGTCGGTGATGGTGGGTGAGGACGAACACGGGAGTGTGGAAGGGCGGGGTGTCTCCCCACCAGCCTTGCCAGTCGAGGTTCTCCCACGGGCCCCGCTGAGGTCCGAACTTGTTGCGACCCATGATCTCGGCACCAATGTTGCGAGCGAAGTCGCGAGTGAAGTAGTCGTCCAGCCCTCGGGATCCGCCGGGATCGGTGCGGTTCGGCCAGCTCGCAGTGGCGAAAGCCCACGAGGCGAGGTCGGCCGGGAGGTCGGCCTTCTCGGCGTGCCCAAAAGGCTGTTCGAGGCTCTGGCCTTCGCCCGCCCCGAAACCATCGGCCGACACCATGAAGTTCTGCACTCGGAGTAGCTGAGACATTCTTGGTCCTTATCTTTGGTGTGCGCTGCGAACTTCGCTCGTGGTCACCGAGCGTCTACTGCCGACGCGAGGCCGATGCTGGCGTAATGCGCCTGAGCTTCCGCGAAGTCATCCCAGTCCCAAGCGACAGGACGGCCGGCGAGGCAGGGTACAAGCCGCGCCAGGGACGTATGCAGTCCAACGACGTAGCAGTTGTCAATCGCAGCGGCGGTGTCGGTCACAAACTGGCTGAGCCGCAACACACAGCCGGTGTCGGTCGGCTCGAGTTCCCAACGCATGTACGAGGCGTCGGCGTGGGTGTGCTCGAGAAGCATGGGCGGCTCGACGCGAGTGATCGTGAACGTCATCGTCACCGGTTCGTCACCACGGGCGGCAAACACCATCTGGCCGCCCTCTTGGAGATCGACGGAGATGTCGGCGTCGAACGGCAACCACCAATCCGCCAACCGGGTGGGATTCGTGACCGCGTCCCATACGTCGTCGATCCGGTAAGGCAGGTGACGTTCGAATCGGATGACGCCGCCATCGGCGGAGCGGTCCAACACGCCATCGTAAGCAGAAGCGGGTACGTCGCTCATCGGTGCTCCTAGACACTCGGGGGGATTGGTGTGGCGGTGCGTCGCAGGTGCTGCTCGAGCGAGTCGAGCCGAGCGGTCCACTCCGCTCGATACGGCTCCAGCCACGCGTCGAGCTCCATCAGCGGCTCCGGACGGAGCCGGTACAGCCGCCGCTGAGCATCCCGTCGGACCTCCACCAGCCCGGCGTCGCGCAATACCTTGAGGTGACGAGACACACCTGGCTGATGCATCCCCACCTCCTCGACCAGCTCGCCGACCGACCGCTCGCCCTCGCGCACCGCATCAAGGATCCGCCGCCGCGTCGGTTCGGCGATCACCTCGAGCACCGCTATCTCTGCTGGCATGGAGATGATCATACGTCACACCATATATATGTGCAACCGCATGTTCACAGGACTGGGAGCGTCACAAGGAATCTGACATCCCGCCTCGGCGCGGGCTGCGGCAATCCTGATCTTGGTGAACCGAACCGGGCTGCGGCCCGTAGATATCGTCATGACGAACTTCACCTCCACCAGCGTGAACCCGTCCCTCTCACCGCGTCGGCGGATGCCGCGTCGTCGGGCCGGGCTGGCCGCATGCGTCGTTGCCCTCGCTTTGGTGGGGGCAGCGTGCTCTTCAACGTCGCCGAAGGTGTCGACGGGGGGCAACTCCGCAACGACCACTAGCACGACCGCCACCACGACTACCACCGCTCCGAAGTCGGGAGGGGCCGGTGGTGGGGTCGGGTTCTAGCCGACTCGCCGAGCGGTCCGACGTCGGGCCGCCACCGGCAGTCGATGCACGGCGGATCTACCTGCCTCCAGTCGCGATCGTGGCGGCCGCCTTCACGCTGATCGCCGTCGGGTGGTCGAGCCATTGGGGCGGGGCGAGCTTCGCCGCCTCGATGACCGACCAGCGGGCCGTGGTCATCGGTCCATTGACGCTCGGCATCCTGGCGATCATCCTCGTCGTCGAGCGGGTGCGGCCAGCCCAGATCCGGCCCCTCGTCGCCCGCGGCCATCGCCAAGACGCCCTTTATACGGTGCTCAACGCGACCCTCGTCGTGCCTCTCGTGGTAGCCCTCTCGCTGTCGTTGACCACGGTCGCGCGACAGAACCTCCGGTGGATCGTCGTGCCGCAACTGGGGTACCTGCCGCGATGGACCGTCATCACGCTGATCTTCGTAGCGATGGACGGCTGCAACTGGCTCGCGCACCTCGCCAACCACCGGGTCCGGGCCCTGTGGCGCTTCCACGAGCTGCACCACTCCCAAGAGGACATGAGCGTGCTCACGGTCTTCCGGACCCATCCCCTGATCCACGTGTCGTACCTCGTCGCGCTGATCCCGGGGATCGTGCTTATAGCCAATGGCGCCGTGCCGACGGCGTTGCTCGTCGGCTACGCGGGTTTCGTGGCGTTCGAGCACTCGAACACCAACCTGGGGTTCGGCCCGATGGAGCGGATCTTCGTCAGCCCCAACTACCACCGCATCCACCACAAGCTCGATGGCCCCCAGGACGTCAACCTCGGCTTCGCGCTCACGATCTGGGACCAGGTCTTCCATCGGGCGGTGTTCCCGACCGAAGCCACGATCCGAACCGACACCGGACTGCCCGGACGGCCGCTCGTCGTGGAACAGGCGGGCGACCGACCGCACTACCTCGCCACCATGCTCGGCCAGCTCT
>Ga0209068_10001298_pt1 | contig 12562 bp, 10 predicted proteins | sample ColStrG_CSR_2012_FD_187200 | JGI IMG/M metagenome (GOLD analysis project Ga0209068, IMG submission 187200) | Freshwater sediment microbial communities in response to fracking from Pennsylvania, USA - Cold Stream Run_MetaG_CSR_2012 (SPAdes)... | ecosystem: Environmental > Aquatic > Freshwater >... | reverse complement strand
GAAGTCGTAGACGCCGAAGAACCGGAACCCGCGTCTGAGCCCGAACCGGAGGCCGCGGAAGCTGAAGCCGCGGAAGCTGAAGCCGCGGAAGCTCAAGACGCCGAAGCGCCGGAAGTCGAAGACGCCTACGAGCCGGCAGCCGACGAGCCGGCAGCAGAGGACGAACCCGCGGTAGACGAAGAGCAGGCGGAGCAACCCGAAGAGCCTGAGGTCGTCGAAGGAGAGACTTCGCCGGCCGACGACGATGGTGCAACACGGCGACGTTGGGGCCGCCGGCGTAGGAGCGGCAAGCCGCAGTAGGGTCACTGCCGCGCCGGATCTGGCATCCTGAGAATGTGACCCAACCGACATGGGGTGATGCTCGGCGCGGCTCGCATCGGCATCGCGCTTACGCCGCGGCCGGTTCGGGTGTGTTGCTGGCCGGGGCACTTGGCTACGTCGGGCTCGTCGATCCGCACAACACCAACTCGGCGTACCCATTCTGCCCGTTCAAGCTGCTGACGGGCTGGAATTGCCCCTTCTGCGGCGGCCTTCGCATGACGCATGACCTGCTGCACGGCGACCTGGCGGCCAGCATCAACGACAACATCTTCCTGCTGGTCGGCATCCCGCTGCTGTTCGGATGGGTCTTGATTCGCCGCCGCTACAGAAAATCACCGCTGCCGCTACCGGCGTTGTTGATGATCACCGCAGCCGCGGTCGTCTGGACGGTGCTGCGTAATCTTCCTGGCTTTCCGTTGGTTCCTACCGTGCTGGGCGGATAGTCGGCGGCCCATTTCCGGACGGCTAAGCCCGCCGCCATCTTGGAGTCACCCCGATGGCCGACAGCACGACTATGCTGAGGCGTCGTGACGAGACGCGGGAAGATCGTCTGCACCCTTGGCCCTGCAACCCAGTCGGACGAGATGATTCTGGCGCTGGTCGAGGCCGGAATGGACGTCGCCCGAATGAACTTCAGTCACGGTGACTACGCGGATCACAAAGCCTCCTACGAGCGGGTGCGTGCCGCCTCTGACGTCACCGGCCGCGCGGTCGGGGTGCTCGCCGATCTGCAGGGCCCGAAAATCAGGCTCGGCCGCTTCGCCACCGGGCCCACCTACTGGGCCGACGGCGAAACGGTGCGGATCACCGTGGCTGACTGCGAAGGCAGCCACGACCGGGTGTCGACCACCTATAAAAGGTTGGTCATGGATGCCACCGTCGGCGACCGGGTTCTGGTCGACGACGGCAACGTGGGGCTGGTCGTCTCAGGCATCGAAGGCGACGACGTGATCTGCACCGTCACCGAAGGCGGCCCGGTCAGCAACAACAAGGGCATGTCGCTGCCCGGGATGAACGTGTCGGCTCCGGCGTTGTCGGAAAAAGACATCGAGGATCTCACCTTCGCACTCAGCCTGGGCGTTGATCTGGTCGCGCTTTCGTTCGTGCGCTCGCCCTCCGATGTCGAACTGGTCCACGAAGTGATGGATCGGGTGGGCCGGCGGGTACCGGTGATCGCCAAGCTGGAAAAGCCGGAAGCCGTCGATAATCTCGAAGCCATCGTGCTGGCGTTCGACGCGATCATGGTGGCCCGCGGTGACCTCGGGGTTGAGCTACCGCTGGAAGAGGTTCCGCTGGTGCAGAAGCGGGCCATCCAGATGGCCAGGGAGAACGCGAAACCCGTGATCGTGGCAACTCAGATGCTCGAGTCGATGATCGAAAGCTCCCGGCCGACCCGTGCCGAGGCCTCCGACGTCGCGAACGCCGTGCTGGACGGCGCCGATGCGCTGATGTTGTCCGGGGAAACTTCGGTGGGCAAGTATCCGCTGGCGGCCGTGCGGACGATGTCGCGAATCGTGTGCGCGGTCGAGGAGAATTCCACGGCCGCGCCGCCGTTGACGCATACGCCGCGCACCAAGCGGGGCGTGATCTCCTACGCCGCCCGCGACATCGGCGAGCGGCTCGATGCCAAGGCCCTGGTCGCGTTCACCCAGTCCGGCGACACCGTGAAGCGATTGGCGCGCTTGCACACTCCGCTGCCGCTGCTGGCCTTCACCGCCTGGCCCGAGGTGCGCAGCCAGCTCGCCCTGACCTGGGGCACCGAAACATTCATCGTCCCGATGATGACATCCACCGACAGCATGATCCGCCAGGTCGACAAGTCGCTGCTCGAACTCGGCCGGTACAAGCGCGGAGACATGGTGGTCATTGTCGCCGGCGCACCGCCTGGCACAGTAGGTTCGACCAATCTGATCCACATTCACCGGATCGGGGAGGATGACGTCTAGCCGAGAAGCCGAACCCGAAGGAGACCGAGCCCGTGCCAGCAGGCAATGAGCCGAATGCGCAGGATTTCGACGAACTGCTGGCGGTACTGGATCTCAATCGCGTCACTGACGATCGGTTTGTCGGAACCCACCCCAGCAAGAACCCGATGCGAACATTCGGGGGGCAGCTGATGGCGCAGTCCTTCGTCGCGAGCAGTCGCAGCCTTGACCGCGACGACCTGCCGCCCAGCGCGCTTTCGGTGCACTTCATCAACGGTGGTGATATCGGCAAGGACATCGAATTCCACGTGGTGCGGCTGCGTGACGAGCGGCGCTTCGCCAACCGCCGCGTCGACGCCGTTCAGGACGGGGTGTTGTTGTCCTCGGCGCTGATCTCGTACATGGCCGGCGGCGCCGGCCTCGAGCACGGCCTCGAGGCGCCCATGGTGGCCAAGCCAGACACCGTGCCGTCGATCCGCGAACTGTTGCGCGGCTACGAGGAGACCGTCCCGCACTTCGTGAAAGCCCTGCAACCGATCGAGTGGCGTTACACCAACGACCCGGCCTGGGTGATGCGAAAAAAGGGTGAGAAGCTCCCGCACAACCGCGTCTGGCTCAAAGCCCTGGGCGCGATTCCTGACGACCCGGTGCTGCACACCGCGATGATGGTGTATTCCTCGGATACCACCGTGCTGGATCCGATCATCACCACCCACGGCCTGTCCTGGGGTTTCGATCGCATCTTTGCCGCGTCGACCAACCACTCGGTGTGGTTTCACCGGCAGGTCAAATTCGATGACTGGGTGTTGTATTCGACATCGTCTCCGGTGGCCGCGGCCTCACGTGGGTTGGGCACCGGGCACTTCTTCGATCCCGCCGGGCAGATCGTTGCGACGGTCGTACAAGAGGGCGTGCTGATGTATTTTCCGGACAACTGAAACGCCTCCACTGCAACGCCGCCGAACGTCGACTTTTCGGGGTCGAACGGGGTTATTCGGCCCATGAAGTCGACGTTCGGCCGGTTGGCGTAACGATCGTGCAAACTTTGCGCGTACCGGCCCCACGAAAACCTGCACTGCACCTTTACTCGAGACACCAAAACGCTTCCGCGGTGGTTCGAGAAAAGGACACCCATGACCAGCACTTTGCGGGCCAAGCTCGGCGCGGCCACGCGCGATGTCGGGCTGATAGCCCTGTTAGGGGCGGCCATCGCGGTGTCGGTGGTCCCATTGGCCGCAGCGTCCGACAACACGGACGCTCCCACCCCAACCGCCAACCACATCGATGGGATGTACGGCGATCCGGGCGCCGCCAGACGCTACTGGCACCAGCAGCGCACTTCCGACTGCGGGGAACTGGCGGTGGCTGACATCGTCGGCGAGATCACCGGCGACGAACCCACCGAGATCGATATCACCTCTTTGGCCGTAAGCATGCCCAGCGCAGCGGGTCCCGGAACGATCTGGGGCCGCGACGGTAACACCAACATCAGGAACCTGTCGATCCTGCTCGCGCACTACGGTATCCACGCCGACAACGTCCACACCACGACCAGTGCGTTGGAGCAGGACCTGGCGACCGGGCGAAAAGCGATCATTTTGCTCAATGCCGAAACCATCTGGAACCGGCCGGGGCAGCGTAAGTCCGCAAACCACTTCGTGGTCCTCACCGGTATCGACGCCAAAGCCGGTGTCGTGCATCTCAATGACAGCGGCATTACGAACGGCAGCGACGAGCAGATTCCCATCGCGACCTTCGAACAGGCGTGGGCCACCTACCACAACTCCGCAGTGGTGACGGAGTAGTTCGCGCCTACTCGATGCGAAGCTCAGGACAGCCAACACCGTTGGGCAAGTGGTGAGTAGCCACCACGACCGTCCTGTCGGAGCGCATCAGCCCTGAGCCCGGGGCCAAAAGATCGCGCAAGACCTGCTCGGCGTCGGTCGCGTCGAGATGCTCGGTGGGTTCGTCGAGCAGAACGATGCGGGCGGGCGAGACCATCGCCCGGGCCAGTAGCAGCCTGCGACGCTGGCCCGCCGAGATCGCTTGCGCGCCGCCGGTCAACACCGTCGACAGCCCGTCGGGCAGACTGGTCAGCCATTCGCTGAGCCCAACCGCGGCCAGGGAGGCTGTCAGTTGCTGGTCAAGACAGTCTCCGCGGGCCACCAGTAGGTTGTCTCGAACGGTGGTGGCGAAGATGTGCGCATCCTCGGCGAAAAAGCTGACAGTGCTGTGTAATTCAGCGTCTTCGAACCGGCTCAGGTCGGTGCCGTCCAGCAGCACCTGTCCGTCCAGCGGCGGCAGCAGTCCGGCCAGCGTCATCAGCAGCGTCGTCTTACCGGAGCCGCTGGCGCCGGTGATGGCCAGCCGGGCGCCGGGAGGCAGGTCCAGCGTCGCCTGAGTTGATCGCGCCGCAGTCGGGTGACCGAAACGCGCGTCGGCGGATAACCGGTCGGCACCTGTCGGTCGTGGCGCGGATTCCGGGGATTCCGTCGGATGATCCGGCGGAGCCAGGTCCAGCAGGCGGCGCGCGGCGATCCGTGACCGTGTCAACTGGACGGCGGCCGCCGGTAGGGGAGTCGTCGCCTCGAACGCCGACAGCGGCAACAACATCAGAATTGCCAGGGTGGTAGGCGCGACGGTGGGTGCCAGTGCGACGGCGGCGACAACCGCCCCGAGCACACTGACGCCGATGGCCGCGGTGGGCATTGCCTCGCCGATCGCGGCTGGTCTGGCGGCGGCGTCGAGGGCAGCACCCCAAGCGTGTTGGCGGCGTTGCGATTCGGTGATCACCTCAGGCAGCGCCCCGGCGACCCGAAGCTCAGGCGCGTGTTCGAGCGCGATCATCGCCGAGGTGTCGCGCTCCGAACGATGTTGCCGGGCGAGCGCTTCCTGTGTTGCGGCGGCCCTGCCGGCCAACGCGGGCGCAACAACGCCGGCGATGAGCAGACAGATCGCCAGCACGGCGGCGGCCGGCGGTGAGATCGCGGCTATCACTGCCGTCGCCGCCACCGCCAGCGCCGCCGCGACGCCAATCGGGACCACCGCACGCACCAGCACATCGGCCAGCGCGTCGACGTCGGCGCCCACCCGTGCCACCAGCTCACCGCTGTGCAGCCGGACGGCGGCCGCGGCCGGCCCGTGTGCCAGGCGGTGATACACCTGCGCGCGGGCGGTGCCGGCCGCCCGTAGTGCCGTGTCGTGGGTGGCCAGCCGCTCGCAGTAGCGCAGCACGCCACGTGAAATGGCGAACATTCGTACCGCCACGACGGCGATCGACAGGTCCAGCACCGGCGGCATCTGCCAGGCGCGGGTGATCAGCCAAGCCGAAACTCCCGCGAGAGCCAGCGCGCCGCCCAGCGACAGCACCCCCAGCGCGATGGCCGCCAGGATCCGGGGCAGCCGCGGGCGCAACAAACTCATGGCACTCACGAGCGAATCAGGCTCGCGCATCAAGCACCTCAGCGTCTGAGGCCACCTCGACGACGCAGTCGCCAATTGCGCGGATCTGTTCGCGATGGCCGACCACGACCACGGTTGCGCCGGCGCGCGCACGCTCGACGATGGCGCGCAGCACCCGGTCCTCGGTCTGGGCGTCCAAATGCGCGGTGGGTTCGTCGAGCAACAACACCGGGGCCGAGGATCCGAGCGCCCGGGCGAGGCCCAGCCGTTGCCGCTGACCCAACGACAGTCCGACGCCGCCGCGCCCGAGCCTGGTGTCCAGGCCAGCGGGTAGTTGGGCCAGCACAGTGTCGAAGCCGGATGCGGCGCAGGCGCTTTCAAGATCTTCCAAGCCGCCCAGTAGCGCGAGATTGTGCTGGACGGTCCCCGGGACCAGCACCGGGCGCTGCGGCAGCCAGGACACCTGCCGCCACCAGGCCTCGAGGTCCAATTCGGCGATGTCGACTCCGGCCACGGTGGCCCGGCCTGATGAGGGAGTGGTGAGTCCGGCGATTACCTGCAACGCGGTGCTTTTGCCAGCGCCGTTTCGTCCGGTCAGCACGGTGACCGCACCGGGTTCGACGACTGCGGTCAGGTCGCCCGGCGACAGGCCGTCGCGGCCCGCCACGCTCAGGTTTTCCAAGCGAATCTGCGCTCCGCGCGCGGCTACCTTTCCTGTCCGCACCGTAGCGACGGCCGGCGCGCCGATGAGCGCGAACGCCTTCTCCGCGGCGGCTCTGCCATCTTGGGCGGCATGGAATTCCGCGCCGATCCGACGCAGCGGCCAAAAGACATCCGGTGCCAGCAGGAGCGCGGTCAAACCGGCCGTCAGGCTCATCTCGCCGGACACCAGCCGAAGACCGATGCCGACCGCGACCAGTGCCACACCCAACGTGGCCAGCAATTCCAGCACCAGCGCCGACAGGAAAGCGATCCGCAGCGTAGCCATTGCCGAGCGCCGGTGGGCGGCACTGAGTTCGGCGATACGGTGCTCGGGGCCCCGGGCGCGGCCCAGCGCCCGCAGGGTCGGAATACCGGCGATCAGATCGAGCAACCGCGCCTGCAGGGTGGTCATGGCGGCCAGCGCGGACGCCGACCGTTCGGCGGTCGCCAGCCCGATCAGCACCATGAAGACCGGAATCAGTGGCAGCGTGATCACCACCAGCACCGCCGATTTCAGGTCATAGACCGCGATTGCGGCGACGGTCGCCGGGGTCAGGATTGCGGCCAACATCAGTGTCGGCAGGTAACCGGTGAAGTACGGGCGCAAGCGGTCCAGACCAGAGGTGACCACCACCGCGGCGTCGTCGCGCTGTGCTGCAAGTTCATTGGGCTGTCGGTCGGTCACCGCCTCGAGCACCTGACGGTTGAGATCGGCGATGACGGCGGTAGCTCCCCGTTGGCCCAGGCGCGCCTGGAGCCAATGCGTCAGGGTACGGACACCCCACAGTGCCAACAGGATTGCTAACGGAGTCAGAAAGTCGTGCAGGTCGCGGGCCGACGGATCGGTGATGATGTGCGCGACGACGCTTGCCAGCACGATCGCCGAGCCGATTGCACATCCGGAGATCACCACTCCGCAGCCCACGGCGGCGGCCAGGTAGCGGCGTAGCGGGGGAGATGACCGCCACAGACGCGGGTCCAGGGGAGCTCGGGAGCCCCGCGGTTCTCCGGAGCTCAGGACCTACGCCTCGCCAGACCGATCGACGGTGGGATCTGCTCAGCTGAGATCCGTTGCCGAAAGACCCAATACGTCCAGCCCTGGTACACAATCGTCAAGGGAGCGAAGATCGCCGTCACCCACGTCATGATCTTGAGCGTGTACGGCGTCGATGAGGCGTTGTAAATCGTCACGTTCCACTCGCTGTTCAACGTCGACGGCACCAGGTTGGGATAGAGCGAGCCGAACAGCAGAACCACGACGGCAGCCACGACCAGCGCGGTACACGCGAAGGCCAAGCCGTCCGACACCTTGCGCCATACCGACAACACGGCCACCAGCTGCGTGACCACCGCGACACCCAGCACCGCCCACGTCCAGTCCTTGCCATGGGCGAGTTGCGTCCAAAGCCCAAAGGCCGCAACAAGAACCGTCACGGGCAGCGATAGCCGCACGCCGAATCGGTGCGCATCGTCGTGTATCGCGCCGGCGGTCTTCAACGCGACGAACACCGCGCCATAGAACAAGAACAGACCGGCGGTGGCCAGACCACCCAACAGCGTGTAGGCGTTGAGCACGTCACCGATGGACAGGTGGATGTGGCCGTTGGATTCCACCGGGAGTCCGTGGACCAGGACGGCGAACGCCACGCCCCACAGCACCGCTGGCAACCAGGAGCCGGCGGCAATGCCGAAATCGGCCCAGGCCCGCCACTTGGGGTCGTCGATCTTGCCGCGCCATTCGATGGCCACGACGCGCACGATCATGCCGAACAGGATCGCCAGCAGCGGCAGATACAGCGTGGAGAACACGCTGGCGTACCAGCCGGGATACGCGGCGAACATTGCCGCGCCGGCCGTGATCAGCCAGACCTCGTTGCCATCCCAGACCGGACCGATCGTGTTCAGTGCCGCCCGCCGGTGCGAGTCTCGGTCCCCGGTGCTGACCCGGGCGAAGGGCTCCATCAACATGCCCACGCCGAAGTCGAAACCCTCCAGAATGAAGAAACCAAGGAACAACACCGCGACGACACCGAACCACAACTCTTGGAGGCTCACCGGTCAGGTCCTTTCGAGGCGCTAGCGGGCATCAATAGGCGAACGACAGCGGCGCCACGTCGGCGTCGTCGGGGCCGGGCGGCGCCGCCGGCTCCGCGTCGTGTTCCAGCGGTCCTTCGACGATGTAGCGCTTGAGCAACCCGAACCAGACGACCGCGAGAACCGCATAGAGCAGGGTGAACGTCACCAGCGAAACGATCACCATGCCGGCGGCGTGGTCCGAGACGCCCTCGGCGACGGTGAGGCGAACCTGCTCGTCGCCGGTGGGGTTCGGCACGACGATCCAGGGTTGGCGGCCCATCTCGGTGAACACCCACCCGGCGGTGTTGGCCAGGAACGGCGTCGGGATGGTCAGCAGTGCGAACCACGAGAGCCAGCGATGACCAGGGGTGCGGCCGCCGCGAGTCAGCCACAGCCCGGCCAGCGCGAACAGCACTGGAATCGCCATCAATCCGATCATCGCGCGAAACGACCAATACGTGACAAACAGGTTGGGCCGGTAGTCATTCGGCCCGAATTTGATTTGGCTGTCCCGCTGGATGTCACGCACTCCCTGCAACGTCACACCGCTGAAACGGCTCTGCGCGAGGAATGGAAGCACATAGGGGACCTGAATTACCCGGGTCAGGTTGTCGCAGTTGTTCTGCGTGCCGACCGTCAAGATGGAGAAGTCCGGATCTGTTTCGGTGTCACACAACGATTCCGCCGACGCCATCTTCATCGGCTGCTGCTGGAACATCAGTTTGCCTTGATGGTCGCCGGTGAAGAACAGACCGACGGTGGCAATCAATGCAACCCAACAACCGAGGATTGCCGCAGGGCGGTACAGGGTAGCGGACCCGGAATCGGGATTCTTTTGGACGCGGACCATCCACCACACGCTGATGGCGGCCACGAAAGTGCCCGCGGTCAGCAGCGAACCGCTGACCGTGTGCGTAAACGCCGCGCGCGCAGTGTTATTGCCCAGCAGGGCGGTGATGCTGGTCAGTTCGGCGCGGTGGGTGTCGAGGTTGTAGTGGACGCCGACCGGGTGCTGCATGAATGAGTTCGCCACGATGATGAAAAACGCGGAAATGTTGACCGCGATCGCGACGATCCAGATGCATGCCAGATGCACCACCCGGGGCAGCCTGCTCCAGCCGAAGATCCACAATCCGATGAAGGTGGATTCGAAGAAAAACGCGGCCAGGCCCTCCATCGCCAGCGGTGCGCCGAAGACGTCGCCGACGAAGCGCGAGTACTCGCTCCAGTTCATGCCGAACTGAAACTCCTGCACGATTCCGGTTGCCACGCCGATGGCGAAGTTGATCAGGAACAACTTCCCGAAGAACTTGGTGAGGCGATACCAGGTGTTGTTACCGGTGACGACCCACACCGTCTGCATGATGGCGACCAGAGGTGCCAGACCGATGGTGAGCGGCACGAAGATGAAGTGGTAGACGGTAGTGATACCGAACTGCCACCGCGAAATGTCGACGACATTCATCCGCCATCTCCCGAGGCTGCGCGGCCAAATTTGCTGTACGACATAGTGTAGTAAGCCGGTGAGGCCCAACGCTAGTGACTTAGGGCTCTAACTGCTGTGGTGTTGTGTCGCCTTGCGAATGCCGAACGACGAGATGACCTCGAACACCCCGATGACGATGAGCCAGACGCCGACCACCTCCGCCAGCAGCGCAATGGTGGACAGCGGAGACCCGAGCATGATCATTCCGGCAAGCAGGCTCGTCACTCCGACGAAAATCGACCATCCTCTACCCGGCAGGTGCGGGTCGCTGATGGCGGAGATCGTGGTGGCCACGCCACGGAAGATGAACCCGACACCAATCCAGATCGCCAACAAGTAGACGGCGGTCGCGTCGTCGCCCCAGCTGAAGTGACGAAACGCCAGCATCGCCAGGACCAGTGAAGCCGCCCCGCTGATGAACAGCAGCACTCGTCCGCCGGCCGACACGTGCAGGCCGAAGGCGAAAATGACCTGCGCGACACCGGTGATCAGCAGATAGACGCCAAACGCGACGGCCGCGAATAGCAGGGTTTTCTGCGGCCATGCCAGCACCACGACGCCGACGATCAGCGACAGGATTCCCGATACCGCCGTGGATTTCCACAGATGCGGCAACAAGCGTGGAACGTGTGTGGTTCCAGGAGTGTGTGTGGTTCCAGGCGTGTGCGCGCTTTCGGGAGTGGAAGTCATGGCCGCAGTCTGACACAACCTTCGAATGGATTAGACGCGGGCCGCGCGCGATTCCAAGTGCGATTCCCTTGCAAGCAGGTCGCTGGAGTCGTCGGCTGCCGGCTTGCGGCCGACCAGATACCAGGTGCGCATGATGCCCTTGCCTTTGACGGCGATGCGGCCGCGCTCCTGCAGCACAAAGTCGTCCTTGAGACGGTGGTAAACCGCGTCGGGCACCTGGATCCGTCCCACTGAGTCGGTGGATTCCATCCGGGACGCGACGTTGACCGCGTCGCCCCACACGTCGTAGAAGAACCTGCGCGAACCCACCACGCCGGCGACCACCGGTCCGGTGGCCAGGCCGACCCGCAGCGTTACCGGGTGCCCGTGTGGGTCCTTCAGTCCGGCAGCGGCGGCCGACATTTCGAGGGCAAAGTCCGCCAGCGCCTCGACGTGGTCGGGCCGGGCCCGCGGAACGCCGCTGACCACCATGTAGGAGTCGCCGCTGACCTTGATCTTCTCCAGCCCGTGTTTGTCCACCAGCGCGTCGAAGGTGCCGTAGAGGCGGTCCAGGAACAGCACCAGCTCGCCTGGCGTGGTGCCGCTGGCGCGCTCGGTGAACCCGACCATGTCGGCGAACAGAACCGAGGCCTCTTCGTATTTGTCGGCGATGACGTTGCGGTCCGGTCCTTTGAGCCGCTCGGCGATGCTGGCCGGCAACATATTTGCGAGCAGCGCCTCGGAGCGGTCGTACTCGGCTTCCATGACCGCCTCGGCACGCGCCGTGTCACGCAGCGCAAACCACACCGTGACGACCACCATCGCGCAGGCCGAGATGGTGGTGATGACGAAGCTCATCGACTCCGCCCAGGGTTGTTCGAGTCCCGTTGTACGCGGGACGAGGAACTGCAGCGTGATCACCAGTGTGGCGCCGATGGTGGCCAGCAGCGCCGCCAAGCCGATGCGTTCAATGCCGAGCTGCAGCACCACCAGGCTGGCAGTCGTCACCAGGAAGTACTGCCCGCCTGAGCCGGTGCCCAGGTCCCAGCAGATGACGAAGATCGCTACGTAAGCCGTGACGATAAAGATAAGCGGCGCAATCAATTCCCCGAATCGATGCAGCCAGGGGACGGTGGCGAAGATCGCCGCGGCGGTGAGGTTGACCGCCATCGTCGGCGTGTCCCCAGGCCCGGCCCACAGGCCCAGAACGACGAAACTCGCGCACACCACCACGCCCATGATCGCGTTGATGTTGAGCACCCGGACGCGGCGTGCGTGACTGTCGGCGTAGTGGTCATTGCGGGCACGACTTCTGGCCCGCACCGCCGCTACGCAGTCCGGACGCGTGGAGGTGTCATCGCCTCCACCCGGTGGGGCACCGCATTTCTTAGCCACCACAATCTAAAGCGTACTTGGGAGCTGTGTATTCCCGCAGTGTCGCGTGTTCGAGCCATCCAAAGGCCGCTCGGCCACGAATCGTTTATGACCGCCGAGCGATATACGGCGGTTTAGGACGACGGGATCCAAGCAGCAGCGGGGGAAATACAACCACGAGTACACCCAGTGACGTGACGCTTCCTGCCGGCGTAGCCCGGGTCAACGACTGGGAGCCCGACTGGGACCAGGCGCACTATCGATTCATCGTCGGCGCGACCCGGACGCCGACCACCCGATCCGCGTTGCGGTGCTTGCTTTTCAATGGTCGGACGGCACGCTCGACGATGGCGACATGCTGTCGGCGCCGGGCATCGCGATCCATGATGTGGACGCCGGTCGACCGTTGAATAGCGATCAGGCCCGCGAGCTGGCCGCGGCCCTACTCGAGGCTGCGGTGGAGTTTGACAGTTGGGTCGCAGGTCGCACGGCAGCGGCATGAGTCCCGCCACCGATATTTGTCGGGTGCTAGATGCCGCCGCCGTTGCCGCCGTTGCCGCCTTTGGCCGTGCCGTCGCCGGGACTCATGACGTCGGCGCTGCCACCG
>Ga0209068_10001295_pt1 | contig 12570 bp, 11 predicted proteins | sample ColStrG_CSR_2012_FD_187200 | JGI IMG/M metagenome (GOLD analysis project Ga0209068, IMG submission 187200) | Freshwater sediment microbial communities in response to fracking from Pennsylvania, USA - Cold Stream Run_MetaG_CSR_2012 (SPAdes)... | ecosystem: Environmental > Aquatic > Freshwater >... | reverse complement strand
TATTCGGGGAGGTGGACCGATGAGGACGGTGGTCGCCGCACGGGTGATGTCGGATTTCACACGCTTTGAAGAGCAAGAGCAGAAATAACCATGACCCCCCGCCGCCTTGCCGAGGATCAACCCGCCAGCTTCGCCTTCACGGCGGACAATCTCGCCTGGGCCAAGGATCGCATCGCGAAATATCCTGAAGGCCGGCAGGCCTCGGCGGTGATCTCGCTCCTGTGGCGCGCCCAAGAGCAGTCGGGCGGCTGGCTGCCCCAGAAAGCGATCGAGCATGTCGCCGAGCTGCTCGGCATGGCCAGAATTCGCGTGCTCGAGGTCGCGACCTTCTACACCATGTTCAATCTCGCGCCGGTCGGGAAATTCCACGTGCAGCTCTGCGGCACGACGCCGTGCATGCTGCGCGGCTCCGACGCGCTCAAGAAAATCTGCCACGACCGGATCGGTGAGCAACTCCATGTCACCGCCGATGGAAAATTCTCCTGGATCGAGGTCGAGTGCCTGGGCGCCTGCGTGAACGCGCCGATGGCGCAGATCAATTACGACTATTACGAGGACCTCACGCCGGCGAGCTTCACGAATGTTCTCGACGAGCTCGCGGCCGGCCGCTCTCCCAAACCCGGCCCGCAGAACGATCGCCAGCTCTCGGCGCGGTCGGCGGGCCGACCACGCTGACAACCCTTGCGAAGGGCTGATAGGAAATGCTCGACGACAAGGACCGCATCTTCCGCAACCTCTACGGCCAGGGCGACTGGGGCCTCGCCGGCGCGCGCGCGCGCGGCGCCTGGGACGGCACCAAGGCGATGCTGGAGAAGGGCCGCGACGGGCTCGTCAACGAGGTGAAGGCGTCCGGCCAGCGCGGGCGCGGTGGTGCCGGCTTTGCGACCGGCTTGAAGTGGTCGTTCATGCCCAAGCAGGTCGGCGACCGGCCACACTATCTCGTGGTCAATGCCGACGAATCCGAGCCCGGCACCTGCAAGGACCGCGAGATCATGCGGCACGATCCGCATCTCCTGATCGAGGGCTGCCTGATCGCCGGCGCCGCCATGGCGGCCAACACCGCATACATCTATATCCGCGGCGAATTCGTGCGCGAGCGCGAGAACCTGCAGGCGGCGATCGACCAGGCCTATGAGGCCAAGCTCATCGGCAAGAACAACATCCACGGCTTCGATTTCGACCTGGTGCTCCACCACGGCGCCGGCGCCTATATCTGCGGCGAGGAGACGGCGCTGCTCGAGAGCCTCGAGGGCAAGAAGGGCATGCCGCGGCTGAAACCGCCGTTCCCCGCCAATATGGGCCTCTATGGCTGCCCGACCACCGTCAACAATGTTGAGACCATTGCGCAAATCCCGGACATCTTGCGGCGTGGCGCCGCCTGGTTCGCCGGAATCGGCCGGCCGAACAATACCGGCACCAAGCTCTATTGCATATCCGGCCATGTGGAGCGGCCCTGCAACGTCGAGGAGACGATGGGCATCCCGCTGCGCGAACTGATCGAGCGGCATGCCGGCGGCGTGCGCGGCGGCTGGGACAATCTGCTCGCCGTCATCCCGGGCGGCTCGTCGATGCCGCTGGTTCCGGCCGGCCCCGACCAGGCCGATACCCTCCTGATGGATTTCGACGGCTGCCGCGACAAGAAATCGGCGCTGGGCACGGCGGCCGTCATCGTGATGGACAAGTCCGCCGACATCGTGCGCGCCATGGCCCGCATTTCGTACTTTTACAAGCATGAGAGCTGCGGCCAGTGCACGCCCTGCCGCGAGGGCATGGGCTGGATGTGGCGCCTGCTCAACCGCATGGCCGAGGGCCGCGCCCAAAAATCCGAGATCGACATGCTGTGGGAGGTCACCACCCAGATCGAGGGCCACACCATCTGCGCATTCGGCGACGGCGCGGCTTGGCCGGTGCAAGGGCTGCTGCGCCATTTCCGCCCCGAGATCGAGCGGCGCATCGATGAATACACGGCCAACCCGCATCCCGAACCGATGCCGACGGCGGCGGAGTGACGGCATGACCCAGCTCATCGTCGACGGAAACGAGATCGAGGTCCCGCCGGAATACACGCTGCTGCAGGCCTGCGAGGCCGCCGGCGCCGAGATCCCGCGCTTCTGCTTCCACGCCCGGCTGTCGATTGCCGGCAATTGCCGCATGTGCCTGATCGAGGTGGCCGGCATGCCGAAGCCGCAGGCCTCCTGCGCGATGGCGGTCAAGGACTTGCCACCCAACCGCGACGGCACCCCCAAGGTCATCAGCACGCGCTCGCCAATGGTGCGCAAGGCCCGCGAGGGCGTGATGGAGTTCCTGCTGATCAACCACCCGCTCGACTGCCCGATCTGCGATCAGGGCGGCGAGTGCGACCTGCAGGACCAGTCCATGGCCTATGGGGTGGATGCCAGCCGCTACCGGGAGAACAAGCGCGCGGTCGAGGAGAAATATATCGGCGCCCTGGTGAAGACGGTGATGACGCGCTGCATCCATTGCACGCGCTGCATCCGTTTCGCTACCGAGGTCGCCGGCGTGCCCGAGCTCGGCGCCATCGGCCGCGGCGAGGACATGGAGATCACCACCTATCTCGAAACCGCCATGACGTCCGAGCTGCAGGGCAACGTGGTCGATCTCTGCCCGGTCGGCGCGCTCACCTCCAAGCCCTATGCGTTCGCGGCGCGCCCCTGGGAGCTCAACAAGACCGAATCGATCGACGTCATGGACGCGCTCGGCTCGGCCATCCGGGTCGATACGCGCGGGCGCGAGGTGATGCGCATCCTGCCCCGCATCAACGACGACGTGAACGAAGAGTGGATTTCCGACAAGACCCGCCACGTGGTCGACGGTCTGCGCGCGCAGCGCCTCGATCAACCCTATATCCGCGAGCAGGGGCGGCTGCGCACCGCCTCATGGCCGGCGGCCTTCGCGGCGATCGCCGCCAGGGTGGCGCGCAGTCAGCCCAAGCGCATCGGCGCGATCGCCGGGGACCTCGCCGCCGTCGAGGAGATTTTTGCCCTCAAGGATCTGATGACGCGGCTGAAGGTGAGCAACATCGACTGCCGCCAGGACGGCGCGGCGCTCGATCCGGCCTGGGGCAGGGCAACCTATCTTTTCAATCCCACCATCGCCGGCATCGAGAGCGCGGATGCGCTGCTCATCGTGGGCGCCAATCCGCGCCGGGAAGCGGCGGTGCTCAATGCCCGCATCCGCAAGCGTTGGCGGCTCGGCAATCTTCCGATCGGCCTGATCGGCGAGCGCGTCGATCTCACCTATGCGTACGACTATCTCGGCGCCGGCCCCGACACGCTGGCGGAGGTCGCGGCCGGGCGCCACGCCTTTGCGGACACGCTCAAGAAGGCCCAGCACCCGCTGATCCTGATCGGGAGCGGGGCGCTGGCGCGTCCCGACGGGGCCGCCATCGCAGGCCTGGCCGCCAAGGCCGCAGTCGAGCTCGGGGCCGTGAAGGAAGGCTGGAACGGTTACGGCTTCTTGCACGCGGCCGCGGCCCGCCCGGGCGCGCTCGACATCGGTTTCGTACCCGGCGCCGGCGGCCTGCGGGCAGCCGACATGGCGCGCGCCGGCGCGCTCGATCTCATCTTCCTGCTGGGCGCCGACGAGATCGAGGTCGCACCCGGCGCCTTCGTGGTCTATCTCGGCACCCACGGGGACCGCAGCGCGCACCGCGCGGACGTCATCTTGCCGGGCGCCGCCTACCCGGAAAAATCCGGCATCTACGTCAATACCGAGGGGCGAGTGCAAATGGCGGCACGCGCAGCCTTTCCGCCCGGCGACGCGCGCGAGGATTGGGCGATCCTGCGCGCGCTCTCCGACCTCGTCGGCCACAAATTGCCCTATGACTCGCTTGCCGGATTGCGCCAGACGCTGATCAAAGCGTTTCCGCACCTCGGGCGCATCGATCAGATCGCGCCGGGCGACAGCGGCGATATCGGACGGCTGGCGGCGCGCGGCGGCACGCCCGACAAGGTGCCCTTCGCCTCGCCGGTCGATGATTTCTATCTCACCAATCCGATCGCGCGCGCCTCGGCCGTCATGGCCGAATGCTCGGTGATCGCGGAAGGATACGCCGCGCGCACCGCGGCGGAGTGAAAGCATGGACGAGCTCTGGGCGAATTACATCTGGCCGTTGATCGTGATGGTCGCGCAGAGCTTGCTGCTGCTCGTGATCCTGCTGATCGCCATCGCCTATGTGCTGCTCGCCGACCGCAAAATTTGGGCGGCGGTGCAGATGCGGCGCGGGCCCAACGTGGTCGGCCCTTTCGGGTTGCTGCAGTCCTTCGCGGATCTCCTGAAGTTCGTGCTCAAGGAGCCGACCATACCGGCCGGCGCCAACAAGGGCGTCTTCCTGCTCGCGCCGCTGGTCACCTGCGTGCTGGCGCTCGCCGCCTGGGCGGTGATCCCGGTCAATCTCAACTGGGCGATCGCCGACATCAATGTCGGCGTGCTGTACATTTTCGCGATCTCCTCGCTCATGGTCTACGGCGTCATCATGGCGGGCTGGGCCTCCAACTCGAAATACCCGTTCCTGGCGGCGCTGCGTTCGGCCGCCCAAATGGTGTCCTACGAGGTTTCGATCGGCTTCGTCTTCATCACCGTCCTCTTGTGCGTCGGCTCGCTCAATCTGACGGATATCGTCAAGGCGCAGGACGGCCGCTTTGGTCTTCTCAACTGGTTCTGGCTGCCGCTGTTCCCGATGTTCGTGATTTTCTTCATCTCGGCGCTGGCCGAGACCAACCGGCCGCCGTTCGATCTGGTGGAGGCGGAATCCGAGCTGGTCGCCGGCTTCATGGTGGAATACGGATCCGCCCCCTACATGATGTTCATGCTGGGCGAATACGTGGCCATCGCCACCATGTGCGCCATGGCCACGATTCTGTTCCTCGGCGGCTGGCTGCCGCCGTTCCCGGTCGCACCGTTCACCTGGGTGCCGGGCGTGATCTGGTTTACCCTCAAGGCGTTCTTCATGTTCTTCATGTTCGCCATGGTGAAGGCGATCGTTCCGCGCTACCGCTACGATCAGCTCATGCGCCTGGGCTGGAAGGTGTTCCTGCCGGCTTCGCTGGCCATGGTCGCGATCGTGGCCGGCGTGCTGCAATATTCCGGATTGGCGCCGAAATGAGGAGGAGCCGACGCGATGGAGCTCTCGCTTGCCGGCTTGATCGGTGCCGTGTTGGGGACGATGGTGTCCGCGGCGCTCTATGGACCACTCATCGACGCCGTCGAGGGGGCGCTGCGAAAGCGTCGCACCGCAACGGACGATCGCGCCACCTTCGCGCAGGAGATCGCCGTGCTGCGTCGTGGCATACTCGCGGCCGACATGCTGCTGTGCGCCGGCTTCGGCTACTGGATCGGGCTGACGGTCGGCGGATGAAGCACGTCATGATTCTCGTGGAAGGAAGGGCCGCATGAGACTCGACCGCGCCGCACGTTCGGTGTTCCTGCGCGAGTTTGCCGCCGCCACGATACTGGCGATGCGCTACTTCTTCAGGCCTAAGTCCACCCTCAACTATCCGTTCGAGAAGGGACCGCTCTCGCCTCGTTTTCGCGGCGAGCACGTGCTGCGGCGCTATCCCAACGGCGAGGAACGCTGCATCGCGTGCAAGCTGTGCGAGGCGATCTGCCCGGCGCAGGCGATCACCATCGAGGCCGGCCCGCGCCGCAACGACGGCACGCGGCGCACCACCCGCTACGACATCGATATGGTCAAATGCATCTATTGCGGACTGTGCCAGGAGGCTTGCCCGGTCGACGCCATCGTCGAGGGCCCGAATTTCGAGTTCGCCGCCGAGACCCGCGAGGAGCTCTATTACGACAAGGAACGCCTGCTCGCGAACGGCGACCGCTGGGAGCGCGAGATCGCCAAGAACATGTCGCTCGACGCGCCCTATCGGTGAAATCGATGATCCTGCCCGCACTCTTCTTCTATCTCTTTGCCGGCGTCTGCATCGCGTCGGCCTTCATGGTCATTGCGGCGCGCAATCCGGTCCACTCGGTGCTCTACCTCATCCTCGCGTTCGTGAACGCGTCCGGCCTGTTCGTGATGCTGGGGGCCGAGTTCCTGGCGATGATCCTGATCGTGGTCTATGTGGGCGCGGTGGCGGTGCTGTTCCTGTTCGTGATCATGATGCTCGACGTCGACTTCGCCGAGCTCCGGCAAGGCTTTCTGCAATATTTGCCGCTGGGCGCACTGCTTTTTTTCATTTTCGTGCTGGAGCTGGGCGGCGTGGTGTTCACTTGGGCATTCGCCCCGGACATCGCGAAGGCGTTCGCTTCGCCGATGCCGCCGCTCGCCAGCGTGCCCAATACCGCGGCGCTCGGTCAGGTGCTCTACACGCGCTACGTCTACTTCTTCCAGGCCTCCGGCCTGGTTCTGCTGGTCGCCATGGTGGGCGCCATCGTGCTGACGTTGCGTCACAAGCCCAACGTCAAGCGGCAGAACATCGCCGAGCAGGTCGCCCGCACCAAGGCGACCGCCATGGAGATCGTCAAGGTTCAGAGCGGGCAGGGACTGTCATGATCCTTCGAGACGCCGACCAGCGGTCGGCTCCTCAGAATGAGGAGCATCACAACGGCCTCATGGTGAGGTGCGTCGCGCAGCGACGCGTCTCGAACCATGTCTCCGTCCGGCAGGGAGGCGTGAGATGACCATCGGGCTCGGCCATTATCTCACCGTCGCCGCGATCCTGTTCACGCTCGGCGTGTTCGGCATCTTCCTCAACCGGAAGAACGTCATCATCATCATGATGTCGATCGAGTTGATCCTGCTCGCCGTCAACCTCAATCTGGTCGCCTTCTCGGCCTTTCTGGGCGACCTCGTGGGCCAGGTCTTCGCGCTCGTGGTGCTGACGGTCGCGGCGGCCGAGGCCGCCATCGGGCTCGCCATTCTGGTGGTCTATTTCCGCAATCGCGGCTCGATCGCGGTCGAAGACATCAATCTGATGAAAGGCTGAGCCGGGCGCATGTATCAGACGATCGTCTTCCTGCCGCTGCTCGGCGCGATCCTGGCGGCCCTGATTTCGCTGACCGGTGCGCGGGCCCGGCACCCCGGCGGCATGCCGGGGGCGGCGGATCATGCGCACGCGCATGATCCCTCCCACGGTCAAGCCGACCCCCACGGCGGGGCTTCAGCGCATCCGCAATCCGCGCTCGGCTCGCGCTTCGCCGAGCTGATCACGACCGGGCTCTTGTTCTTCTCCATGATCCTGTCGTGGATCGTTCTGGTCCAGGTCGGCTTCGGCCGCGACGCGCACGTTTCGCTGGCGACCTGGGTGGTCTCTGGCGATCTCAAATTCGCCTGGGCGTTGCGCGTCGATACGCTCACCGCCGTCATGCTGGTGGTGGTCACCACCATCTCGGCCCTGGTTCACCTCTATTCGATCGGCTACATGGCCGAGGATCCGCACCAGCCGCGCTTTTTCTCCTATTTGTCGCTGTTCACCTTCGCCATGCTGATGCTGGTGACCGCGGACAATCTGGTGCAGCTGTTCTTCGGCTGGGAGGGCGTCGGCCTGATGAGCTATCTGCTCATCGGCTTCTGGTATCACAAGCCGGAAGCGAACGCGGCCGCCATCAAGGCCTTCATCGTCAACCGGGTGGGGGATTTCGGCTTCTCGCTCGGTATATTCGCCGTGTTCATGATGACCGGAGCGGTCGATTTCGACACGGTGTTCGCGCAGGCGCCCGGGCTCGCCGGCAAGACCATCGACATCCTCGGCGTCCATGCCGATGCGCTGACCCTGATCTGCCTGCTGCTGTTCATGGGCGCCATGGGCAAATCGGCCCAATTCCTGCTCCACACGTGGCTGCCCGACGCCATGGAGGGCCCGACCCCCGTCTCCGCCCTGATCCACGCCGCCACCATGGTGACGGCCGGCGTATTCATGGTGGCGCGGCTCTCGCCGCTGTTCGAGCTCGCCCCCAATGCCCAGATCGTGGTGACCACCATCGGGGCCACCACCGCCTTGTTCGCCGCCACCGTCGGGCTGGTGCAGAACGACATCAAGCGGATCGTCGCCTATTCGACCTGCTCGCAGCTCGGCTACATGTTCGTCGCCATGGGCGTGGGCGCCTATTCGGTCGGCATGTTTCACCTGTTCACCCACGCGTTCTTCAAGGCGCTCCTGTTTCTCGGCTCCGGCTCCGTCATCACCGCCATGCACCACGAGCAGGACATCCGCCGCATGGGCGGGCTCAAGGACCGCATTCCGCTCACCTATTGGGCGATGGTGATCGGCACGCTCGCCCTCACGGGATTTCCGCTCACCGCGGGGTATTTTTCCAAGGATGCCATCATCGAGGCGGCCTATGCGGGCGCGAACCCGATGGCGATCTACGCCTTTCTATGCACGGTCGCGGCCGCCGCGCTGACCTCGTTCTATTCCTGGCGGCTGATCTTCAAGACCTTCCACGGCACGCCGCACGATCATCACCATTACGAAGAGGCGCACGAAAGCCCGATCGTCATGCTGGTGCCGCTCGCGGTCCTCGCCGCCGGCTCGCTGCTCGCCGGCTATCCGTTCAAGGAGCTGTTCGCCGGGCACGGCGTCGAGGAATTTTTCCGCCAGTCGGTCAAATTCGCCGACAGCAATCACGTGCTCGAGGACATGGAGCACATTCCCTACATGATCGGCATCCTGCCGACCCTGATGATGGCGATCGGTTTCGCGGTCGCCTGGCAGTTCTATATCCGCAAGCCGGAGCTCCCGGTCGAGCTCGCGCGCCAGCACGAGACGCTCTACAAGTTCCTGCTCAACAAGTGGTACTTCGACGAGATCTACGACATCATCCTGGTGCAGCCGCTGATCCGGCTCGGCCGCCTGTTGTGGAAGGGCGGCGACGGCTGGCTGATCGACGGCTTCGGGCCTGACGGCGTATCGGCGCGCGTGCTCGACGTGACGCGGAACGTCGTGCGGCTGCAGACCGGCTTTCTCTATCACTATGCCTTCGCCATGCTGATCGGCGTCGCGGCGCTGATCACCTGGTTCATGTTCGCCGGAGGCATGCATTGATGCTCAATTGGCCGATCCTCTCCGTCATCGCCTTCTTGCCTCTCGCCGGGGCACTGCTCATCGCCGTGATGCCCAGCCACGGCGAGGCCGAGCAGCGCAATGTGCGCTGGATCGCGCTGTGGGTCACCCTGGTGACGTTCGCGATCGCGCTCCTGCTGACCTGGCGGTTCGATCCCAAGTCGGCCGACTTCCAGTTCGAGGAAAAGTATCGGTGGCTCGAGGGCGCGATCATCTATCACATGGGCGTCGACGGCATCTCGCTGCCGTTCGTGGTTCTCACCACCGGCCTGCTGCCGATCTGCATCGTCGCCAGCTGGACCGCGATCCAGAAGCGCGTCAAGGAATACATGATCGCCTTCCTGGTGCTGGAGACCCTGATGGTCGGCACCTTCACGGCGCTCGATCTGGTGCTGTTCTATCTGTTCTTCGAGGGCGGCCTCATTCCGATGTTCCTCATCATCGGGGTGTGGGGCGGGCCGCGGCGGGTCTACGCGAGCTTCAAGTTCTTCCTCTACACGCTGCTCGGATCGGTGCTGATGCTGCTCGCCATCATGTCGCTCTATTGGGACGCGGGCACCACCGACATCCCGACGCTCCTGCATCACGGCTTCCCGCTCAGCCTGCAGAAATGGGCCTGGCTCGCCTTCTTCGCGTCCTTCGCGGTGAAGATGCCGATGTGGCCGGTGCATACCTGGTTGCCCGACGCCCATGTGGAAGCGCCGACTGCAGGCTCGGTGATCCTCGCCGCCATCCTTCTGAAAATGGGCGGCTACGGATTTCTGCGCTTCTCGCTGCCGATGTTTCCGGCGGCCTCGCATGATTTCGCGCCGCTCGTGTTCGCGCTCTCCGTGGTCGCCATCATCTACACCTCGCTGGTGGCGCTGGTGCAGGAGGACATGAAGAAGCTGATCGCCTATTCGTCGGTGGCCCATATGGGCTTCGTGACCATGGGCATCTTTGCCGCCACCACCCAGGGCGTCGCCGGCGGAATCTTCCAGATGATCTCCCACGGCGTGGTCTCGGGCGCGCTCTTCCTCTGCGTGGGGGTGATCTACGACCGCATGCATACGCGCGAGATCGCGGCCTATGGGGGGCTGGTCAACCGCATGCCGTTCTACGCGGTCGCCTTCATGATATTCACGCTCGCCAATGTGGCGCTGCCCGGCACGTCGGGCTTCGTCGGCGAGTTCCTCACCTTGATCGGAACCTTCAGGGTGAACACCGCGGTGGCGACGTTCGCCACCATCGGCACCATCCTGTCGGCCGCCTATGCGCTGTGGCTCTACCGCAAGGTCATCTACGGCGTGCTCGACAAGCCAGCGCTCGCCGCCATCCGGGACCTCGAATACCGCGAGATCATCACGCTCGGGCCGCTCGCCGTATTGGCGATCCTGCTCGGCATTTTCCCGCAACCGGTGCTCGACCTGTCGGCCGCGTCCGTCGCCCAGCTGCTCGACAGCTACACGCATGCGCTCGACAGCGCGCACACCGCCGCGCTGCTGCTCAGGTAGATGCCGATGAATGACGTGTTCGCACTTTCCGCTTTGCTGCCGGCTTTGCCCGAGATCGTGCTGGCGGTCGGCGCCATGGCGCTCTTGATGCTGGGCGCATTCCGCGGCGAGCAGACTGCAGTGGCGGTCAATTGGCTGGCGATCGTGCTCCTGGTGGCGGCCGGCGCCATCACGGTGTGGCTGCCGGGCGGCACGCTCACCACCTTCGGCGGCAGCTTCATCGTCGATCCATTCGCGCGCTTCCTCAAGCTGCTGGCGCTGACCGGCTCGGCCGGCGCCATCCTGATGTCGTTCGACTATCTGGCGCGCGAGCGGCAACAGAAATTCGAATACCCGATCCTGATCCTGCTATCGACCACCGGCATGCTGATGCTGATCTCGGCGGCCGATCTGATCGCGCTTTATCTCGGCCTCGAATTGATGAGTCTCGCGCTCTACGTGGTCGCCGCGATCAATCGCGATTCCGCGCGCTCGTCGGAGGCCGGCCTCAAATACTTCATCCTGGGCGCGCTCTCCTCCGGCATGCTCTTGTACGGCGCTTCGCTGGTCTACGGCTTCACCGGCACGGTGAGTTTCGTCGGCATCGCCAAGGCGGCGAACCCAGCCAGCATCGGCTTGATCATGGGCCTGGTGTTCCTGTTTGCCGGCTTCTGCTTCAAGGTGTCGGCGGTGCCGTTCCACATGTGGACGCCGGACGTCTACGAGGGCGCGCCGACCCCGATCACCGCGTTCTTCGCCGCCGCCCCCAAGATTGCCGGCATCGCCATGGTCGTGCGCACCACCATCGTGGGGTTTCCCGGAATTGTTGCGGAATGGCAGCAGATCGTGGTGTTCGTCGCCATCGCCTCGATGGCGCTCGGCGCTTTCGCGGCCATCGGCCAACGCAACATCAAGCGGCTGATGGCCTATTCCTCGATCGGGCACATGGGCTTTGCGCTGGTCGGTCTCGCCGCCGCCACCTCGGGTGGGGTCGAGGGCGTGCTGATCTATATGGCGATCTATCTCGCCATGACGCTCGGTACTTTCGCGGTCATTCTGGCGATGCGGCGCGACGGCCAGATGGTCGAGGGCATCGGCGATCTGGCAGGGCTCGCGCACACCAATCCCACCATGGCGTTCTTCCTGGCGATGCTGCTGTTCTCGCTTGCCGGCATTCCTCCGCTCGCCGGCTTCTTCGCGAAATTCTACGTCTTCCTGGCCGCCATCAATGCCGGCCTGTTCTGGCTCGCCATCATCGGGGTGGTGACCAGCGTGATCGGCGCCTACTACTATCTTACCATCGTGAAGATCATGTATTTCGACGAACCGGCCAAGCCGTTCGCGCCGATGGCTTTGGAGCTCAAGGTCGTGCTCGGCGTCACCGGGCTGTTCAACCTCCTGTTCATCGTCTATCCCGGGCCGCTCGTCGCGGCCGCGACCGCGGCGGCCAAATCGCTGTTTTGAATGATCGAATCGCTGACCTAAATGATAGAGTTGGATCCCAGGGCGGTTGCTGCGGGGGTGCGGCTCCTGGCCTATGATGAGATCGACTCGACCAATGCGGAAGCCCTGCGCCTGAAACGGCAGGGCCGGCACGGGCCGCTCTGGATCACTGCCGAGCGACAAAGCGCCGGCCGCGGCCGGCGCGGACGCAAGTGGATTTCGGTTGCCGGCAATCTGCATGCCAGCCTGCTGCTGACGGATCCGGGGCCAGTCGAACATTGGCCGCAACTCTCGTTCGTGGCGGCGCTTGCGGTTCATGACGCGGTGGTCGAGGTCGCCCCGGAGATCAGGCCGATGCTGGAGCTGAAATGGCCGAACGATCTGTTGCTGTCGGGCGCCAAATTCGCCGGCATCCTTATCGAAGGCGAGGGCATTGAGGAGGACGGCGCCGTGGCTATCGGAATCGGTATCAATTGCACGGCCCATCCGGCCGACGCCGCCTATCCGGCAACCGATCTCGCGGCCGGCGGAGCGAGCGTCTCGGCTGAGGCGCTGTTCGCGGCCCTCTCGGTCAAGATGCCGGGACGGCTGGCGCAATGGAACCGTGGCAACGGATTTGCGAC
>Ga0209068_10001294_pt1 | contig 12572 bp, 9 predicted proteins | sample ColStrG_CSR_2012_FD_187200 | JGI IMG/M metagenome (GOLD analysis project Ga0209068, IMG submission 187200) | Freshwater sediment microbial communities in response to fracking from Pennsylvania, USA - Cold Stream Run_MetaG_CSR_2012 (SPAdes)... | ecosystem: Environmental > Aquatic > Freshwater >... | reverse complement strand
AGCTACCTGGCACCATTCACTCCGCAGCGGCAGCAATCGAAGCGGCGGGCGGCAGCGCGCTGCCGCCCGCCGCTTCGATTGCTGCCGCTGCGGAGTGAATGGTGCCAGGTAGCTTGGGATTGGGAGCGTCGGTCTTGGCGGCGATGGCGACATTGGCGCCGTCACGGGCAGCCCGCAGGGCGATGGCCAGGCCAATACCGCGGCTGCCGCCGGTGATGAACAAGGTTTTGCCCTTGAGGGTCGTCACGTGGTCAATTCCTCGACTGTTGCGCTAGGTGCGCACCTGCTTGCGCCGGAATGGCCAAGTCAGCAAGCGCCACAGTCCGAGAAATTGCTCAACGGTGGACCAGAGCAAAACGCCGGCAAGTGCCAAGGGCCCGATCAGCGGCGTAAAGATGAGCCAATAGCCTGACTCATAGAGCAACCGCCAAGGCCAAGCCGGGGTCTTCTTGCGCGTGCGGGTGAGGAATCGCCACCACCACCGCGCCTGCGAATAGCCCAGCAGTCCGGTGACCCAGCTGATGGCAAAGCCGATCTGGACGCCAGCCGGTATGCCAGGAATCAGCCGGTAGTCGAGGTCCCATTGGGTTTCACGGTTGTTGAGGCTGGCGGCGGCCGAATTGGGCACGATTTGACCGGCGATTTCCTTGGTCAGCTCGGCACCGAAATTCAGCGCCCGCTCTCCGACGCCGGGTGACGCCACTTCGCCGCTGGCGGCCGGCGCATCGGCGCGGGCAGGTGAGGCAGTGAGGCGCAAATGCCCGCTGTCGCCCCAATCAGCGGCGATCTGCATACGGCCCTGATCGCTACCGAGCGCAGCGATGAAATCGCCAAGCGAGGCCTCCGCCATCGCCGTATCCAGATGCGTGATGCCGCGCTGCTGCCACAACCAGGTCGTGCCTCCTGGTTGCTTGGCGGTTGCTGCATCGAGCAGCAGCAGATTGACGTCCTGCCGTTGCGCTGCTTGCATCAGATCGGCGATCGGAACTGTGCCGGAACGTCGCGAAATGCCTGTGAATCTCAGCGCCTCGCCATCGATCTTGCCCGTCACGATCAAGGTCTGCCCGCGCATCGCCGATAGTGCCGAGCCGAACATTGCCGCGTCGACCGCCTCGGCCTGCGGCAGCCCCTCGGAACCGCGTTTGCCGACCGCGGGCAGGAACCCGGGCCCACCTGTGTCCAAAGAGGCAATGCGGATGCCAGACTTGCCGAGCGGTCGCTTGAGCTGCCAGATCGTGTCGCTGAACAAACTTTGGTCGGCCATCGCAACGATCACATTGTTATCCAGCTCCACAAACATCCGCGCGTCCTTGCCCCTGCCAGTGCGCAGGAGCGGATAGGGCGTATCCTCCACAAGCACATGCAACCTGCTGCCGTTGGGGAACGCCTCAAGCGAGGTAGCGCCAGTGAACGCGGCGTCCTCGCTCAAATAGACCGACAACCCGCCACCGCTTGATGCCAGATCCGGCGCTAGTCCAGTCAATGCGCCGCGCACACCTTCCGGGCCGGTCGCCGTGATGACGTCACCGGCCGCGTTGCGGAAGCGCCAGGCGCCGCCATCAAGTGCCTCGGCCGCAACGGCACCTTTCTGGGCGGCGGCCGGTAATTTGGCGATGAGGCGCGCCGCGCCTTCGAGGCCGACGGACACCTCGCCCGCCAGTTTGCCAACCTTGCCCGATTCTGCCGCGATCTCGCCAAGGCTGGTCAGCCAGTCGGCGTGGGCGTCGTTGCAAGCCAGCACACCAAGCAGGAGCGCAACAATCGAGCAAATTCGGAACATCCCAGTCCTCGATCTTACCACTGTCACAACGCCGAACGGGGACACAGTGTTCATCTTCGCCAAGACGGCCGGTTGCTCAATCGCATCGCGGCGCATCGGCGAAGATGAACACTGTGTCCCCTCCGTCATCCCCAATGCCAGAAATCCTCGCCCTCCCTGGCAAAGGCGCGGGCGAGGATCATCTTGTGGACCTCGTCGGCGCCATCGAGGATGCGGGCCTGACGTGCGTAGCGATAGATCCACTCCAAAATTGTGTCCTTGGAATAGCCGCGCGCGCCGTTGAGCTGGATGGCCGTGTCGACCGCCCGGTGCAGGAGGTTGGCGACGTAGACCTTGGCGATCGAGGTCTCCTTCATGCCTTTTTGACCTTGATCCAAGGTCCAAGCCGCGTGCATGACCAGCAGCCGACCGATCTGGATGTCCTTGGCGACGTCGCCCAGCATCATCTGCACGCTCTCGCGGGCGGCCAGCTTCTGGCCAAAGGCCTCGCGGCGACCGACATATTCGGCGGCGATGGCCATCGAGCGGCGGGACAGGCCCAGCCAGCGCATACAATGCGTCAGCCGCGCCGGGACCAGCCGGGTCTGCACCACCTTCATGCCATCACCGACGCCAATCAGGCGGTCCTCATCGGGGATTTCGAGATCGGTCAGCGCCAATTCACAATGCCCGCCATGTTCTTCCGGCCCCATGATCGGCACTTTGCGCAATATTTCGAAACCAGGCGTGTCCTTGTGAAAGAGGAAGGCGGTAAGCTGACGTTTCGGCTCATCAGATGTTCGAGCCAGCAGAATGAAATGCGAGGCCCATCCTGCGCCGGTGATGAACCATTTGCGGCCGTTCACCACCCAGCGGTCTCCGCGCTTGACGGCTGTTGTGCGGATCATCGTCGGATCGGATCCGCCGCCCGGGTGCGGCTCGGTCATCACAATGGCTCCGCGCGCCCTGCCATCGATGATGGGTTGCAGCCATTTGGCCTTCTGCGCCTCGGTGCCGAGCTGATCGAGCACCCGCATGTTGCCGTCGTCGGGGGCCGCGCAATTGAAGCAGACAGGACCGAAAATTGAGTAGTTGGCCTCTTCGTACATCGCCGCCTGCGCCGTCATGGGCAGGCCCATACCGCCAAGCGCCTTGGGTACCTGCGGCGACCACAAGCCGGCCAGGCGCGCCTTGACGCGCAGTTGCTCCAGCAGATCACCGCGGATGTTCTCGTGCTCGTCATAGTTGGCGCGATCGGCCTCGAGATGAATGATGTGCTCGGCCACGAACGCCTTGGTCCGCTTGCGGATATCTTCGGCCTCTGGCGACAGCGTGAAATCAATCATGATGTTCAGCCCGCCACCAGCAGTGTACCGCCGTCGACAACAAGGGTGCTGCCGGTGATGTAGGAGCCGGCGTCCGAGGCCAGCAGCAGCAACGCCCCATCCAGTTCCTCCAGCCGCCCCGCCCGCTGCATCGGGAATCGCGCCAGCATTTTTCTTCCAGATTCGGACGAGAGGAAATGCTCATTGAGCTCGGTGGGAAAATAGCCGGGTGCAAGCGCGTTGACCCGGATCCGATGGGTCGCCAGTTCGAGCGCCATCGCACGCGTCAACTGGATCACCGCCGCCTTCGTCACCGAATAGGCACCGAGGTTTTTGGCAACGAGTATGCCGGCGATCGAGGCGGTATTGACGATGGCTCCGCCCTTGCCGCCCGCCGCCATATGCCTGGCAACCGCCCGTCCCACCCGTGTCACGCCATCGAGATTGACACCGAGGTGGTGGCGCCAATGGTCTTCGGACGCTTCCAGGAACGGGCTCGGCTCGCCGACACCGGCATTGTTGATGAGAATATCGATTGGGCCAACCGCCTTCACCGCATCCGCAAATGCGGCCTCGACAGATGCTGGATCGGTCACGTCCATCTCGATTGCCAGGGCCTTGCCACCCGCCCCGGTGATTTTCGCGGCCAGGGCCGTCAACCTATCCGCGCGCCTGGCCGCGAGCACGACGGTTGCGCCTTGCGTCGCGAGGGTGGCAGCGAAGTGCGCGCCGAGCCCGCTCGAAGCGCCGGTGACAAGCGCGGTCTTGCTGTCCAAGCGGAACTTGTCGGCGATGCCCATCGCGGCCTCCTCGTGAAACTCCAGTGACCTCAATTGACCAGACCCGGTGACAGGCGGCAAGCAGCGCTTCCCGCCGAGTTTGTCCTCCGTCTACTTCGCAAAATACCAGCATCCACAGGCCATCGCCCTCGCTGCCTTGACCATGCTGGCGAATCGGTATGGTCATGAATAGACATAAATAGACTTAAACAGAGTGAGCTCGAATTACCACAAGGCGGGGGACTGATGGCGGGGCAATCGAAGAGAGCATGGGTGGGCGAGTCCCAAGCACCGGTCCGCATTCCAAGTGGCACCGTTCTGGCGGTGGCATTATGCGGACTGTGCGTGGGCCTGGCCAGCTGTGCCGCTGTTCCCACTCCGCTCGGCCAGGACGCACGACTGGCACGTATACAAAGCGATGCTCACGCGATGTTCGCCGGCCAGGAGCCGTCGACCGGCCCGGTCGATCTCTACGAGGCCATTGCGCGCGGCCTCAAATACAACCTCGACAAGCAGCTGAAGCTCATGGAATTGGGATTCGCCGATGCACGCCTGCAACAGGATGTCGGCGGCATGTTGCCAAAGGTGGTCGCCGACGCGGGCTATAACGCCCGCGACAATTTCAACGGCTCGTCCAGTCGCTCGCTGCTCACCGGTGCCCAATCGCTGGAAGTGTCCACCTCCGAGGACAAGCAGATCCGCACCTCGGACCTGAGCGTGGTCTGGAACGTGCTCGACTTCGGCCTGACCTACCTGCACTCCAAGGAAGATGCCGATCAGGTGCTGATCGCCGAAGAGCATCGGTTCAAGGTCGTCCAGAACATGATCCAGGATATTCGCGACGCCTATTGGCGCGCGGTCTCCGCCGAGCACATGCTCCCTCGTGTCAGCGAACTGGTGGCCGAGATCGACGCCGCCATCGAGCGCTCAGGCGCGGCGCGCAAGTCGGGCATGGCCGATCCGGCCGATCAGTTGCACGTCGAGCGTGATTTACTGAACAATCTCAAAGAATTGACAGAGGTTCGCCGCAAGCTGCTGTTGGCCAAGGCGGAACTGGCGGCTTTGATCAATGTGCGGCCCGGCGCGCAATTCAGCGTCGCGGTACCGGAACTGTGGCACCTGCCGCATCCGCATCTGTCGGCAAGCATTCGCGAACTGCAGCACACCGCGTTGCTCAACCGGCCGGAGCTGCGCGAGGAGGATTACAAGAAGCGTATCTCGCTGACCGAGGTCGATGCGGCCTATGTGCGGTTGCTGCCGGGTATCGAGTTGAAGGCTGAGAAGAATTTCGACGGCAATTCGTTCCTCCAGAACAGTGTCTGGTCGGTCGCGGCGGGCTTTGTCACCAAGAACCTAGTTGAGTTGGCGATGGCGGAGCGTTCCATCGGCCTGGCCGAGGCCGATCTCAAGATCGCCGATGCCCGCCGCGTCGCGTTGAGCATGGCAGTGATCGCGCAGGTGCAGATCGCGGTGCAGCGTTACGCGCTTGCCGAGGACAATTTCAAGGTCGCGGGGCGGCTCTTTAGCGTTGACATCGAGCTGAGCTCGGTCGCCTCGGGCGGCGCGAAGGCATCATCGGGTTCGCGTCTCGAGTCTCTGACCGCGATTAGCCACAAGACCGTGTCCGAACTGCAATATCTGATCGCCTATTCCGATCTGCAGAATGCCTACGGCCGCATACTCAACTCGATCGGCGCCAACCGGCTGCCGCTCGAAATCGAGCATCAGAGCGTCGCCGAGCTCAAGCTTTCCGTCCGCAAACTGATCGACAATTGGAGGATTGATCTGCCAACGGCACGTTTCGCGGCAAAGTGAAGGGTCACGATGCAATGGCAGCGCATTGGTTCCGGTCCGGATTCAGGCTTGGCGCGGCTTCTCTCCTGGCAGCCGTGCTGGGCCTGATGGCGCCGGCTGGGGCCGAGGATGTCGTCGCAACCGACACCTCGTCCCCGGCCGCCGCCGATCATATTCGCGGTTTGGTGGTACCACTGCATCACGCGCGGCTGTCAAGCCGGCTGCAGGCCACCATCGACCGTATCGGCCCCGAGAACGGCGAGGCGTTCAAAGCGGGCGATGTGCTGGTGCAGTTCGACTGCACGTCATTCGAGGCCGAGCGCGAACGGGTCCGCGCCGAAACCGAGGCTGCCGAGGCGACGCTGGCCGTCAAGCGAGAATTGGCCGACAGCGGCAATGCCAGCCGGCTGCAGGCGGTGCTTGCCGAGGCCGAACTGAAGCGGACCCGCGCGGCGGTTGCCGTCGCCGATACCCAAGTCGCCAACTGCCGGATTCTGGCACCCTATGACGGACGGGTGATCGAGCGCGTCGCCAACGCACATGAGACGGTCAGCTTCCGCGATCCGCTGCTCGACATCGTTGCGGACCGGGCGCTGGAGTTGCGGGTGTACGTGCCATCGCGCACGCTGCGCTCGATGAGCGCGGGCGCGGCGCTGGAACTGACGGTCGATGAAACCGGTGAGCGGCTGAGAGCGCGGGTGATCGCGGTGGGGGCGCGGATCGACAATGTCTCGCAGCTCATCGAAATCAGGGCGGAGTTCACCGGTGACGCGACCAGATTGGTGCCCGGAATGAGCGGCAATGTGCGGTTTCTGGAGGGGCTCGCGGCGGCCGGAAGTGGCACTCCATGACGGCCGCCGAGACCACAAGTCCCGACGCCTCACGGCAAGTCCTTGGCCTGTCTCGGCTGCTTCAGCTTGAAGGCGAATTGCGCGCCGCCGACTCGGGCCGCTCCCTCGACTTTATCGCCGTGAACGACGCTCACCGCTTGGTGAGTTACGATCACGCCCTGATCTGGCGTGCACGCAAGGGTGCGGTCACGGCGATCTCAGGCGGCCTGATCGTCGATCGCCATGCACCGCAGATTGCGTGGTTTGGGCGTCTCGCGCGCCATCTGCTGAGCAGAGAGGGAAGGACAAAGCCGCTCGACGTAAGGCCCGATGACCTGCCGGTGGGGCTGCGGCAAGGCTATGCCAGATGGATAGCCGGAGCCGCGCTGTGGATACCGCTGATTGGGCCGCGTGGCAGCAACGAGGGCGGATTGATCGTGCTGCGCGCGGAAGGGTTCGCGCTCGCCGAACGGCGAATCCTGGCCCGGGTCGGGGGGGCGGTCGGGCACGCAATCGCCGCCGTCGAGGGGCCGAAGCGCCGGTTCAGGCTGGGCGCCAAGCCGCTGGCGAGTTTGGCGGCACTTGCTGCCGCCTGCGCAATCGGTGCGGTGCCCGTGCCCCTGACCGTGCTGGCTGAGGCAAAGGTCGCGCCGATCAATCCCACGATTGTCGCCGCGCCGCTTGACGGCGTGATCAAGTCAATCCTGGTCGAGCCGAACGATCTTGTTGAAGCCGGTCGCAGCCTGGTCGAATTCGATCCAACGGAACTGAATGCGCAACGCGAGGTCGCGGCGAAGCACGTCGCGGTGCTGACGGCCGATTGGCAGCGGCTGGAACAAAAGGCATTCGCCGACGATAGGGCTCGAGCGGATGTCTCAGTGGCGCGCTCGAGGTTGGCGGAGGGGGAGTCCGACCTCGCCTACGCGGTCGACCGGCTGAAGCGCGCCGACGTCAAGGCCAGCAATGGCGGAGTCGTGATGATCGAGGACCGCAACCAGTGGCTTGGGCGGCCAGTGAAGGTCGGCGAGCGCATTCTATCGTTGGCCGATCCCAATTCGGTGCGGCTGGAAATCGATGTGCCGGTCGAGGATGCGCTGGAGGCGACGGCCGGCGCGCAGGTCGATTTCTTCCTCGCCATCGCGCCGGCCAAGCCAGTGCGTGCCAAACTGACCCGCCTGAGCTACGAGGCGAGGTTGCTGCCCAATCAGACCTCGGCCTTCGTCGGTGAGGCCGCCTTCGCGGCGGGCGGAGCGCCGCCAAGATTGGGTCTTACGGGCACCGCCAAGATTTACGGCGAGCAGGTGCCGCTGGTTTATGCGCTGCTGCGCCGGCCATTGGCTCATTTGCGGCGTGTGCTGGGTTTTTAGTCAAATTCAGCCATCGCTCCGACGCGCCTTTGGGCAGGAAACTCAAGGCGAATGGCGGGCGCGGCCCTCAACTGGAAAGCTCAGGTCAATGGCACTTGCTCGTAAGACCACCACGCCCATGCGGGTTCTCGCGTCGCCCGAACCAACACATTTGCCAGCGGCCGACGCTCCTGTTGTGGCCCGGTTGCGCGACGACATCATCCTGACCGCCGGTCCTCGCCGGCCGGACGGAACACCCGGATGGGTGCTCGAAGACCCGGCGGCGAATGTTTTCTACACCATCGGCTGGCGCGAATTTGAGATCCTCTCGCGCTGGCACCTCGGGGCGCCCGAAGCCATCGCCAACGCGGTGCGCGCGCAAACGGCTCTCGCCGTCCGCGCCGAGCATATCGGCCAAGTTTTGTATTTTCTTACCGCCAACGGCTTGCTGCGTCTGCAAGCCTCCAAGCTGATCGAAATGAGCGCCAAGTCCAGGCGGGTCGGACTGATGGGGTTGACAACGCGCACCACCGGCAACCTCCTGTTCCGCAAGATCCCGTTGCTGTGTCCCGACCCGTTTCTTGCCCGCACGGCTTGGCTGGCGCGGCCGCTTTACAGCATCGGCTTTCTCTGGTTCGTAGGCGCCCTATTGCTGTTGGCGCTTTACCTTGTCGGCCGTCAATGGGGGCAATTCACCGCAGCCTTCGATCATCTCTACAGCCTCGAGGGCGCCATCGGCATTGCTCTTGCACTGACCATCGCCAAGACCGTTCACGAACTCAGTCACGCTTATGCGGCGCACCTGAACGGGGTCGAAGTGCCCACGATGGGCGTGTCGCTTATTCTATTCTGGCCAGTGCTTTATACCGAGACGTCCGGCGCCTGGCGGCTACCTGAGCGCCGACGCCGACTGCTCATCGCGGCGGCGGGGGTGGCATCAGAGCTTCTGCTGGCGGTGCTGGCGCTGCTGGTCTGGCCGTTCCTGGACGCCGGCTGGACTCGCGATACGATGCAGTTCGCCGCCACCAGCCTTGTGCTGCTGTCACTTGCCATCAACGCCAATCCGCTGATGCGGTTCGACGGCTATTTCGTGCTTTGCGACATGACTGGAATGGACAATCTCCAGCCGCGTTCGCTGGCGCTGCTCGGCTGGGCGTTCCGCCGGTTGATGGCGGGTACACAGGAGCCTTCGCCCGAACCCGCGCTCACCCCGCGGGTCCATGCGGCCGTAATGACATTTGGTGCCGCGCTCGGGCTCTACCGAGTGTCGCTCTATGCTGGCATCGCCTATGGCCTCGCCGCCAGTGTCCTTCCGGCGTTCGGCCTGATCTTGGCGGTTCTGGTGGTGGTGTGCTTCCTGGCCCAACCGGTGATCCGTGAAGGCGCGTGCTGGTTTGGTATCGCGGGCAAGCGCTTGGGGCCGGCGTGGGGCGCCGGCCGCGTGGTCACGGTTCTGGTGCTGCTTGGGTTGCCGTTGATTGTGCCCTGGCGGACCTCCCTGGTGCTGCCGGTCGTGCTGCGGCTGGGCGAGGCACATGCGGTGTTCGCGCCTGAGCCGGGGATGATCGCGCGGCTGCTGGTGGCCGACGGCCAACCGGTCGCGGCGGGCCAACCCTTGATCGAAATGGCGTCGCCCGATCTTGAGCACCGCCTCGCGGCGGATCGCCTCAAGTCCCGGCGGCTGTCCGTACTGCTCGACCAGCATCTGACGCAATCGGATTTCCGCGAGGACGAGCATATCGAGGAAGAGGAAATCCTCAAGCTGAACATGGAAGTCTCAGGGCTGCGAGCGCGGCTCGGGCGGCTTGTGCTGCGTGCCGCGGTCGCAGGGGTCGTGCGCGATGTTGCATTGGGCTTGAAACCCGGCGCCTGGGTTCGCGAGGACCAACCGCTTTTGCGCGTGGTGGCCGGCGATGTGCTCAGCGCCAAGGCTTACGTCGAGGAGCATGATCTCTATCTTGTGAGGACTGGCGCGGCTGGTTCCTTGTGGTTGGATGGCGAACCAATGGGCTGCATTCCCGTCCGAGTGCGCAGTCTCTATGATCAGGCGATCGCGCGTGTGGACGCCCCGATCATCGCTGGGCCAGGCGGCGGGCCGATCCAGGTCAAGCAGGCCAGCGATCGCAGCTGGGTGCCCGAGTCCGCGATTTATAAGGCTGAGCTGGAACTCGATTCCGTGCCGTCATTGGCCGGTGGTCGGAGCATCGAGACCCGGGGTTTTGCGAGCATCGAGACAGCACCGCGCAATCTGATCGGGCGTATTTGGGACCGGATCGTCGGGGTCTGGCGGCGCGAGATTGGCTAGGGGCCCTGGGGTCAGGCCAAGTTGCAAATCGGACGAGACGGACAACAAAGTGACATTCGAGCGACGAATCGAGCAATTTTGCCTGCCGTTCCTCGTGGGCATGAGCGGGCCGTGCTTTTCGGCGTGGATGACCAGCGCCGCCTCTGCAACCTTGCTTGCGTCGCCCGGCCAACGGCGCAAACTGTCCGGCGAGAGAATCGCGCAAGCCGTGCGTGCATGGGGGAAACCGCAAAGACATGAAATCCACCACCGGGCGCCGCTTGAGCACCTCGCCCGATGCCGAGTTGTTCCTCGGGGTGCACGCTTCCGCGCGCGGGCTGGTCTGGCGCGACCGGCTTGATGCCGCCGGCCTGAACCTGGCCACGGCCATCAGCCAGCGGCACGGGCTGCCAGACCTGCTTGGGCGCGTTCTGGCGGCGCGGGGTGGCACACTGGACAATGTTCCGACGCTGCTCAACCCGAGCCTCAAGGTACTGATGCCCGACCCCTCCAGTTTGCGCGACATGGACAAGGCGGCCGCCCGTCTCGCCCGCGCCATCGAGGGACGGGAGAGGGTCGCGGTGTTCGGCGACTATGACGTTGACGGTGCGTCGGCTTCCGCCTTGATTGCCCGCTTTCTGGCGGCCCACGGCATGGACTGCCGCATCTACATCCCCGACCGCCTCACCGAGGGCTACGGCCCAAACGCCGCCGCCATCGCTGGACTGGCCAAGGACGGCGCGAAGCTGATCTTGGCCGTCGATTGCGGCACCACCAGCCACGCGCCTCTTGCCGCCGCCAATGGCACCGGTTGCGACATTGCCGTCATCGACCACCACCAGGCGGATGCGCTGCTCCCCGACGTTCACGCCGTGGTCAACCCCAACCGGCAGGACGACGTGTCCGGGCTCGGTCATTTGTGCGCGGCTGGCGTTGTGTTCCTTCTTCTCGTCGCCACCACGCGAACGTTGCGAGCGAGAGGTTTCTATCAAAAGGCAACGGGTGAGCCGAAGCTCCTGGAATGGCTGGACATCGTGGCACTGGCAACCGTCTGCGACGTCGTTCCGCTTGAAGGCCTCAATCGGGCCTATGTCGCCAAGGGTCTGCAGGTCATGCGTCAGCGCCGCAATGTTGGCCTGAAGGCGCTGGCCGACGCCGCGGGCATGAAAGAGGCACCGAACCCCTATCATCTCGGCTTTGTGCTTGGTCCGCGGATCAACGCCGGCGGACGGGTGGGCGATGCCAGCCTCGGCGCGCGGTTGCTGGCATGTGATGATCCCATTGAGGCTAGCGCGATTGCTGTCAAGCTCGACAGGCACAACCGGGAGCGCAAGGCCATCGAGGCGGCAATGCTCGATGCCGCCCTCGCCGAAGCTGAGCGAAAGTTGACGGACACGCCCGACTTGCCAATCCTGATCTCGGGTTCAGCAGATTGGCACAAGGGTCTGGTCGGCCTCGTCTCCAGCCGCCTGACCGACCGCTTCCGGAGGCCCTCGCTGGTCATCGCCTGGCAGACCGAGCGCGAAGGAACAGGGTCGCTCCGCTCCATCGCCGGCGTCGACATTGGCGGTGCCGTCCGCGCTGCGGTGGAGGCTGGATTGCTGGTCAAGGGAGGCGGCCACGCCATGGCGGCGGGGTTGACGGTGACGAGGGACAAGCTCGCCGATTTGACAGCGTTTCTCACTCTCCGGCTCAAGGACACTGTCGCCCTGGAACGCAACGCAAGCGGCCTCGATGTCGATGGCGCGCTGACGCCGGCCAGCGTGACCATGGACCTTGTCGCCCAGATCGAACAGGCTGGCCCCTTCGGTCAGGGGAACCCGGTGCCGCGTTTCGCCTTTCCCGCACACCGGGTCCGTTCGGCCCGGGTGATGGGCGAATCCCACCTGCGTGTTACCATCGAGGCCGGCGACGGCGCCAAGCTCGAAGGTGTTGCATTCCGGGCCGTTGGCAGCCCCATTGGCGATCTCATCCAGGCCAGCATTGGTGGTATGCCGCTGCATTTTGCCGGCCACCTGCGCCGCGACACTTGGGGCGGTCGCGAAAAGATCGAATTCACCATCGAGGACGTGGCCGACCCGTGCCGGCAATAACCGCAACCTCAGCGGTTGCCGCCGCCCCCGAAGCCCTTTATAGCAGCCGTGACGCTCCCTTCGTCTATCGGTTAGGACGCGAGATTTTCAATCTTGAAAGACGGGTTCGACTCCCGTAGGGAGCGCCAATTTTCCGTTTATATTGCCGGGAAATCGCACATTTTTCTGAGATATTCGGCCCCGCCCTCGACGCAAAAGTCGTTTTGAGGTGCAACAAATGGGGTAACAAACTATGGCTAGAGCATTTTCCGCCTGACGTGAATCGCGAATGCCACAGGGGGATTCCCCTTGGGTCGCAAATCAGATTCGGTCGCCTCATCAACGCTGATGGAGGGACTTGGCATGGCGCGGGGCTATTCGGA
>Ga0209068_10001293_pt1 | contig 12573 bp, 7 predicted proteins | sample ColStrG_CSR_2012_FD_187200 | JGI IMG/M metagenome (GOLD analysis project Ga0209068, IMG submission 187200) | Freshwater sediment microbial communities in response to fracking from Pennsylvania, USA - Cold Stream Run_MetaG_CSR_2012 (SPAdes)... | ecosystem: Environmental > Aquatic > Freshwater >... | reverse complement strand
CAAGCCCGAGCAGCAGATGCTCAGTTCCGATGTAGTTGTGCGACAGGCGCTCGGCTTCGTCGTTTGCAAGTTGCAAGACTCGCCGTGCGCGTTGAGTAAAACGTCCTAAATTGCCTGCCACTTCTTCACCTCTAGGCCTGAATGTTAACCCATGCCATTAGAATGACCTTAGCAGCCTTAGCTTAAAGCCATTTCTCAGACTCCGTCTTCCATACTTTGAACCACTTGTGCTCGATATCGGGTAGGTCATAGACCGCAAGCCCATTTGCAGTTCCCAATTTTGCCATTTTCTACGGTATCGCTCAGTAGTCCGAGGGAGCAAGGATCATGATGAAGACAGCAATACATTCGGGTTTTGCAACGTTGTTCGCCAGGGAACATAAAAGCGGTCTGGAACCAATCAGCCCGAGTGTGGCATGGTTCGGGCATTTGCGCCACTGGCGATAGGGATAGGATGGCGATGTTTGTCAGACAGAAGCGGGCATCCGGTTTTTGCAACGTCCGGAATTTGTGCTGCGCGGTGTGACTGAGTGATGCGTGAGTCGCACTACCACTCGCCTGCGTCACCCTCTGCAGGGGCCGTTGCAGGGGTCATGACAGCGGGTGACCATAACGCCCGAGCGCGTCCAAGGCAGATGACCTTTTACTGCAGCATGCCAGCGCCCACGTGACTGTCCTAGCGGTCTGTGCAGCAAAAGACATGAGTCATGAAATGACCCGCCTCACTGATCTGGCCTGTGCCTTGCTCGATGATCGGGCTGCGATCGTCGGCCAATTCACACCGAATCTGATAACGAGGTCGTGTCGTTTACAGAGGGGCCTGAGCCCACACCACCAACGATAAAGCACTGGTCGTCAGCACCGCCCGACTCGAACTGTTTGCTTCCCAGCGCGGCGAACGGCTGCCGGCCTGAACCGCGATGACGCGAAGGTTGGTGGGCTTAAGACGCCTCGCACTCGCATAGGTGGCTACGAGAAAAGATCTCCCTGGTTGGCCAAGAAATGGCCCAGCCCCTCGATGGGCCACTTTGGCGCCCCCCTGTTCGCCTCGGCAGAATGGCCGCGAAAGTTGTTCGTCCACACAGCTTGCGGGGCAACAAGCAGTGTTCGTGGCACCGTAGTGCGAGACATACTGATCCCAATCCATCTTCTCGCTCATCTACCTTTGGCTGCAAGCTGGCTGCAAGCCTGCCCCTGCAGCCCGAGCCAGATGGCCGGGGCCTCATCGCCGGGACTCACGAGCATGTCGGGCAGCCCAGGCGGTGCCAGCGGTTTAGCCCCTGTCACCACTTGCATCAAGTCCTCCCAGTGACGTGAGTCGGGGTCTCCCCGACCCCGATGCCAGCGGCTATATGGGCTGTATAGCGCCAAGACATAGGGCGGTCGAAGCGGTCCAGACGGCCGTCAACGTCCCTGGCGGCGTACAATCGCCGCGCAATCTTGGCACGTTCACCCACCCACGCGACCATGCGCTTCCGCAGCCTGTCGCTGGTTGCCCTCATCGTCCTGGCCCTATCCATCACCTCTTTCCTCGGTTTGCGCTCGGCCGAAGCATTTGAGATGCGCGGCCAGGGTAATGGCGAAGGTTTTCCACAACCCGTGTTCGGCGCCGAAGCCCTACGCCTGGGTGTCAACGTCGCGCTTGAGCAATATGACGATGCCACACTTGAGGCGCGTCTGAGTGACCTGAGCGCGCATGGCATTCAATACCTGCGCCAGGAGTTTCGCTGGAATGATATTGAGCGCACCCCCGGCGCGTATGACTGGGCTGCGAGTGACCGCATCTTTCGCGCCGCCGTCAAACATGGCCTACGCGTGTTGCCCGTGCTATGGACCACCCCCACATGGGCCCGCATGCCATCGGCATCCCACATGTGGCCGCCCATTGAAACCGCACCGCCAGCGGATGTGGACAATTTTGCTCACTTTGCGGGGGCATTTGCCGAGCGATATGACCGCCCGCAAACGGCAAACAGCGGCCAAATCCGGTCGCCCATTATTGGGTTTCAGATTTGGGACGAACCCAACCTCAGCGCGGCCTGGGGCAATGCACTCATCGACCCAACCTACTATCTGCAACTGCTTCGGGCGGCGCGCGGGGCGATTCGGACGGTGGACCCGCGTGCCCAGATCGTCCTGGCGGCGCTTGCACCGACCAGCGAACAGACGGACGTCAACCTTGCGCCGCAGACATTCCTGCTCAAGCTGTATCAACTCGGCGGGCACGAATCCTTCGAAATCGCCGCGGCCAAACCCTATGGCTTCGCCTCGCCACCGGATGATCGCCGCACCGATCCTGCCACCTTAAATTTTTCACACGTGATCTTGATGCGCGAAGTCATGGTCGCGCATGGCGACGGTCACAAGGCCATCTGGGCGACGTCGTTTGGGTGGAGTGCCCTACCCGCCCACTGGCAAGGTGAGCCCAGCGTATGGGGCAGCGTGAGCGAGGTAGCCCAGGCGCAATACACGACCGAAGCCGTGCAACGGGTTGCGCGCGAATGGCCGTGGCTGGGGGCGATGTATATCGAAAATCTGCAACCCAGGCCGCGCCCAAAAGAACCCGCTTCCGACCCGCATTGGGGCTTCGCGCTGCTCGCTCAAGACGGCCAGCCGCGGCCTGTGTATCAAGCCTTTGCCGAGGCAAATAAAGGCGCTGCGCTTGCGCCGCGAGCCCAGCTATTCGCCGCCTGCGTGTCGCCCCAAAGCATGCTGCGCACACTGCGGCTGGAGAATGTGACAACGGGCGAGCCGGAGGTAAGAGCGTCAAAGCCCGATTGCCAAGCGCCCAATCCACTCGCGCTTTTCAGCGCTGGCTGGCGCTTCGATCAGCTCGGTGCGGACGTGCCCGATCGGACGGATGCAAAGGTGAGCGTGCATTTTAATGGTGACGCGCTGGCCCTGATCGTCCGGCGCGGGCCGTATCGGGCATATACCTTCGTGGCTATTGATGGTCAACCGGCCAATGCTTTGCCACGCGAAGAGCGGGGCGCCTATCTGGTCATGAACTCGGCCGGGCAATACCCGGTGATCGAGACCATCCCCGTGGCGCGGGCGCTTGCACCCGGTGCGCACGTGGCCGACATCGTCGTTGACCGGGGCTGGAACCAGTGGGCGCTGATCGGCTGGAGTTCGGCCGTGCGCGCGTCAAACATCAATTGGGCCATCTTGCGCGCGCTGGCGGCCGTGATCGGGATACTGGCGCTAGCGGGGCTGGTCTGGAGTGCCCCGCGCGCCCAGTGGCGGGCAGGCCTTGTGGGTCTGGCCTCGCGCGTGGGTGGGCGGCAAATCGATCCAGCCAAGCTGACCGCCACGGCATTGATCGCCGCGCTGACCTACTGGCTCGCGGCCAGCTTGACTTGGGCGCAAGACGCAGCCACCGCCTATCGCAACCTTGGCACCGGGCCCAACATCGTCATCCCAGGCCTCGCGGCAGTCCTGGCGTTCTGGTCGCCGGTCATGGTCGTTAGCTTGGTTGCGCTGGTGGTCTTACTACTACTGGTCCTGCTGCGGCTCGACGTGGGTCTGGCGCTGGTGGCCTTCTTTATCCCCTTCTACCTCCAGCCCCAGCGCCTGTTCGAGCGCGCCTTTAGCATGGTCGAACTGCTCACACTCATGTGCGCGGCGAGTTGGGTGATGGCCCAAGCCCTGGCACTCACGCGCCGAAGAAAGCCCACCCAGACCTCTTCTGGGCGACGGACGATCGATCTATCGTCTGCCTTTCGACGCCTCACTGTGCTGGATGTGTCCGTGTTGGCCCTGGTCTTTGTGTCGCTCTTGTCAGCGTCGCAGGCCCAGTTCCAAGTCGAGGCATTTCGCGAGTGGCGCACGGTCATCGTTGAACCGGCGCTGGTGTATGTGATGCTACGCTTAAGCGCACGCGCGCGCGCGGGGACAGCGCGTGACGAGCGGGCAGTCCGGATCATCCTATTTGGATATCTGTCCGGCGCACTGGTCGTCGCGCTGGTTGGCCTGGCGAACGATGCCCGTGGCATCACGTTTTCGGCCGAGTTCGGCTTGCCACGGCTGATGGGTGTGTTTAACAGCGCCAACAACGACGCGCTGTATCTGGAGCGGGCGTCGGCAATGCTATTCGCGTTCGCGGTATTTGGCAGATGGCCGGCCGGAATTGGGGTTAGGCTCGCACTCCTGTCTGCGCGCAGCGCATATTGTGTCGCGCTCGTCCCGGTGACGCTTGCGCTCCTCCTGACACAGTCGCGCGGCGCACTGTTGTTTGGCTTGCCAATCGCCGTGGTCGTGATGTTCGTGGTCGCGGGTGGGCGCTGGCGTATAGCTGGCCTGGCCGTCCTTGCGCTCGGGGTGGTTGCCATTGGGCTTATCTCACTCGGCGCACTCAGACCCGTGCTCGAGGCGACGCGCTTTGCCCGTATCGCCAACGCCTTTGATTTGTCGAGTGGCTCTGGCTTCGTGCGCATCAACCTGTGGCAAAGCGCGTTGACGATGTGGCGTGACCATCCGCTACTCGGCGTCGGGCCAGATAACTTCCTATATGCCTACCGCAGCTTTTATATCCTGCCCGTCGCCTGGAACGAGCCAAACCTGTCGCACCCCCACAACATCGTCCTAGATTTCGCCACGCGGCTGGGGGTGCTCGGACTCGCCACCGGCATGGGGCTGATCGGGGGGTATGCGCAACTGGTGAAAGAAGCGCTACGGCTGAGTCACACCGGCATGAGGGATCCTGGGGCACCCCCCAGCCGCTCGGATCAGACCGCCTTCATCCGGCCGCTCGCCATCGGCTGCGCCGGGTTCCTAGCCGCGATGCTGGCCCACGGCATGGTCGATCATGCGCTGTTCTTGATTGAGCTGGCCTTCCCGTTCATGGTAACGGCTGGGTTACTCGCCTGGGAAGTAGCCTCACGAGAGGCGTAATGGCTCGACCCGGCGCGCCAGTCACCGTTCGCCGATTACCGTCTTCACCACAGCCCGCGACAGCCCGCTTCAGGCGTAGACTTTGGCATAGACCTGGGCGAAGGGCAGACCCATCTCCAGACCCCACTCGCCCGCGGCCCAGCGCATGCCGCGCGCCATCATGGTCAGCACCTGCGGCAGGGCGATGATGTTGGCTTGGTGGCCCAGGGAGTTATAAAACACGCGGCCCTGACCATAGGTCTTCGTCCACACCACCGGCATGAGCGCGCCGTCGTAGTCCTCAAATGCCGTCGTGGCCGACACCCGGATGGCCGGATCGACATGCAGGTAATATTTCTCGGTGCGCACCTCGAAGTCACCGATGCCCTCCGTGATCGGGTTGTGATCGACGATATTGACGACATAATGCCGGCCGTCATTGCCGGGGTGAGCCACCCACTGGCCGCCGGTCATGAACTGATACTCGGTCTCATTGCGGAAGGCGTCGCACATGCCGCCGTGGCAGCCGGCCAGGCCGACGCCGCTTTTGACCGCCGCGAGGAGCGGGGTGAGTTGTTCGCGCTGGATCGTGCCCATGGTCCAGACGGGGACGATGAGGCTGAGGGAGTTGAGTTTTTCGCCGTTGCGCAGGCAGTCGAGGCTGTCGGCCATTTCGACCGTGAAGCCAGCGAGCACGAGTTCGTTATGGAGCAATTGGGCGACTTGCTTGGGCTGGTGACCTTCCCAGCCGCCGTAGACGATGAGGGCGGATTTGGAGCTTGGCATTGGCATGATGGGGCCATTTTAGGCCGAGTCGGGCCAGGACCGGAGAAAAAACGATAAATAAACGACTTGGCATACACTCACCTAGTCAACGGGACTCACAGCACAGGAGAGCCAAAGACAAGGGAAGGTGTTTTATGACCACAAACAAGGACTGGCAGAATCGCTTCAACATAGTGCAGGACATGATCAACGAGTCGATCGACGCCTTGGGTGTTGTGCCAGAAGTGCCGGATCGCGAGAACTTCGAGCACTTGCTCATCAATTTGCGCGATTTTGGCTATATGCAATTCAAGTATTTCAACACGGGGGCTGGCAAGTCCGCTGCGCCCGGGCACACACCTGAGAACGCCATGTTCGCCACGCTCAATCAGATGGGACACGATTTGGATGTCATCAATCAATGTGCTTCGCAGCGCCGGTCGGGCGCTGATGTGCGCAAGGCGCTCGACATAGGCGACCTCATCGTTTGCGAAGGCTCGAACATGGCGCTGAGCCTGGGATTGCTCACCGAACAGCCAGTCGCCCTGGCTTACTTGCAAAAGTCCCCGAATATCCGGGTGATCCCGTATGCCAACGTGGCCATGATCGGCATGCCGTATTCGACCCTGACGTTTGCGAGTTCACGCAATAAGCGCGTCACGCGCGACTATTTGGCCACGATGCACGAATTTGGTCACTATGTGTATTGGCATGGCCACATGCCCGAGGCGGGTGTATCCGACACCCCCCTGCGGAAGAAATCTGCCGGCCATGCGCTACAGTATGCGCTCGAGGAAGTGACGAAGTCCGCACCGGCCTGGCTCAAAAACTGGACCGAGGAGAGCTTCGCCGACATATACGGGTGTCTGGCGGGCGGGCCGATCATGGCCTTTGACTTTCAAGACCTCGAGACCGAGAGCAACCCCTCAGAGGCCTTCCACAAAGACGACGGCGCGCATCCAGTCTCCGTCCTGCGCCCCGAGATCTATGCCCGGGTGCTCGAGCGCAGCAGCGACAGTGCCGTGGCCGCCTGGGCCGACGCGGCCCGCAAACGCTGGGTGAACCTCGCGCTAAAGAAGGCCAACGACTTGAAGGGTATCGCCCCTGAGTTTTTGCCCAGCGGCGGCAAATCGGCCGTCACGGAGAAGACCTGGCCACAGGTGAAGTTTAAGACAGCGGCGGGTCGTTTCATCACCGTCGAAGAAGGGCGAGCGCAGCTGAACGAGATGGTTGACCGGATACTGGGGTTAATCCTGCCGGCGCAGGCACCGAGCGGGTCAACGCCACTCTTGTCCCTATCCAGTAAGACGGTCAAGGCTGCGGCAAGTCAGGCTGACCCGGCCGTGGCGTTGTATAAGGAGTTGGACAAGAAGATCGATGGGCTGCATGCACCCGAGGGTATCCTGCCCAATCACAACCCAGTCGCCAGCAGGAACTGGCTCAAGGACTGGGACCGCTGGCGCGAACACCTGTTGACGGACGATGAGCGTCGCAGCGGCGCGAGCAAACTGAGCGACGGGGACAAGTGGCTGACCATCGCGCGCGCGGGTGGCTGGGCGACCGAGGGACCTCAGGGCGACCCAACCCGAGCACCGTGAACGACATCGCCGCAGCGCGCAAGTCGCGCTGCGGCGATTGGGATTACAGTCTGTGGCACGCCCAATTCTGTGGGCGTTCATTCGACATTGGAGGGTTTGACATGCAAGCGATTCGTAGCCCGATCAAGACATGTGTGACTTTGTTGATACTCAGAGGGTTCCTGGCCGCGCTGACCGTGCTCATCTTTGCGGGTGACGCTGCGGTCACTCGCGCTCAAGCACCCGGGGCGATCGGACAGGTCGCCAGCTTCCCGAGACCGCAGAGCGACCCAGCCCGCGCCCCGTAATCTGTTGCTCCCCTTGAGATCCCACGCGCAAGTAACAACGGCGGGCAACATCATGGGGCTGGAGGTTTCCACTCGCTGGCGAGGTCAGTGGAAGCCTCCATCTTATGCGCGCCAGTTCGCTTTGGCGCAGCGCCCGGCGGAATCCTCACGACACCTGGTTTCCCCCATTCGCTAACCTGGGAACCCCCCTCAGTTATTCGATGCACCCTTGATCTCACTAAGCCACTCGCGAAATTGGGTCGCAGAAGGGTGGTGCAATGACTCGGAAATCGCCAACGCTTTCGTCCAGACATCGGCCGCCTCGCTGGGTCTATTTTGTTTCATGAGCGCTCGGCCCAGCGTCACCCGTAGATAAATGCTTGACCAATCATCCTGCAACGCCTCGCACAGCGACAGCCCCCACTGGGCCCGCGTAATGGCTGAGTCAAAGTGCCCCCAGTCATAATCCACAAAGCTCAACAACCCTAGCGCATGTATTTGCATTTTGCGGATTCCCATATAGCGGAATTGCTCAAACGCCCGGGTCGCCTGCTTTTGTGCTTCTTCAAGATCACCCGCCAGGCGGCACATTTGAGCAAAGTCATATTGCGCAAAAGGCAACTCGGCTTGGTCGGATAGCGATTGAAATGCGTCGATGGCCTGCTTGCCATGCTCGAGCGCAAGTGCATGTTGGCCCTTGGCCGACGCGACCAACCCCAGCATACGATGCGCGGACGCCGCGCCGGTCGTGTTGCCCAGAGCCTCGTGCAGCGTCAGCGACTGACCAGCATATTTAGCCGCCTCATCGTCTTCGAGCTTACGATAGAACAGCCGCGACAGCGTATACAACGCATCCGCGGTGCCAGCCTCATCGCCAAACTGGTGCAGCGTTTCGCTGCTGTCCATCAACAAGCGCGCGGCCTCGGTATGGTTCGCCCGCTCGGTGGCGATCAACGCCTGACAAAATTGGATACGGGCCCCCTCCCATTCGTCGCCTATTCGCTGGCTGATGTCAAGCGCCAAGGCTAGGTGCTGTTCAGCCTCATCGTAGTCGGACTGCTCAATACACATCCGGCCGAGCCGCCGCAAAGTGCGCGCCAGCGTCCCCTCGTCGCCCATCGCCCGGGCTGCGTCGGCCGCGAGCGCATACCCCTGGCGCGCATCGGTAAAGCGCCCGCGCACCGTCCAGGCCCCTTCCAGCGCATCGACACACTCGGTCACGATCGACCACTCGCGACTCTCGTGCACAGCCCGCGCTTGCGCGACCCGCAACGCTGCCAGGAAGTTGGCCCACTCTGGCTCGAGCACGGCATAGTCTTTGCTGTGCGCCTGGGCGAAGTCACGGTAGTAGCGGGCCATGCGGGCATGCACCGTGGTGTCACGCCAGTCCTCATCCTCGGCCGCGGCCAGCTTCTCCTCGCCAAACACGCGCACGAGTTCGTGCATCTCGTAGCGTCCACTCGGCATCGACGTGCGCCTGATCAGGCTCTTATCCACCAAACTAAACAACGTCGACGTCCCCGTCTGCGCCACCACCGTCGCCGCGTCCAAGTCAAAGCCACCGCGAAATACCGATAGCGCCGCGAAGGCGTTGCGCTCGGTCTGGCTGAGCAGTTGCCACGAGTAGTTGATCACCGCCCGCACACTCCGGTGGCGCTCTGGCAACTTGGGATCGGTCACGGCCAGCGCATCCAGGTTGGTCTCGATCCGGATGGCGATCTCGCTGCATGCCAGCGCCCGCACCCAGGCGGCCGCCAGCTCAAGCGCCAGCGGCATGCCCTGGGTCAAGTGGCAGATGCGCGCCACGCCCGCTTGCTCGGCGGCGAAGTTGAAGCGCGAATAGATGCGCCGAGCCGCTTGCAGGAAAAGTTGGACGGACGTGTAACCCTCCAGCGCCTTGCGACTGCTGCTGGCAGGGTCTGGGACGAGGCCCAAAGGCTCAGGCACTAGATCGGGATAGTCCAAGCCATCGAGTTCGACGATGTGCTCATCCGTCAGATGCAGACGCTCGCGTGAGGTGACGAGCAGCTTGATGTTGGGTGCGGTGCTCATGATCTCGGCCACAAGAGACGCACCATCCACACCGTCCCTCAGCAGTTGCTCGAAGTTGTCAAGCGCCACCAGCATGTGCTTCTCGCGCAAAAAATCGATCAGTTTGGCGCGCGGCGCATCCTGTCCGTAGGTCGGCAAACGCACCGCATCGGCGAGCCCGACCACCAGCGCTTGAGTCGTGGTCACGCTTTGCAAGGAGGCCATAAACACGCCGTCGGCGTACGTGTCCGCTGATGCCGCTTGAGGACCCGTATCCGTCGGGGCCTGATTCGGGTGCGACGCTTGGCGCGCCCCGGATTTGGAGTCCCGCTCACCTACACCTTCGCGCGCCCGCGTGGCCGCTTCAATCGCCAGACGCGTCTTGCCGATGCCACCCGGCCCCATGAGCGTGATCAACCGGCACGCGGGGCTATCAAGCAAGGTCATGACCTGGCTGAGATCGGCTTCACGCCCCACCAGTGGCGAATGGGGCACGGGCAAATTGGTCGGGGGCAGCGGTGGACGCCCCGACAGGTGCCCTGGGGAGCCGGACGGTTTCAACGAATAGGTCCCATCGAGCACCTGCTTGAGCAGCGCTTCGGTTTCATCCGAGGGCACGGTGCCATATCGGTCTTTGAACACGAGGCATAACTCGTCATACGTGCCCAAGACGCCGGCCCGGTCGCCCAGCGCATGGTGCCCGATCATCATCTCGCGGTAGGCTTGCTCGACGGCATTGCCGTGTGTCGCCCAGTGCTGCCCCGCTTGAATCAAGTCGCCAAAGCGGCCTTCGTCACGCAGCCGGGCGGTAAGCTGGGTCATGAGCCGGTCAAAGGTGTGCTTCATCCGGGTGCGGTAAAGCCCGACCCAGTCGTCGACGTTGTCGGCCCGTTCAAAGCCTGGCAAAAGATCGCCTTCATACAAACTCGCGGCTTCAAGCAGGTCGGCTGTCGGTGGATTGACGCGCTGAAGGACATGTTCGATCTCTTGCACATCCAGCCAATACGAGGCGCGCGGATTGAAGCCCAAGATCAGCTTGTCGCCCTTGCCGACAATATAGTCATCGGTATTCGCCCCGGCCGCCTTGAAGCCCCGGCCGATGAACATCAGCCCCCGCCGGAGATATTTGCGGGCCTGATCCCGCTCGCGTTCGGGCCAAATCTTCGCGACCAGATGCTCACGCCGGTGTTCGATGCCCGCGGTCAGGACCAGGTGCGCGAACAACGCTTGATAGGGACGCAAGGGAATATCGACCGCCATCCCGTGAAACTCAGCGTTGAATTGGCCGAGCAGCTTCACCTTGAGCACGGCTTCCCCTTCTCGAAGAACACACGGCATTCCATAAGTTCATTCAACCACTGTGCAACACCCGGTTGAGCATCAGGTGTCGCGCTTGTGCTACTTCAAAGCGCACGCGAGCAAAACGTGCGCAAACGCGCGAGTATATCAGCGCTAGGTTGACTCGCTCACTGATGCACCCCCGATTCCTATAACACCGCACATCCATCATAAGCACAAGGCCGCGCAGATGACACACTGATCTTGCCCAGAAATGACTAGGACTCGGCGCACCCGTCAACAAACGCGCGACTGACTATACGATCGCACGATCGCACGCGCATATGCTTCGCTTGCTCACGGCGCTACACATGAGCCCTTGATAGATTGACCGCCCAAGTTGTACGACCAATCCCTACGCCCACCATGCGTTCTCCACACGCCATCCACATGATATCCACGCTTGTGGACGTGCTTGTGCACATAGCCTTGATTCAGATCAGCTTCAGGTGACACGACGATGATGACTAAAACTAAAAACACGTTGCGTAAACGCAACGGGAGTATTGTGTGACACGTCCGTCTCGACAATAAACCGAGTTGCAAATTTTTTTCTGCTCCATCGGTGCACGATTACGTCCCAGTTGGCGTTCGTTAGCAAGAGACGACACTTTCGTCAGGGGGTTTGAATGTCTATCGTGAGTATGTTGGCCGATAGCGGTGAAGATTTCACCGCAGTGGCTGAGGACAGTCTGCCAAATGGGTCCGCTGTCCAAGCGCGCCCTATCGCCCCACCCAATCTAGCCGCCACGCTCGTTCGCAATGCTTGGCAATGCGGCTGGGACGCGCTGGCAGGCGGCCGCATCGACGAGGCTGTGACGGCCTTGGCCCGCGCATCATTGCTCGCATATTCCAACCGCGATGCGATGGCTGGTGTCATCCGTGAGACGGAACGGCTGGCGCGCCAGATGCGCGATCTGACCGTTGAGCGGGAACAACACCGGCTTGCCACGGATGCAGCCGATGCTGGCGTGCAGGAACTGCGTCAGCGCTTGGATGGCTTGCTTGAAACGGTCACGGATGACCTTGCCGGACCCGTTATTGCCCAACCGAGCCATTGGCTGACCAAGCTGCTCTCGGGCCGGGCCCGGCCACGCGTGGCCGATCCAACCCTTATGTCCCTGCCCGAACCCGCGCAAGGCTTTTCCCTGTTGCTGGGCGAAGAGACACTGGGCCAAACGCCCGCGCCAGGCCCGGTGCGTTTAAGTGCCCCTTCTGCCGCTGCGGTCGCCAGCGCGAGACTGGCGCTCAATCTGGCCCCTACCGTCGATGCGGTCACGCCCATGACAAGCGGGATCGCCATCTATTTGCTCGGCTCGTTTCGCATGTCGATCGACGGCCAGCCGGTCGAGCGCTTGACCAGCGGCCGTGGCCGGGCGGTGCTGGCCTATTTGGCCCTCCATAACCAGCAAGCGGTCTCGCGCGATAAGCTGATGGACACGTTCTGGCCGGACGCCGAGCCGGCCTCGGCCCGCAACAGCCTGAATGTCGCCGTCTCGCATATGAGAAGCGCCCTCAAATCCTTTGGGGTGCCCGATTTCGTGCAGCATTGTGACGGCGCCTACACACTTGGGTCCGCCAGCGATATTTGGGTGGACGTGCATCACTTTGCACGCGAGGCGAGCCTTGGCCGCAAACATGAGCAAGCGGGTTCGGCTCCGCTCGCGATTGAGTCATATGAGCGGGCCGCCGCGCTGTATGGC
>Ga0209068_10001292_pt1 | contig 12591 bp, 10 predicted proteins | sample ColStrG_CSR_2012_FD_187200 | JGI IMG/M metagenome (GOLD analysis project Ga0209068, IMG submission 187200) | Freshwater sediment microbial communities in response to fracking from Pennsylvania, USA - Cold Stream Run_MetaG_CSR_2012 (SPAdes)... | ecosystem: Environmental > Aquatic > Freshwater >... | reverse complement strand
CACGGGAGGAGATCGTCGCGGCCGACCCGGATGCCGACGTGCGGGTGGAGGTGTGCGATGTGTCCGACTTGAGCGCGGTCCGCGCCTTTGCCGCCGACCTGACCGGCCGGGTACGGGCGTTGGATGTGCTTATTCACAACGCCGGTGTGTTGCCGGCCGCCCGTACCGAAACCGACGAGGGACACGAGGCCACCCTGGCCACCCACGTGCTGGGTCCGGTGTTGCTGACCGAGGGTCTGCTGCCGATCCTGGCCAATTCCGACGATCCGCGGGTGATCCTGATGTCCTCGGGCGGCATGTATACCCAACGACTGCCGGCGCACGACCCCGAATACCGCAGGGGGCGATACAGCGGCGCCACCGCCTACGCGCGAACCAAACGGATACAGGTTGCGCTCACTCCAATCCTGGCCCGCCGCTGGGGAACCCAACACGTCGGCGTGTATTCCATGCATCCCGGGTGGGCCGACACCCCCGGGGTGGCTACGTCGCTTCCGGGGTTCAGGCGTCTGACCGGCCCGATATTGCGAACACCGGAGCAGGGAGCCGACACCGCCGTGTGGCTCGCCGCGACCCAACCGGCACCGCCAACCGGCCGGTTCTGGCACGATCGGCGACCCCGACCGGAGCACTATTCGCCGCTGACCCGCGACGACGACCGCGACCGGGAGTCGGTATGGCGGTATTGCGCCGAGGCGATCGGTATCGAAAACCGTTGAGAGCTAACGGTCCGGCAGTGCGTGCTCGACGATGGGCAACCGTGGCTGCGGTTGCCGTTCGCTGCGTTTGGCCGCCAGATACACCTGCGCGGTCTGCTTGGCCACCGTCTGCCAATCGAAGTCTGAGGTGAGCCGTTCACGGGCCGCGTGGGCGCGCCGCTGCGCGGCCTCCGGGTCGTCGAGAACGGTCCGCACTGCGGAGGCCAGCCCCGCCACATCGCGGGGCGGACACGACACGCCCGTCTGCCCGTTGATCACCGCCTCGCCCAGGCCGCCGATGTTCGACGTCACCAGTGGCATACCGGCCGCAGCGGCCTCCAGGGCGGCCAGCCCGAACGGCTCGTAGTGGCTGGGCAGCACCGCGGCGTCCGCCCGATGTAACGCTTCCAGCAGTCCGTCGTGGTCGAGGTGCCCGACGAACCGAGTTGCCTTGATTACCCGGTGCTTACGGGCTTGCTCAACGAGCCAGTCCTGCTGAGTACCCTCGCCGGCGATGGTCAGTGTGGTGCCCGGGTTTGTGCGTCGGATCCGCGGCAGGGCAGCGATGAGATCGTGTACACCCTTCTCGTATTCCAGCCGCCCGACGTAGAGCAGCTCGGCCGGCCCGGTGCGCGGGCGCCGTTCCGCGAACGGCCAACGCGCCGCATCGATTCCGTTGCGGATCACGTTGGTCTCCGCCAGGCCGGGGCCGAAGAGTTCGGTGATCTCGTCGCTCATCGACGCCGAACAGGTAATAAGCGAATCGGATTCACGCACCAGCCACGACTCCACCGCATGCACCTGACGGCTGATCGTTCCGGAAACCCAGCCGGAATGCCGCCCGGCCTCGGTCGCGTGAATGGTGGAAACCATTGGTACGTCGTAGAATTGGGCCAGCGCTACAGCGGGGTGAGCCACCAGCCAGTCGTGCGCGTGTACCACGTCGGGACGCCAGGATCGGTCGGTGCCGTGTTTCTTGAGGGGCAGCCCGGCGCGGATCATCGAGTGACCCATCGCCAGGGTCCAGGCCATCATGTCCGTACCGAAGGTGAACTCGTGCGGATCCTGTGCGGCCGCGATCACCCGGACACCCCCGCTGACCTCGTCGGAGGACGGATGCGTGCTGGGATCCGTGCCCGACGGGCGCCGCGATAGGACCACGACGTCGTGACCGGCCGCGGCGAGCGCCGTCGACAGGTGATGCACGTGCCGGCCGAGCCCGCCGATCACCACCGGCGGATACTCCCACGACAACATCAGGATCTTCATGCTCGGCCAGGCCCCACGGTCGCGAGTGTGCACAAAATGCCGTCCGCGGCGGCGTGTCGCTGTGCAGACACGCACGCTCGCGGGGGGAAGGAGGGCTTCATCGCGGCAGCCGCCGCGCATCCAGAGCGCCGAACAGGCCGTCGGCGCGGTTCCAGCCGTCGGCCAGCCGCTGCGCGCTGTCGCGCCGGCCCGACGCCAGCGCCCCGGCGATCTCGCGGGTGGCGTGGGCATGCAGGTGCGCGCGGTAACGGGCGTAGTCGGCGGCCGAATCCTTGCTCACCATGAAGGGCCAGTCGCTGGACACGGTGAGCAACGTCTCGCGCAGGATCTGATCGGCAACGCGATCCCGGGCGAGTGGCCCGTCCAGCGACGCCGTCTGCTCCAGCGCTTTGTCGACGGTGCTCAGCGCGGTGTCGACCACCTCGTTGTTGAGCTGGACCAGATCGGCGACCTGGTCGCCCGACCACACCTGCCAGTCTTTGCCGGAACCCCAGGAGCTGGGTGGCAGCGCGACCGGGCGGCCGACGAATCCTTGGTCGATCGCGTCGCTCAGCGTGCCTACCTGCACACCGGCCGCGGGCAAGGCCCGCAGCACGCGTTGCAGCCACGTCGGACCCTCGTACCACCAGTGGCCGAACAGTTCGGTGTCGAACGCGGCGACCACGTGGGCGGGCCGCCCGATGCGCTCGGACTCGGAGAGCAGTCGGTTACGCACCACCTCGACGAAGTCGGCGACGTGGCCGTCGACCGCGTGATCGGCGCGGTCGGGGTCGTAGGGTGCCTTGGCTTCCGACGGCACGTTGCGGCCGGTGACCCTGGCCGTTTTGAGCCCGGTCAGGTGGTCGTAAGTGTGGAAATCGCGGTACGCGGCATGCCCGGGGTAGCCCGACTTGGGCGACCACACTCGATAGCTGATCTGCAGGTCGCGTCCGAAGACGACCACATCGGTGTCGCCGACCGGCCGGCCCAGCGCGGTGTCGCCGTGCAACGACGGGCCGTCAACCATGAAATGTGTGACGCCGGCGCCGGCGTAGTCGTGTTCCATACCCGGGGCGTAGGCGCATTCGGGAGCCCAGATCCCGGTCGGGCTTTGTCCTTTTCGCGCCCCTAGGCGCGCCTGTGCGTCGGCCAGGCCTTCGCGTAGCGCGAACTCACGCAGCCGCGGCGCCAGCAGTGGCTGGAACGGGTGGGCCAGCGGGCCGCCGAGCAGCTCCACCGTGCCGGCATCGACCAGGCTGCGCAACAGTGGACTGCCGCCGTGCCGCCACAGCGTGGCAAAATCGTCGAGTGCCTGATCGGCCTCTGCGCATTCCCGAGTTCCGAAGGCCCGCAACGCTTCCGGCGTGCATGATTGGTAGTTGGCGGATTTCGATTCGGGGATCGACCGCACGCTGGCGGCTTCCGCGGCGCGCAGCCGCCAGTTGGCCAGCCAATGATGCATGCCATCGAGGCAGTACGGGTCGTCGAGCTGCGCGTTGACCACCGGAGTGACCCCGAGGGTGATCAGCCGGTGCCGATCCTCGTCGGCCAGAGTGCGCAGCACCCGCAGCAACGGTAGGTAGGCCGCCGCCCATGACTGGTAGAGCCATTCCTCGCCGACCGGCCAGCGTCCGTGGTGGGCCAGCCATGGCAGGTGGGTGTGCAGAACCAGGCTGAACAGACCGGGAACCCGGCCTCCCCCCGACTTCATTGCGTTCACCGGCGCACCGCGACCGCGATGAGGTCCAGGCTGTCATCTATATCCCGGCCATGGCCGGCCGCCACGATCTCGAAGTCGTCAGTGGTTACCGCGGCGACATCTCCGATGAGCTCAGGTGGCCACGGTGCGGCGGCCACCGCGCGCTCGATCTGCGCGTCGATGATCGAGCCGCCGTGGCGGGCATCCATTTCCCGCAACCGAGGGCCGTGGAACAGGCCGCTCATCGACACCTCGGAGAAACCGGCGTCGACCAGCAACTCCGTCAGCTCGTCGGCGTTGAGTTCACGCGTGTGAAACGGGTTGATCGGCGTGTCGCGGCCCGGTGAGAACGTGATCCGGTTAGGGGTGGACACCATCAGCAAACCAGAGGGACGCAGCACGCGAGCGCACTCGCTGACGAACTGGGGCTGGTCCCAAAGGTGCTCGATGACCTGGAAGTTCACCACGACATCCACCGACGCGTCGGGCAGCGGCAACTCGGCCAGATTGGCCTGCATGACTTGCACCCTGGCGTAGCGGGCACGCACATGGGCCACTGCGGTCTCGTCGTAGTCCACCGCGACAACCCTGCGTGCGAGGCCGGCGATCAGGTCGGCGCCGTAACCTTCGCCACAGCCGGCCTCGAGTACGTCGCGGCCAGCGCAGCGCGGCGCCAGGCGCTGGTACACGACTTCGTGCCGGCGAAACCAGTAGTTTTCGATGTCCAGATCGGGAATGGTGCGTTCGCCCGTCAGCGTCAAAACCGCTTGGGCCCCTGCTGAGGGCCCCGGCGAGGTGTCGTCGGGGACGCGGTGGGGAACCTCGGGGACGAATGCGCTCATTGAATAGGCAGGCTAACGCGTAGTGTCCGATTCGCGAACCGGGCGTGAGGGTACCCCTGCTTCTGGCGGAGGCCTAGGCGGAAGAACCTGCACTACGACCCGCTATGGTGTGAGAGCGGAACGCACAAAGTTACCCACTAGTAACATGCGCTGTGCGGTGCCGAAATACATGACCGAGCTCCCGCAGTGCACGGCTAGTCCTAAGCTGCGGGACTCCCTTCGAGGAGGACGAACCACACTCATGACGAACATCGTGGTCCTGATCAAGCAGGTCCCAGACACCTGGTCGGAGCGCAAGCTGACCGACGGCGATTACACGCTGGACCGCGAGGCCGCCGATGCGGTGCTGGACGAGATCAACGAGCGCGCTGTGGAAGAGGCGCTGCAGATCAGGGAGAAAGAGGCCGCCGACGGCGTCGAGGGGTCGGTGACCGTGCTGACCGCCGGTCCTGAGCGCGCGACCGAGGCGATCCGCAAGGCGCTGTCGATGGGAGCCGACAAGGCCGTTCACCTCAAGGACGACGGCCTGCACGGCTCCGATGTCGTCCAGACCGGATGGGCGCTGGCGCGCGCGCTGGGCACCATCGAAGGCACCGAGCTGGTCATCGCGGGCAACGAAGCCACTGACGGCTCCGGCGGCGCTGTGCCAGCCATCATTGCCGAGTACCTGGGCCTGCCGCAGCTGACCCACCTGCGCAAATTGTCGCTCGAGGGCGGCAAGGTCACCGGTGAGCGCGAGACCGATGATGGCCTGTTCACGCTCGAGGCGACACTTCCCGCGGTGGTCAGCGTCACCGAGAAGATGAACGAGCCGCGCTTCCCGTCCTTCAAAGGCATCATGGCCGCCAAGAAGAAAGAGGTGACGGTGCTGACCCTGGCCGAGATCGGTGTCGAGGCTGACGAGGTCGGCCTCGCCAATGCCGGTTCGACCGTGGTGTCGTCGACGCCGAAGCCGGCCAAGACCGCTGGCGAGAAGGTGACCGACGAGGGCGAGGGCGGCAACCAGATCGTGCAGTACCTGGTTGGCCAGAAAATCATTTAACGACCTTTCCAACGAATCCAGACCATCCCCAGATTGACTGAGAAGAGCGATACAACCCATGGCTGAAGCATTGGTGCTCGTCGAGCACGCTGAAGGCGCAGTGAAGAAGGTCAGCGCCGAATTGATCACCGCCGCCCGCGTGCTGGGCGAACCGGCCGCCGTCGTGGTCGGTGCCCCGGGCACGGCCGCGCCCCTGGTCGACGCGCTGAAGGAGGCAGGCGCCGCCAAGATCTACGTCGCCGAGTCCGATTCCGCCGATAAATACCTGATCACCCCGGTGGTAGACGTGTTGGCCGCGCTGGTCGAGTCGGCGGCTCCGGCCGCCGTTCTGCTGGCGGCCACCGCCGACGGCAAGGAGATCGCCGGACGGCTCGCGGCCCGGATCGGATCCGGCCTGCTGGTCGACGTGGTCGAGGTGAAAGAGGGCGGCATAGGCGTGCACTCCATCTTCGGTGGCGCCTTCACCGTCGATGCGCAGGCCAATGGCGATACCCCGGTGATCACTGTGCGGGCCGGTGCCGTCGAGGCCGAGCCGGCCGCCGGCGCCGGTGAGCAGGTCAGCGTGGACGTACCGGCTGCCGCCGAGAATGCGACCAAGATCACCAACCGCGAGCCCGCGGTCGCCGGCGACCGTCCGGAGCTGACCGAGGCGACCATCGTGGTCTCTGGTGGCCGCGGCGTCGGCAGCGCGGAGAACTTCAGCGTGATCGAGGCGCTGGCCGACTCGCTGGGGGCCGCTGTCGGCGCCTCGCGTGCCGCGGTGGACTCCGGCTACTACCCCGGACAGTTCCAGGTCGGCCAGACCGGCAAGACGGTGTCGCCGCAGCTCTACATCGCGCTGGGCATCTCCGGGGCCATCCAGCACAGGGCGGGAATGCAGACCTCGAAGACCATCGTCGCGGTGAACAAGGACGAAGAGGCGCCTATCTTCGAGATCGCCGATTATGGCGTGGTCGGCGACCTGTTCAAGGTCGCTCCGCAGCTGACCGACGCCGTCAAGGCGCGCAAAGGCTGACTTTTCTGCGCGAGCAGACGTAGAAGCCCCCCACGCCACGGCGTGTCGGGGGCTTCTACGTCTGCTCGCCCAACTCGGCGCCCCCGATTCCTTCGCGACATTTCGTCATCTCACGTGCACCGACACGTCACAGCGTGGATGCCGATTAGCTGATCGATTACGCAACTTTGGTGGCATGAGCATTGCTTCTGTCCTGATAGCCAGCGACAGGCCCGACGAACTGGCGAGCAGCTCGTTCGCCGGGCCGCGCTATTCCCTGTTGCTGTCCACCGACCCAAGCCTCATTGATGCGGCGCAACGGCTACGCTACGACGTCTTCACCAGCACGCCCGGCTTCGCTTTGCCTGCGGCCGGCGAGGTCGACCGGGATGTCGACCGGTTCGACGAGTTCTGCGACCACTTGCTGGTCCGTGACGACGACACCGGTGAGTTGGTGGGTTGCTATCGGATGCTGGCGCCGACGGGCGCCATCGCGGCGGGCGGGCTGTACACCGCGACGGAATTCGACGTCAGCGCGTTCGATTCGCTAAGGCCGTCGTTGGTGGAGATGGGACGCGCCGTGGTGCGCGACGGTCACCGCAACGGCGGAGTCGTGCTGCTGATGTGGGCCGGGATCCTGGCCTACCTGGACCGCTACGGCTACGACTACATGACCGGGTGCGTATCGGTGCCGATCGGTGGCCAAACCGAGGGCGAAACACCAGGGACTCAACTCCGCGGGGTTCGCGACTTCATCCTGAGCCGTCACGCGGCGCCGCCGCAGTACCGGGTGCACCCAAAGCGCCCGGTGATCCTCGACGGGCAGGGTCTCGACGACATCCTCCCGCCGCCGCGACCCACTGTGCCGCCACTCATGCGCGGCTACCTGCGGCTGGGTGCCAAAGCCTGCGGCGAGCCCACGCACGATCCGGACTTCGGGGTGGGCGACTTCTGCGTGCTACTGGATAAGCGGCAGGCAGACACCCGATATCTGAAGAGGCTGCGGTCGGTGTCGGCGGCTTCTGAGATGGCTGGCGGCGCACAGTGAGCGCGCCCGCCGGCACCGGACACGCTTGGCTACCGCACGCATCGTGCGACGTCAGCTGTGTGGGTGTTGGCGACGCTGCACCCTCGCGGCGGTCACTGGTGCGCCTGCGGGTGGCGCGCCGCATCATGCTGGCGCTGCTGCTGTTGCCCGGGTTGCCGGTGCTCGGGGTGCCGCTGCCGGGCCGAACGCACGCGCAACGCGCCTATTGCCGATTGGTGCTGCGCTGCTTCGGCGTCCGAATCGCCGTCACCGGCAGCCCCATCCGCAATCTGAGCGGAGTCCTGGTGGTTAGCAGCCATGTGTCCTGGCTGGACGTGTTCGCCATCGGTTCGGTGTTGCCCGGGTCGTTCGTCGCCCGCGCCGATATGTTCACCGGGACCGCAACGGGGGTCGTCGCCCGCGTCTTGAAGATCATCCCGATCGAGCGGTCCAGCCTGCGGCGGCTGCCCGATGTGGTGAACGCCGTCGCACGCCGACTGCACGCCGGCCAGACGGTGGTGGCCTTCCCGGAGGGCACCACTTGGTGCGGTCGGACCGGCCAATCGCACCAAGGGCGCGGGCCTTTTTACCCCGCGATGTTCCAGGCCGCGATCGACGCCGGGCGCCCGGTGCAGCCCCTGCGGCTGACGTATCACCACGTCGACGGGAGCATGTCGACCGCGCCGGCCTATGTCGGCGAAGACACTCTGATGCGCTCGATCGGCCGGATGCTCGCCATGCGCCGCACGGTGGCCTGCGTGCGCGTCGAATCTCTGCAGTTGCCGGGCACCGACCGCCGGGCCCTGGCCAGCCGCTGCCAGTCCGCGGTGCACATGGAAGCGTCCCACCAATCCGGCCAGCACCCGGGCCACGGGCACGCGTTGGTCGCCTGAGCAGGTCTGGCCTGCTCGGAAGTTTGGGGTGGTCGAGCCGGCCGGTATCCTGGGGCCGTCATGGTCTACCTCGATCACGCTGCCACCACCCCGATGCATCCCGCCGCCATCGAGGCGATGACGGCCGCGCTCGGCGCCGTCGGCAACGCTTCGTCGCTGCATACCAGCGGCCGTGCGGCGCGACGGCGCGTCGAGGAGTCCCGTGAGCTGATCGCCGACAAGCTGGGCGCGCGTCCTTCCGAGGTGATCTTCACCGCTGGGGGCACCGAGAGTGACAACCTGGCCGTCAAGGGGATCTACTGGGCCCGCCGCGACGCGGAGCCGCGCCATCGGCGCATCGTCACCAGCGAAGTCGAGCACCACGCGGTGCTGGACTCGGTCAACTGGCTCGTCGAACACGAAGGCGCCGAGGTGACCTGGCTGCCCACCACCGCAGACGGCTCGGTTTCGCCGGCCGCGCTGCGCGAAGTACTGCAGACCCACGACGACATCGCGCTGGTATCGGTGATGTGGGCCAACAATGAGGTGGGCACCGTCCTGCCGGTCACCGAACTGGCGGTCGTCGCAGCCGAATTCGGGGTGCCGATGCACAGTGACGCCGTTCAGGCCGTGGGCCAGCTGCCGGTGGATTTCACCGTCAGTGGGCTGTCGGCGATGAGCGTTGCCGCGCACAAGTTCGGTGGTCCGTCGGCTGTGGGAGCGTTGCTGTTGCGTCGAGACGTCGCATGCGTGCCGCTGTTGCACGGCGGCGGGCAGGAGCGCGACATCCGTTCGGGCACTCCCGATGTCGCCGGTGCTGTGGGAATGGCGACGGCGGCTCGAATCGCGGTGGACGGGCTGGATGCCAACGGTGCACGGCTGCGGGCATTGCGGGATCGTCTGGTCGAGGGTGTGCTCACCGGGATTGGAGACGTCCGTTTCAACGGTGCCAGCGATCCGCTGCGGCTTGCGGGCAACGCGCACTTCACGTTCCGCGGCTGCGAAGGCGATGCGTTGTTGATGCTATTGGACGCCAACGGGATCGAGTGTTCGACCGGATCGGCGTGCACCGCCGGAGTGCCACGGCCCTCGCACGTGCTGATCGCGATGGGCGCGGACGTGGATGCCGCCCGTGGGTCGCTGCGTTTGTCATTGGGGCACACCAGCGTTGGCGCGGACGTCGACGCGGTGCTGCAGGTGCTTCCGGGGGCAGTGGATCGCGCCCGGCGGGCGGCCCTGGCCGCTGCGGGAGCGTCCGGGTGAAGGTTCTCGCCGCGATGAGTGGTGGCGTCGATTCGTCGGTCGCCGCCGCCCGCATGGTCGATGCCGGACACGATGTGGTTGGAGTGCACCTCGCGCTCTCGTCGGCGCCCGGAACGTTGCGTACCGGCTCGCGCGGCTGCTGTTCCAAAGAGGACGCTTCGGACGCGCGCCGCGTCGCCGATGTGCTCGGAATCCCTTTCTATGTCTGGGATTTTGCGGAGAGGTTCGCCGAAGATGTGATCGACGATTTCGTGTCGTCCTATGCGCGCGGCGAAACCCCCAACCCCTGCGTGCGGTGCAACCAGCGGATCAAGTTCTCGGCCCTGTCCACGCGGGCGCTGGCGCTTGGTTTCGATACGGTGGCCACCGGCCACTATGCCCGGCTCTCCGGTGGGCGGCTGCTCCGCGCTGTCGATAAGGACAAGGACCAGTCTTACGTGTTGGCCGTGCTGACGGCGGATCAGCTGCGGCACGCCACGTTCCCGATCGGCGACACCCCGAAGCCGGAAATCCGCGCTGAGGCCGCCCGCCGGGGGCTGGCGGTTGCCGAAAAGCCGGACAGCCACGACATCTGCTTCATACCGTCCGGGAACACTCGCGCCTTCCTGGGTGAGCGTCTCGCGGTCCGCCGGGGGACGGTGGTCGACTCGGACGGCGCGGTGCTGGCCGAACACGACGGGGTGCACGGCTTCACCATTGGTCAGCGCAAGGGCCTGGGGATCGCCGGTCCGGGCCCCGACGGCGCTCCCCGCTACGTGACCGCGATCGATGCCGACACCGCGACCGTTCAGGTGGGCGAAGCGGCCGACCTCGATGTGAGTGCGCTGACCGGGCGGGCGCCGGTCTTCACCGCGGGAGCCGCTCCCTCGGGTCCGGTGGAATGCGCGGTGCAGGTGCGTGCGCACGGTGAAACCGCCGATGCGGTGGTCGAATTGATTGGTGACGAGCTTTCCGTGCGATTGCGCACGTCGTTGCGCGGTGTGGCGTGCGGCCAGACGCTGGTGCTGTACTGCCCGAGCCCCGATGGCGACGAGGTGATCGGCAGTGCCACCATCGCGGGCACGTCGCGATAATTCGGCCCGGGGTTAGTTCGGAACGTTATTCGCGATGTTCGTCATCACGATGTCGGACACCGACGGCGGAAAGCCGCAGAAGGTGACTTCGAGCAAGGCCAGCGACACGACCCGGTAATCGCGTCCACAGCCGCCGGGCCGGACCTGCAGCGAGTTGGCATCGGCATTCCACTCGCCGATGTATAGATCGCCCTGCTCACTCGTCGCGCAGTCCCCGACTGTAGATACCAAGGCTGCGAAGGCACCCCGGGCAGTGGCGACATCGCGATAGGACGCGGCGCCCTCGGAGATCAACCCGCCGTCGGGGGGGTCCTGGAAGGTGGTCTTGTGGAACTCAGCGACATCGGGCCCAAAGGTTGCGGTTTCAGCGTAAATGAACCGGCATGCCCGCGGCGCGGTCTGTGCGAGCGCTTCGATGTCCACCGGGGAATCGCCGTCCATCGAGGGGATGATCGTCAGGTGCTCGCCACCGCCGGTAATGGCGCGCATGCGGGATTGATCCAACAGGATCGCGTCGACCTTGACTCCATTGACGCCCAGCCGTGGCGGCGGACCGGACGCGGGGACCGCAACGCCGCCCAGCACCCGGGTGCATGCAGCCATCAGCACAGCCGTGCTGCACAACAGCAGCGGCCGGATAAACTTCGCTGTCGGCCACACCGGTCACACCCTTCTTTCTTCGAAAATACCCGTGCAGTCCCATGGCAAACACCCCTGGTGAACGCGGTGCGGTGTGATGTCGAATACGGTTGCCGGATGAGTGTTCTGGCTAGCGTTCTCGCCAAGGGCAGTGGCGTCGGATCGTGGCCGGGGACAACGGCGCGGCATGCGTCCGAGATTGTCGTCGGTGAGTTAGCGGGTGCGCTTGCCCACATCGTCGAGTTGCCTGCCAGGGGAGTGGGCGCCGACATGCTCGGGCGGGCCGGCGCGCTGCTGATCGACGTGGCCATCGACACGGTGCCACGGGGCTATCGGATTGTGGGGCGGCCCGGTGCGGTGACCCGCAGGGCGGTCAGCCTGCTCGACGAGGACATGGACGCACTGGAAGAAGCCTGGGAGACCGCGGGCCTGCGCGGCGGCGGGCGCGTGGTCAAGGTGCAGGCGCCCGGGCCGGTCACGCTGGCCGCGGGTCTGGAGCTGTCCAACGGCCACCGGGCGATCACCGATCCCGGTGCGCTGCGTGATCTGGCGTCGTCGCTGGCCGAAGGGGTTGCCGCGCATCGTGCGACGCTGGCCCGGCGACTCGACACACCAGTGGTGGTGCAGTTCGACGAGCCGTCGCTGTCAGCGGCATTGGGTGGGCGGCTGACCGGGGTAACCGCGCTGTCGCCCGTTGCCCCGGTTGAGGAGACGGTGGCCCGCGCACTGATCGACACCTGCGTCGCGGCCGCTGGCACTGAGGTGTTGCTGCACAGCTGCGCTCCCAATTTGCCGTGGAAATTGTTGCAGAGCAGCGGTATCAGCGGGATTTCCGTGGACGCCGGCACCTTGCGCGCCGAGGATTTGGAGAGCATGGCGGAATTCGTCGAGTCGGGTCGCACCGTCGTTCTCGGCGTGGTCCCCGCGACCGCTCCAGAAAAGCGGCCGTCTGCCGAAGAAATAGCCGGCGCGATTGTTGCGGTGACCGACCGGCTGGGTTTCGGTCGGTCGGCCCTGCGTGACCGCGTCGGCGTCACCCCGGCGTGTGGTCTGGCCGCAGCGACACCGCAGTGGGCCCGCACCGCGATCGGGCTGGCCCGCACAGCGGCCGACGCGTTCGCCCAGGATCCCGACGCCATCTGAGCCCGTGCAGACACACGACGTCGGTGCCCTCCGATAGCCTGCCAAGGTGAG
>Ga0209068_10001291_pt1 | contig 12591 bp, 15 predicted proteins | sample ColStrG_CSR_2012_FD_187200 | JGI IMG/M metagenome (GOLD analysis project Ga0209068, IMG submission 187200) | Freshwater sediment microbial communities in response to fracking from Pennsylvania, USA - Cold Stream Run_MetaG_CSR_2012 (SPAdes)... | ecosystem: Environmental > Aquatic > Freshwater >... | reverse complement strand
GGCCGAGAACGTGGCGCAGGGTCCCGAGCCGGCGCAGCACAGTCGCCACCAGATGGCGCACCAGTGCGCGGTCGCGGTCGGCGAGCGCGCCCAGACCCGGATGCTGGGAGACATCGAGCAGCTCGTCGAGGGGCCGATGGCGGCGCAGCACCCCGTCCAGGATGTCGGCCGCGAAGCGGCGCGCGGCGAGTCCCGCTGGCTCAGGCGTGGCATCGGGGCGCGGCGCGGCCGCGGGTTTCTTTGAGATCACGGGTTTCTTTGCCATCGAGGGCGAACAGGTAGGCTGTTTTTGTCTCCGGCGAAACCAAAACCGGTCCGCATGGCCAATGCGCTCGGTGCCGGCCGGACCTTGACGACGCCGCCAGGCGGCGCATCTAAGGTTCATGACCGAAACGAAGGACAGGGCCCCGTCGGAGCCAGAGCGGAACGAGGCGGGCAAGAAACCCCTTCCGGCGGCCGCGCAGCGCGCCCTCGCCGAGGCGGCCGCTCGACGCGCCGAGCGTGAACGCGCGGGCCCCAGCCCGCCCGAGGAAATCGCCGGCCGCGGCGGTCTCGATCCGACCCGCTATGGCGACTGGGAAGTCAAAGGCGTGGCCTCGGATTTTTGAACAGAGTGCCTTCCGCCGGAGGCAAATGCCGCAGCCCCTCTCTGCGCCAGCTACCTTGTCACCACCACGGTGGTCCCGACACTCACCCGCTCGAACAGGTCTGTGATGTCCTGGTTGTACATGCGGATGCAGCCGTAGGAGACGAAACCCCCGATCGAGCCCGGCATGTTGGTGCCGTGGATGGCGTATTCGGTGCCGGCCAGCGTCATGGCCGCGGCCCCCATGGGATTTTGCGGCGTGCCGCCCGGGATCATATCGGGCAGCGAAGGCTTGTCGCGCTTGACCTCCGCGGGCGGCGACCAGGCCGGCCTCACATATTTGCCGTCGATATGGGACGTGCCCTGCCATTGCTTGCCGGACTTGCCGACCCCGACCGGATAGCTGATGGCGCGTTGGGCATCGACCACCAGATAAAGCCGGCGCTCATTGGTCTTCACCACGATGGTGCCGGTCGCATAGCCCGCGAAGGCCACCACATTGCCGCTGGCTTGCGCCGCAGCCGTGACGGCGAGGAGACCAACCGCCGCCGTGCTGGCGGCCAGAATTCGAGACCGGTACCGCATGAATTCCCCCAACCCGAAAGCCGTATGGTTAAGAACCATAATCCAAACCCGCCCCGGCCTCAGCCGGAAGCTCGAAACAGGGTAAGTTTTTTGCAAATTTTCGTAGGCTGCGGTGACGGCGCCACAACGTGGTTGCGTGAGCGGGGGCCTTTCTACTCTTCCCAGCGGCGCACCACTGAGAAGTGCTGCGCTGCGCCCGGGAAAAGTTTCGCGGCCCCAAATTACGCTTACTTTTTGTTCTGCCGATTGCTCACCAAATCATCCACCACGCTCGGATCGGCGAGCGTGGAGGTGTCGCCGAGATTGCCGGGCTCGTCTTCCGCGATCTTGCGCAGGATGCGGCGCATGATCTTGCCGGAGCGTGTCTTGGGCAATCCGGGCGCGAACTGGATCATGTCGGGCGAGGCGATCGGGCCGATCTCCTTGCGCACCCAGTCGACCAGCTCCTTACGCAACGCCTCGTTCGGCTCAACGCCCGTCATCAGGGTCACATAGGCGTAGATGCCCTGGCCCTTGATGTCGTGCGGATAGCCCACCACGGCTGCCTCGGACACTTTCGGATGCGCCACCAGCGCGCTCTCGATCTCGGCGGTGCCGAGCCGATGGCCCGCCACGTTGATGACGTCGTCAACCCGGCCGGTGATCCAGTAATAGCCGTCCTCGTCGCGCCGGGCGCCATCGCCGGTGAAATATTTGCCCGGATAGGTCTTGAAATAGGTGTCGATGAAACGCTGGTGATCGCCGAACACCGTGCGCATCTGGCCGGGCCAGGAATCCGCGATGCAGAGATTGCCGCTCGCCGCCCCTTCGAGCACTTGGCCCTCCGCATTCACGATCTGCGGGACGACGCCGAAGAACGGCGTTGTGGCCGAGCCGGGCTTGAGGCGCGTGGCGCCCGGTAGCGGCGCAATGAGAATGCCGCCGGTCTCGGTCTGCCACCAGGTATCGACGATCGGGCAGCGGTCGTCCCCGACCACGCGATGATACCATTCCCAGGCTTCCGGATTGATCGGCTCGCCGACCGTGCCGAGCAGGCGCAGCGATGCGCGCGAGGTCTTTTTCACCGGTGCGTCGCCGGCCTGCATCAAGGCCCGGATCGCGGTCGGGGCGGTGTAGAAGATGTTGACCTTGTGCTTGTCGATGATCTCCCAGAACCGCGACATCGACGGATAGTTCGGCACCCCTTCGAACATCACGGTGGTGGCCCCGTTGGCCAGCGGCCCGTACACGATATAACTGTGCCCCGTCACCCAGCCCACATCGGCGGTGCACCAGTAAATATCGCCGTCGTGATAGTCGAAGACGTACTGATGCGTCATGGCGGTGTAGACCAGATAGCCGCCGGTGGTGTGCAGCACACCCTTCGGCTTGCCGGTCGAGCCCGACGTGTAGAGGATGAACAGCGGATCCTCGGCCTTCATCTCGGCGCAGGGGCATTCGGAGGTTACCACCGCGGCGGCCTCGTGGTACCAGACGTCGCGCACCGGCTCCATGTCGACAGTGGCCGCCGTGTGGCGCACCACGATCACATGATCGACGCCGCCGACCTTGGCGATGGCCGCATCCGTGTTGGCCTTGAGGTGGACCTTGCGCCCGCCGCGCAGGCCTTCGTCGGCGGTGATCACCACCTTCGACTTGCAGTCCTCGATGCGGCCGGCGAGCGAATCGGGCGAGAAGCCGCCGAACACCACCGAATGGATCGCGCCGATGCGCGCACAGGCCAGCATCGCATAGACGGCCTCCGGGATCATCGGCATGTAGATCGTGACCCGGTCGCCCTTCTCGACATCGCGGTTGCGCAGGATGTTGGCGAAGCGGCAGACCTCGTCATGCAGCTCCTGATAGGTGATGTGCTTCTGGTTCTTGGGATCGTCGCCTTCCCAGATGATGGCGACCTGATCGGCGCGCTTGGCGAGATGCCGGTCGATGCAGTTGTAGGCGACGTTGGTGACGCCGTCCTCGAACCATTTGATCGACACGTCGCCGGGTCCAAACGACGTGTTCTTGACCTTGCTGAACGGTTTCATCCAATGGATGCGCTTGGCCTCCCGGGCCCAGAACGCATTCGGATCCTTGATCGAGCCCGCATACATGTCGCGGTATTTGGCGTCGTCGATGAGGGCCCGCTCTTTCCACCCCGACGGGACTTCGTAGATCTTCTCCGACATATCTTCCTCCACCCTCATGCAGGCACGCCGTCCCGCAGCATTTTGTTCATTATGCGACGGCGTTGTGACGAGCGACAAGGCCGCGGCACGTGACACTTTGGCGGTGCCGGGCCCGGCACCAGGGGTTTCGATCGCCGATTGACGGACCGTATCCAGGACCGCGGCGGTGTATAGTGGCGGTCTGGCTCGAGATCGTCGCAATGGAGGATTGCATGCGCCGTCGCCCGGTGTCGATCGCTGTCGCTATTTTCATTCTTGCCCTCGCGCTCTCGAGCGGCCGGCCGGCCACCGCGCAATCGGAGCAGGCGTCGGCAGACGCCATGGCGGCGGCGCGAGAGCTGGTCACCGCCGTGCGGGCCGCCGACCAGCTCAAGACGCTCCTGCCCCTCTTCATGCAGCAGCTCAAGCCGGCGATCGTCCAGGGCCGGGCCGAGGTGGGGCGCGATTTCGATGCGCTCATGCCGCAGCTGATCGAGGCCATGAGCGCGCGCAGCGCGGCCTTCGCGGAGGGGATCGCCGTCATCTACGCCCACACCTTCACCGCCGATGAGCTGCGGCAGGTCACGGAATTCTATCGCGGGCCGATCGGGCAGAAATTTCTGGAGAAGATGCCGGCGATCGCCCAGGAAAGCATGGCCATGGGCCAGAAGTTCGGACAGGAGGTCGCCGGCGAGCTGCGTACCCGCATGATCGACGAGCTGCGCAAGCGCGGCCACAGTATCTGAAGGGCATGGAGGGCCACACCATGCGTCGTCTGATCGGGCTGTTCATCGCGATGGTGGTCGCGGTGGGGGCGGGTTCCGCATTCACGAGTACAGCACTTACAAGTGCAGCTTGGGCACAGACCTTCCCCAACCGGCCGATCCGCCTGCTGGTGTCCTATCCGCCGGGCGGCGCCGCCGATGTGGTGGCCCGCGCCATCGGCTTGCCGCTGGCGGCGCGCCTGGGCCAGCCGGTCGTGGTGGAGAATCGGCCGGGCTCCAACGGGAATCTCGCTGGCGAGCTGGTGGCCGGCGCCAATCCGGACGGCCACACCTTGCTGCTGGGTCCGAGCGCGCTGTTCGGCATCAACCCCCATCTCTATGCCAAGATGGCGATCGATCCGCTCAAGGATTTGCTGCCGGTGGCGAGCCTGGTGTCGAACGCGCTTCTGCTGGCGGCCAATCCCAAGCTCGGACCGCTCGGCTTCCGCGACTTCGTCGAATTTGCCCGGCGCGCCAAGTCGCCTTTGTTCTTTGCCTCGATCGGCAACGGCAGCGAGCATCACCTGGCCATGGAGATGCTGAAGCGGACGGCCGGCATCGATCTCACCCATGTGCCCTATAAGGGCGGCGGGCCGGCCGCGCTCGGGGTCATGGCCGGCGACGTCGCGGTGATGTTCGGCGGCGGCTCGGTCGCTTCGCTCGTTCAATCGGGCGAGCTGCGCGGCCTCGCCATCAGCGGTCGCCGGCGCGCGCCGGCGCTTCCGGATCTGCCGTCCATCTCCGAGTTCTACCCGGACTATGAGGTCACGCTGTGGCAGGGCCTGTTCGCGCCGGTCGGCACGCGGCCGGACGTCGTCGCGCGCCTGCGTACGGAAGTGAACGCGGTGCTGGCGCAATCCGACGTGATGGACAAGCTTGCCGCGGCCGGCTCGGGCGATGCCTACATCACCACCCAAGCCGATTTCGCCGCCCGCATCCGCGCCGACTACGACAAATACGGCAAGGTGATCGCGGACATCGGTTTGAAGGTGGAGTGAGAGGGACTCGACTTACGCGGTACGCCCGGGCCTCGCCACTTTTCCCGGGCGCAGCGCAGCACCTCTTGGTGGTGCGCCGCAGACCCGGGATCGTTCCACACTCCGAGTCTGGAACGGTCTCCGTAGCTGTTTTTTTAGCCCAGTGATTTCAGTGGTTTGGCGACCGTTTGTGTAATTTGGTCGGGCGTGTTTGTGTAACCGTGTTCGCTTTCCGTCCCTTTGACCAACTTTTCGTAGGCCGAATCCGCGAGCTTCGAACGATCCACCGCGTCGGTGTAGTGCTGGATCATGGCGAGCGTCTTGTGGCCGGAAATGGATTGCAGTTCGTGCGTCGTGACGCCGCGCTCGGCAATGCGGCGCATGCCGCCTTTCTTCAATCCGTGCAACCGACACCATGCCGGCAAACCGGCCGCGGTTGCCCACTTGGCGAATTGTTTGGCCAGGTGGTCGGACGTATAGGGCTTGCCGCGCGCGTTAATCAGAAAGGTCAGATGCGCCTTTGGCATGGCGTCGATTGCGGCCTGTAGCGCGGGCGTGATCCTGATGTCGACGTCGCGGCTGCGGTGGCACCGCTCGATCTTGATGCGGCCAGCCTTGATATGCTGCGGACCAAGCCGCGCGACCTCGGAACGGCGCGAGGTGGTCTCTAACGCGAATTCCATCGTCAACCGCGCCTCGGTTCCGAGCGGCCAGTGGACGCGGAATTGCGCAATCTCTTCGTCGGTCCAAGAGTGGTGGCCCTTGGTCTTGGGCAATGTGATGCTGATGCCGGCGGTCGGGTCATCCTTGCGCAAGCTCGGGATCGCGAACGTCATCAACAGGCGGATCGCCTTGAGCATCTTGTCCCTGGCTGACAACTTGGGGACCGCGGCGAGCATGTGCGCAATGTGCGCCGGCTGCAGCACGGCAACCCGCTTGCTGCCGTGCCTGGCGCGGAATTTTTCGATGACGGGACGGAAGGTTGCCTGCGATGCGGGTGTCAGATTGGACCAGGCTTCCGACTTGTAGAAGGTGACGACCACGGCGCCGATGCTGCCGGTCACGGTGCGCGCCGCGCCGATCTCATGCGGCCGGTCGGGAACGGTGCCAAGCGCGAGCTTGTAGTCTTCCCAAAAATCTTCTGAGTAGAGCGGCCCCCGCAGTGGAATCGCCTTGAAGCCGCGACGGCGGAACAGATACCGGACCGCGCCGTTTTCCCGCTGCCTGTTGGAAAACGCGTTAACGTATTTCGGCAGGTTTCTCGGCATAGACCTCGTCCCACTCGTTAGGCTCGGCCGCCTGCGACTCCGGCATGCCGATAACAAGCACGGGTCGGCCGTGCTCGTCCATCTCGATTCGTGCGATCTCAACCCCGGCCGCACGCGCCGCCTTGAGCGCCCGGGTGAGGTCGGTCTGGCGGAATTTGAGCTTGGCGCGCGCCATCACGCGCTCTCCGCGTTCACACGGACCAGGCACGGTCGCGGTGGCCTACGAGACCGGCGGCGTGGGCGCCGCGCCGGGTTGGTGATCTTCTGCCAGTCGTGCGTCGGAGCGGCCTCCGGCGCGTGCGTCTCGAGGTAAGTCAGGCGGTAGACATTGGGCGGCCGGATCTGTCCGTCGCGCGTCGAGGTGCCGACCGTGACGGCGACGAAGCCCAGAGCGACCACCTCGCGCTTGGCACCGGCGGTCGAGCTCGCTATTGGCACCCTCAAGATCACGCGAGCCATAGAAATGTGGTTCGATCGATAACCCGCACGCCGATCAGGCTGCGCTCTTGGGCGTCCTTGACGCCGCGGTGAAAGGCTTGTCTGCGCGCGGCGGCGCGCTTGTCTTCGGTGTCGCCCTCGGCGGCGTAGCTCTTGTAAAATTCGGCGCGGACGAATTCCTGATCGAGGGCTCGTATAGCGGGGCCATCCGGCCAGGGCCGGACTTGGGTGCCGCAGTCGGCGAGCAGCGCCATCATGGCCCGGTGCAACAGCCGCAGCGATTTGGGCCAGCCCTTATCCTTCTCGGCATCGGCGGTTTCCTGGGGGATGACGTTCCAGTCGATCGCCAAGCTGTCGATCTCCTCACCATCCGCGTCAACGCCAAGGACGGTTCGCTTGATGGCGAAAGCGATTTCCTCGCCGCTTTCGCCACCACGAAGCTTGCGGATGGCGAGCCGGGAGTTTTCGACCTTGCCGGCGAGCGAGCGCTCGCCAAGCAGCGCGAGCACCAGGTCGGCGTGGCTTTCCTTGGCGCTCGAGCCGCGGGTGCCGGTCTCGACGTTCTTGCCGAAGTGATCGATGCCCAGCACGAAGCAGTTCGCGCGGGCCGAAAGCGCGCTTAGCACGCTCATGACGGCCTGCGAGGTGGCGGAGTCGTTCTCGTCGCCGGATTTGGCGTAACCGGCGGCTACCAGCATTGTGTCGACGGCGACCAACGCCAGCGGCAGACCGAATTGCGTCATCAGCTTTTCGTGCGCGGCCTTGGCGATCGCCTCGAGCTTGGGAAGCGCGTCCTGGTCGAGCAGCCGGGGGCAGTCCTTGCGCCAGACGAATGGCAGCTTTTGGTCCGGTGCGAGCTTCTTTCGCAGCGCAGCGAGCCGCACCCGGACTTGTGAGCTGCCCTCGGCTGCGATGAACAGCACGCCACCTTGACGCTTCACCGGGAAGCGGATGAACGGCTGCCCGGTCATGATGGCACCGGCGAGGTCGAGCACAACGAAGGTTTTGTACGTCCCCCATTGGCCGGCAGCGATGCCGACGCCGGTGCTCTCGATCAGGTGCTTGACCAGCCAGGACACCGGCGGTTCGGCGCCGGTCTGCTCCCAATCGCAGATCAACCCCAGGTCAGGGGCCGGCGGCGGCTCATCCTTCGGCGCGTCCCCTGTCTGCTCGACCAGCTGCCAGAGCTTCTCTGCCGTGCCGTTGCCGCGCTCGAACCAGTCGCTTACGTCGCCCTTGGGCGGGCAATCCGACCAACTCTTGGCGAGATCGGCGACGCGCACGCGCTTGGCGATATCGGCCAGGCCGGCCGCGACCGCCTGCATATGCTCGCGGCCGGCGGCGTCATTGTCCGGCAGCAGCACGACATCGGCGTCGCGCAGGAATTCGTTATATTCGTCGCGCCACTTATTGACGCCGCCCGGGTTGGTCGTGGCCGGGATGTTGCGCTTGCGTAGCGCCTCCACATCCTTCTCGCCCTCGACCAGAAAGACGATGTGCTCGCTGACAAGCGCCTCGGCGAGCTCGGGCAGGCGATAGAGCACGCGGCGGGTATCTTTCAGGTTCCAAATCCACCCGCCCTTACCGTCCGGCCGGCGCTGGCGAAAATCCTTCGGCTCGAACCTGTAAACCTGGAACAGCAGCGCGCCGGTCTCGTCGGTGTAGTCATAGATCGCGGTGACCTTGCCCATGCCGGAGCTTGTGGTCGCGTGCCCATTGGCGAACCCTTCCCGCTCGAGCCACGCGAGCGCGTCCTTGTCGGTGCCGCCGGTCTCGCTCCTGATCAGATCGAGCGTCCCGCCGCCTTGATTAGCCTCATGATCGAACCATGTGCCTTTTTCGATATCGACCGCCTTGGACCCCCGGGTGCCCCAGCGCGGGCGCTTCGGCTTGGAAAGCGCGCGGTTGGGCTCGCCCCACAGGCGGCACGCGACCGGATTGATCAGCATGGCAAAGTCGATGTCGCTCATGGTCGCGTCGCCGAGTCCCGTCAGAAGGGCACTTCGTCGTTAAGCTCCTCGTCGATCATCGGCGGCGGCACCACCTTCAGCGGCGAGCGGCCGGGGACAGACGGCTTGTGCTCGAGCTGCGGCACGATGGACTTACTCTCGACGACGGGCATACCGCCGCCGGGCGCAACCCATGAGACGATCTTGAAATGCGGTCGCAGCTTTTGGCCGAATTTCGTCTTCATCGGCGCAGAGGCCAGCTCGACGAGCGGCACAACATTGCCGCCGCGCATGGCGCGCATGCACTTGACGGCGTCCTTGAGATCGCCGACCGCGATGCGCGCGCCCGTGGTGCCGTTCGCGAACGTGTACTTGGCCGCCGTGTCGGGATCGATGAAGTAGACGATCCATTGACGCTGCCACGGCGGGCGCGGCTTGCCGTCAAGGCCGACCTCCCAAGTGTCTTGCGGGATCTTGGCGTTGAGCGCGTCGACATCCGGCAACGGCTGCTCGACGATGGTCTCGACCGGTTTTTGGTCCCGCCAGCACTGCACGGCCGTGACGGTCGAGAGCGCCAGCACCCGCTTCGGCAGGCCGGTGCCGGCCTTGTCGGACCAGTGGCCATCGACGCAGCGGGCGAGCGTGCCCTGGATGATGCGGGCATCCGTGTCCGCGTCGCCCCAGCCGTCGCCGGCCGGGATTGTGGTGGTGATTTCTGTGCTCATGTCATCATCTCCTTTTTTGCATCAGTGACATCGTCATCGGGTTGCTTGGCGTGGTAGGCGTTCGGCCGGATCGTGATCTTGGCGTCCGGCCCGAAGTGGCGGCGCACCTCGGAGAGGAAGCCGCGGGTTTTCAGCCATTCGAGGCTCGAGAGCAGAGTCGGTTCGGTCATGTTTTGATTGCTCGGCGGCGAGCGCGATGTCGGCGGCAAGGCGCAAGGGGATGACGACCAGGGGCTCGTGGCGGTCGGCGCGGACGATCAGGAGGTCGCGCGCCTCGAGCCAGCGATAGAGCTCGCGGAAGCCGTTGCTGCGAACCTTCACCTCGACAGTGCGGTCGGCACCAAGCAGCGGGACCGTAAGATCGCCGAGGTAGGAGCCGCCGGCACTGCCGGACAACGGCACGCGCTCGGCGGCGAACCCGCGATCTTGCAGGTAGGCCACCAGCGCGCGCTCGGCGCGGTTGCCCTTTTGACGCGGGGAACGGCCGCCGCTCATTTGCCCGAGCGCCTTGCGCGCGGTCCGGCGCAGGCGTGCTCCACCGAGCGCGCGCCGCGCCGCACAAGGAAATTGGTGAGGGCGTAGGTGTCCCGCATGCGCTCGACGACCGCGCGCGCAATGGTGCCGTTGGCGTCGAGCGCGTTAATGCGCCTCGCCGCGCGCCTGATGGCGTCGGGAAGCACAAGCTGGTGAACGTGCTCCGTGACCACCCAGGCCGCCTGGGTAGGCGTCAGGCGATCATCAGAATTGGGGCGGGTCGACATTGACCTTTCCTCCGGGTTGGGAGCGAAAGGCCAAACGCGCCGGCAGGCGTGCGGTCGGCATCGCGCTCCGGGTGGGAGATCGATGACCCAACTCGCACGCCTGCCGGCGCGGCAAGCGGTTGATGGTTGGTGAGCCCAAGATCACACACCGGCGCGGTGCGGATGGTTGGCAGTCCTGCGGTTGCGAGCCCTTGCGGGGCGCCACGCGTGTCGCAAACCACGTCTTGCGAACCAGTCCGGCTGGCGACTGATTCCAATCAACAAGCAAATAAGACGCGTAAGCCCCGGCGTCAATGGGTAAGCGCATTGCGCTAGTGCATAAGGCTTGTTTTACCGTGACATTTTTGAGAATGGCTTGTCACGCTGATCAGCGTGACAAATGTCACGCTAAATCTGTCACGCTGATGTCACGATGCGAGGGGGCGAGGTGCAGAAAAGCCCATGAAATATGGGGATTCGCAGCGTGACAAATGTCACGGTGATGTCCCGAAGCAGGCAGCGTGACACCGTGACAAATCCCCAGAAGGGGATTTGTCGGTGTCCGCCCAAATGTCACGCCGGAAATGTCACGCGAGTCTGCTCTCAGAGGGGGTCACTGGCGCGCCGGACCAGCGCTGTGCTGGCGAACGTTCGCGGTGCGCGATATACTAGCCACCACCATGAGCGCGAACGTCACCACGACCAGCACCACCGAGCGCGACACCGCCGGCCGGTTTGTAATCGGTGCCAAACCGGGACCAGGACGACCGAAGGGCGCCAGAAGCAAGCTCGGGGAACAGTTCCTCGAAGACCTGGCCGCGACGTGGCAGACGCATGGCAAGCGGGCACTGGAACAATGCGCGGTCAGCTCGCCGGAACAGTTTTGCCGAATTGTAGCCGGATTGTTGCCGGCCAAGGCCGAACTGGACGTGAGCTTGTTCGCCGATGTCGAGAACTTTGCGCAGGCATTTGAGCTTGCCGCCAAGACAATCGGCGCCACGCCGCGCATCCCCAAGGGCCGGCTGATCGAGCTTGAGGCGAAATTCGATGCAGACCAATGAGCCGCAGTCGCCGCTGGCCGCGCTGCCTTCGGTCGCGGCGCTCCTCGCCTATGTCGCCAAAACCGATGGCCTGGATACGGTCGCGGTTATGCTCGACACGGTCGAACTCCGCCGCGAGACGCTGCTCGACGCCGCCGACACACTGCGTCGGCTTGGTCTGATCGACCTGGCACGGCTCATCCGGGACCGAGGCGTGAAGGCGAAGTCGACGCCGATCGAGGCACTCCCGTTTCCACTACGAAGAGCAGCCCGTCGAGCACGCAAGGCCAAGCCGACAAAGCGGCACCGTCGGCCGCGAGCTACCGTCACATCTGAACGAAAGTTATAAGTTTCGCACAAATTTATTGACACTGAAAACGCACGAGTTTATTTGTGCGTAAATTATGCACGAAAGTGAGGAACAGATCATGACCACATACGGCTATGCAAGGGTGTCGACGGACGGGCAGACGCTCTCCGCCCAAGATGCGGCATTGCGGGCCGCTGGCGTCGCGAAGGTTTTCAGCGAAACCGCGAGCGGGGCCAAGACCGACCGGGCCGCCTTGGCCAAGGTGTTGGCGCGGCTCGGCGACGGCGACGTGCTGGTGGTGACGCGGCTCGATCGGCTCGCCCGCTCGACTCGTGACTTGCTCAACACGCTCGACTCGATCGCCCGCAAGGGCGCTGCCTTCCGCTCGCTCGCCGACGTTTGGGCCGACACCACGACGCCGCACGGCCGGTTGATGCTGACGGTGCTCGGCGGCTTGGCCGAGTTTGAGCGCGAGCTGATCCGCGCCCGCACCGGCGAGGGCCGAAAGCGTGCCGCTGCGGCCGGCGTGCACATGGGCCGGCCGTGCGCGCTCAACCCACATCAACAACGTGAGGCGCGCGCACGGCGCGATGCAGGCGACACCTTGAGCGACATTGCGAGGAGCTACGGGGTGAGCCACACCACGATCATGCGCCTGACGGCCCCCGCGCGCTGATCGCATCAGCGGCCTTCCTGCGACCGCCGCGATGCCTTCTGGCGGCGATCGCCGCGGCGCCGATCTGGCTATCCGAGCGGGTCCCTCCTCGATTGTGGGAACGGACCCGTTAACCCCCGGGAGGGGGCCGCTGGTAGGTTGGTGGTTTCCGGTGCGGTGGCCAAATGGCATGGCTGCCGGCGCAGCTGTTGGCAAGGCCGCTGGAGAGGCCGTTGGAGAGGCTATTGGAGACTTCTTGGACCACAACGAGTTTGCGCCGGACCCCGATAGTCTCCCGCCAATCGAAGACCCAAAGGACGCGGGAAGCCCTAGCCCCCCAGACCCTGATCCCGGCATGAGCATTCCTCCTGGTGATATGTGCACTGATCCAGGTATGAGCACTGATC
>Ga0209068_10001290_pt1 | contig 12592 bp, 9 predicted proteins | sample ColStrG_CSR_2012_FD_187200 | JGI IMG/M metagenome (GOLD analysis project Ga0209068, IMG submission 187200) | Freshwater sediment microbial communities in response to fracking from Pennsylvania, USA - Cold Stream Run_MetaG_CSR_2012 (SPAdes)... | ecosystem: Environmental > Aquatic > Freshwater >... | reverse complement strand
GACGACCACGTCACCGATCGAGAGCCTTTCGCCATCCAGGACCTGCTGCAAATACGCGCGGCCGCTCGCGTTTACACGTCCCACCATCGCGCCGGATGATCCGATATTTGTTCCGTCCAGGGAATAAACGCCGACTTGGGCCACATAACCAGGCAGCCGGCTCTTCACGCGCCGCAGCAATTCGTCGTTCGCGTCGCGGTCCAGGGGATTTGAGGATACCGCCTCGCTGAGCCCAGTGAGGAGGTTCTCGAGATTGCCGATATGGTCGTCGATCTGGGCCGCGAGCTTGTGGGCTTCGTTGATGGCCTGCGCAATCGCCGACGCTTGATCGCTTTGCCACTGGCTCCAAAGACCGACCCCGATCAGGGCGGTGAATGGAACGACGGTGGCAACCACCAGGGCCAAAAGGCGCGATCGAATGCTCCGCAGCACCCGCTTTCCCCCGCAGATCGATTCTGCTTGCCGACCCAACGGCCATTGCACGGCGCGGCCGCGTAGATCCGTGAATCCACCGGCTCGCTACAACTGCTTAGGCGAAACACTCTTCCGCGAGCGTTGCGATGGCGGCGAAATGCCCGGACTTTTTCCATAGAATGAATGATAGTTTAACTTTCGCCGCCTTTTTGGGCCGAGAGAGGCCCCAAGCCCGCGAAGGGATAAGTCCAGCGAATAACCAATAACGGCAAGTAATCAGCAATGACGGCGAGCATATCAGGAATGTAGCTACTCGCCGAGCCGGCGCAGCATGGCGTTGACCTCGAGATCGGGAGCACGCGTGCAGACGCCGTCGCGCTTCAGGATGCAGACATCGTCGTCATCGTCTCCGCTGCATTCCTGGAGCGTGTATTGCGGCATGAAGTCGTCAAGGGACCCGCGCGTCAGGATGATGGCATTGAAGGCGGCGGTCGATTGCTGGGCGGTGTCCTGTGCCCCCTCGAGCGCAAATATCGGCACATTGCGGTGGAGATGCGCATAGCCTCCGGTCGAGGCCCAGTCGTGATTGTAGAACAGCACGCCGCACAGATCCGGCTCATGCGCCAGCTTGAACGAAGCCGCGATCACGTCGCCGACCTCGAGCCATTCATCCTTGAATCCCGGCGCGAAGGCGAGCGCCAGGGAGGTGCCGGCCCAGAGCACAGCCCCCATGGCGACCAGCGCCCGGCCGGGACCCGGAAGCTGACGCATGCGCTCGATCAGGTCCGCCGAGCCCATGGCCGCCACCAATGCCAGGCACGCGAAGGCGGGAAACACGAACCGATACTCCTTGTGCGGAATCGCCATATGGCTCGCGATGATGACCAGCGCCACCACGATCCAGAGCGCGGACGCGCGCGCGCGCAGCAGGATCAGCGCCGCCATGGCGGGCAGCGCGCCCGCCCAGGTGTCGGCCAGTTGCTCGAAATAATAAGCCGGCGACTGGACCCCGAAGCTCGAGGCCTTCCCGTCGATCAGGTCGATGCGCAACGCCGCCAGGTAAGAGGAAAACGGTGCGCCCCAGAACAGCCAATCCGCGGCGCCGAACACGAGCAGCGGGGCGAGGCCGCCGAGCGCCATGGGGTACCAACGCCCGCGCAGATCCAGGCCGCCCAACCAAATCGCCGCCACCAGCAGTCCGGGCGCCAGATGAAAGCGAAGCATCAAGGCGAGCCCCAGGCAGGAGCCGATCGCCACCAAACGGCGAAACCCGAGGCACTCGGGCGGCACGCACGAAAGTGCCAGGGCCACCACCAGAAAGGTCGTGGCGACCGCTTCGGTCAGCGGCCGCCCGGCGAAATAGACGAGCTCGAACCAGGTCGCCGCCACCAGGCCGGCCATCAAGGCATGGGTCGGGCTCGTTCGTCGCCCCATGCGGTAGACGGCCCCGACGCCCAGAAGCGAGAGCGCGGCGAGCGCGGCGCGCGCCACCAACAAATAACCCTCAGGCCCGCCCGCCACCCGCTCGCCGAGCCGGAACAGCGCCGCCAGCCCATAAGGCAGGACCGGCGAGCGGATTCCGTCGCGAAATTCCCACGGCACAACCCCGTACCCGAAGGCGATCCGGTGGGCCTGCTCGAACAATTGAAAATTTTCGTCCGGATGATGCAGGCTCGGGAAAGCGATGATCGCCACCAGCCGCACCAGCATCGCGAGCGCCAGCACGACGAGCAGCGTTCGATCCGCCAAGAGCGCGCGCAAGCGCTCGGGGATGGACGGGCGCTTGTCGACGATCATGTGCATGGGAAAGACGATGGCGAAGCTGCGAACCGGCGATCCGACCCTAGGGGAAATTCAGCCTGGGTGGCAATCGATTTCGCGCTTGTCAACGCGACAAAGCCGATCACCTGCCACAACCTACTCAAAGGGTTTTGGCCACGGCGGCCCTGAATGCGACACCCAATGCACGCGAATCTTCACGCCGCGCGACCGCAATGTTTCCATGACGGCCCGCGAAGGGTGGCCAACGGTCGTGACGTCGTCATAGATCTTGTTGCCGATCAGGCTGCAGATCGCGAGCGAAGGCAGCGCCAGCAAGGCATCGAGGTCGGAATAGTCGTCGATCGTCGCATTGATGCGCTGCAGCTTCGCGAGCCCGCGAAATGGCGCCAGACTAAGCCGGGCCCCGGATCGGTCGGCAAGGTAAGCCGTTGCAACAAATTCAACGAGACCAGGTAGCCGCGCAATATCGTCGATGCGCTTCACCTCGTCTATTCCTTCAGTGTAGCCCTGCCAATTCGGGTCGACATATCGAAAGATCGAGTTGCCGCCGTCGAGATGGAGCTGCTCGGCTGCGGCCAAATCGCCGGCGGTGAGCTCCAGGCGCGCGAAATAGTCGAGGGCCGCCGGGTTGGCGCGAAACCCATCGATGCGCGTGTCATGCGGGCGGCCGAGCAGCCGCTCATGGAAACTCTCATAGGGTCCGAGATCGACGCGCTTCAGGCGCATCAGCTCGGACACCACGAAAATCTTCATCAGCATATCCTGGAAAGCGGGGCTGTCCGCCCTTCCGATGCTCGGCAGGCCCGTGGCCATTGCGAGGACTCCCATCGATCGAACAAAGGTACGCCGCGATTGCGGCATCGCGGGCGAAGGTGGAGCAATGGTTCGGATGTTCCTGGAATTCATGCAGCAGTCCTTATGGAAGTCATCATCCCCTCTCGCGCCACGTGGCGCCCTAGTCTTCCGGACGGCACGCCCATTTCAGCGGTGCTTTATCCTTTGGATTGAGGTCTCTGGTGAATGTTTTTCGTATAATTTTACTTCTGTGAAGCTTTTTCGTGGTCTATACTGGTTTTTCGCGACTTTGGCAGATTCGCGAATGAAATTCACGGCCAGTGAGTGTTTTTCAGAGGCGAGCGCGTGGCCAAGGGATTTTCAGGACCGGTGAATAGTCTTCACGAACGGCGGCTGCCGGAGACGGCGACCCCCGTGGGCTATGCCGCGCTCATACAGGCGTATGACCTCCTCGTGCCAGTCCCGCGCACCCTCTGCGCCATCGGCACACGTCACCGCATGACCGAGGAAGCCGGGTGGCGCATCTACACGCCGCGTCACGCGCCGGAAGCAACACTCGAAGGCCACCTCACATTTGCCCTCAAATATGAAGGGCTCGACCTCGCTACGTTGAAGCGGCTGTTTCTCGCAGCAAACGCGAGCGAAGTTGCAGAGCTCGTCCGCGCAACGCCGACCGGGCGTTACACGCGCCGCGTCTGGTTCCTCTACGAATGGCTGCTCGGGCGCGAGCTCGATTTGCCGACCGCAGACAAGGTCTCCTATGTCGATGCGGTCGATACCGATCTACAATATGCAGAACCCGGAGAAAATTCGTCGCGGCACCGCGTCCGCAACAATATGCCAGGCACCCCCGAATTTTGCCCGCTCGTCTTCAAGACCAAGACCCTCGACGAATTTATCGCGCAAGACCTGAAGGCGCGCGCGCGCGCTGTCGTAAGCGAAATGCCGAAGGACCTGCTCGCGCGGGCGGCCGCATTTCTCCTTCTGAAGGATTCAAAGTCGAGCTACGTCATTGAAGGCGAACGCCCGCCGCAGGATCGCATCCAGCGTTGGGGCCGCGCCATCGGCGAGGCCGGAGGAGTGCCGCTTGATGAGAACGAGCTGCTCCGCCTGCAGCGCATCGTTATCGGCGATGAGCGCTTTGTGAAGCTCGGGCTGCGCGACGAAGACGGCTTCGTCGGCGAGCACGACCGCGATACGCAGCGTCCCATCCCGGCGCATGTCAGCGCGCGCACCCAGGACCTTTCCTCGCTTATCAATGGATTGATTGCCTTCGACCACACGGCAGAGAACAAGCTCGATCCAGTGATAGCGGCCGCCGTGCTCGCGTTCGGCTTTGTCTATATCCACCCGTTCGAGGACGGCAACGGGCGCATTCACCGCTACCTAATGCACCATGTTCTCGCGCGCCGCGGGTTCAATCCCCCCGGCGTGCATTTCCCGGTATCGTCCGCGATCCTGGAAAAGATAGACGAGTACCGCAACGTGCTGGAAAGCTATTCCGGCAGGCTGCTACCGTTGATCGAATGGGAGCCGACCGAAAAGGGCAACGTCAAAGTCTTGAACGATGCCGGCGACTTTTACCGCTTCTTCGATGCGACGCCGCACGCGGAATTCCTGTATGCCTGCGTGCGCAAGACGATCGATGACGATCTTCCGAGCGAGGCCCGCTTCCTGAGGAACTTCGATAAGTTTCGCGCGGGCATCGAAAATATGATCGATATGCCGGAGCGGACGCTCAACCATCTCTTCGGTTTCCTGCGCCAGAACGGCGGAAAGCTTTCAAAGCGCGCACAGGAGAACGAGTTCGCCGAATTGACGGCGGACGAGGTGAACCAAATCGAGAAATTGTACCGCGCTTCCTTCGGAGAAGGCGCCACATGACCCCCACCCCCCCGTTGTAACTTGGCTGCCGGCTGGCGATAATCTGGCGCAACGAGCGAGCCCACGACGATCTGGCCGCGGATCGTCGGGAATCACGCCGACACGAACCGGAGAAAACGAATGCACGCGAACGGGAAGATTGTGGCTTTGGCTTGCACCGCGTTCTTGGGGCTCTGCGGCGTCTCGATCATGGCGACCGGGCAGCCCGCGCCGACTTCAACGCCGCCGCCAAGCGTCTCAACGTCCGGCGGGCCGCCCAAATACAAATACGATCCGACCTGGCCCAAGGAGCTGCCGAACAAATGGACCTTTGAAGGCATCACCGGGATGTATGTCGACAAGAACGACGTGATCTGGGTGCTCAACCGCCCGCGCGATTTCGACGAGAAGGAGAACGCCGCCGCCGTCAATCCGCCCGCGGGCGAATGTTGCGTGGCGCCGCCGGCCGTGATGGCGTTCAACGCCTCTGGAGACCTGCTCCAGGCCTGGGGGGTGCCGAACTCCGTTCCGGGTTGGCCGAAATCCGAGCACACGATATTCACCGACCGCGCCGGCGCCGTGTATATCGGCGGCGCCCAGGCCGGCGACGGCCTCCTGAAATTCACCGCCGACGGAAAATTCATCTCCGATTTCGGGCATCGCGGACCCGCGGGCGAGGGCGCGGGACAGAAGCAGGACAATCAGCAGACCGATCTGCTCCTGCGCGGCGTTGCGGCCGCGACCTTGGACGAGGACGCCCACGAGCTCTACATCGCGGACGGCTATCTCAATCGGCGCGTGATCGTGTTCGATTCCGAGACCGGCAAGTTCAAGCGCGGCTGGGGCGCCTACGGCAAGCCGCTCGCCGAGATCGACAACAATCCGCAGCCCCCGCACGATCCGAAGGGGCCGCCGGCGGCGCAATTCAAGTCGCCGGTCCATTGCGTGCGCCTGTCGAACGACGGACTGCTCTATGTCTGCGATCGCGCCGGCGACCGCATCCAGGTCTTCACCAAGCAGGGCAAGTTCCTGAAGGAATTCTTCATTGCCAATGAGACCCTGCGTGGCGGCGCCGCCGGCTCGGTCGATTTTTCGCCCGACCCCGAGCAGAAATACATTTTCGTCGCCGACATCGTGAACAATGTGGTCTGGGAGCTGGAGCGCGAGACCGGAAAGATCGTGGACAAGATCGGCCATCACGGCCACGCCGGCGGGCAGTTCCACTTCGTCCACGTCGCCACCATGGACTCCAAAGGCAACCTCTATACCGGCGAGGTCGATTCCGGGAAGCGGGTCCAGAAATTCGTTCCGACCCGATAGGTACGCCCTCCCGGCATTGCTTTGCGGTGCCGGGACGCGACCATCGGCGGCAGAGAAGCGCCCCCGCAGGCCTGAGGGCGGCGACATTGAATGGAGGACGGCATGCGTTTCCGAAGCTTGATCGGCTCGATCGCGGTGGCGGCAACATGGGCGGCCTGCAGCGCTCAAGCCCAAGACTTGTCGAAGTATCCCGACTGGTCCGGCCAATGGAGGAATACCAGCGGCATCCAGTGGGATCAGACCAAGCCGCTGGGCCGCGCCCAACAAGCCCCGCTGACCCCGGAGTATCAGGCGCGTTACGAGGCCAATCTCGCCGATCAGGCCGCCGGCGGTCTGGGCGACGACCCGACCGGTCAATGCATCCCGCACGGCATGCCGCGGGTCATGACGGTCGTCTATCCCATGGAAATCATCATCATGCCGAAGACGACCTATATCTTGACCGACTACACGGTATCGCGACGCATATTTACCGACGGACGGGATTGGCCCAAGGAACTGGATCCGGCATTCAACGGCCTTTCAATCGGCAAGTGGGTCGATATGGGCAGCGACGGCCGCTACACGACGCTCGAGGCCGAAACGCGCGGTTTCAAGGGTCCGCGCACCTTCGAAGCCAGCGGCATCCGGCTCCACGACGACAATCAGACGGTGATCAAGGAGCGGATATCTCTCGACAAGGCCGACAGCAATTTTCTTCTCGACGAAATCACGACCATCGACCACGCATTGACCCGCCCTTGGGTCGTCACCAAGAAATACCGCCGCGATCCCAACCCGAACCCGGTCTGGCATTTCAATGATTGCGCCGAGGACAATCACCATGTGGTGCTCGGCAAGGACAGCTATTTCATTACGAGCGACGGCATGTTGATGCCGACCAAGAAGGGGCAAAAGGCGCCCGATTTGCGCTACTTCCCGTCGGCTGCGAAATAGCGGCCGTAGGGCGGGTTCGCTTTAACCCGCCGTTCCACGCAAGATGGCGGGCTAAGCGAACCCGCCCTACGAAGCCTCCGCTAATTGCCCGCAAAGCAGTAAAACAATCCGGCGCCCCCGGTGCTGACCAACGCCTCCTGGCTGCAGCCGCGGGTCGGGTGCGCCGAGTTCCATGACGTGTTGCCGGCCCCGATGCGGTCGGAATGACCGACTTGGGCGGAGCCTGCGCCGCTGCTGGTCCAGTTGTTGCACGTATGGTCGGCGCTGTCCGCGTAGGCGCGGCCGTCGGTCTGCGAGCCAGTCAGCATATCGTGCATGTTCGGGGTGTCACCGGCGCCGTTGATCAGTTCGCCATTTTCGTTGAGCGCCGATTGCTTGAACAGATTGCTGCCGAGGCGTGCGAGCTCGATCGTGTCGCCGTTGAGCTCCGCGAGATCGGCTGCGATCGGCAGCTTCTTGGAATTGTGCCAGGGCCCCTGCCCGATCCGGTCGCGGGCGTTGATGGCGGGCTGACCAGGCCTGGCCTGGGTGCTGAGATAGGCGTGCCAGATTTTGTTGCCGCCCCCGACCGCCGCGGCGAGCCGTTGGCAATGGGCGTCCGCTCCCGCGAGGCCACCGAGATCGCCGCCTTTGCCGATTCCCACGCTGGTGACGAAGAAGCTCATCGGGAAGGGTTGCGGCCCGGGCGCCTGCGCGTGCGCAAAGGAGGAGGCAAGCAGCATCGGCAACGCGCATGCGGCGACAATCCACGGGGTGCGGGTCATTGGCATCTCCTCCATGATCAAGGCAGTAACCGATGGCGGGCTCAATTGACGGCGAAGCAGTAGAACAGGCCGACCCCGTGGGAGCGGGTCAGCGCCTCCTGGCTGCAGCCGCCGGTCGGATGCGCCGAATTCCACGACCCGTTGCCGCCGCCGTTGCGGTCCGAAAGCCCGACCTCGGCCGCGGCTCCGGTGACGTTGCCGCGGATCTGTCCGCTCCCCTCGGCACTGCTCGTCCAGTTGTTGCACGTGCGGTCGACGCTGACGTCCGTGTAGGCCCGGCCGTCGGTGGTCGAGCCGGTCAGCATTTCGTGCCGATTGGAGTTGGGATGGGTCGACGCATAGGCCCACGTTCGGTCCTTGGGATCCGGATTGTCGTTGAGGCCCGGCACGATCTCGCCCTTCTCGGTGAGCGCCGACAGCTTGGTCACGTTGTTGCCGAGCCGGGCGAGCTCGATCGTGTCCCCGTGCAGATCGGCGAGGCCTTTGGCGATCATGTCGCCTTTGAAATTGTACCAGGGGCCTTGCCCGATGCGGTCGCGGGCGTTGATGGCGCCCTGGCCGTCGCGCGGCTGGGTGCTGAGATAAGCGTGCCAGGTGTGGTTGCCGGCGCCGGCCGCGGTGGCGAGCCGCTGGCACTGCGCATCAGCCCCGGCCACGCCGCCGAGATCGCCGCCCTTGCCGATCTCGGTGCTGGTGATGAAGAACGTCATGGGATGCGGCTGCGCAGGCTGTTGCGCAGGTTGCTGCGCGAGAGCCAAGGAGGAGCCCAGCAGGATCGACAGCATCGATCCGGCAGCAAGCAATGCGGCGATCGTCATTCCGTGTCTCCTCGCGATGGCGCCATGATCGCCACCATCCCCGCAATCAATGTCGGTGGCAGATGCCCAAGCCCGCAGGATAGCGCGCACAGGATAGCGGGCGCCGGTCGGGGCCTCAAGATATGTCGGCCGTCATAGTTCGCACACGGATTCACAGCGCGCTAATACTTCGCGCCGTAGACTCGGCAACCAACAAGACCCGAAGGATGAAGAAGGATACTTGCCGTGCTCGATCTCTTCGTCGGCGCCACCCAGGCCTACAACCAGGTCGGCATGTTCATCGGCGCGATCGTATGCCTGGGCCTCGGCGGGCTCATTCTCGGCAATTCGCTTTATTGGCGCATCCATGCGCTGCGCGCCTGCGGCACCATCATCGGCGTCGTCAGCAAGAGCGGCTCATACGCCCCCGTCTACCGCTACACGCTGCCAGACGGGCAAACCCATGTGGCCAAATCGAATGCCAGCTCCGGCTCGGTTCGCGGCAAGGAAACCGGACGTGTCGTCCCCTTGATGATCTCCGCGCACAATCCGACGGAGGCGCAAGAAACCGACAGCTATTTGTTCGACATCATCGGCCTGGTGCCGATCGTGCCCGGCGTCTGGTTCGGCTACACCGCGCTCACCGCTTATCCAATCACGCCCATGACCTGGATCATGGCGGTCGCCATGCTGGTCTATCTGGCCGAACGTGGACACCGCGTTCTCGTTCCCAAAGGACAGCGCCTTTCGCTCGCGGAGTGGAGACGGCAGCGCGGCCTCGACGGTGCGACCGCCATCGATCTTACCGACGTCAAACCGATCGAAGATATCGTGTCCGCGCCGGACGTTCGGCAGGCACTGCAACGACAATTGCAGTCCTCCAGAAACATGGCGCCCTTCATCGGACTTTTTGCGGTTGCTCTGGTTTGCCTCGCGATATTTCAAGGCATGAAGATCGCCCATCTGGAGGCCGTGGGCCTGCGCGCACAGGGCCAGGTCGTTCACCTCAAGGAAGAATCCAGCTCCGGCAATTCCACTTATTACGCGGTCGTCAAATTCCGCACGGACCGGAACGAGTCGGTGGAATTCAAGGACAATGTCGGCAGCAATCCGCCCGGCCACCAGCCAGGCGACAGGGTGACCGTGCTTTATCTTGCCGACAATCCGCGACAGGAAGCCATCATCGACCGCGGCATCTGGTGGAACTGGGGGATCCCCGGGATCATCATTCTAGTCGCCGCCTTCCTGTTATGGCTCATGGTTGTCACGCTGCGGAGCGGCACGCCGCTGCGCACGACGCCGGTCGCCGGCAGCCTGCCGCAAGGAGCGCCGCAAAGCCCAACATGAATGGCGCACCGATTTTGCGCGGGCGATCACATGCGGTATCATGGGTCCGTGCCATCCATTTGAATCAGTGCCGGTTTGCGGTGCATCGTCCCGGCCGGCCGGCCGCCAGATACACGATTGTTATACGGCATAACTTGGGGTGCGGCCCAAAGCACCTAGCCTTACCGCCAATCATCAATAATTATGCATATATTTCACTCAATTAGCGCCCGCATTTTGTTCATTTTTCGCTTGCATCCGGCAATAAACTTTGTGTAAATACAGGCCTTCCCTCTTTGGGAAATCTCCAAGCTGTCAGTCTTGCCCCGCCACAATTGGCGGGGCCTTTTTTTGCCCCGCAGCATGGCGGCAGCGCCTCCGTCTGTTTTCCGAGCCCTTGTCTCGGCGCCTGGATGCATGAATATGCCCGGGCCCGATCCGCTGATCGGCATATATCGCCTCCCCCATACGCAATAGAAGCTGCCGGCAAGAATGGCACCGCGGACCATCGCCGAAATCCCGATCCTGGTCATCGGCGCCGGCCCGGTTGGCCTCGCGCTCGCGGCCGATCTCGGCTCGCGCGGCGTCGCCTGCCTGGTCATCGAGCAAGGCGAGGGACCGGCCGATCATCCGCGCGCCTCCGCCCTCAATGCCCGCTCGATGGAGTTCATGCGCCGATTCGGCGTCGCCGACGCGGTTCGCGCCGCGTCAGCACCGGAGGATTTTCCGCACACCGCTCTTTATTGCACCAGCCTGACCGGCTTCGAGATCGCCCGCATCGAGCGCCCGCATCACGGCGGCAAAGGCCCGACCCCGGAGAGCCCGGAGCGGCCCCAGCGTTGCAACCAGCTCTGGCTCGACCCGATCCTGCGCGATCTCGCGGCCAGCCAGGACAGCGTGGCGCTGCGTTTCCGCTGCCGATTCGAGTCGCTGCGGCAGGAGAGCGACCGCGTGATCGCCACTGCGCATGATCTCGCGGCCGACCAACGGATCGCGATCATCGCGCAATATGTCGTCGATTGCAGCGGCGGACACAGCCCGATCCGCCATGCCTTCGGCATCGGCATGAGCGGCTCGTCCTATGTCGGACACAACCTGAGCATCTTCGTGCGCGCGCCCCGATTGTGGGAGCATCACCCGATGGGCAAGGCCGCGCTGATCAGCTTCGTCGAGCCGGCCGGGCTGTGGCGCAATCTGGTGACCCTGGACGGTCGCGAGCTCTACCGCTTCGGCCTGGCCGGCAAGCAATTCTTCGATGCGCCCGAGGCGGTGGATGCCGATCGTCTGTTCGAGGAGGTGGTCGGCAAGCCGGTGCCGCACGAGATCATCTCGATCCGCCGCTGGACCGCGCGTAACGTGGTCGCGGATCGCTATCGCGAGGGCAGAGTCTTCCTCGCCGGCGATGCCGCCCATCTCAATCATCCGGCCTCGGGGCTCGGGCTCAATACCGGTCTCGGCGATGCGGTCGATCTGGCCTGGAAACTCGAGGCCACGCTTGCGGGCTGGGGCGGCGCCGGCCTGCTCGATGCCTATCAGATCGAGCGCCATCCGGTGGGCGTGCGCAATGTGGGCCATGCCAGCATGACCTACGATACCGACCGAACCCAAAGCCCGCACCCCGAGATCGCGCAAGACACTGCCGCGGGCGCGCAGGCGCGGCGCGCCATGGGCGAAGCGATCGTGCGCACGCAGACGCGCAAATTCATCACCGACGGGATCGCGCTCGGCTACCGCTACGAACCCTCACCGATCTGCTGGCCGGACCAGAGCCCGGCCCCGCCGCTCACGGTCAGCGCGTATCACCCCACATCCTACCCGGGCGGCCGGGCGCCGCATGCCTGGCTCAGCCCCGGGCGCTCGACCATCGACGCATTCGGCCGCGGCTTTGTCCTGTTGCGGTTCGGCGGCGAGGCGCCCGACCCGGCCCCGATCGAGCGCGCCTTCGGCGAGCGGCGGGTGCCGCTTAGCATCCTATCGATCGCCGATCCGGCGATCGTCGCGCTTTACGAGCGTCGACTGGTCCTGGTGCGGCCCGATGGGCACGTGGCGTGGCGCTCCGATGCGCTTCCGGCCGACCCGCGCGCGCTGGTCGACCACGCGCGCGGTGGCGCTTAATGCATGTGGCCGCGAGATGAGATAAGAATTCTGGCCCGCAGGAAACGATGTCGCAACGCCGAGGGCGAGATGCCGAGGAGAAAGCCCACGACCACGCCAGCACCCGCCGGATCACGCCTCTTTCCGGTCTATCGCGCGCTCGAGGTCGGCGGCGGATCGAAGGCTGCGCTGGTGCAGGCGCTCGACCGGAACGGCTGCTATGTCGGCCGTTGCGCGCGCGAGATGATCGCACGGGCGAGCTTTACGCCGGCCGGGAGCTCCCGCACCATCAAGCTTGCGCGCGTGCAGCTGAGCACGCTGGGCGTCACCGACTGGGTGACATGGAGCGACGTCCTCAAGGCCGCCGCGAAAGTCGGGGCCGAGAAGGTGCCGGCCGAGGCCGCCGCGCGCCTTGCGCTCGAGCTCCCCGATCAACAGCCCGGCGATCACTTCTGGATTCTCATGGACCCGATCACCGGTCAGGACGGAGAGCCCTATGTG
>Ga0209068_10001289_pt1 | contig 12594 bp, 11 predicted proteins | sample ColStrG_CSR_2012_FD_187200 | JGI IMG/M metagenome (GOLD analysis project Ga0209068, IMG submission 187200) | Freshwater sediment microbial communities in response to fracking from Pennsylvania, USA - Cold Stream Run_MetaG_CSR_2012 (SPAdes)... | ecosystem: Environmental > Aquatic > Freshwater >... | reverse complement strand
CCCATGGTCTCCGTGTCTGACGCCTCGAACCTCGCGAAATGCGCTTTAACGTCGATCTGCACGAATCCGCTAATTGGTCCGATCTGCATTACTTGCTGAACAGCGGCGATAGCACCGAACTCGTCATCTACCTCGGCGTGTGGGGCGGCGCCAAGGGCACGGTGCAGTTCGACGACATCACGCTCGAAGAAACCGGCCTCGTCTGGCTTGCCCATCGCGAAGGCGCGCCGTTCAAACTCTACGATCCGCAAAATCCGTCGAAAGTTTACGCCGCGGGAACGGACTACAACGAAGTGATCGATCCCGACATGCTTCCTCACCGCCCCAGTTTTCACAATATCTTTCACTGGCCGCCTCCCTTCACCTTGCCCAAGACAACTCAACTGAAACCCGGCCAGATTGTCGCGGCCGATTATTACGCCGCCACGCCCCTGACCCATGAAAACCAGATGGGCATGTGCCTGACCGAGCCGGGTGTCTATCAGTGGTTGGCTAAGAACGCCCGTGAAATCAAGAAAGTGCTTCCGGCGGAATCCAATCTCTTTCTTGGTTACGACGAAATCCGCCACGCCAACTCCTGCTTTTCCTGCCGTTCAAAGAACATGGCCACCGGTGAACTGCTGGCCTGGAGCCTGGGCAAGACGCGCGAGATTTACCGGGATGCTCTGCCGGGCACTTCCTTCTGGATTTGGAGCGACATGTTTGACCCACACCACAACGCTCACAATAACTTTTATTACGCGGAAGGCGATTTTGCGGGTTCCTGGAAAGGCGTTCCCTCGGATGTTTCCGTCTTCAATTGGAATCTTGACAAGCTTAAACAGTCTCTGACATGGTTTTCGGGGCTGAACCCGGAGCAGCCCATTCCTCACCGGCAAATCGTCGCCGGTTTCTATGACAGGCCCGACGCCGCTGGGGAAGCCAGCCGCGAATTGCGCGAAGCCGCTGGCATCCCCGGCATTCGTGGCTTGATGTACACCACCTGGGTTGACGATTACTCCAAGCTGCAAACCTATGCCGACGCAGCCCGCGCCGCTTGGCCCGATTACAAAGCCAGCCTTCCCAAGGAGTAACTAACGAGTTTGCCGCCGGGCTAACGCGTGCGCTGGGGACGCACCGGACGTGCCGCCGCCGGACGGGGCGCCGTAAGTCTAGGTTGCGACTGCCTTGCGGACTTTCGTAAATCGAGAATCAGCCGCATCACCTGGTGCTCAATCGCATCGCGGGCCACCAGATAGGATTCTTCGGTTTTGCCCATCGGATCTTCCACTGTCCAATCGCGCACTTCCATCGGCATACGGGTAGGCAGCTTCTTACCGCTGATGTTAACAATCAGATCGAAGCCCGAGAGCGGCACGTGTTCCAGATCTTTGGGAAAGTGTTCGTCCAGGTTCACGTTCTTCGCCTCCATCACTTTCTTGGTCAGCGGTTGCACAATGGACGCGGGCGAAAAACCGGCGCTGGCCGCTTGCATGACGTCCGATCCGTATTTACGGGCAAAGCCTTCAGCCATCTGACTTCGAACCGAGTTGCCGATGCACAAGAACAGAACCTTTTTCACCAATTTCAGTGTAGCGGACCTAGTCCGGTAGGTGTCTGAGCCGTCCGCAACTTAACTTCCGTGAGTCTAAAGGAAGGGAGAGATTGCTCGAGTGTGAGTCGCCATAGTGAACATTCAGCGACACTCTTTTGGCCTCAAACTCAAAGAATAAATCTCAAGCAAGCGGCTGGCTGACTTTCTGAAGGAATCGGCGGTGAACGGCGTCGCTGGCGCTGAGTTCGGGATGGAAGGTGGCTACCATATGTTTTCCTTGCTCAGCCAACACAGGCGTACCCTGATACTCGGCCAGCACCTTGACTCGATTTCCGACGCGCCGGATGATGGGCGCACGGATGAATACCGCTTCGGCGGGCTGGCCCGCCACGTCGATTTGCGCAATGCGGCTGTCGATCTGGCGGCCATAGGCATTGCGCTCCACGGTCAGATCCATCAGGCCAAGCGACGATTGCGTTGGGCTGAGAACCTCCGTGGCCAAAAGAATCGCGCCGGCGCAAGTTCCAAAGATCGGCCTGCGCGCGCCAAACTCGGCGAGGGGCTGAAACAGCCCCTCAATGTCGATGAGTTTGAGCATGGTCGTGCTCTCGCCGCCCGGAATAATCAGGGCATCGACAGCGCGCAGTTCATCGGCCGTTCGAACCTCAACCGCGTCCGCACCCGCGCGTTCAAGGGCTTGGCGATGAGCTTCAAAATCGCCTTGCAGCGCAAGCACGCCGACCTTGGGCCTTATTACCATCCGCGCGTCTGCATCAATTCAGCTTCGGGGATCTTCGATACGTCGAGCCCCGGCATGGCTTCGCCTAGTTCTTCACTGGCTTCCAGCAGCTTCACCGGATCTTTGTAGTAAGTCGCGGCTTTCACGATCGCTTTGGCGCGCTTTTCAGGGTCCGACGACTTGAAAATGCCCGAGCCGACGAAAACCGCCTCCGCGCCCAATTGCATAACGAGCGCGGCATCGGCTGGCGTGGCAATACCCCCCGCCGAGAAATTCGGCACCGGCAGTTTTCCGTTTTGCGCCACCCACTGCACCAGTTCCAGCGGTGCTTGCAAATTCTTGGCTTCGTGAACCAGTTCTTCTTTGCCAAGCACGGTAAGCTGCCTCATCTCCTTGACGATGGTACGGATGTGGCGCACCGCTTCGACAATATTCCCCGAACCGGCTTCCCCCTTGGTGCGGATCATGGCCGCGCCTTCGGCGATGCGCCGTAGCGCTTCGCCTAAGTTGCGCGCGCCGCAAACAAAGGGCACTTTGTAATCGTGTTTATCGACGTGGTGCTCTTCATCGGCGGGCGTGAGCACCTCGCTCTCATCGATGTAGTCGACGCCGAGCGCTTCTAGAATGCGCGCTTCCGTGAAGTGGCCGATGCGAACTTTGGCCATGACCGGAATAGTGACGGCCTTCATGATGTCGCGAATGATGCGCACTTGCGACATGCGGGCCACGCCGCCGTCTTTGCGGATATCGGAAGGGACGCGTTCAAGCGCCATGACGGAGCAGGCGCCGGCGCGCTCCGCGATAACGGCTTGGTCGGCATTGACGACGTCCATGATGACGCCCCCCTTCAGCATTTCAGCGAGGCCGACTTTCAGGCGGAATTGATCGGTTTGGAAGTTCATCTGCGAATATTCTCCTTGGAAATCTTCAAACGAGCGCGGCCACCGGTTCAAGCGGCGCCGTGGTAGCGGACAAAGCGAGTTCGGCTCGCGCCGCCTCACCCAAAATTTGCAAGCCTTGTGTAATTTCACCCGGGGTTAGTCCGCCAAAACTCAAGCGCAGGCCGCGGGTATGCGGGCGGCGCGCCGAAAAATAGCGTCCAGGCAAAAAGTCTACGCCACGCTCGGCGGCGCGGCGCAAAAGAGACTCAGCCAGCAGGGGTGCGGGCAGATCGACCCACAAACTCATGCCGCCGTTCGGCCGGCTGAAGCGCGCGCCCGCCGGCAGAAAGCGCGCGCAGGCGTCGAGCACGCACTGCAGGCGTTCGGCGCCGGCAACGCGTGTGCGTTCCAGGTGATGCGCCAGCTCGCCCGATTCGGCGAAACGCAACAACACGGCTTGCGAGAGTTGATCGGAATGCAAATCGCTCAACTCCTTGGCTTCGGCAAGCCGTGCAATCACCGGTTCGGGCGCGATCACCCAGCCCACCCGCAGGCCAGGGAAAGAAACTTTCGAATAACTGCGCAAAAGAATGGTGTTGCCCGATTCGTCGAGTTCCTTTAACGTGGGCAGCGGCGCGCCTTGATAGCGAAGTTCGCTATAGATATCGTTCTCCACCAAAACGGTGGAGTAGCGCTGCGCCAGTTCGACAATCCGCTTGCGGCGATCGAGCGATAACGTGGCGCCGGTGGGATTCTGGAAACTTGGCGTAACAACCAGCATCCTGGGGCGGTATTGCTGGAGTGCTTCTTGCACCAGTGCGTGATCGAGACCATGCGCATCGACCGCTACGCCGACAATATTGGCGCCGGCGCGCGCGAAAACACGCACTAATCCGTGATACACCGGGTCCTCAAGGACCACATTACTGGCGCCGCCACGATTCTCGCCATAAAAGAGCCGCGCCAAAAGATCAAGCGCTTGCTGGCAACCATTGGTGATGATCAGATCGTCCGAAGGGCGCGCAATGCCGGTAGTGCTCGCTTGTTCAAGCAAGTAGCGGCGCAACGGCGGATATCCATGCGGCGAACCCAGTTGCAGGATCTGGGCCGCTTCGGCGCTATCTACAACCTCTTTGGTTAAGCTGCGAAATTGCCCCAGGGGAAATGCATCTTGTGCTGGCCGTGAACTGGCGAAACTGATTTGGATAGCGGGCGCAACCGCCCCAACGCCTTCCAGCGCAGGCAACAGGCTTTCCCAGTCCGTGCTCCCCACTCGCTCACGCGGGGCGAGCTTTGCGATGAAGCTGCCTCGGCCCACTTGGCCTTCGAGCAGACCCGACTGTTCCAATATCGCATAAGCGGCCGAGACGGTAGTGCGATTCAGGCCAAGTTGGCCAGCCAATTCACGGGTGGCTGGCAGTTTTTCACCGGATTGGATGGCCCCTGTATCGATCAAAGCACGAATGCCGTCGGCCAATTGCCTATAAATCGGTGTGTCGGCAGCCTGATTGAACGCGATTTGGGAAAGATCCGCCAAACCATTACTCTACCAAATTGGACTGGCGTCCGCAAATGCGTGGCACTCAAGAAAAGACACCCCATCCGCCTCGCTTTCCGCTATAATAAACCTATAAGCGACCCATCAAAGATGGGTCCTTGAGGTCGTTTGTGTCACTCGTAAATAGCGCTGACGTTTTGCGATATTTGATTCTCGCTGGATGGGGCATAGTTATTGTTGGAGCGATTGTTCTTCGCTACAACTCCGCAAGGCTTAGCGCCACGGTGAGGCGCTATCTCGCCTATCTCGGTTACGTTGATCCTCGAGATTTGCCGGGTTTTCGTGCGCCGTTATTACCGGAGACCCCCGCCGTCAAGAAATCCAACACTGCCGCTGTTTAACGGTGGTCCATGATCCGGCTGAGCAGAAGTTCGCCGCAAATACCCACTTCGAACGGAACCAGCGGTTCCACTCCAACATCTTTCATTCCTTCTGCCCAAGGGAGAATCGTCGCGCCCAAAATCACAATGGAGCGGACGAACCAAAATCCGGGTTCCTTGTAATAACCAGGCAAGCCATTGTTCTTCCGATAGGCGTTCACCGCCAGAATCGCTTCGCCTAGCAGGCTACCAAAGGCGGCAATCGTCATCGACCGCGCGGATTTGTCGAACCCAAATCCCTCCCAAAATCCGCCGCCAGACGCGTTTTCTTGAAGCAAGAAAATGAACGACGCGAAGATAAGTACGATGCTCAACTGAATCCGCTATCCTACCAGCTTGCGGCAAGCCCATCTGGATACGCCGCCGAACCCTCAGTTGGCCCGTAACTGTCTTACCACCTCTAAACCAAGAAAATTCCGCTCGAACTATGAGACTTGCATGCCGATGAATTCACTAGTTGAGTGAAATGACTTACCGGTCTCTGTTCCGCATGTTCTCCTCCGATTTGGCCATCGACCTCGGCACCGCGAATACCCTGGTTTACGTAGTGGGCAAAGGGATTGTGCTCAATGAACCCTCGCTGGTTGCCGTCAATCGCAAAACTCGCAAGGTAGTCGGCTGCGGCGCGGAAGCCAAGGAGATGGTAGGGCGCACGCCGGCCAACGTTGTTGCAGTCAAGCCGTTGCGGGATGGCGTTATCGCCGATCTTGAGCTGGCCGAGCGGATGCTTACCTACTTCATCAATAAAGCCAGCAAGCGCCGGAACCTGATGCACCCGCGCATTGCCATTGGCATCCCTAGCGAGATTACGGAGGTGGAAAAGCGCGCGGTTTTGGATTCCACGTATCGCGCCAAAGCCGGCGAAGTGCATTTGGTGGAGCAGGCGATGGTGGCCGCCCTGGGCGCCGGGCTGCCCGTAACGGAGCCGTGCGGCAGCATGGTGGTGGATATCGGCGGCGGCACCACCGATATCGCGGTCATTTCGCTATCCGGCATTGTCTATTCGCGTTCCTTGCGCACGGCCGGAAACCAAATGGACGAGGCGATTTCCGAGCACCTTAAGCTCAAATACAATCTGCTGATTGGCGAGCGCACGGCGGAGAAGATCAAGATAGAGATCGGCTCGGCTTACCCATCAGGCGAACCGCGCAGCATGCCGGTTCGCGGACGTAACATCGTTGACGGCCTGCCAAGGACCGTAACGGTGGAGGACGATGAAATTCGCGAGGCTATGGCCGATTGCGTCAACTCCATCGTGAGCGCTATCCGCGTTGCCCTTGAAAGGACGCCGCCCGAACTGTCCGGCGATATCAGCGAGCGCGGCATTATACTGACGGGCGGCGGATCGCTCCTCAAAAGCCTGGACGAACGGATTCGCTTTGACACTGGCATGCCAGTGTTGGTTGCGGATGAGCCGCTCGCCACCGTTGTTCTGGGTACCGGCAAAATGCTGGAGGATTTCAAACTGCTGCGCAAGATGTCGCTTAATTGACTGGTGAATGAAGCTAGGCGGCAAGTTCGGTCACTACTTCGGCGCGGTTGCTCCATGGCACCGGCTGTATTTGATAGTTACGAAATGCGTCAAGTACGCCTCCTGAAATGGACTGCTCCACATCGTTGAGAACCGCGTAAGCCTTGGATTCAGGGGGCCGGACTTCGCGCGTGTCACTCCACGCGTAGATGAACGCTTCCGCATTATCACGCGTCGGTCGATTAATCGCCTGCACAATGCGTTCCGGCTGCTTGCGGGGGGATTTCGGAATAACAAAATCGAATAGATGGTCAAACCCGCTTGTGCCGGTGAACTTCACTTTTGGCGTGTAGCGAATATCGTTGACTTCGAGCCACGTAACCACGTCTTCAAAAAAAAGACTTTCGACAATTGGCTTTGCGAGGTAAAAAAGATCATTCACGGCAAGTATGGCCTGAACGAGATTGTGTTTCCGCGCAGGAAAGCTATCGGGCGACGCATGAACCTCAAGGGCTTCGTTGTTCATCCGGACGCCGAAACCCTTCAGCGTTATATTCAAGAGCTCTTGGCGCTTCTCAGTGTGGAGATTGCAGCCAGACGCTTCGAGGTCGTGAATCGTGTAGCTATCGTCGGTCAGAACGTAACCGCCGTTTTCCGCGCGGGCGTAGATCTGGAGGGCGTCATTGTGGCGGTCAAGGTAGGGCGTCGTGATTTCAACCCAAGAGCCGTTCACTTCGCGCAGCGTCGTTTTGTCTTTCAACCATGCGCGGTAATCGCTCAGAAGTTTCTCGATCTCTTGCGCCATCGTCATGAGAACAGCCATTTTTGAATTTTTGGCGGGCCGCTGATGTTGCACTGCTGCATGAACGCTTCGAACGTTAAGAAAAGGTCCAGGGTATTTGTGTATCGGGCAACGGGGGCACGGACAGCCCACTTGTCGCCGTAGCCTTCACGGTAGACATGTAGGTGCGGGCAGGGGATTTCTTCACCGTCAGGGTTCCGGTGCGGCGGACCATCAAGGTCCAGCCGCATGAGAATAATCGCTGCCCGAGCCCGGTTCTGGTAGGTGGCTTTCGTAAGTTTGATTTGTGCGCGCGTCACATCGAGCATGAAGTTTTCCCGTTTGTCTAGTGATGTCAATGGAATTGCAACCCGGTCGCCGGGGACCGGAAAGAACCATTCCTTCTCATCAATGGAACGCTTTTCCATTGCCATCAGCCTGTCGGCTTCGTCCTGCGTGAGATTGATGTCAGCCATTAGAAAGTCTCAAGGCGGACGTCAGACTAACAGACTCTTCGAAACCTGCGACGCGTCGGCTTGTGACACCGAACACACCTCGAAAAACTCGTTGCAGAAGATCTGGGATTCGCATCTTTTCGTCATGGCGCTCTTCCATATAGACGGCGAAACGTGCCCGCCCGGGCAGGGGTGATTTCTGCATCGGCATCTTAAAACCGTAACGCGCCGCATAGCAGATGTCAATGCTTCTGCATACAACGCCGACTCAATTGACTGGCGGGGGAGATACCTCATCTGCCATAATCGCAGCGTTATCGCCACTGCCGCCGTCAGAACTCGTTACCGCCTACTGCTCTTCGCCGCCGCCTTCTTGTTCTCAACCGGGGGTGCGGCTATCAAAGCCTGCTCGCTCAGTAGTTGGCAGATTGCCTGCTTTCGCTCCGGCATCGCGGCACTCAGCGTCGCGTTACTGCTGCCGGAAGCCCGCCGCATCTGCCGTCCGCGCGTGTTTCTCGTGGGCACTACGTACGCCGCCACTTTGGTGCTTTTTGTCCTCGCCACGAAACTGACTACTTCCGCGCAAGCCATCTTCTTGCAATCCACCGCGCCCCTCTATTTGCTCTTGCTGGCACCTTGGCTCTTGCGCGAGCGTCTCCGCCGCGGCGATCTGCTGATGGTCGCCGTTGTGGCCTGCGGCGCCGTTCTCCTGCTTTTCGGCGGACAACGCGCGGCGGCTACCGCGCCCGACCCCGTCCGCGGCAATTGGCTTGGCGCTCTATCCGGCCTCACTTGGGCTTTCACCATGACGGGCTTCCGTTGGTTGGCCAAACACGGCGGCGCTGCCGAATCGCCGGCTGCGGTGGTGGTCGCCGGCAACATCATCGCTTTCGCAGTTTGCTTGCCGATGGCGCTACCAGTCATGCATGCGGCGCCTGCGGATCTCGGCGTTCTTCTTTATTTAGGCATCGTTCAGATCGGCTTCGCCTATATGGCGCTGATTCGCTCCATTCCCCACGTGCCCGCCGTCGAAGCAACCACGCTACTACTACTCGAACCGGTTTTCAATCCGCTCTGGACCTGGCTTCTTTACGGCGAACGCCTAAGCGCCACCACGCTTGCCGGAGGCGCTCTCATTCTCTGCGCGACCTTTGGCTCAACGTGGTATCAAGCCCGGCTGCGCCAAGCTGCCTAAACAATTTCTTTGATGACTTCGCCGCGTACTTCGGTGAGCCGCTCGCGCCTTCCCTGGTGCATGAAAGTCAATGCGTCCTGACTCAGCCCAAGCTGGTTCAAAATAGTAGTGTGAACATCGCGCAGGTGGTGCGGATCTTTAACCGCTCGCAGGCCGATGTCGTCAGTCGCGCCTATTACTTGGCCGCCTCTAATGCCGCCGCCCGCAAGCCACATCGTAAAGCCGAGGTTGTGGTGATCGCGGCCCTTGCTGCCCTGCGATTCCGGCGACCGGCCGAACTCTCCTCCCCACACGACCAGCGTTGAATCCAACAAACCGCGTTGTTTCAAATCTTTGAGCAGCGCGCCCACCGGCTGGTCGGTCTGCGCGGCCATGCGCTCGTGGTTCTCTTCAATATCGTCATGCGCATCCCACTGCAAATTTCCTGGGCCGCCGCCCGATACCGGGCATACGAAACGCACACCTTTCTCCACGAGCTTGCGTGCGAGCAACAGCCGGCGCCCGTAATCGTCGGTAGCCGGTTTCCCAACACCGTACATCTCAAGAGTCTGCGGCGATTCCGTGGAGAGATCGAACACCGCCGGCGCTTCACTCTGCATTTTGAAGGCAAGGTCATAGGAATTGATGCGCGCCTCAAACTCGGAATCGCCCGGTTGCAAGCCAACCTGGTTGAGTTCCTTGATCAGGCTCAGCGTCTTCATACGCTCTTCGTGCGTTACGCCCGCGGGCATATCGAGATTCAAAACCGGTTTGCCGCCGGGGCGGAACATAGTGGGCTGGTAGACGGCGGGAAGGAAGCCATTGCCGTACATGGGTTGGCCGGCCTCCAGCGCGCCATGCGGATCGGGCATCACGACATAGCCCGGCAGTGACTCGCTCTCGCTTCCCAAGCCGTAAAGAGTCCACGAACCCATACTGGGGAAACCCGGAATGATTCGGCCCGTAAAGAGCTGATACTGCGCGGCCGAATGCACAACCATGTCGCCATGCACGGAGCGGATGACGGCCATCTCATCCACCCATTCCGCTGTGTGAGGCAAGAGGTCGGACACTTCAATGCCACTCTGCCCGTATTTCTTGAATGTTCGCTTCGAAGCGAGTAACTTCGCCTCGCCCGTGACGAATTGATATTTCGCTTCGCCGAACTCCGCTGGGCGCTTTTGCCCGTCGAGCTTTGTGAGCAGAGGCTTGGGGTCGAACGTGTCCAGATGACTGGGTCCGCCGGCCATAAATAGAAAGATCACGGATTTCGCCTTGGCTTGGCCAGGCGGTAGCTTCGGCGCCAGGGGATTGACGCTCACAGTGGCCCCTAGCGCTTGGCCGCGCGCGATCATGTCCGCCACGGCAAGCGCGCCAAAACCGCAAAACGCATCGCAAATAAATTCGCGCCGGTTACGGGTGATTCGTGCGTGTTCCGACAAGGTGATCTCCTAGTTCATGTAGAGAAAGGCGTTCAAATTAAACATGGCCAGCGCAAACTGTTCGCGCGCCCGTGCAGCTTCCAGCGGAGTCTGCGCTTTTAGAAACTCTAGCGCAAGCTTCATCTCCTGCTCCTTCGGCGGGCGGCCAATGGCAATTCGATAGGCAAGGTCAATCTGGCGCTTGGGATTTGGCCCCGCTTCCTTTAGCAGCCGCTCCGAAAGAGCCTTCGCCTGCGCATTCGCGAACTCGCCATTCAACATTTCGAGCGCTTGCGGAGCATGCGTGCTCACCTCCCGCCGCGGGCAACTCACCAGCATATCGGGTGCATCGAACACTTGCATGAACGGCAATTCAAGATTGCGCTTGGCAATCAAATAGATGCCTCGGCGGTTGTAGTCGGAGTTGTCTTTAGACGGCCGCCACTGCGACGGCTTATAGAGCGCATTTACCAGTGTTGTGTCCAGCGGCAGCATGACTGGCGGTCCGCCCACCTTTACGTTCAGACTCCCGGAAGCGGCTAGCATGGCGTCGCGAATCTCTTCGGCATCAAGCCGCTGACGTGGAAAGCGCTCCAGGTAGCGGCCGTCGGGATCTTTCTCGCGAATTTGTGCGGACACCTCCGACGCTTGCCGGTAGGTATTGCTCATGAGAATGAGCCGCTGCACGTGTTTTACGCTCCAGCCGCCGGCGACGAATTCGTTGGCCAGATAGTCGAGCAATTCCGGATTCACCGGACGCTCTCCCATGCGGCCGAAATCGTTCGGCGTGCCGACTATGCCCCTGCCGAAGTGGTACTGCCAGATGCGGTTGACGGCGACGCGGGCGGTCAGTGGATTGCTCGGATCGGTGATCCATTTTGCTAGTTCCGCGCGCGGTTTGGCGGTGTCTTCCGGAAGTTCAGGTGTGCCCTCAGCCAGGAAAATGCCGGGCACGCGCATGCCAACGCGCTCGCCTTTGTTTTGATAATCGCCGCGCGCAAGAAGGTGAATCTCGGCTTTAGTTGCGAAATTGTCCTTCACGGTGAACAACGCAGGCAGAGGCTCGGGCAACTCATCCTGCTTCGCTTCCAGTTCTTTTTGCAGGGCGGTCACGCCAGTGCCGTCTTTATGCTTGGCGATTTCTTTGCTCAGACGAGCCATTTCTTCCTGGATGGGCGCGGCTTTTGCCTTCCACGCTTTTTGTTCTTCTTCGGACGCCTTGACCAGATCGTCCGCTTCGGTTGCGGCAAAGAAGGCTTGCATGCGATAGTAATCGCTCTGCCGGAACGGATCGAATTTGTGATCGTGGCAGCGGGCACAGCCCAGCGTGACACCTAAGATCCCCGCGCCCGCGATGTTCGTCATCTCGGTCAACTGTTCGTTGCGGCTGCTGGCCACCATCTGGTTGCCGGCATTTTTGCGCAACGGCCCGAGGCGGTTGAAGCCCGCCGCGATCAGCGTCTCGTCTTCTTGCGGCGCGATTTCGTCGCCCGCCAATTGTTCTTGCACGAAGCGGTCGTAAGGCTTGTCGTTGTTGAAAGCGCGGATCACGTAGTCGCGGTAACGCCAGGCATCCGGGCGATTCGCGTCGTACTCATAGCCATCGGAATCGGCATAACGCACGATGTCGAGCCAATGCCGGCCCCAACGCTCGCCGTAATGTGGGCTCGCGAGCAGACGTTCCACTACGTTCTCCCAAGCCTTGGGAGAACGGTCCTTGACGAATGCAGTCACTTCGGTCGGCGTTGGCGGGAGTCCTGTCAAATCAAGAGTGATGCGCCTGATAAGCGTGGCGCGATCCGCCTCCGGCGCGGGGTTGAGGCTCTCTTTCTTCATGCGCGCGAGCACGAACGCATCTACCGGCGATTTTGCCCAGGACTGTTCGGCTGCCAGAGCGAAGGACGGCGCTACCGGATGCATTCGCGGCTGGAAGGCCCAGTGCCGTTGTTCGGCGGCCGTGTATTTGCCGAGAGATGATGAAAACTTCTTTGGCTCTTGTGGGGTAGGGCCTCGCCCTGCTGCGGCCTCGTAGGCCGCAGTCTTGGCACGGGGGTGTTCTTCCGGGAAGCGGTTTTTCAGGGGAGTGCTGATGGCCCGCGGCCCACCGTTGATTGACGATCCGAGCCGCGACTGCAAGGCGCTCATGGGCGTTCGGCCCACTGACGATAATGAAAACACCGCTGTTACACCGTCCAGCCCC
>Ga0209068_10001288_pt1 | contig 12609 bp, 11 predicted proteins | sample ColStrG_CSR_2012_FD_187200 | JGI IMG/M metagenome (GOLD analysis project Ga0209068, IMG submission 187200) | Freshwater sediment microbial communities in response to fracking from Pennsylvania, USA - Cold Stream Run_MetaG_CSR_2012 (SPAdes)... | ecosystem: Environmental > Aquatic > Freshwater >... | reverse complement strand
GTCAATCCGCGATTCTCATGGATGACGATCACGCCTGGATATGTCCCGTCCGTGGCCGGCCTGGCCAGATAGCCGCCAATCTTGGGGCTAGCGCCAAAGCTCACGTCACTGCCTTTGACGGCGGAATCATCGGCCGCCACCGATAGCGCAGCGTGGCCTGCTGCCCCACCAGCAGCGGTCGCGCCGGCGGCCGTCGGCGCTTGCACGGGCGAGTTGACGGCGGCGCTGGTGGCTGATGCGGTGTTGACGGGCACAGCCGTAGGCGCGCTGGTCGCCTCGGTTGCAGCGGTGGCTGCTTCGGTTGGCGCGGGCGAAGCGCTCGCGGCCGAGCTTTGAGGAGTGCTTGCCCCGGTGCTCGGCGCAGTGGCTGGCACGCCGCAGGCCGCCATCAAAGCCGCTGCGGCGGCGCTGCTGCCGCAAATCGCGATGAGCCGACGCAACATGGCGCGGCGTGTCATCACGCCTTCCTGGTAATCCTCGATCGTCTCTTCGCCCAGATACACCTGCATCTGGTTCAGCTCTTCCACACGAACCTGTTGTCGATACTGACCACCCATTTTTCTTTCTACCTCCGTGCGTGTACGATAACGATGGATGTGAGAATCGCCTAAAGGCTGGCTTAAGCTAGGCTAGACTGACAAGCGCTTGTTTAAGACTGGGTTATGCCGAGTGATGCTGTTATACCGGGCTGGGGCAGGCTAAGGGCGGGCTAGGCCAGTCTACGCGAGATAATAGGTCATATGCTGTAGGTGCAGCACTGGATCGATGTTTTCTATCCGCACCGTGTCCGGCACGATGACATTGATGGGCGCATAGTTGAGCACGGCCAAAATACCAGCCGCCACAGCCAAGTCGGTCACGGCTTGTGCAGCGTCCGCTGGCACAGCGATCATGGCTAGCTTCACGCCATAGTCCTGCACCACCTTTGGCAGGTAGGCGATGTCTTGCACGATGTGCTGGCCGATGCGCAGGCCAATTTTACCCGGCGCACTATCAAACACGGCACACACCCGGAACCCACGATGGGCAAAGCCGGAGTAGTTCGCCACGGCGCTGCCGATATGACCCGCGCCGATGATGACAATCGGCCACTCACGTTCGATCTTCAAGATGCTGCGGAGCGTGTCCTGCAGGCTGGTGACCGAGTAGCCGGTGCCTTGCTTGCCAAACTCACCAAAATGCGACAGATCCTTGCGGATTTGGGCCGAACTGATACCCAGCCAGCTCGCCATCTCTTGCGAGGACGTAAACACCTTGCCGCTTGTCTGCATGGCAGATAGCGCCCTAAGATACAGCGGCAGGCGGGCAACCACGATATCCGGGACGGATTTCGATGACATGAGCGGTGCATATTATCAGAGCCAGCGCCCCTTGGCGAGGGCAAGCGCAATCCGGCGGCGCATCGGCCCGCGTCGGATTGCGTCACGCTAGGGTCGATAATCACACCCGTGCATATCGGCATCGACGCCAGCCGCTGTATCGCTGACCGCCTGACTGGCACCGAGCGTTACTCGCGTGAGGTGATCGCCGCTATCCTGCGCATCGCGCCACACCATCAGTATCGCCTGTATTTCCGCGCAACCCAGGCTGACCAGTGCCAAGCTTACTTGGCAGCCTTGCCCGCCCCGGACAATATCGAGCCAGTGATCGTCCCTACCCAGCGGTTATGGACCCACATTGGCCTCGGGCGTGAGATTGCCAGGCGGCCGCCGGAGGCGCTATTTGTGCCAGCCCATGTGCTACCCGCTCTTTTACCCAAATCGCTCCATACGGTGGTCACGATCCATGATGTTGGCTATCGGCATTTCCCACAGGCGCACCGGTTTCGTGAACGGCTGTATCTCGATCGGGGGACGGGCTACTCGGCACGCGTATCTCGTGTGATCCTCGTCGATTCGCACACGACTGCGCTGGATGTGGCCGCCCTGTATCACGTTGACCCGGGGAAGATACGCATCGCATATCCTGGTGCGTTGCCACTACCGGAGGTGAGCGATGCGCATGCCTGCGAAACGTTGGCCCGGTTTGGCATCGCTCCAAGTCAACCCTTTGCCCTGCATGTCGGCACGCTGCAACCACGCAAGAATCTGCGCCGGCTGATTGAGGCGTGGGCTCGGGCCGCACGGCCAGACGGCGCGCTGTTGGTGCTGGCCGGCGGCCTGGGGTGGGGCAGCAACGACATCATCCAGGCCATTGACATGACGCGCACGAACCCAACGATCAAGTTGACCGGGTATATCAGCGATGAGGACAAGGCTGTATTGCTGCGTCACGCGCGAGCATATCTCTTTCCGTCGCTCTACGAAGGCTTTGGGTTCCCGATGCTGGAAGCGCAGAGCGCCGGTGTGCCGGTCGCATGCAGCAACACATCGTCGCTGGCCGAGATCGCTGGCGGTAGCGCGTTGCTATTCGATCCTTTGGATATGGACGGTATAGCGCACGCGATCGAGCGCGTCCTGCGCGATGATCTGGTCCGGGCCCAGTTGACCCAGGCCGGTCGTCAAAATGTGGCCCGCTTCACGTGGCAAGCCTGTGCCCGTGTCGCCGTCGATGCGCTCACGCGCACGATGTGCGGGGAGCCCGAGCGTTGAGCACCCCTGCGAGCACCACAGCGGGCACGGGTGCGATTGTATTGGCCGCAGGCTCATCCTCGCGGTTTGGTGGCGTAAACAAACTGCTCTTGCCCTTTGGCACTCTCACCGTGGTTGAGCGCGTCATCCGCACTGTGCATGAGGCCCATATCGAGCGCGTCGTTGTTGTGACTGGCCATCAACGTGAGGCGGTGGAAGCCGCGCTGGCCCAAGAGCGGTGTGAGTTTGTCCACAACCCACGCTACATCGAAGGTGAGATGATCTCGTCGATCCAGGTGGGCTTGCGGCATCTGCTCCCGGCCGCTGTCGGCGTGGCCCTGATCGTGCTTGGCGACCAACCCCTTTTGCCAGCCGCCATCGTCCGGCGTCTGGTCGAGGCATATACGTTCGGGTGCGGGTCTATCCTCGCACCAAGGTTTGACGCTCAGCGCGGTCACCCGGTGTTGATCGCGCGTCAATTTTGGGACGAAGCGCTGAAGTTGCCGGATGGCGCCCCCATGCGCACGCTTCTAGCCCGGCATCCTGCCGATGTGGCCCACCTGCTTGTGAATACCGACACTGTGCTGCGCGACGTTGATACACCAGCCCTGTATGCCGAGGCGATACGGGCCGAGGCGATACGGGCCGCCGCGCGGTCTGCTGAGGCCTGATTTGCCAAAGCGCATCACTCCCCTACACCCCACATGATTTCGCTGTGACTGGGGACTGATGGCTGGGTTGTTGAAGGGGCTGGTGGCCTGGCCTAGCGGCTTACCAGCTTACCATTGATCCCAATACAACGCATAGTCTTCGGGTGAATCCAGGTCGAGGCTGATCGAGTCTGACCTGAACACGATTGGAGACACGCCCGCCGCGCGCGCCGCGTCGATGTGGCGCCCAGCGCTGCTGGCACCAAAGGCAAAGTCGATCACGTGCGGCGGGCGCAGTAGCAAGGCATTGGTCCCACGCCCATGCCGATCCGGGGCGATGAGCACGCCACGCCCATCGTCGTCATGCGCGCCTGCACCTTTGTCACGCTCGTCGAGTGCCCGAATCATGCCGGTTACGTCGGTGGTGCTGAGCGCCGCCAGGTCGGATGGCAGCACCAAGATGGCATCCGCTTCAGCATGAGCCGCTCTTGCCTCACGCAGCGCTTCGTTCAGCCCGCCCTGCTGTTCGCGTATATGCGAGACACGCCATGCCCGGGCCCATTCAGCCACCTGGGGGTCGCGGCTGATGATGACGATCTCACGCACCCGCGGGACGGATTGCAGCACGTGCACGATGTGACGCAGCGACTCATACGTGAGCTGAATCCGATCATCCAAGGTCAGATGCGCGCTCAGTCGAGATTTGCCGTGTGCGAGCGCTTTGACTGGGATAAAGGCCGTAACAAAAAAGGCGGACCCATCGTCCGCCTTAAAGCCGCCATTGCTGCGCGTGTGCTGAGGCGATGTCATGGTCTACGGTTTTATCGTCCCCGACCCGGTCCCTGTGCCGGTCTTGGTCCCTGCCCCGTTTTTGGCGCCATTCCCGGCCGATAAAGGCTGATTCAGCTTACACCCACCCAGCTTCTCGGGCCGCAGTTGATCGGCAAAGGTCACAACCTCGCACGCGACCCGGGCGCGTTCGTCCGAGTCTTTCATGATGGTGTCAGTGATAAGCACCCCCATGCCCATCGCCTCGACCTTGCTCTTGAGTGCCCGGTCGTGCTCATCGAGCACAAAACCGTTTAAGAATTCAGCATAATGCTGCGCGACGACGACCGCCGACGATTCGGTGCCCAGTTCGCGCATGAGTTTAGCCGCTGGACCTTTGACCGCCTCACCGCCGATAATGGGGGAGACGGCGATGATCGGCGCGGACGCGTTGAGGAGCGCATTTTTGATACCTGGCACCGCCAGGATTGGGTCAATGCTCAGATACAGGTTCGACGGCGCGATCACAATCGTGTCGGCCGTTTCGATAGCCCCGATGACGTCGGGCGTCGGCTCAGCTTCTTCGGCACCCTCATAGATCAGGCTGCGTACCTCCGGCTGCCAACGCAATTTTACAAAGTATTCTTGAAAGGCGAACAAGCCTGCCTCTGTATCTACGATCGTGCGCACACGGTCGTTCGTCATCGGCAATACGCGCGATTGGATGCCGAGCCGGGTGACTAAGGTGTGTGTGGCTTCGGTCAGCGTTGCGCCATCGCGCAGCATTTGCGTCCGTAGCAAATGCGTGACCAAATCTTTGTCGCCCAGGTGAAACCATGGCTTCTCACCATAGCGCTGGAGCATGCCAAAATTCTGGAATGTGTCCTCCGCAACGCCCCAGCCGGTATCTGGATTATGTAGGCCAGCCAGCGTATACATCACTGTGTCGACGTCGGGTGAGATGTGCAAGCCGTAAAGCTCGAAGTCGTCCGCGGTATTGACAATCGCCGTCAGCAGCTCGGCACCGACGCTGTGCGCCATGCCTTCCGCGAGCTTTGCGCCGCCGGTCCCGCCGGCGAAGACCAGGAAGTTCATAAGAGGGCATTGTGCGCGAGGCTGGCGTTCTCCGCAAACGGCCGTGGCGGCCTGTTGGCCTGTTGGCCTATTGGCTGACCCAGGACTGCCTTGCCATCCCGGCTCCTTACCAATTTCTTACTTGTTTGAGCAATCGGTGCCCAGCACATCCTGTGACGAGGACTGCGCTAGCGTCAATGTATCGGTGATGGATTGTCCATCGGTGACCTGGCGCAAGCTATCGGCTAGCTTCATTTGCACGCACGGCCAGCCGCTTTGCACCGGCAATGGCAGTGCGTAGGGTGCCACTCGCATCAACACCGCGCCACGCGCTGCCTCAGCCGAGACCAGACCCACTTGGGTGGGATCGAGGTTGAGCGCGTTTACCGCCGAGGCGCGCGCTGGCACTTCACCCGTGTCGGCAGCCCATTGTGCGGTCTGATCGGTCTCGAGCAGCCAGCGCACGAATCGCCATGCATCACGACTGGCCACAGGGGTGGTTTTTGGAATCACCCACAGCGGTGCGGCGATGAGTGAGGCTGGTTTTGACGCACCAGTCGCAACTGGCCATGTGCCGACATCGATATTGAACTTTGCTTGCGTCCGGATCAAGGCCAGGACCTGACCGATTTGGCTGCTGGGGGCGGAGAGATAACTGACCCGACCAGCAGCAAAATCCTCGAGCGCACGTTGCGATGATTGTGCTCGGTATGCTGCACCCGATTGTAAATAGCTGAGTAGCTGTGATACCGCCTGAGCCATCTGTGGTGTGTCGATCCGGAGCGTATTTGTGTCGAGTGCGTAGGGTGGGGCGCCTTGCACGGTGGCCCACTCCTCTAGAAAGGTGGCGTCGCCGGTGGTCCCAGTCGCTAGGCCCGGATTTGTCAGCGCAAAACACACAAAGCCACCCGATTGGCTGAGTGCTGCTACGCACGACTTGGAAAACTCCTCCCATGTGGTGGGCATGTCACCCAGACTTTCACTGCTAGCCCAATCGCGATTGCGCAACAATACCCGCATATCGCCCCCCATCGGAAGGCCGACGAGTTGCCCGCGTGTGTTGCGGCCAGCCCTCAGCACGAACGGGAATAGATCGGCCCGGTCGGTATTGCCCCAGTGCTGGGCATCAGCATCGGCGGCGATGATGGTGTCTAGTGGTGTGAGTTGGCTGTGCGCGTCATATAGCGCGGCCTGGGCCTGCGACACGAGGGCAAGATGAGGCAGATGATTCCCGAGCATGGCCTCATGTTGGGCCACGCGCGTTCTGCGCTCCGGCACGATATAGATACCGTCGTGGTTACTCGTGTTAAAGCGGTCGATCAGCCGCAGGAGCGCGCGTTCACGCGCACCCTCAAAGGTATGCCACACGATCAGCACCCGGCCAGCTGGGGAAGCGGCGCAGGCGGGTATCAGGAGCGCGCACACGAGCAGCACGGCGCGCAGGAAAGCGCGTTTTATGACACGCGGCATGACAGGTTGCCTATTCGTCATGACAACGGCTCCACGGAATATAGCCCCTTGGCGTTGCGCACGAGTTTGCCCACCGGCACGCGCGTGTCGTGACATGCGACCAGGATCGCAGCGTGCTCGAACGCCCATTGTTGCCAGCGCCGTTTGGTTTCAATCGTCACCAGCGGCAGCACATCATAGGCCGTGACCCAGGGCAAGCGTTCGAAGTGAATCATGAAGGGGGCCAGATCGCCCAACAGCATGATCGGTGAGGGAGCCACCTCTGCGGCGGGCACATGACTGCCCAGCGCACCCGCGAAACCCTCTACGATCACCGATTGATGGCCGGCTGTGTGGCCAGGGGTCAGCACGACCCGTATGCTGGGCGTGATCTGCATGTCCCCGTCGATTAGCGTCAACACCCCATGCTTCTTGAGCGGCACAAAGTTCTCGGGGAAGTAGGTGTTACGGGTGCGTTCATTGGTGTGCGTGGCGTCGTCATATTCCGTCTGCTGGACGATGTAGCGGGCGTTTGGGAAGGTGGGCACGATCTCCCCAGCGACGCTACCGGTATCCCCGTGTGGCGCCGCACGCGAGGTGGCCCAGCCGGCGTGGTCGCCGTGCAAATGGGTAAAGATGACCAAGTCGATGTCGCTAGGCGCGAGCGTCATCGCCGCCAATTGCTCAAGCAAGGTGCCGTTCGGGCGCTCGACGACATACTGGGCGGCGATCAGGTCGTTTGGCTTGTTGCCTACCCCCGTGTCAACCAAGATATGCTTGCCATCCGCTTCGATCAACACGCATCTCAGTTCCTGGGGCACAAGGTTGTTGGGATCGGGCGGCAGAAGTTTGCTCCATTTGGAGCGCGGCACCAGGCCAAATGTGCCGCCGCCGTCCCACCAGGAGGTGCCATCGCTGAGCAAGGTGATGCGCACGTCCTGGCCCGCCTTTGAGGCCATTGAGGCAGGGGCTGAGGTGCCATAAACGATGGTTGTGGGTTGGGTTTTGGGTGTCATGGGTTGTGCGTGGTGAACTATATCGCTTTGGCGCTTCGAAGTACCTGTGCCAGCAAGTCGGGCAGTCCGGCCCCATTTCGGGGTCATCGCGTTCTGGAGCGCTTGGACGATAATGCCCGGCATGATGTTGCATGACTGGATCCATGCCGCGGCCAATGCTGGCAGCTCTGGCGGCACCGCCGGATCTGCGCCAAACGGGGCTTCACCAAAAAGCGCGGCTGGTATCGCTTGGGATTTGAGTTTACTGTTCAATGCATATGATGATCCGCGCATCGAACAGTCCTTGCTCGACTTAAAAACGCGGGCTGAAGCGTTTGATCAGGCCTATCGAGGCACGATCAATGTGCCCGGTGGACCCGACGCCGAACACCTGTTGGATGGCCTGACCGAGGCTGAATCGATGCTCGATCTCGCCTACCGGCTAAACGCATATGCGCAACTGCTTTTTGCGGCGGATACGTCCCGCGACGAACACCGGGCGCTGGTGCAGCGCATCGACGAGGCGCTCACCGCCTTCCAAAATCAAGTGCTGTTCTTCGAACTCGAATGGCGCGCGCTGGCTGAGACCGCCGTCCAGCGCGTGTTGGCCCAGCCGGCACTAGCAACCTACGCGCATTACTTGCTGTCTGAGCGCCGCTTCGCGCCACATACCCTGAGCGAGGCCGAAGAAAAGCTGATGAATGATAAGGATCTCACTGGCATCAGCGCCTGGCAAAAGCTGTTCACCGAGTTCACCGCCGCTCAGAAATATCCGGTCGAAGTCGAGGGCGCCGTCCGTGATTTGAATCAAAGCGAAGTCTTGACCCTGATGCGCGACCCCGACCGGGCCACGCGCCAGCGGGCACATAACGCATTCTATGATCGCCTGGAAGGGAATAGCCAGGTGTCATCATTCATCTACGACACACGTTTCCAGGATCACCTGATCAACAACCGTCTGCGGCAATATTCGCATCCGATGCAGCCCCGCCATTTGGCAAATGACATCGACGGGGCGGCCGTCGACACAATGATGCAGGTGGTCGAGCGTAACTTTCCAACTGCGCATCGTTACTTTGCGCTAAAGGCTAAGCTGCTCGATTTGCCAAAGCTCGAGATTTTTGACCAGTATGCGCCCCTGCCGAACGTCAACCAGAAATTCGTGTATACGCAGGCCAGGGACATTGTGCTAACGGCGCTGGGCCGTTTCTCGCCCGATTTTGCAGCCATGGCCGGCCGGTTTTTTGACGGCCACTGGATCGACGCCGACCCACGCCAGGGCAAGCGCGGGGGCGCGTTTTGCGCGGGCGTTACGCCCAACACGCATCCATTCGTCCTGCTCAGCTACAACGACGATATGCGCGACGTCATGACGCTGGCGCATGAGCTGGGCCATGGGATGCATGACCTGCTGGCGTCCAAGCAGACACTGTTCAACTACCACCCATCGCTACCCGTGGCCGAGACTGCGAGCGTTTTTGCGGAGATGCTGGTATTTGACCACTTGGTCTCGACCATGGATCAACCGGCCAAACGCCTGGCGCTCATCTGCGGCAAACTCGAGGATAGCTTTGCCACCGTGTTCCGCCAGACAGTGCTGACCCGTTTTGAGCAGTTAGTCTATGACGCGCGCGCTGGTGGCCGTCTGAGCGCTAAGCACATCGGACAGATGTGGATACAGGCCAATGCGCCTTACTATAGTGATGCGGTAACGATGACGAAGGGGTATGAGTGGGGCTGGTCCTACATCCCGCACTTTATCAACACCCCGTTTTATTGTTATGCCTATTCGTTTGGCGAACTGCTGGTGCTGGCGCTGTATGGCATGTATCGCCGTGAGGGTGCTGGGGCGTTCGTGCCAAAATACCGGGCGCTGTTATCTTCCGGGGGCAGCCAATCACCCGCCGATCAAATGGCGGTGGTTGGCATCGATATTCGTGATGCGGCCTTTTGGCAGGTCGGATTTGACGAGCTGAGCCGGCTGGTCGACGAGGCTGAATCGCTGGCCCAGTCTAGTGGAACACCGACTGGAACACCCGCTGGAACGCGCCTAGAGGCCTACAAGTAGCCCGTTCTAATCCTACAGTAATCAAGGCGATGTATGATATCGATTACAAAGTTGAGGCAGGCCTGTGGCCTGCCTTTGTAATTCGGTTCGAACGGACGAACCAGGAGTAAACGGAATAATGACAAAGCCTGTCGTGCTAAGCGACGCCACATTTGAGCAATCGGTTGAGAAGGGCAAGGGTGTAACGCTTGTTGACTTCTGGGCCGAGTGGTGTGGGCCATGCAAGAGTATCGCGCCGATTGTCGAGCAAATCGCGAGCGAAAATGATGGAAAGCTCACGGTCGGTAAATTGGATGTAGACGCCAATATCGATACGCCATCGAAGTATGGTGTGAGAGGCATCCCGACGCTGATCCTGTTTAAGGACGGTGAACCGGTGGAGCGCTTTGTGGGCTTTCGCCCCAAGGAACAGCTCATGGCTAAGATCCGGCCCTATCTGGCTTAGCGCCCACTTGGCGTCTGGCCCCTCCAAGCCAGTGTCAAAATACGTTTGACAAAAGGACCCCAAGGTGGAACGCTTTGGGGTCCTGTCCTTTTCCAGCCACCCTGGCTTGGGCCAGTCCAAATCTAGCCTTGATATGAACGGACACGCGCGCGACGGGTAAAAGCGACTTGCGCAACTGGCGCGACCCGGGAATAATCAACCCTATTGGAATAGAGTTTATACCCAGCACTAGACGACCGGAAGAAGAACTACATACGAATCGTTAGAACAGGAGACGCGAATGACAGGAGCCACGGCGACTAAAACCACCCCGCCGAAAGCCAGCATGCGTAACGGCAATAGTGATGACTTGATGCTCGACATCCAGGGCTTAAAGACGCATTTTTATACCGAAGATGGCGTCGTGAGAGCTGTTGACGGCGTCGATCTTTATGTTCGGCGTGGCGAGACGCTGGGGATCGTCGGCGAATCGGGGTGTGGCAAAAGCGTGACCTCGCTGTCCGTCATGCGGCTGATCAGCCCGCCGGGCAAGATCGTCGAGGGCAAGATCATCTTCGATGGGCAGAACCTGCTCGAGTTGCCCGAGCGGAGCATGACCAATATCCGCGGTAACCGGGTATCGATGATCTTCCAGCAGCCGACGTCGTGTCTCAACCCGGTGTTTAAGATTGGCGACCAAGTCGCCGAGGTGCTGAACATCCACCAGGATTTGGGCCGTGAGGCAGGCTGGAACCGAGCCATCGAGCTATTCCGCACGGTCGGTATCCCCTCGCCCGAGAAGCGCGCCCACGCCTACCCGCATGAGATTTCCGGTGGTCAGGCCCAGCGTGTGATGATCGCGATGGCGCTGGCCTGTGCGCCCGAACTACTCATCGCCGACGAACCGACGACCGCGCTGGATGTGACCATCCAGGCCCAGATTTTGGACTTGATGCGCGACCTCAAGGAGAAGACGGGCACGTCGATCATGCTTATTACCCACGACATGGGCGTGGTGGCCGAGATGTGCGAGCGGGTCGTGGTCATGTATGCCGGGCAAGTGGTGGAGCAGGCTGACGTAAGGACCATCTTCGCAAAGCCGCTCCATCCATATACCCAAGGGTTACTTGGCTCCATCCCGGTTCTAGGCCAAGTCCGGGACAGGCTGGACGTCATTCCGGGCAGCGTGCCAAACCTGTTGAACCCGCCGCCTGGCTGCCGCTTTGAGCCGCGCTGCCGGGTGTGCGAAGGCGCTGCTCGCGACCGCTGCCGGGCTGAACTCCCGCCGCTACGCGAGATTGAACCTGGCCACTGGGTGCGAACGTGGCTTTACGATTAAGGCGATCGCCGAAGATAGTACGAGCTAAATGTATCTCCTGCCCTATTCCTCAGAACCAAACGTAGAGACGAGGGCGGCGGGGATCGTAGATGATTTTGGATTTGGGCCGCGCAAGACCGCTCGCAAATCGAAAATCGATTATCCAAAATTAGTGTGATGACGACAAACGGAACACAACCCGACCTAGTCGAGGTCAAGGACCTCGTCAAATACTTTCCCATCAAGGGTGGCTTGTTGCAGCGCACCGTCGCACAAGTAAGAGCCGTAGACGGTGTGTCTTTCACCGTTAAGAAAGGCGAGACGCTCGGCTTGGTAGGCGAATCGGGCTGTGGCAAGACGACCGTTGGCCGCACGCTGTTGCGCCTGACGCCGGCCACCAGCGGCAGCGTCATGTTCGATGGCACGGATGTCTTTCGAGTGAGCAGCGGCCAAATGAAAGCCATGCGCAAAGACATGCAGATCATCTTCCAGGATCCATATTCGTCGCTTGACCCCCGTATGCCGGTGGGCGAGAGCATCGCCGAAGGGCTGCTCGTGCACGGCATGCGGGATTCAAAAAAGCGCAACGAAATCGTGGTCGAGATGCTGCGCAAAGTTGGGCTTGAGGACTATCACGCCCGGCGCTATCCGCATGAGTTCTCGGGTGGTCAGCGTCAGCGCATCGGGATTGCCCGCGCGCTCGCGCTCAGACCTAAGTTCATCGTCTGCGACGAGCCGGTGTCGGCGCTGGATGTGTCGATTCAATCGCAGGTGCTCAATATCCTCAATGACCTGCAGCACGAATTTGGCTTGACCTATTTGTTTATCGCCCACAACATGGCCGTGGTCGAGCACATCAGCGACCGGGTGGGCGTCATGTATCTGGGCAAGATGGTCGAGTTGACCGATCGCGCAGCGCTGTTCCGCGATCCGCTCCACCCCTATACCAAGGCCCTGTTGTCAGCGATCCCCATCCCCGATCCAACCGTCAAGCGTGAACGGATGGTCTTGCAAGGCGATGTGCCATCACCGGTCAATCCGCCCAAGGGCTGCCGCTTCCATACCCGCTGCCCATTTGCGATCGATATCTGCAAGGAAGTGGAGCCGCCCCTCGAGCAACTCAAACCCGATCACTGGGTGGCCTGCCATGTCGCCAAGCAACAGATCGAGGAACAAAAACGGGTGAGCGTCGCATAAACGCCTGACCCGGGTCCGGACGCCCTGTATCAACCTCGTCAGGCGTTTCCCAACTCGGCCAAGAAGCGAATGCTGGCCTCAATGCCTTTCTCATAG
>Ga0209068_10001287_pt1 | contig 12611 bp, 10 predicted proteins | sample ColStrG_CSR_2012_FD_187200 | JGI IMG/M metagenome (GOLD analysis project Ga0209068, IMG submission 187200) | Freshwater sediment microbial communities in response to fracking from Pennsylvania, USA - Cold Stream Run_MetaG_CSR_2012 (SPAdes)... | ecosystem: Environmental > Aquatic > Freshwater >... | reverse complement strand
GTATTCATGACCGTCATTCAGCCTGATGGCTCGTTCAAGGCCGTCGACAAGCTGGTCAAGCTATCGCGGAACTGATGGGTTGCCCGCGAGGTCCCGACCGGGTCCGCGCAATCGGCGGCTCTTGAAGTCGAGCTTGAACTTGAAATCGAATGCGGCGGGGACTTTCGGCCGCGGGGACGGCTATGAAAACGCTCCACGATCCACGAGTCGGGCCGCAAGCTGAGGCGATGGGAAGCAACGCACCGCACCTTCGCCAGCCGCGGTTCAGGCTGTCGACCTGGATTGGTGGCTTGGGAATCAAAGTCAAGCTGCCGGTTGCTTTCGCCGCCGTGTCGATCATGACGCTGGCCGCGACGGCAGTCGCAATCACGTCGTTCTCGGCGACTGAAACGGGCGTCCAGACCATGGCCACCCGCGAAGTTCCGCTGATGACCGACGCCCTGCGGCTGTCGGCCATATCGGGAGAAATTTCGGCCGCGGCTGCGCGTTTGGTCAACGCCAAAACGGCGGACGAACAGAGCGCGCTCGCGGCGAGGATACGCGAGCGCTACGAGGCGTTCACCGCGATGCTGGACCACATGCGCGAGGGGCGCAAAAATCCGGCATTCGCCGCCGTGGAGGTGCCTGCCCAGAGCCTCGGTGTCAATCTAAAGGCGCTCGCGGCCGCCATCGAGGAGCGCTCGACGCTCCGCAGCGGCCTCGAGGCCAAGCTCGATGACTTGAATCGATCGCACGCGAGAGTAGGAGACAAGCTCACCCCCGTCGTGGACGATTCCTATTTCGACGTCGTCACCACCGCCGAAGACGTGGGGAAGACGGCGGACAAGATCGTAAAATCGCTGGTCAATGACGGTCTGCAGGTCATGCAGGCCATTGTCGACATCGGCGCTGAAACGAACCTCGTCACCGGTTTGCTCACGGCCGGAACGCTCACATCCTCGTCGTCGATCCTCGCCTTGCTGGAGGACCGGTTCACGTCCTCCGCGCTTCGCGTGCAGAAGCAGCTCGCCAAGCTCCCGCCGGGTCCCAAATTCGACAATTTGAGGAAACGCGTCGCCGAAATCGTGCAACTCGCCGATTTCAAATCCGGTTCCGCCGGCGACGACGATATGGCACGGCTGCAGAATGTGTTCCGCGTGCATGAAGGCTTGGCCGGAGTTTTGATCGCGCTCGTCGACGATCTCAATTTCGATCTGGTGACGCAGAGCGACGATGCGATCAAGCAGTCGAGCAAGGTGATCAAGGACCTGGTGACGAACCAGATTGCCGGCTTGCGGAATGCGCTCGACGTGGCGGCACAGACCCACCTCGTCGCCAGCGTGCTCAGCGAAGCCTCGACGGCCAAGGATGCCGCCATGCTGGTTCCGTTCCAGGAAAAATTCAAGGCTTCGTCGGACTTGCTGGTCAAGCTATCCGAGACCGTTCACGATGAGCAGATCAGGAAGGCCATCGCCGATCTCCTTGCGTTTGGCCGGGGTGACGAAAGCGTTCCGGCCCTGCGCGGGAGAGAGCTGGCGGCCGCGCTGCGTGCCGAACGAACGATCGAGGAAAATGCAAAGATCCAACGTGAGCTCGATCAGGCCGTGTCGAATCTGGTCGATGAGATCGAGCACCGGATGCATCAGGGCCTGGGGCAGCTGACCGACAAGCTCGACCACGACCGTGTTCTGCTGATCATCGTCGCGGTGCTCAGCCTGCTGGCATCCGGCGCGATCGCCGTATTTTACGTCCAGCGGAATCTGGTACGCCGCCTGTGCGCGATCGGCGACACGATGCGCCGCTTGTCGGCGGGCGACACCGGCCTCGACGTGCCCGCGGCCGAGGATCGAGATGAGATTGGCGCGATGGCGCGAGCGGTACGTGTATTCCGGGACGGGGCGCTCGCCAGGGAGCGTCTCGAGGGCGAAGCTGGAGAGCAGCGGCGGCGCCACGAGGAAACGCAGGCCAAGATTGCGGAAGAGCAGCGCCGGAGCATGGACGAGCAGCGCCGGGGTGCGCAAGAGCAGGCGCACGTGGTCCGCGCGCTCAAGGTGGGCCTCGGCAAGCTATCCGGCGGTGACCTGACATTTTGTCTGGCCGACGACTTTCCGCAGGCTTACAAGGAGATCAAAGAGGAGTTCAACCTTACGATATCGCGTTTGCGCGAGACGATCCAGGTTCTGGCGGATTCTACCCGCGAGGTCTCGAGTGCGTCGACCGAGATTTCCGCCAGTACGGCGGATCTGTCGCAGCGCGCCGAGGAGCAGGCGGCGAGCCTGGAACAGACAACGGCCTCATTGCAGGAAATTTCGGCGGTCGTGCGCAAGACCGCGGAGAACGCCCAGCATGCCAGCGCGTCGGCCGGCAAGGCGCGCGAGAGCACCAATTGCAACGGGCAGGTGGTGGCCAAGGCCGTCAAGGCCATGGCACGGATCGATGAATCCTCACGCAAGATATCGGACATTATCGGCGTGATCGACGAGATCGCACGGCAGACCAATCTGCTCGCGCTCAACGCAGCGGTTGAAGCCGCCCGTGCAGGCGACGCAGGTCGGGGCTTTGCGGTGGTGGCGTCCGAAGTACGTAACCTCGCTCAGCAATCATCGCAGGCGGCCAAGGATATCAAGGAGCTCCTGACCAGCAGCGCCCGCCAGGTCCGCGAGGGTGTCGACCTCGTCAATACGGCGGGTGCGGCGCTCGGCGAAATCCTCGTTTCCATCGATGCGGTGGCCGACATCGTGGCGGATATCGCCGCGGCCAGCGCCGATCAGACCAGCGGCCTCGACCAGGTCAACAAGGCGCTCGCGCAAATGGACAGCGTGACCCAGCAGAACGCCGCGCTGGTCGAGGAGAACGCCGCGACGGCAAGGATGCTCGATCAGCAAGCCCAGGTCATGGACGAACGGGTCAGCGCGTTCCAATTGGAACGCGAGCCGGAGAGCAGGCCCACGAGGTCTCGACCGACCGCGGTACCAATTTCGGCATAGCGCGAGCCGATTGGTCATAGGTCGCCCGGGAATTCAATATCCCGGGCGCCGGTCCCTCGAGCCACCGGTCGGGTCGGCCCCTCCGCGGTCCGCTCCGGACCCATGTGTCATGGCCTTGTTTCCGACGACGCCGCCATCGACGAGCTCGACTTGCTGGTCCATGCGTGCGGCAAGTCCACGATCGTGCGTCACCGCCACAATGGTCTTGCCGTGCTGGTCCACGAGATCGCGGAGAATTTGGAACACCTGCTCGCTCGCCTTGGAATCAAGCGAGCCTGTCGGCTCGTCCGCCAGAATGATCGGCGGATCGTTTGCAAGTGCGCGGGCCACCGCAACGCGCTGGCGCTGACCCCCGGAAAGCTGCTCGGGAAGTTTGCTCATATGGTCCTCGAGCCCCAGCGACGCCAGCAATTCGCGGCCGCGCTCGCGCATCGCGGCGCTGGACAGCGCTCCGAGCGCGCGCATCGGCAGCGTGACGTTTTCCAGCACGCTGAACTCGGGCAGCAAGAAATGAAACTGGAAAACAAAGCCGAGCATGGATAGCCGGCTCAAGGCGCGCTCCCTCTCGTCCATGCGGGCCGTCGACTTGCCGCGGATGAGCACTTCGCCCGACGTCGGCAGATCGAGCAGACCAAGAAGATAGAGCAAGGACGATTTGCCCGAGCCGGAGGGGCCGGTGATGGCGACGAACTTCTTGGGATCGATGACGAGATTGATGTTGTGAACCAAGGTGGTCGGGACGATACCCGGCAAGATGCGGGTGACGTTCCGCGCCTCGAGGAGAAACGCGGCTGCAGCGCTCACGTCGCACCTCGAATGATGTCGACCGGATGAAGCCGGGCGGCCTTGCGTGCCGGCGCGTATCCGGCCGCAAACGACGAGGCCAGCGCAACGCCACCGGCGATCGCGTAGTGCCAGACCGTATAGGCCAGCGGCAGGTGATCGGCGTCCAAGAACGGATTCTTGAACTCGACCGCCCCGAGCGTGCGGCACAGCGCATAGCCAAGCGCGAATCCGAGACCCGCACCCGCAAGGCCGATGATCTCGGCTTCAACCACGAATATGCCGCGGACCGTGCGCTCGGTTAGGCCCAGCGATTTCATGATGGCGATATCGCGCGCCTTCTCGTAAGTGATGGTCGAGATGATGTTGTAGGTTCCGAAGCTCGCCACCAGCAAAATGGCGCCGACCACCGTGAACATGATGACGTTGCGGATCACGAAGGTGCTCAACAGATCCTCCTGCGCCTCCTGCCAGGACACCGACTTGTAGCCGGTTTCCCGTTCGATCCGCGCCGCGACGTCACGGGCGGCCAGCGGGTCGTTCGCCTTCACCCGAATTTCGTTCACCAGCCCGGTCTGGCGGGCAAGCACCTGCGCGGTCTTCACCAGTACATAGGCGGTCTGTTCGTCGATCTGCCGCACACCGGAATGAAAGAAGCCGACGACCTCCGCGGTGATGCTGGCGCCTTCGGCCGTCTGCACCGTGATATTGGCCGCGATCTTGGCACCGAGCTTGGCGGCCAGCTGATCGCCCAGGATGATCGCATTGGTGGTTCGATAGAGCGACGCCAGCGTTCCGGTGCGCATCTGCTTGACCAGGGAGGAGACGCGCGGCTCCCGGTGCGGATCGATGCCGGTGATGTTCGCGCTGACGTCGCGGTTGGCGTAGCGTAGAACCCCCTTGGCCTGAACCGATGGTGCGACCGCGCCCGGAACCCATTGCTCGATGCCTCCAATGATCGCCAACGGGTTCTTGATGCCGGGCCGCAGGACGGACGGAGTCAATCCGTGGATCTCGGTTGCCTCATAGGCGGTTTCGGCAGGCTGGCGCGGCGGCACGCGCCGTTCGTCGGACACGGTGATATTCGGGATGGCGTCGACCATGCGGCTAATGAAATCGTCCTGCGAGCCCTGCATCAGCGCCGCCATCATGATCGAGAAGCCGACGCCGGTGGCCACGCCAGCGACCGCGACCAAGGTGTGCCGGGCGCGGCTCTTCACGTGGGTCACGGCAATATCGAAGATGAGGTTCACGGCTTGGCCGGCGGCTTTTCGACGATGCGCGCGGGCGCACCGTCGACCAGATTGGCGCCGAAGGGCGAAGCCACGCGATCGCCGTCCGACAGCCCTGCCAGCACCTCCACGGCCTGGGTGCCGCGAATGCCCACCTCGATCTGGCGTCTTCCGATCCGGTCTCCGATCACCACCGCCACGGTCTTGCCCTGCACTGCGTCCGCGGGGATGAGCAGCACGTCGGGATGCTCGCGCGTCACGATATTGGCTTCGACGCTCATCCCGGGCTTGAGCGGCGTATCGTCCGGAAGGGCAACCCGGATCCGGTAGGTCTTGCTCGCCGGGTCCCCCATCGGAGTGACGTCCTGGACCGTGCCGACGAGCCGCTGGTCTGGAAACGCATCGGTGCGCAGCAGCACCGTCTGGCCGACGGTGACCCGCGGGATATCCTCCTCGTTCACCTCGGCGACGACCTGAAGCGGTTTTGGCACGCCGACGCGAAACAGGATCTGTCCGACGTCGGCGATTTCGCCGATCTCGCCATCCCGACGCAGCACGATCCCGTCCATCGGAGCGACAATCGTGTACTGGTCGATCCGCTCCATCTGAACGGAGATCTGTCCCTGAATCTGCTGCAGGTCCATGGATGCGCGTTCATAGGCTTGCGCTGTCGCCGCGCCGCGTCCAACGAGCGCGCTGACGCGCGACATCTCCTGCTTCAAGAATTCCTCGCGCGCCACGAGCTCGCGAAGCTGAGCACGGGCTTCGCGTTCGTCGAGATGGACCAGCACGTCGCCCTTGGCCACCGGCTTGCCCTCGCAGTCGCAGAAATCGACGATGCGACCACGCAGCAGGGTCGCCACCTTGGCCCAGTGAATCGGCTCGACCGCACCGGTCGCATAGACGATTTCGACCGCGGTTCCGCGGATCGTCGCCACAGCGGTGATCTCCGGGCCGCGCCCGATCCACCACCAGCCGCCGATGGCGGCCAAAGCGGCGATCGTCACCCATGTCACAGCTTTGATATATTTCACGCGACCGCTCCTTCATCCACGTTGCGAGATCGCGCGCGACCATCAGGCTTTAGGCAAGCAAAATTCGTCATTTTCATGGGCTCTTTGGGCGGCGGCGCGGTACCCGTCGCTGCGCGACGGGCTTGCCATGGAAATCCTCGTCACGCGCGCCGAGCGCATCGACCACGATCCGACCGAGCGCGACAAAATCGGATTTGCGCGGCGACGTCGGCCGCCATGCGAGCCCGATGGTGCGGCTTGGCGTCGGCCGTGCGAACCGCAACAGCTTGACCCGCTCGTCGCGCGCCTCGACATTGACGGCGACCTCGGGCAACAAGGTAATGCCGTAGCCGTTGGCAACCATCTGCAATACGGTCGCCAAGCTGGTTGCGCCTAGCCCATACGATTTGTCGCGGCGATCTCCAGCGCAGAAGGCGAGCGCCTGGTTGCGCAGACAGTGTCCCTCTTCCAACAGGATAAGCTTCGCCAGGTCGATATCGTCGGCGGACACGATTGTTCCCTCGGGCCGCCGGTCATCGCTTGGCACCGCCAGCAGAAACGGGTCGTCAAACAGCGCGAGCGTTGCGGTCTCGACCTCCAGGACCGGGAGCGCGAGCATCAGCACATCGAGGGAACCACGCATCAGCTCGTCGACAAGAACCTTCGTTTGCGTCTCACGCAGCTCGACCCGCAGGTCCGGGTATTGCTTCTGCAGGGCGGGCAAGACCTTGGGCAGCACATAGGGCGCCAGCGTCGGAATAATCCCGAGCGCCAGGCCGCCGCTGAGCGGCCGGCTGCCGAGCCGGGCGAGATCGACCAGATCGTGCGCTCCCGCGAGCACGGTCTGGGCGCGCCGCGCCAGCGCGAGCCCCGTCTCGGTCAGCGTGACGTCGGAATGGCGACGCTCAACCAGCACGACGCCCAGATCCTTCTCCAACCCCTGGATTTGCATCGAAAGTGCCGGCTGGGTGACCGCGCAGGCACGGGCGGCGCGGCCGAAATGCCGATGCTCTGCCAGCGAGCTCAGATAGCGGAGCTGCTTAAGGGTGATCATAAATTATACTTATCGGTGCAGTCAAAAAATACTATTGGACCTTATCTGTTGCACCGCGCAATATGCAAGCGTGATCCGACCGGCCGGCACCCCCCGATCGCCGGTGGTGCGGATTCTATCTTAATCTCACCGGACTCATTGACGCGCAGCGATAGCCTGATGGATGCAAGCTGGATGAAGGCGAGGCAATTCGCCGCGAGCTTGTCGTAGCGTGTCGCTACCCGCCGACACTGCTTGATCGCATACACCGACGAGGAGACAACATGGACGATAGCAAATGCCCGGTCATGCACACGACCGTTGTAGCAAGGTCGAATCGTGACTGGTGGCCGAACCAATTGAACCTTCAGGTTCTCCACCGGCACGCCACCCTGTCCGATCCGATGGGCGAGGCGTTCGACTACGCCAAGGAATTCAAGAGCCTCGACCTGAATGCCGTGATCAAGGATCTGCATGCCTTGATGACGGAATCTCAGGATTGGTGGCCGGCCGACTTTGGCCACTACGGGCCGTTGTTCATCCGCATGGCGTGGCACAGCGCGGGCACGTACCGCATCGCCGACGGCCGCGGCGGCGCCGGCGCGGGCCAGCAGCGCTTCGCGCCCCTCAACAGCTGGCCGGACAACGCGAACCTCGACAAGGCGCGCCGGCTGCTGTGGCCGATCAAGCGGAAGTACGGCCGGAAAATCTCCTGGGCCGACCTGATGATTCTCGCCGGCAATGTCGCTCTCGACTCGATGGGCTTCAAGACGTTCGGTTTCGGCGGCGGCCGCGCCGATGTCTGGGAGCCCGAAGAACTCTACTGGGGTCCTGAGGGGACGTGGCTGGCGGACGAGCGCTACAGCGGCGAACGCGAGCTTCAGAATCCGCTCGGCGCGGTGCAGATGGGTCTGATCTACGTGAATCCGGAGGGGCCGAACGGCAAGCCGGATCCGATTGCGGCAGCCAGGGATATCCGCGAAACGTTCTTCCGCATGGCCATGAACGACGAGGAGACCGTCGCGCTGATTGCCGGCGGTCACACCTTCGGCAAGACCCACGGCGCCGGCGATCCGTCATTGCTCGGCCCGGAGCCGGAAGGCGCTCCCATCGAGGATCAGGGCCTCGGCTGGAAAAGCAAGCATGGTACGGGCTTCGGGGCGGACGCCATCACCGGCGGCCCCGAAGTCACTTGGACGCAGACGCCGACGAACTGGAGCAACCACTTCTTCGACAACCTTTTCAACAACGACTGGGAGCTGACGAAGAGCCCGGCCGGTGCGCAGCAGTGGAAGGCGAAAGGCGGCGTTGCCACGATCCCGGACGCCCATGACAAGTCGAAGAAGCATGTACCGACCATGCTGACCACCGACCTCTCGCTGCGGCTCGACCCGGCTTACGAAAAGATCTCGCGGCGCTTCTACGAGCATCCGGACCAGTTCGCGGATGCGTTTGCCCGCGCGTGGTTCAAGCTCACGCACCGAGACATGGGCCCGATCGTGCGTTACCTCGGCCCGCTCGTGCCGAAGGAGACGCTGATTTGGCAAGATCCGATCCCGGCTGTTGACCATCCGCTGATCGGGGAGCAGGACTTTGCTGCGCTGAAGACGAAAATTCTGGCGTCTGGTCTATCCGTTTCGCAATTGGTCTCGACGGCTTGGGCGTCTGCGTCGACGTTCCGCGGCTCCGACAAGCGCGGCGGGGCGAACGGCGCGCGCATTCGCCTTGCCCCGCAGAAGGACTGGGAGGTCAACCAGCCGGCGCAGCTGGCGACTGTCCTGCAGAAACTCGAAGCGATTCAGAAGGAATTCAATGCATCGCAGTCCGGCGGCAAGAAGGTCTCGCTTGCCGACCTGATAGTCCTCGGCGGCGGCGCGGCGATCGAGAAAGCCGCGAAGGCGGCCGGGTACGACGCGAAGGTCCCCTTCACGCCGGGGCGCATGGACGCGTCGCAGGAGCAAACCGACGCGAACTCCTTCGCCCCACTCGAGCCGGTAGCTGACGGTTTCCGCAACTATCTCCGCGGCAAGCAACTCATGTCGCCTGAGGAGGCGTTGGTGGATCGGGCCCAATTGCTGAGGCTGACGGCGCCCGAGATGACGGTTCTCGTCGGCGGTCTGCGCGTCTTGGGCGCAAACGCCGGACAGTCCAAGCACGGCGTCTTCACCAAGCAGCCCGAGACGCTGACGAACGACTTCTTCGTCAACCTGCTCGACATGAGCACGACTTGGCAGGCATCTGCTGGGTCCGAAGGTGTGTTCGAAGGGCGCGACCGGAAGACGAACGAGGCCAAGTGGACCGGCACGCGTGCCGATCTCATCTTCGGTTCGCACTCGCAGCTGCGCGCCCTCGCGGAAGTCTACGCGTGCGCGGACTCGAAGGAGAAGTTTGTGGAGGACTTCGTGGCTGCCTGGAACAAGGTGATGAACCTCGATCGCTTCGACCTCGCCTGATCTGCGGAAAGGTTTTCGAGGGCCTGTAGGGCGCAGCCGCGATCGAGCATCGGGAGATCAGGGTCAGATAGAGCTACGCAAATCCTACGAAGCCTGCGGAAACCCTGGACGTTGGTGGAAGCCATGGACAAGAAATCAGGGCGGCATTTCAAAACGACTTGAAATGCCGCCCTGGCACCGGACCCTGATAAACCGCTGGCCCCCTTCATGATCGGGATCGACGATCCGGAGCGACGCAAGACCATTCTCGGCGCGCCGGGCACACTCGTGTCATTGGGCTTCAGTCATCCGCGCTACGGTCCCGTGGCGGTGCTGCCCCAAGAGGCGCGGGCCGAGTTGGCCAACGATTTCGATTGAGGCTGCGAGCACATCGCGGAGCGGGTCCCGGCTCGGGGTCAGGGCCCTTGGATCGACCTCAGATACATGACAAAGGCGCGGGCATCCTCGCGGGTGAAGCGAAACATCGGCATGTCCGGATGGCCCACCATGAGGCCCTCGCGCAATCGCACCAGGAAGGTGTCGAGGTCGACACGGCGATCGAGCTGGCGAAACGCCGGAGCGCCGATGTGGGGGCTTCGGCCGCTCCGACCGACGGCATGACACCGCGCGCACATTCGCTCGGCCAATGCTCGACCATCCTGCTCGGGTGGGTTCCGCCCCGGCTCCCCGGCGAGGCCGGCTGAGGTTCCGAGCAGCAGAAGGGGGATTGCCAGTCTTGCAATCATTTTCGCTCTCGTTCCGCCTCAACGTGATTGACCGGCCATCCCCCCGCCTTCGCGAGGGCAGGCTCTCTTCTGAAGCCGCCCTAGTGCATCAACAGGACGGCTCGATCCGAATGGCGGATGAACGACTGGGTGCAGCCACCGAACATCATCTCGCGCAGGTGCGAGTGACCATAGGCACCCGATACGATGAGGTCGGCCCCGCAAGCCTCGGCCGCAGTCGCAAGCAATTCCTGCACCGGGCGACCATTCGGCTTGATGATTTTGACCTCGGCGGGAGTGCCGCACCATGCGAATTGACGAGCGATGTCGTCAAAGGCGGCAGCGGGGTCCTCGTTCTTCTCCGCGACGCCGGCGAAAACCACGCGTTCGGCCCGGGCCAGAAAAGGCGCTGCGGCCGTGACGGCGCGGGCGGCATCGCCGCTCTCTCTCCAACAGACCATGATCGTACCGGTCACCTTGTCTGAGGGGCTCGAGGCGGCGATCAGGACCGGGCGGCCACAACCCAGCAGCAGACGTTCGAGAAAATCCGCCGGCAATCCGTTCGGCTTGTGGGCGCGCCCGACGACGACGAGGTCATTGTGGCGCGCATGAAACATGACCCGCTCCAGCGAGCCACCGTCCTCCTCCCGGCAGCTTGCCGTCACGACCTGCAATTGGCCGGGCGCGTCACTGAATGCAATGTCTGAACGGGCACAAAAATCGTGGACATGTTGAACGGCGGCGACCGAGCGGGTCTGGCTCTGTGTCTCCAATTGCTGCAAGGCCTCCCGCAGCGCGGGCCCGCTTGCGAAGTCCAAATGCGGCGTATGCTGAGCCGCCTCATCCAAGCCGATTCGAACATGAAGAAACTGCAAATGCGCCGCAAATGGACGAGCCGCGGCAAGGGCCGTCGAAAAGACTGGCCCATCCGTATCGCTGCCGCCGATCAGGACAAGGAATGATTTCATCGGTCCACACTTGATTGAACAGTTTGCTCACTTCATCAAACTTCATTCGGCGGCCTCCTGACATTGACCTAGATCAAAATCCGCATCAGTCTGAATTGCGCCGGCGCTTGAGGCGGGCGGCGGAGGCACGGACGCGAGACGCCATTCATGAGCAAGACCGACCGAGATACCGAGGCGGAACAGGCTTCATTTCTTCGCTGGCGGCAGATTCCGAGCTCGGTCTGGGCGCTTGGATTCGTTTCTCTCCTGATGGATACTTCTTCCGAGATGGTCAACGCGCTTCTGCCGCTCTATCTCGTGACCGTTCTTGGAACTTCGACCTTCATGGTCGGCGTGATCGAGGGGATTGCGGAAGCCACGGCCTCGATCGTGAAGATATTCTCCGGTGCGCTCAGCGATCGCCTGGGCAAGCGGAAGCCGATTGTCGCGGCGGGCTACGGCCTGGCGGCCGCCACCAAGCCGGTCTTTCCGTTGGCGGGCTCGGTCGGGTGGATCGTGGCCGCGCGATTTGTCGATCGGGTCGGAAAAGGAATCCGCGACGCACCGCGTGATGCGCTGATTGCAGATATCAGCCCGGCCGAGATCCGTGGCGCGGCGTTCGGCCTCCGGCAGTCGCTCGATACCGCCGGCGCTTTCCTCGGACCACTCTTTGCCATCATTCTAATGGCGTTGACCGCGAGCAACTTCATTATCGTGTTCTGGATTGCGGTGATTCCCGCGATGCTTTCGTTTGCCCTGATTGTGCTCGCCGTGGACGAGCCGGATCCTGCTCCGACAAAGATCGCGCGTCCGCCGCTCTCTCGCGCCGAGCTTGCACGCCTTGGAGGTTCGTTTTGGCTCGTTGTCGGCGTGGCGACGATATTTACGCTTGCGCGTTTCAGCGAAGCCTTCTTGCTTCTGCGTGCCCAATCGGTCGGCTTCCCGCCGGCACTTGCGCCGTCGGTGATGCTGATCATGAATGTCGTATATGCATTCTCCGCCTGGCCGGTCGGCTGGTTGTCGGACCGAATCGGTCGCCAGGGGCTCTTGATGGGCGGCTTCTCGGTGCTGGTCGTGGCCGACCTCATGCTCGCCTTTGCGCCAAACATGATGGTGGTCGCCGCGGCCGCCGCGGGCTGGGGACTGCATATGGGATTGACGCAAGGACTGCTTGCGAGCCTTGTCGCCGATTCGGCGCCGGACGATCTGCGCGGCACGGCGTTCGGCGTGCTCAGTTTCGTAACCGGCATTGGGGCTCTTGCGGCCAGTCTCATTGCGGGCACGCTCTGGGACATTTTTGGTCCGACCAGCACCTTTCTGGCGGGAGCGGCGTTCACCATGTTCGCGCTGCTCGTGACGCCACTTGCCCGCATGGCGGCGAACAGAACGTGATCCCGTTTCATTTGACAAATGCAGGCGCGCTCGCCATTTGCTTCCGATGAGGCTCGAGCAGGCCTTTGCCGCGCGTTCAGGATAAGAT
>Ga0209068_10001286_pt1 | contig 12613 bp, 8 predicted proteins | sample ColStrG_CSR_2012_FD_187200 | JGI IMG/M metagenome (GOLD analysis project Ga0209068, IMG submission 187200) | Freshwater sediment microbial communities in response to fracking from Pennsylvania, USA - Cold Stream Run_MetaG_CSR_2012 (SPAdes)... | ecosystem: Environmental > Aquatic > Freshwater >... | reverse complement strand
GCGCCATGCCAAGTCCCTCCATCAGCGTTGATGCGGCGACCGAATCTGATTTGCGACCCAAGGGGAATCCCCCTGTGGCATTCGCGATTCACGTCAGGCGGAAAATGCTCTAGGTTTCGGTAAGGTGCAATAGGCCCGTTTCCCGGGCCCTATTGCACCTTCGGCGTCCTTTTCCGCGGTGCAATACGGCCGAAATGGCCTATTGCGCCCTACGTACAACCAAAAAGGCGCTTTCTCCGCCAACCGCGCTTGGTTCGCTCAACCCACCATTTTGTCATTCTCCGGCTTGTCCCGAAGACCCTTCCACCAGCACACTCCGGCGCTCTCGGAGGATGACAACTCAATTTTCAAGCAACTTGTTCAACAGTTCTAGATGCTCGGCGACTCTGGTGCGCAATGCCGCTTTCTTGTCATCTGTCCACGTCTTGAATCCGTGATTGGACTTGAAGCCGAGCTTGCCGTCGCGCACGAGCGCCTTGAGCGTTGGTGTCGGTTCGGTCGCACGGTCAAGATGCGGCAGGACAGAGTTCTGAATATCGAGCGTCAAGTCCGTGCCCACCAGGTCGGCATTCTCGAGGGGGCCGAGCACCGCAAGGCGGCGTCCGAACGAGTTTTTCACCACTAGGTCCACGGTCTCGGCGTCGCACACGCCGGCATCCACAAGTGCGATCGCTTCCCGCCACAGCGCGTGCTGCATCCGGTTGCCGACAAAGCCGGGCACGTCCTTCTTGACGTGGACGGCGACCTTGCCGAGGCCGGTCAGCAGCGCGATCATGCGGGCGACATGGGCGGGATCGGTGCCACCGGCCTGGATCACCTCGACCAGCGGCACCAGATAGGGCGGGTTCCACCAATGGGTACCGAGTACGCGATGCCTGGAGACAACCCGCGCCGCGATCTGCCCGATCGGGATGACCGAGGTGTTGGAGCACAGCAGCGCATCGGGCAGCGCGTGGGCCTCCAACTCGGCGAAAATGTCCTGTTTCAGCCCCAGCCGCTCGGGCGCGGCCTCAATCACAATGTCCGCGCGGGCTACCGCGTCCTTCAGCGATACGCAGGCTGTGACTCGCTCGACCGCGCCCGGGTTCCAGCCGATGGACTGCAGCGTCGCGGCGATCCGCTCCTTTGCCGATGCCAGCACGTCCGCAAACGGATCGGTGATCGCGACATCGTGCCCGCCGTTCGCGAACACGGCGGCGAGCCCGTGACCCATAAGACCCGCGCCGATGATCGCGATCCGCTCCTTGCCCCGATTTTCAGTCATTGAAAGCGACCACCCTTCATGGCCACGCGCGCCACCAGTGGGAGAAGACGGGCACGGTACGAGCGGGCAGCGGGCAGGTCAAATGCTTGCGGAAGACGGTGGTCGGTTTGGCATAGGCGCTAGCGGCAACGCGCTGCGCAAAGTTCAGTGGAATGACAGCCCAATCAGCTTGGCAAAACCGTGATCGTGTGGTTGTCTGTTAATGAGGGCACTGAGGGGTCAGTTATGAAGTATTTTGGAGTCCTGGCCCTGCAAGCGCTGTTGGTCGCTGCGCCTGCAGGTTGCGTTGCGACGGCGCCCAAAGTGGCAGAGATTCCGCAAACCACGCCGTCAGCCACATCGCCAGTCATTGTTGTGCCCTCGAACGGTTCTAGCAAGGAGAACTCTGCCCAGGCAGCGCCGAAGCCGGCGACCTCGACGGTTGTTGTCAAAAAAGAAATTGCGGCGGCGGCGCCGCCGGAGCCGCCAATCGACATGCCCTCTTCTGTCGAACGACTTCCGTCGGCTGAGAGACTTCCAGCCACCAAAACCCATCCGTCTGTTGTTGTTGAAGGAACAATTGTTCTTAAGCCGACGATCGTTGTGGTCCGGCCCTCTGGAGAACAAACAAAAACAGTTGTGTATCTGAAGAACCTTCGGGCCTGTCTGGACGGAAAGGTCGATATCTGTAACCTCGCGACACTTTCTTTAGAGGACTACAAACGCGTGAGGGCTGCTGCAGCGGCGAGAACGGCGGTTGCAGCCGATGGTGCCGGCAAATCTATTTGCGTTGATGGATATTTTCGGAAGAACGGCACTTTTGTTCGCGGGTACTGCCGAGGCGCCAAGACAAATTGAGTTGGGTTTTCGCCCATGGTAGGGCGGCGCCAAACCCAACAAACTGTCTCGGACGAGCGGTGACGGCCGCTTGGTCGGAAAGGGCACTAAATAACCGTGCCCGCTGCGAGATTTGCCGCCGGCTGCGTCGACTTCCCGCGCTGGATCCCCGACGGCCGCAATGCGTTAAATGGCGCACGCGGGTCGAGGATGACGGAACTATCCGATGGACGCTGACCATTCGATGATTGGCCCGGGACGAGTGTGGTGCATCTTACACAGTGCCCCAAGCGCCACACGGTGCAACCGGCGGCCGGCCCAGAAAAAAATCAGCGCCAAACCGGGCTGTTGCGATCCGTTCTTAACACGGAATTGACATCTCGCATTGCAACTTAGGGTTGAACAACAAGAATTTTGCACGCCGCAACTCAGGACCGCGCCGACTCCACGCGGACCGGGCCCGGGCCGCGGCGGCACCCACCCTTGGAGACTTGATCGATGCTGCTCGATTCATTCCCCCGTCCGCACTTCGCCCCCGTCAGTCGCGATAGCGCTTTCGGCAATATGCGCTCCGAGACGCTGCTACGCCGGCTTGAGCCACGCATAATGTTCGACGGCGCCGCGCTGGTGACCGCGGTGGACGCGCTGCACCACGATGGAGCCCAAGTCGCGCATACAGCCCTGGATACTTCCCACCACGCGCTCTTGCTTGCCGATATTGCCAGCCTGGCTGCGCACGCGCATGGCCCAGCCGTCGTGCAGGCCGTCGCCAACTTCAAGCAGGTCGTGTTCATCGATGCGGCTGTCCAGAACCCGGCGGCGATCGAGAAGGCGGCGGGCTCCAACGACGAAATCGTGCTGCTGGACGCAGGCCAGGATGGCCTCACCCAGATCGCGCAAATCCTGGCCGGCCACACCGGTCTCGACGCCATTCATATCGTTTCACACGGCGAGGCGGGAAAACTGTTCCTGGGCTCCTCCGTGTACGATGCCACCACGATCAAGGGCTTCGATGCGGAGCTTGGGGCTATCGGCGCCTCGCTACACCAAGGCGGCGACATCCTGCTCTATGGCTGCGACGTTGCCAAGGGCGCGGCCGGCGATGTGTTCATCCACAAGATCGCCGACCTGACCCACGCCAACGTTGCCGCCTCCACTGACATGACGGGCTCAGCCGCGCTGGGCGGCAACTGGACGCTGGAGGACATCGCGGGTTCGCTCCACACTGCGGTGATCTCGGCGGCGGACTGGCACGGTGAGCTTGCCGCGCTCAACCTGACAACCCTGTCGGGCCAGACCGCGCTGCAATTCGCCAACGCCCTGTTCGGTCCGGGTGTCACCGTCACCGCCGCCAGCTTCACCGGCAACACCAACCAGGGCGCCAGCTTCAGCAACGCCACCGCCGCCATGCCAAACGTCGCCGCCTTCGATAGCGGCGTCATCTTCGCGACCGGAACCGCGAGCAGCATCCAGGGGCCAAATAACACCGCGAGCTACACGGCCAACAATCCGTCGGGCGTCAACAACGATCCGCAGTTCAACGCGGTCGCCAACGGCAATCCCACCTTCAACGACACCTATTTGACGGCCACGATCACGCCCATCACCAACAAGATCACCGTGCAATATGTGTTCATGTCGGAGGAATATCCCGAGTTCGTCTACTCGGGTTACAACGACGCGATGGCCTTTATCGTCAATGGCGTCAACGCCGCCAAGGTGCCCAATGGCCTGGGGGTCTGCATAGATACCATCAACAACGCCGCTGGCATAAATCCGGCCTATGGGTCGCCCTCGCTCGATCCCAATCCCGGCCATTCCACGACGTCGTTCACCTCGGCCAACCCGACGCTGTTCGTCGACAATTCCACCGGCGCCTACAACACCCAGGCCGACGGCTTCACCCACACCATCACCTTTGTCGCCAACGTCAACGCGGGCGTCGCCAACACCATTAAGGTCGGCATCGCCAACACCGGCGACAATGCTTACGACAGCTGGCTGATGATCAAGGCCAACAGTGTCGAGAGCCAGACCATCGCCAACCCCGAAAGCGTCACGACTCCGGCCAACGTGCCGGTGACAATCGCCCCCATCACCAATGTCGTCACGACCGCGTCCGGTCCCGTCGGCATCATCAAGATCGACGACATGGCGGTCGCGGCGGGTGGTTCCGTCACCTTGGCGTCGGGAACGACAGTGACGCTCAATGCCGACAACACCTTGACGCTGACACCCGACGGCCACACCGTCGGCACCGACACTTTCAGCTACCTGGTGCAGGATTCCACCGGCGTTACCGCGCTTGGCCTCGGCACCGTCACCACCACCGCGCCGCCGCCGGTGGCGGGGGCGGACAGCTTCACGACCGCCGCTGGAACCTCCGTGGTCATTCATGAACTGGCCAATGACAGCGATCCGGGCGGCCATGCGGTGAAGGTCACGCAGGTCAATGGCCTTGCCATAACGGCGGGCGGGCTGCCCGTTCCTGTCACCGGCGGTCTGGTCTCGCTGGCGGCTTCGGACGATCTGACCTTCGCCCCGGCGGTTGGCTATGCCGGCACGCCGGCCTTCACCTACACCATCGACGACAGCCACGGCGGCACCGCGACCGGCAATGTATCCGGCACGGTTTATGCGCCGCCCGTCGCGGTCGCCGACAGCTTTGCCACCGGCGCCGGCCTTGCGGTCACAATCCCGGTACTTGTCAACGATACCGACATCAACGGCTTTGCGCTGACGGTCACCAAGGTCGGTTCGACCGCCATCACCGCTGGCGGCGCGGCCGTAGCCGTCACGGGTGGCAGCGTCAAGCTGGACGCCCTGGGCGATCTCATCTTCACCCCAGCGGCTGGCTATACCGGCGCGCCGTCCTTCAGCTACACCACCAGCGATGGCCACGGCGGCACCGCCACCGCTACAGTTTCGGGCTACGTCTATGCGCTGCCAACCCCGGCCGCCGACACCTTCACCACGGCCCACGACACCCCCGTTACGTTGTCGCCGCTGGCCAACGATACCGACGTCAACGGCCTTCCCTTGGCGATCGTCGCCGTCAACGGAACATTGGTCACCGCCGCCAGCGGGCCGGTCGCGGTGATCGGCGGCCATGTCACGCTCAGCCTGACGGGCGATCTGGTGTTCACGCCCAATCCCGGCTACGCTGGAACTCCGTCATTCACCTACGCGGTGTCCGACGGTTTTGGCGGCACCGCGACGGCGGCCATCACCGGCACCGTGACCAGTGCATCGCCGTTCCTTGATCTAAGCGGGCCAACGAGCCCGGCGGCCGCGAACTTGCTGGTGAACGGCGGCATCGAGAGCGGCTCCACCGGCTGGATCAACGCCAGCGTCCTCGGCCTGCCGGTGCCGTTGACCTATCTTCCTGGAATCAACTCGCCCCTGACCTCGGGGCCGGCGCCCGCCAGCACGTCGGGCGGCATCGGTGTGCTGACCAGCCTGATCGGCACGATCGGGCCGGGGCATGTGCTGCTCGCGAACACCACGCCGCTCAATCTGGTCCAGGGCCAGCTCTACAATTTCGCCTTCGATGTTCAATCCCTGGTCAGTATCCAGCCCATCGCCCCCAATTTTAATTGGGTCATTCTGGACGCCGCGAACAACGCTGTGATGACGGTGCCAGGCAAATACACGACCGGGGCTGCGGGCGGGGATTTGAGCGCTATCATCCTATCCTTGAGCAGCTGGCAGACCGTTCAGTCCAGTTTCGTCAGCACGCTGGCCACCGGCACCTACAAGCTCGGTATGAGCTGGGCGGCCGGGCTCGGGACCGTAGGCCAAACTCTCGACATCAATCTCGATCGAATTTATCTCGCGGCCGAACCGTCGGGCTTCGCGGCGACCTTCGCCGAGAGCGGGACCGCTGTTTCGATCGCCGATCCCACCGCGCTGATCACCGACACCGACAACGCCATCCTGGCCGCAGCCTCGGTGGTGCTGAGCAACGCGCAGACGGCCGATCAGCTGTCGATCGGCGGCATGGTGCTGACCAATGGTGCCACGGGTAGTATCGGCGGCATCGGCTACACCGTCCTGGACACCGGCGGCCAAATCAGCGTCGCCTTCTCCGGCACGGCCAGCAAGGCCGCCTATGCCTCGGCGCTCGAGGCCGTCGCGTTCGCCAACACTTCGCACAATCCAAGTTCGCTCGACCGCCTGATCAATATCTCCGTCAACGACGGCATCTCGTCCTCAAACATCTCAGTTGCGACCATTCATGTCGTGCCGGTCAACGATCCCCCGGTCGAGACCGCGCCGGCGGCCCTCTCGACCAATGTCAACACTCCGCTCGCCATCACCGGGCTTGCTGTCTCCGACATCGACGCCAATGGCGGCTTGGAGACAGTGACCCTGGCGGCTGGCAGCGGCACGCTCACGCTCGGCAGCAAGGCGGGGCTGGTGTTCGAAACCGGCGACGGCACCGCCGATCCGGTCATGACCTTCACGGGCTCGGTTGCCCAGATCAACGCGGCCATCGCCAACGTGACCTATAGCCCCGTTGCCGGCACGATCGGCGCCGACAGCGTGACATTCGCCACCAGCGACAACGGCAACACTGGGGGTGGCGCGCAGTCGGTAACGCAGACGGTCGCGATTTCGGTTCTCGACGTGCCGCCGATCGCCAACGCCGACAGTTTCGGAGTGGTCGCGGGCGCCACCACCAACCTCAGCGTGCTTGCCAACGACACTGGCGTCAGCGGCTTCACACTAGGCGTCACCGCGATCAACGGCACTCCGCTTTCAGCGGGTGGCACGGTCACGCTCGCCTCGGGCACCGTGCTCGCGCTCAACGCCAACGGCAGCATCGGCGCGGCCGCGCCTGTGGGTAGTTTCGCCTCTGACAGCTTCACCTACACCATCACCGACGGGCATGGCGGCACGGCGACGGCGGGCGCGGCGCTCGGCGTGGTACCAACGGCCAATCCCGTCCTCGATCTCAACGGCTCGATGCCGTTCACGTCCGCGTTCCTCTACGGCCACAACGGCACGGGAAGCGCACCGAGCTGGCACAACCCGGTCAACGACGCCACCTTTGCTTCGGTGGGCAACGAAGTCGCAGGCGCGGGCCTGGCCATCAGTTATAACGGCTCGGCCGCCATCGTCACCGGCGCGGGCAGTCCGACCCTCGGCCAAGCGGTGGCCAACAACGACTACATCTCGATGTCGTTCACGACTACCGGGACGATGCCCGAAACCTGGCTGGAGAACACCAGCAAATACAACTCCAACAACGGCGCGACCAGTTCGTCCTACCAATTCGCGGTGGCGATCTCGACCGACGGCTTCAAGACCGGGAAGCTGCTGTCACAGAACAATCCCAATATCGGCGGCGCACCCTGGAATGGCGGCAATACCCAGTATCCGGAGCAACAGCTCGCCAACTATCAGCTGCAACCGGGCACAAACTACGAGCTGCGCGCTTACATCTACAACGTCGCGGGCGCGGCCCCGGCCACGGTCAACTGGGACGATTTCTACGTCCAGGCTTCCAGCAACCCAACCACATTCGCCCCGACGTTCACGGAAGGCCAGCCAGCCGTCGCCATCGCCGCACCCGCGATCCAAGTGGTGGACGCCGACAGCACGACACTTTCGGCGGCAAGCGTTGTGCTGACCAACGAGCAGGCGTCGGATTTATTGAAGTTATCGGGCGCGACGTTGACCGACGGGACCACTGGCAGCATCGGTGGCATCGGCTACACCGTCCACGATACGGGCAACCAGATCAGCATCGGCTTCAACGGCACGGCTAGCAAGGCCGCCTATGCCAGCGCCATCGGGGCGATCTCCTTCGCCAACACCTCGAGCAATCCGAACCCCGCCGACCGGGTCATTGATGTCACGGTTACCGACAGTACAGGCCTCGTTTCCAACACCGCCATGTCGACCGTCCACGTCGTTCCGGTCAACACCGCTCCGGTCGAGGCCGCGCCTGCCGGCCAAGTCTCCGGCAGCATCGGCGTGGTCCTATCCGCAGCCACCGGCAACGGGCTGTCGGTCTCCGACGTCGATGCCAATGGCGCGGCCGAATCCATCACTCTCTCGGTGGCCCATGGCACCGTGACCCTATCCGGCACCAGCGGCCTCACCTTCAGCCAGGGCGGCGGCATCAGCGACCCAACGATGACCTTCACCGGCACGCTTGCCGATATCAACTCGGCAGTTGATGGCCTCAAATACAACCCCACTTCCAGCTATGGCGGCCCGGACACGCTGACCTTCGCAAGCAACGATCTCGGCAACACCGGCATCGGGGGAGCGAAGTCGATTGCGGCAAACATCTCCCTGACCGTTTACGCGCCCCCCGCGTTGATAAATGACAGCTTCGCCATCGCCGCTGGAACGCCGGTGGTGTTCGCGCCGCTGGCCAATGACAGCGACGCCAACGGCTTCGCACTGACAGTCGCGGACGTGAATGGCGCACCCATCGTCGTTGGCACGCCGATCGCGGTGGCGGGTGGCACGGTCACGCTCGATGCAGGCGGTCAGCTGACCTTCACGCCGACGCCCGGGTTCGCGGGTAGGCCGAACTTCACCTACACCGCCGCCGATGGCCACGGCGGCCTGGCGACGGCCACCATCAACGGCACCGTCTGGGCACCCCCCACACCGTATCCCGACGGCTTCTACACCGTGGCCGGCAATCCGGTCACCATCGGACCGCTGGCCAACGACAGCGATCCCAACGGCTTTGCGCTGACGATATCGGCCATCGATGGCCACCCCGTTGTCGCGGGCAGCGCTGCGATCGCCGTGACGGGCGGCACGGTAGCGCTCGGTGCTGGCGGCAGCCTTACCTTCACTCCGGCGGCGGGCTTCTGCGGCTCACCCTCGTTCAGTTACACGGTCACGGACGGACATGGCGGCCAAGCGGTCGCGACGATCAGCGGCAAGGTGGCCGCTGGACTTGACCTCTCGCAGCACGAGTCCGCTCCGGGCCGTGGCGGAGATGTCAGCGATAAGCAGTCGAGCCCAACCGGCACCACGCCGGAGGCAGCGGCGAACGAGTTTATCCATCCGGTCGCCGGAACCGACAAGGGCGACCTCGGCAGCGGTTCGACCGAGCACATCCGGCTCGTGGTCGAAGGGGCGACCACAAAGCTCGATCAGCAATATGGCGCGGGCCCCGCCAGCGTGCCGCTACGCACGATGATGGGCGGCGGCCGCGAATCCAGTTCGGCCGGTGCGAACGTCTACGAGCCGCTGGCCGATGCGCCGTTCTGGAGCGGGCTGGCGCCGATCGACTTCGGCGCGCTTCCGGGCCAGGCCGCCGATCTGGGTGGTCGTTACGCTTGGGGCGGGTCAACACCCCACGCCGCCGCGATCTCATTCAGCCAGAGTGTCGCACTTATTCAAGGACGATTTGACCGGGCGGCGCGGCAATGGGGTGTTGATCTCGTCGCAGTGGCATGAGTCTGGGAGACGCAAAGGCGACAACGGGTTTGTCGGCTGCCAAACCTTTTTTGCTTGCGGTTGGGTGCGGTCATTCAAGTTTGTGGCGGTGCTACCTATATGGGGGAGACAATCAAACGGCATTCGGGAGCGTTCCCATGGGTTATGATCATTGGAGCTATATGCACGGCTGGGGCTTCGGCTTCGGACCGTTGGGTGGACTGATTATGGGGCTGCTGGTGCTGCTGCCGTTTTGGCAACTGTTCACCAAGGCAGGGTATTCGGGCTGGTACAGCCTGGTCATGCTTGTGCCAGGGCTCAACGTCGTGGCGCTCTATGTGCTTGCCTTCTCCGATTGGCCCTCATTACGTAGCCTGGGCAGGAGGCGGTTCAACGATCCTAGGAGTACAACATGAACCGGATGATCGTCATTTCACGCGGTGGCAGGACGACTGTCTATTCGGGTTGGCGGGCGTGGCTGATGAGTGCCACGGCATTCGTGGTGGCGCTGGCGGTGTTGGCTCTGGTCACGTTCGTGCTGCTGGGGATCGCGGTCAGCATTGGCGCGCTGCTGGTGCTGCTGATCCCGGTCGCGGTGGTGATGTCGTTGCTGGTGTGGGCGTTTGGAAGGCGCGAGGGCTAGAGCAGAGGATCTGAGTCCAGCCGCTCAAGGTTTGCCAGCCTGTCGCGGCCTTATCCCATCGGCGGGATCGAGAATTCCGACCCTTCCTTGATGCCGCTGGGCCAGCGGCTCGTCACTGTCTTGGTCCGCGTATAGAATCGGATCGAATCCGGGCCGTGCTGGTTGAGATCGCCGAAGCCGCTCCGCTTCCAGCCGCCGAATGTGTGGTAGGCCAGCGGCACCGGGATGGGGACGCTGATGCCGACCATGCCGATCTTGCACTTGGCCGCGAAGTCGCGCGCCGTATCGCCGTCGCGGGTATAGATGGCGACGCCATTGCCGTATTCGTGGTCATTCACCAGCTTCAACCCTACGGCATAGTCCTTGGCGTGCACGACGCTAAGCACCGGCCCGAAAATCCGTTCCTTGTAGATTTTCATGTCGGCCGTCACGTTGTCGAACAGGCTGCCGCCGAGATGAAAGCCCTTTTCATGGCCCTGCGCATGAAGCGCTGTGCCGACTACGGAGTGAGATCAAGCAACGCAACAGTTGAATCCGCCTCGAATGCCGCCATTTCCCGGAGCTTCGATCTAATCAGAGACTCGACGTCCTGCGTCGAACAGTTGCCGATCCGCAGCCGTATCACCTTAGGTGGCGGTCCAAACATCAGGCTCATGGCCTGAAAATCGCTATCCTTGGAGACGATAGCCAGTCCGTTTGTTGACGCGAACGACCAGATTTTTGAGTCGTCGTTTGCAATTCCACCACACTCGAAGACATGTCTTGATTGCGGGAACACATCGCCGAGGCTCTTGGGGAGAGCAGGCGAGAGGTTTGCGTCAAACAAAAGCTTCATGGAGCGGCGGACGACATCAGTTTGCGTTCGCGATCCGCAGCGAATGCTAGGCAGGCGCGAATGTCGTCACGCGTCAGGTAAGGAAAATCTCGAAGGATTTCGTCCTCAGTCATGCCCCCAGCCAAATACTCGAGGACATCCGTAACAGTAATCCGCATACCCCGGATGCAAGGCTTGCCGCCGCGCTTGCCCGGCTCTACGGTTATGATCTTGCGATAGTCCATGTTTGCTACCTCGACAGACTTTAGCGCAGTCTACTAAATCGTGGTGTTTCGTCATCCAAGAACCATTGGAGAGAGCTGTTCGGGCCTCTTGACCGAGATGCCAATTGCATTCAGTTCTGCTTCGAGCTTCTCAATACGATAAGTTGCGTCCTTCCAAAAGACTCCAAGGAAGTCTTCAAGCAGCCCTGTCTCTGGCCAATTGGCTTCGTACTCTGACAGCGAGCTGCTGTTCCCTTAGCGCACGACGAAATGGGTCTCGCCACTCGTGGCCAAGCCCCCGCGAAACCGCAGCATCTCTGCCCATTCAGCCAAAAGTTCGTCGGAGGTTTGCATGGTTTTCTTCAACCCATCGTCGGGATCGAGAACTCCGAGCCTTCCTTGATGCCGCTGGGCCAGCGGCTCGTCACCGTCTTGGTGCGGGTGTAGAACCTGATCGAATCCGGGCCGTGCTGATTGAGGTCGCCGAAGCCGGATCGCTTCCAGCCGCCAAAGGTATGGTACGCCAGCGGTACCGGGATGGGCACGTTGACGCCGACCATGCCGATCTTGCACTTGGCGGCGAAATCGCGCGCGGTGTCGCCGTCGCGGGTGTAGATGGCGACGCCGTTGCCGTATTCGTGGTCGTTCACCAGCCTCAGTCCTTCCGCATAATCCTTGGCCCGGACGACGCTCAGCACCGGCCCGAAAATCTCTTCCTTGTAGATCTTCATGTCGGCCGTGACGTTGTCGAACAGGCTGCCGCCCATGTAGAAGCCCTTTTCGTAGCCCTGCATCTTGAAGCCGCGGCCATCGACTTTCAGCTTCGCGCCCTCCTTGAGGCCGCTCTCGATGTAGCCTTTCACGCGATTGACGGCATCCATCGTCACCAGCGGGCCGAAGTCGGCGCCAAGGTCCGTGGAGGGTCCGACCTTCAGCGATTCAATCCGGGGGATGAGTTTTTCCACCAGTGCGTCGGCGGTCTTCTTGCCGACCGGCACGGCGACCGAAATCGCCATGCAGCGCTCGCCGGCCGAGCCGTAGCCGGCCCCGATCAGGGCGTCCACGGCCTGGTTCAGGTCGGCATCGGGCATGATGATCATGTGGTTCTTGGCGCCGCCGAAGCACTGGGCGCGCTTTCCCGTGGCCGTGGCGCGCGAATAGACGTAATGCGCGATCGGAGTCGAGCCGACAAATCCGACGGCCTGGATGTCGGGATCATCGAGGATGGCGTCCACGGATTCCTTGTCGCCGTTGACGACGTTGAGGATGCCGGGCGGCAGGCCCGCTTCCAGGAACAGTTCGGCCAGCATGAGCGGCACGGACGGATCGCGCTCGGAGGGCTTGAGGATGAAGGCGTTGCCGCAGGCGATGGCGGGGCAGCATTTCCACAAGGGGATCATGGCCGGGAAGTTGAAGGGGGTGATGCCGGCCACCACGCC
>Ga0209068_10001285_pt1 | contig 12615 bp, 12 predicted proteins | sample ColStrG_CSR_2012_FD_187200 | JGI IMG/M metagenome (GOLD analysis project Ga0209068, IMG submission 187200) | Freshwater sediment microbial communities in response to fracking from Pennsylvania, USA - Cold Stream Run_MetaG_CSR_2012 (SPAdes)... | ecosystem: Environmental > Aquatic > Freshwater >... | reverse complement strand
GTGATATACAGTGTATGTCATACACTATGCAACACACGGTAGAAAAACCGAACAGCGAAGTCCTCGAAAACCTGAAGCTGGAGCTGCGGCGAGGTTGCCTGATTCTGGCAGTTCTGGCCGAACTACGCACGGAACGGTATGGCTACACGTTGCGCAAGGCTTTGGCGGCGGAGGGCCTGGAAATCGACGAAGGCACGCTGTACCCCCTCCTGCGGCGTCTGGAAGGGCAAGGGTTGTTGGTCAGCGAGTGGCGCGAGGAGGAGAAGCGCAACAAGCGTTTTTACAGCTTGTCCTCCGAGGGCAAGGTCATTCTGGAGCAACTGACCGCCGAATGGAAGGGCATCAACGCGTCGCTGGCGGGAATTCTCTAGGGTGGGGTCCGAAAATTTTGGGAAATTTTCTTGAGGGAGCACGTTATGGAACTAATTGAGCGTTACCTACAAGCCGTCAAGTTTTGGCTGCCGAAGGAACGGAAGCAAGACATTATTGATGAGCTATCGGAAGACATTCACTCGCAAGTCGAGGAACGCGAAACAGAACTCGGCCGCCAGCTAAACGAGGCTGAGATCGAGAGCATTCTGAAGGAACGTGGGCGTCCGATGCTGGTAGCGAATCGGTACCAGCCACAACAACATTTGATTGGGCCATTACTGTTTCCGACCTACCGATTCGTGATGAAACTTGTGGCATTAGGCTATCTGCTGCCCTGGGTGCTGATACGGATTGGCTTGGTACTGCTCAGTTCAGGCTATCGGGCCGAGCACGGAAGCTGGTTCGATTCGCTGCTCTCGGTCTGGGCTTTACTTTGGACGGTCGCATTTACCAGCCTCGGTACTGTGACGCTAGTGTTCGCATTATTGGAACGAGCACAGGCCAAATCGCGCTTTCTGGAGAATTGGAATCCGCGCAAACTGCCACCCGTGCGCAATCCCAATCAGATCCCGCGTTCCGCTTCCGTCATTGAGTTGGTGGCAAACTTTGGGTTCTTGATTTGGTGGGGCTTGCAGATGTCCTCCCGAACGTTCCTCGACCGCCCTGAGATCCGGATTTCGCTGACCCCTGTGTGGACCTACTTCTTTTGGGGTTTCTCCTTGCTGGCTGTGCTGAATCTGGCGGTTTCCGGTGTCAACCTCATGCGGCCGTATTGGACGGGTATGCGCGCTACGTTTCGTCTTGCTACGGATTGCACTGGAGTGGCGCTGTTTTGTTGGCTGTTGAAGGCCAACGTACTGGAGGGGATCGTCGTGCCCAACGTCTCTCCGGCGCGGCTGCTGGAAATCACCCATGCGATCAATCTTTGGATGGCGAGATCGTTCCCCTTTGTTGTCGTGTTAGGCGTGGTCATTGCGGCGACAGACATCTACCGGATTGTTCGCGTGCGGTCGAAGCCAAGTCGATTGGGTCCCGCCGTGACTGCCGCTGCTGTCGTATAGGTGTGGTTCTGTGATCCCGTTAAGTCCATTGGCACAACAGCTTGCAATCGAAACCAATTTAGGAGACGTACATATGAGCACGTCACGAGTGATTCCTTCCTCACCTAATCTTCAAGCAGTGGCTCCCGCGCCGGGAAGCCCTGCCCGTGCCGACTACAACGCCGCTGTGGGCTACCTCCGGGCTTTGGTAACGGTTCTGGTGCTGGCGCATCATTCCGTGCTCGCCTATCACCCTTTTGCTCCCGCGCCACCGGCATCGTTGACCGCGCAACCACGGATGTGGGGAGCCTTTCCCGTTGTCGATAGCTTGCGCTGGAGTGGATTCAGCATGTTCGTGGGCTTCAACGATATCTTCTTCATGTCGCTGATGTTCTTTCTTTCCGGATTGTTTGTCTGGAATAGTCTGAAACGCAAAGGCGGCGGCAACTTCGTGCGCGACCGCCTCCTCCGGCTTGGTGTTCCGTTTTTAGCTGCGGCTGCGCTAGTGGCTCCGCTGGCATACTATCCCACCTATCTGCAGACTGGCGCTTCTGGATGGGCTGGTTTCTGGCAGCAATGGTGGTCTCTGGGGAACTGGCCTGCGGGACCGGCATGGTTCATTTGGGTCTTGTTGGCCTTCGACTGCCTGGCCGCCGGCATCTTTCAGCTCTGGCCCCCATCGATCGAAGTGTTAAGCCGCATCTCGGCACGCGCTCTACGACGTCCGGCTGCGTTCTTCGCAGGGTTGCTGCTCGTCTCGGCGGCTGCTTATATCCCGATGGCGCTCATGTTCACGCCCTTTCGTTGGAGCGAATTCGGTCCCTTCGCATTTCAGACCGGTCGCTTGCTTCTCTATCTCGTCTATTTCGTGGCCGGCATCGGCGTGGGCGCATATGGCATCGGCCGTGGCCTTCTGGCCCGCGACGGAAATCTCGCGAAACGCTGGCTTCTGTGGCTTATTGCGACACCATTCGCTTTCGCACTGGCTGCGGTGGTGTTCCTCGTCGGGCTGTCCCATAGCTCTCAGCGACTCTGGGAGGTGGCAACGGACCTGACGTTTGTTCTCTCCTGCGCCACATCCTGCTTCGCGCTGCTTGCGTTCTTCGTCCGATTCTTGCGCAATCGGATGAGAATTTGGGACGGCTTGAACGCCAATGCTTACGGCATGTATTTGATCCACTACGCCTTTGTGAGTTGGCTGCAGTACGCCCTGCTGAGATCGTCGCTGCCCGCCATAGCCAAGGGATCACTCGTTTTCGCCGGTACTCTGGCACTCACCTGGGGCGTGACGGCGGCGCTCCGGCGCATTCCCTTCGTGGCGCGGGTAATTTAGGTCGTGTGGCGCGTGCCCCGCGCCCCGAAAACCGGGAGTTCGTAGCGGTCTGCATCTCGGACGTGATCTCCAAATATCGAAACAGTGACAGACGAGAGTGCCCCGAGTCTTGTTGAGACGGTTTTGAGATTACAGCGCGCACGACTATTGAATCTAATGGAGCTTAAAAACTACTCCGTTGCCCAATCCGCCCTGAACGGTTGTGCCGAGAAGGTTGCCCTTCGCGTCCAGCACTAGACCTCCCGAGGGGTTTCCGCCGTCCGTGCCACCTGTAAAGCTATAGAGCACAGACTCGTTGCCGGCGGGATCAACCTTGAACACTGTTCCCGCGTTCGCCGTGCCACCGGTGAAGGTGGTGCCGTAGAGATTGCCCTTGCTGTCCATGACCAACTCTCCCTGAGGTGCTGCTCCGTCCGGCTGCCCGGTGAAGGAAGGTAACACCGTCTCGGCGCCACTTGGAGTCAGCATGAATACTGTTCCCAAGTTGCCAGAACCACCCGACCGTGTGGTGCCATAGAGATTGCCTGCCGAGTCCAAGATCAAACCAGCAGCAGGGAAATACCCGTCCGTCCCGCTGCCGAAGCTGTGCAGCACCGTTTCCGTGCCAGTCGCAGTCACCTTAAACACCGTTCCGAATCGAAACTTGCCACCTTGAAAGCTGGTGCCATAGAAATTACCCGCTGTGTCCTGTACCAAACCATTGGGCGCTAATGAATCTCCCTTCGCGGCGTTGAAAGAGTGCACCACGGTGTATGCGCCAGTAGGACTCAACTTGTACAGGGTTCCACCACGTTGACTGCCGCCGTCCCCGGTAGTGCCATAAAAATTGCCTGCCGCATCTCGAACGATACGTCCTAAAGGAAACCGTCCGCCTCGGTAGTTAAAACTGTGCAGGATAATCTCCTCGCCGGTTGTCGTCACTTTGAAGAGCGTTCCACAATCGCCAACAGAATAAACGCACTTGCCGGTGCCGCCGAACTTCGTTGTGCCGTAGAGATTGCCCGCCGCGTCCCTTACCAAATCGGCAAAAGGGTTCGCTCCATCCGGCTTCAGTTTGAAGCTGTAAAGCACAGTCTCCTTACCGTTGGGGGCTACTTTGAACACAGTTCCACCACCTAGGCCAGCGCCCGAGGTTGTGCCATAGAGGTTGCCCGTCGAGCCCCTGATTAAGCCTGCATAAGGACTCGTGCCATCCGTTCCGCCCTTGAAAGCGTGAAGTACGGTGAGGGTCTGCGCCTCTACCGGCTGCATAGCCAGCGTTATTCCAAACAGGATGGCAACAATCAGGGCAAAGGTTTGTTTGTTGGGTAGAACGTTCCTAGAGTTATGCACAGAATTGACGAAACGCCCGATAGCTTCCGAAGAATGAGTGAGTGTCATTTTGAAGTTCCTCCTGAGCTGAACGAATTTAAGCAAGCGACAGAGGGTGCTGCGCTGATCCGAGGGGGAGGAGGGGGAAGCTTCACGATTCATCTTCCGTTGCGGGGTTGGAATTGTCAAGCAAGCCCTTAGGAAACCGCAAGAACTTGTTTCGGAAAAGCTCGTTCTACGGTTGCCAGCACAGGAGAGGTGATTTCTCGCGCCGCTCGGAGTGTCGAGATTTCCGTAGAGCCTCACCGAGGCTGAAGCTCGGTCTTGGCAAGCTTGAACGCGGTCCCTATAGGGGCGCTCTTTCACGGTTGGACGAAAGCGGTTGCATGGTTATGTTACTTTGTGATATAAAGTTCTTATTGCAAGTCGGGGAGGACTTTTATGGTCAAACGCATCGCAGCCATCGCCTTTATTTTTATCTGTACGGCGATTGCCTGGGGCATTCTGGGCGGGACGATTTTTTCGCGGACTTATTCCGACAAGGTCGGACAACTCTCCAGCACGGTTGCCAGCAACTGGGGCATGCCGCAAACGCAGGTGCCGCCATCGGCTGCGTACTATCTGGAGCAAAACAGGACGGATGTCCACACCGAGGATGGCAAGACCATCACTCGAGTGGTCACCGAAAAGACGGCTTACCCTCTCCCGCTGGAAGCCTCCCATGTGGACGTAACTCTGAATCTGGATCACCGGCAGAAAGGACTGCTTTGGTACAGCACGTACGCAGTGAATTTTGCCGGGCAGTATACCTATCGCAATGATAGCGACAAAGATCAGCCGGTCTATTTCAGGCTGGATTTTCCGTCGGCGCAGGCCATCTATGACGATCTGACGGTGCTGATTGACGGGCAGCCCGCTACCATTAGCACCGAAAATGGGGGCGCGACAGCCACAGCGAACATCGCAGCCGGCAAGAGTGTGGCGCTTTCATTTTCCTATCGATCGCAGGGGCTGGACAACTGGAATTACAAATTCGCGGCGGACTCAGTGCAGAACGGCGGTCCAAACAGCGTTTCTCAAGTGAAAGATTTTTCGCTGATCATGCACACAAATTTTAAGGATATTGACTTTCCTCAGAACACTCTCTCGCCGACCGAAAAGCGGGAGACTGCGCAGGGATGGGATCTGACCTGGAGCTACAAGAGCCTGCTTTCGGGGCTCCAAATCGGCATGGCGATGCCGGAAAAGCTACAACCCGGGCCGCTGGCTGGGCAGATCAGCTTCTTCGCTCCGGTATCTTTGTTTTTCTTCTTCTTCCTGATGTTCATCATCACGACGCTGCGCGACATTGATCTCCACCCGATGAATTACTTCTTCCTCGCGACGGCGTTCTTTGCGTTCCATTTATTGCTCGCGTATCTGGTGGACCACATTTCGATTCACTGGGCGTTTCTCATCTGTTCCCTGGTATCGGTGTTTCTTGTGGTCAGCTACCTGCGGCTGGTCGTCGGAATCCGGTTTGCGGCCTTGGAAGCGGGCGGGGCGCAACTGATCTATCTCGTGCTGTTCTCATATGCGTTCTTCTTCAAGGGATTTACGGGGTTGGCAATCACGATTGGGTCGATTCTGACGTTGTTCGTTGTGATGCAGATGACGGGACGAATCAAATGGTCGGAGAAATTCGCGGGAGTGAGCTTTGGGACAAGGAATTAGAGCGGCTTTGGCTTTGGGTAGGTCACGGCTTCAGCCGTGACGCCCAAAGTCTAGACAATTAGGCTTTAGCCACTGAGGTAAGGTTCAGAACTCGAGAAGCAGGTCCCTCCACTGCGCGGAATCGCCGTAAAACGGCAATTCCGCTCCGGTCGGGATGACAACTTTAAATGGATCAGAGTTTTCTTGGGAGGCAGGGCTAGTAGAGCGCTCCTCCCGGCTGTGTGCTCTGCACCACGCCACCTTCTACGCTGAGCGAGTAGGCGGCTCCTCCTTGACCCTGCCAAGTCGCAAGGTCGAAATGCGCGCCGGTTGGGGCCCGATACACCGAAATATTATGGATTGTGAGTGGCTGCTTACGCCGGCAGGCCTCTGGCGGTTGTGTGACCTGGTAGAAGTATGCGGCGACGCCGGTTCCGATTACGGAAGATCTTCCGTCCGGTTCGAGGAGAACGGCGCTTTTTTCGTCGATTGCGAGGCCGCGTGGGGCTTTCGACCAGCCGTCTTGCGTCATGCGGGCCAGAAAGACGAGCGTCCGGCCCTGGCGGTCGCGCTTCACAAAGTGGCTGTCGGTAATCAATTGTTCGAGGTGGGGAACACGTAGAAAATCTTTCGTTAGTGTCACGTGCTTGTCGTAAGGATTCTTTAGCGCTTGCGGCGAAGTTGTTGTATCGATCATGGCGGCAAAGGTGAATTCACCGAGGACGGCGAGGCCTGCGCTGGTTCCGCCGATGGGTTTCCCGGCGGCGATGTGGGCATTCAGCGCATCCTGCACGGGAGTGCCACGCCAGAACTTGATGTAGCGGGATTGGTCTCCTCCTGCAATGAAGACGGCTTCCGCGCGGTGAATGATCTCCGCGATGGCAGGGTCTTGCGCGGTGCGGCGATTGGGAACGACGAGCGTTGCGACGGAATTCAGCTTGCACAGTTTGTTGACGTACGGGTTATAGTCATCGCTGCCGCGAGCGCGCAGGATGAGGAAATCTCCGCCTTGAGCTTTGTCGCAAAGCCATTTGAAAGCGTCATCGAGATCGTCTCCGCCGCCCATGAGAGCGGTTCCAGCTATGGGCTTCGTCGAAACGTCTGCGGCGTTGCCGATGCGAGTGTATTTGTGGGAACGGGCTTGGCTCTGGGGAGCGAGACTAACCAACAAGATTGCGATGATGAGAAGTCTTTGGTTTTTCATGGCGAATTGATAGGGCAAAAATAAGATTGTCATTCCGAGTGTAGCGAGGAATCCCTTTCGCATCCAGTGCTCTCGCAACGAAGGGGAGACTTCGCTGCGCTTAGTATGACAATCGCGTTTCTTGCAATTTGTTCTTACAATGATGCCTGACATGCTCGATCTTCCGACCTCCAATCCGCCAAAGCCAGAGCTTTCGCAGGCATCATCTCCCGTTGCTGCCAGCGACCCCCTGCAGCGGCAGACTCCAGACGCTTTGCTGCTGCATGGCTTCTGGTATCGCGTACTGCCGAGCGACGGTGTGAGCCGGCACGGGCTCGAAAAGACTCTGCTGCTGGGGATTCCGTTGGTTGTGGGCCGCGACAAGAGCGGGCGGGCGTTTGCGTTGCGCGATTCCTGCCCACATCGGGGCATTCCGCTTTCGGATGGAAAGTTTGATGGGGCGCAGATCGAGTGCTGCTACCACGGGTGGAAATTCGATTGCCATTCCGGGCAATGCACGGCGATCCCTTCACTGACAGCGGAGCAGGCGCAGAGGATTCGGGTGGATCGTATTTATGCGGGCAGCTTCGTCTGCGAAGAGCATGATGAGTTTATTTGGGTGTACGTGCCGGAGCCTGGGCCTTCGGGAGCAGGATTCACACGAGCCGTAGCGCCGACTGAACCCACGCCACGGGTGCCGACCTTCAGTCAGAAGTACAAGTCGGCATACCTGGTGGCCGATCTGGCCTGCAATATCGATCACGGCATCATTGGATTGATGGATCCTGCGCACGGGCCGTTCGTGCATCAAGCATGGTGGTGGCGGCAGCATGCCAGCATTCACGAGAAGCAGAAGAATTTTGAACCGATCCCAAACGGGTTTCGGATGGCAGCGCATACTCCGAGCTCGAACAGCGCGCCGTATAAGCTCTTGCGCATGTGCGCCGATGCGGATTCGATTACGACGACGATTGATTTTGAGTTGCCGAACCGGCGTGTGGAGACCATTCGCGCAGGGAAGTACTGGTTCTCAAGCCTGACGACGGTTACGCCGATTACGCGCGATCGCTGCCGCATTGATGTAGTGGCGGCCTGGAACTTGTTCCGCTGGCTGCCGTTTGCGCCAGAGATGCTGAAGTTCGTCTTCGCTAAGTTCGTGGCGCAGGATCAGGAAACAATGGAAATGCAGGCCGAAGGGTTGAAGCACAATCCTCATCTGATGTTGATTGACGATGCGGATCGTCCGGCGAAGTGGTATTTCCAGTTAAAGAATGCGTATCTGGAATCGCGACGGACGGACGGGGTTATGCGGCATCCCATGAGCGGGCCGGTGACACTGCGATGGAGAAGCTAAGTTCTTGAGCCTGGGCTAAGAGCAGATTCCTCACGATAGAGCCGTTCGGAATGACAATTTCCTGTAGTGACTCGTGATTCTGCGAAAAAAACAGGAATCCGAGGACGCGACCCCGGTCGCGCCCTCGGATTCTCCCCGACTGCTCCTCCCTAAAGAGCAGCGACTCCCCTGTCTTGATTGCGGATGCGAATGGCCTCATCCACTTTGGACAGGAAGATCTTGCCGTCCCCAATTTTTCCGGTGGCGGCGGTTTTGATGATGGCGTCGATGGCAGGATCGACGAGGTTGTCGGCGACCACCATTTCCAGTTTCACCTTGGGCAGCAAATCGACGGAGTACTCACGCCCGCGGTAGGTTTCGGTGTGGCCCTTTTGACGGCCATGTCCGCGGACCTCGAAGACCGTCATGCCGTCGACGCCCATGTCGGTCAGGGCTTCCTTCACGGCTTCGAATCTTGAGGGCTGAATGATTGCTTCAATCTTGGTCATAGAATTTTTTCCTCGCTTCGCATTGTAGGCCAGGTTGCCGAAAGCCGGGGTTCGCCGGCCTCCGGGAAATTGGAGTAGGTCCGCGCTCAACTAACCTCCCCTCAACTCACATGGGACAGCGGTTTCGTCCCAATGCTGGTTGGAGAATGGATGCCAGGAATAGCCTGCGACATACCTGCTGGCGCACTCAAGGCCGAGATGACGTACTCGGGATACGCGGAGATGCCGTGCTCGTGGAGGTCGAGGCCGTAGAGTTCACCCTCTTCCGAGACTCGGAGCAGGCCCGTCGCGTTCACGGCATACATCACTACCATCGATACTCCGAATGTTGCGAGCGTGATCACGGCGCTACCGATGAATTGTGCTTTCATCAGTTGCATGCCGCCGCCATAGAACAGACCTTTCAGTACGGTCGAGTTGTCCGGACCAATAGGGCCGCTGGCGCCATAACGACCGCAGGCGAATAATCCAAGGGAGAGCGTCCCCCAGATTCCGCAGAACCCGTGAACCGGAACTGCGCCGATGGGGTCGTCAATGCGGAGGTATTCCAGAAGTTCTACTCCGAGAACGACGAGAACTCCGGCGATGCCGCCCAGAAGAACCGCGCCCGTCGGACTAACCCAGTAGCAAGGGCAGGTGATGGCAACCAATCCGGCCAGGAAGCCATTGGTGGTGAAGCCGGCGTCCCACTTTTTACTCGACCTGTAGGCCCAGAACATAGCCGTGAGTCCGGCGGCACAGGCAGCGAGAGTGGTGTTGGCGGCGACGCGTCCAATGCCCTCAAAGTCCATGGCGGAGAGAGTGCTGCCCGGATTGAAGCCATACCAGCCGAACCAGAGGATCAGTCCGCCGCTTACCGCGATTGTGAGATCGTGCGGCAGCATCGGTTGACCGCCATCGCGTTTGAACTTACGTCCCAAGCGTGGGCCAAGGACGATTGAGCCCGCAAGAGCAACGAAGCCGCCGATGGTATGAACCACCGTCGAGCCGGCGAAGTCATGGAAACCCGTTCCCAGAGATGCGTAGAAGTGGCCGTCGCTACCCATCAGCGCGAGCCAGCCGTCCGGACCCCAAGCCCAGTGTCCGATGATCGGGTAAATGAAGCCGGAGACCGCGACGCTGTAGAGCAGATCACCGACGAAGCCGGTACGTCCAATCATTGCGCCGGAGGTGATCGTCGAGCAGGTGTCGGCGAACGCGAACTGGAAGATCCAGACCGCGAGGAACGCAACCCCCGTCGTCTCATAGGTCGCCGGAGCACCCTGCAAGAAGAACCAGTGATACCCGATGAAACCGTTGCCGTGGGCGAACATGAAGGCGAAGCCGAAGGCGTAGAACAGCAAGCCGCAGAGGCAGGTATCCACCACGCATTCCATCAGCACGTTCACCGTCTCGCGGGAGCGGCAGAAGCCGGCCTCCAGCATGGTAAATCCGACCTGCATGCCGAACACGAGGAACGCTGCGATCAGGGTCCACGCGGTGTTGACGGGGTTGACCACGTCAGCAGCTTTCACTTCCGCGTCGGCGGCGTGCACAGTGCCGAAGAAGGTGGCTGAAATTACCGTGATGGCCAGGAAAAGCAGGGCGATACCCGCCATCTTCCCGCCCAAAAGGAGCGTTCCATACCGGCGCCATTCCGGTTCACGCAGCCGCGCGCCGAGCCGGGACAGCTTGCCGGCGAATGTGAGTCTTTTGGTTCTTGCCTCAATGGAAGACATTGCTAGCTCCTGAGTTTCGAGTTTTCACTGCCTTACTTTAGATTCTTGCTTTGAAAAAGTTTCCAGTATCGCTTGGTCTTCTCTGTGGAGCGAAAGCGGCTTGGGTGCTGACGTTCGGGGTTGTTCTCCTGGGCCCAAGCCGCTGTCTCCATTGCGGCTGCGCTGGTTCTCGCGCCGGCAAACTTTGCGTCGTGGCCCTATTTCGTGTCGAACGTGAGGATTAAGCCTCCGGTGACCGTGTTCTGGAATTTATCCAGCCCTGCAAGAGGTCCGTGTGCGAACACCGCTTGATTAGACATGTCGTGCCGGAACTCAAAGCGCGAAATCAGATGGCTGTAGAGGGTTCGCTCCAGCGTGCCGGTGAATTCCTGTACGTGTTGTGCGGTGCCTGTGGTGAAGCCGTAGTGATCGTTGTAGTACTCATAGCGTCCGGCGACCGCGACATCGTGCGGCAGCGCGTAACGAATGTAGCCAGCAACACCGGTCCAATAAACCGACGTTGTAGGGCCCGAGATCGGGGTCACACGATCGTGACCGTAGTCGTAGTTGAAGTTGAGGCCTAGTTTCGCATTCGGCGTGTACGTCACGACCGTGTCGCTGAGTTGGCGCCAGTTGGAATTGTTGTTCGACTGTTCGGGTCCGGCCATGTAGTTCTCAGCAATCGCCCACTTTTTGTTGGGGTTCCAGCCGAGGCTCAGGCCCGCCGTCTTGGCGGAGTTGTTGTCGACTATGTTATTCCATCCGTTGACGAAGAATCCGGTCAGCGAATATTTGTCGTTGAATGTGTACTTTGCGCGTGCGCCGAAGTGGTAGTACGGAATTGCCCACGAAAAGAGCAAGCCGCGCGAGTAGTTCCAGTTGTCCTTGCTTTCAATGACCTCGGCGCCGTGCGGGGTTACGAATTTTCCGACGTCGATCTGCAGGCCTTTGCCGACCGGCGCGAGATACGACAAGTACCCTTCTTTCAGATACTGGTCGAATTGCCCGATCCCGCTCGTGTCTTTGCCTTCTGCGGCGTTGACCGTGTTTTGGGCTTGGCCAAAGCCCAACGCGACGTGATAACCCAATCGGCTTGCAGTGGCGTCGGGGCCCTTGTCGGCGACTAGTTCAATCATGTTGAGCCCGAACTGGTTGGTCAGAATGTCGAAGTTGCGCAGCGTGTTGCCGCGAGCTCCGGGATGGGCGGGGTTGAATCCGTAGTAGACATCGACGAAGCCGCTCAGCGTCGTCGGCCCGAGCAGGCTTGTAATCGTGGGACCTGCGGGCGCGGCGGGTCCCGCGGCGGCAGGGGTCGCCGCAGCTGCGGTCGCCGGTGCTGGAGTAGCAGGAGCGGCGTCCGGAGCTGGCGTACTCTTTTGCGCTTGCATCGCTGCGAGCGCCGCGCGTAACTCCGTGACTTGTTTTTCCAAATCCTGCATCCGTTGACCCATATCTGGTGTTGCTGGCGTCGCAGCCGGAGCTGCATCTGTGGAGGTTTGCGCCCTAACCACGGTTGCGCTCGATGCTATGAGGGTCAACCCCAGGAGGGCTCGCACTACAGGCGATGAACACGTCATGTCTTCTGGAACCGCTTTCTCCCCGCGGATCGCGCATTCAGTGTTTGCGTGTCCTTCCGTCAGCGAGGTCAACTCTATCGGCGGAGCGTGCTGCTGTCTAACGCATATTTCTCATCCCGGACATCGAAAAATGCCCAGCAATAATGTTTATGGAAGAGATAAGGAATCGCTATGACCGAAGGGAGCAAAAATGGAAACTGGGAGAACGAAGGGCTCAGCAGTGGGTCCGATTTGGGACTTTTCCCCTGAAATTGGAATTCTCGCTGGCCGGCTTTTGCAAGGGTATTTTCGTCACAAGATATTTACGCAGGAGCCCTTGCGGAATCCTTGGCTTTGTCCTAGCATCCAACTTGAAAGTCGGCCTGCCAAGCGCGTGATGGCGGATACCGTTTTTTGAACCAACAGATCTACCTAAGGGTGCCTGACTCGAAACGATCTGGTGTGCCATGTTCCGCCATGCGGAAAGGCCTAAAGGATCTCGGCGGGCGTCCACCGTTTAACGACGGGTTCAAAAGCGGCCCTCCACACGGCCAAGTGGGTCGACTTTTTCTATTAGCAGCTTTATTGG
>Ga0209068_10001284_pt1 | contig 12619 bp, 9 predicted proteins | sample ColStrG_CSR_2012_FD_187200 | JGI IMG/M metagenome (GOLD analysis project Ga0209068, IMG submission 187200) | Freshwater sediment microbial communities in response to fracking from Pennsylvania, USA - Cold Stream Run_MetaG_CSR_2012 (SPAdes)... | ecosystem: Environmental > Aquatic > Freshwater >... | reverse complement strand
ACTCAGGTGTGGTCAAGGAGGGAGCCGGCAAGGTCCGCATCAGCCCGATCGACGGACCGGGTGTATGCGGGGCCGACTTTCCGCTGAAAGTGTCGAGCCTCGGCGACAGTGTGCCGCTGAGCTACGACGACGAGCCGCGGCCGCCCGGCGCTGTTCCCAATGCGGCCGGACAGGCGCCGCCACGCTGGCCGATCGCGCAGCCGCGCCCGGCCGCAACCGCCGTGACGCGGAACGATCTGCCGCCACCCGGATCCGGCGCCGGATCGCGTCTCCTGTCCGATCAGCCTTTGTCGCTCGATCCCTCCGGCGCGCGCGAGCGGGCGGGGGCATCGCCTGAACCTTATGACTTTCGCCGGCCCTATGGGGTGGCCGGCTCGCCAGCAGGCTCGCCCTACGACTTCTCGCCGGAACCTTACGATCGCCGTCAGGTGATCGGTGGAGCAAAGTCGGCGCCGCGCTCCGTGCCTGCGCCGCCCCCACAGCCGCCGCCCGTGCTCGGCCGCGCGCCCGCTCCGCCGGCGACCGCCTCGATCGGGCCGGTTGCGGTCAGTCCGGCGGCGACGCTCGCCTGCCCGCTTGTTTCGGTGCTCGATCAATGGATCGACGAAGCGGTGCAGCCTGCAGCCGTGAAATGGTTCGGCATGCCGGTGGTCGAGATCAAGCAGATTTCCGCCTATTCGTGCCGCGGCATGAACGGCGACCCCAATGCGACGATTTCAGAGCACGCCTTCGGCAATGCGCTCGACATAGCGGCTTTCACGCTCGCCGATGGCCGCAAGATCGACGTGCAGCATGGCTGGCACGGCGCGCCGGAGGAACAAGCCTTCCTGCACGACGTGCAGGCCACCGCCTGCGATCAATTCACGACGGTGCTGGCGCCGGGGTCCAACGCCTTCCACTACAACCACATTCATGTCGACCTGATGCGTCGGCGCAGTGATCGGCACGCCTGCAATCCGCAAGCAATCTCCGGCGACGAGGTGGCGACGCGGCTGGGCGCTCATGTCGCGGCGAGGCGCGTTGACCCTTCGATGACCGGTTCGGTCGGCGAGCATCACGCAGCCGCGCCGCCGCAACGGCTGCGTTCGAGCGCCTATTCGGCTAACAAATGGGACCGCGATCTGCCCAACGCGGTCCCGGGCGCCGATGGCGAGGATTAGGCGGTTGCATGAACGCCGGGGAGGTCCTCCAGCAGTTTTGGCGTTGATTTGGACCATTAAATGGTCTAATTTGTCCGGCGTCGAAACGTGATTCCGACCGAGAGAATGGCATGCGGGTGTCTGTCAGCGACGCCAAGGGACAGTTGACCGACTTGATGCGCCGGGCCGAGGCCGGCGACGAGGTTGTACTTACCCGTCATGGCCATGCGGCGGTGCGACTGGTTCCGATCAAGACGGCATTGGACAGGAAGTCCCGCAGGGCACTTCTCGAGGCAGCGCGGACCTCCGGCTCTTCCAAGGCGAAACCCGGGCCTACCGCGGCGCGAAGCCAGGATTTCCTTTATGGGGATGATGGCCTGCCCGGATGATCGCCGTCGACACTTCCGCATTGATGGCGATCGTTCTCAATGAGTCGGAGGCCGATGCCTGTATCGCAGCGCTCGAGGCCGAGGACGATATTCTGATTTCTGCCGGCACCGTGGCCGAAGCTCTCATTGTCTCCGCGCGACGAAACGTCGGGGCGGAGATGGCGAGCATCATCGACGGGCTCGGCTTTGAGTTTGTGACGGTGACTCCGGCCGCGGCGCGGCGCATCGCGCAGGCCTATGGGCAATGGGGAAAGGGCTTGAACCCGGCCGCCCTCAATTTCGGGGATTGCTTCGCTTACGAAGTCGCAAGGGAACATGCCTGCCGCCTGCTGTACGTTGGCGACGATTTCTCAAAAACCGATATTGAAAGTGTTCTTTGAGGCGAGTGGAGCGAGATTGGCGGATTCCCATCGTGATCTCGTCATGGCAGGATGGCCCGATGTTCCGCACCATGATAGTCCGCGCTGCGGTCTTGCCCTTGCTGTGCATTCTGGGATTGCTCCCGGCATGGGCGCAGACCCCGTCCTGGCCGGCGCGGGCGGTGCGGATCGTGGTGCCGTTCTCGGCCGCCGGCACGGCCGATCTGCTCACCCGCATCGTGGCCGACAAGCTCGGTGCTGCGTTAGGCCAACCCTTCGTGGTCGAGGACCGGCCTGGCGCCGGCGGCATCATCGGCCAGGAATCGGTCGCTCGCGCCGCTCCCGACGGCTACACGCTGGTGGTCTCGAGCCTGGGAAGCTTCGTCATCACGCCGGCATTTACGCCGCTGCCGTTCGATCCGTTCAAGGATTTCACCCACATCGCGTATCTCGGCGGCCAGCCGACCGTGACGTTCGTGAACAAGGATCTGCCGCAGAAGACGCTCGCCGAATTCGTGGCCTATGCCAAAGCCCATCCGGGCGAGTTCACCTATGCGACGATTTCGTACGGATCGCAGACCCAGCTGGTCAACGAGATGCTGCAGAAGGAGGCTGGCATCAAGATGACCTACGTGCCGTATCGGGGCGCCAATCTGATCGTAAACGACGTGCTGGGCGGCCATCTGACATCCGGCTCGCTGGCCCTGTCGGCGGCGGCCGGACAGCTGAAGGCGGGTGCGCTGCGCGGTCTGGGCATCGGCACGGAAGAGCGTCTGCCGGCCTTCGCCGACATTCCAACCTTCAAGGAGCAGGGCTATCCGAACATAGTGTCCTCGACTTGGTTCGCGTTGTCGGGGCCGGCGAACCTGCCGCCGCAAATCGTCACGCGCCTCAATGCCGAAGTGGTGAAGGCGTTGCACGCGCCCGACGTGCAGGCTCGCTTCGAGAGCGAAGCAATCGATATCAAGTCCTTGAACGCGGACGATTTCACCGCCTTCTTCAAGGCGGAGGTGGTGCGCTGGACGCCGATCGCCAAGGCGGTTGCCGCGCAGGCCAAGGCCGCCGGCACGGTGCCGCCGCAATAGGGGACGCGCGCTGCGCTCGCGTTCAGCGCGCCCGATAGGCGGCCAGGAACACGCGCACCGCGATCTTCACCACATACTCGATCCGCTCAGGCGCGGGCGTCGTACCGAAATTGAACAGGATCGGCTTGAACACCGTCGCCAGGCAGGAATCCATGAACTGTGCGGCGGCGACTTCGCAATCATCCACCGCGAGCACGCCGGCGGCGACTTGGGCGCTCAGATAGGACGCCAATTGCGCGGCCCCGAATGCCGGTCCGGTCTCATAGAACCGGCGGCCGAGCTCGGGCATGCGCTCGGCGATCGCGATGACGGTGCGCAGCGGCGGCGCCCCGCCGGGCCGGCACAGGAACTGGACAAAAGCGGTTCCAAGCCGCGTCAGCACGCCTTCGACATCGTGATCTTGCGGGTCGAGATTGAATATCTGCTCGGCCTGCGCCTTACACTGCTGCCCCACAATGGCTTCGAACAGCTCTTCCTTGTTCTTGAAGTAGACGTAGAGGGTTCCCTTCGAAACCCCGGCCACTCGGGCGATCTCGCCCATGCTGGCGGCGTCGAAGCCCTGCGCCATGAAGACCTGCCGGGCGCCATCCACAATCTGGCGCCGCTTGCTGCTGTCCTCGTCAGCGGTACCGGGCGCCTCCAGCTCGATTTGCGCGCTCATTTCGCGATCCTCAGCTCTTCCTTGCCCCGCATATCAAAAAGGGCAGCCATGACCATTTAGCATTGACTGAACGGTTCGGTCAATATAAATGGTGTGACCGAACGGTTCGGTCAATGGCCTATTGCCTCCCGAACCTGGCGCCGGACAAAGGAGCACATCATGTACGCAGATCGGGAAACGGGTGGCCTGGGCCGGGGTGGCATTATCGAGGAAATGGCCAAGCGGGTTCGGGACGCCGAGGCGGTCGGAACCTCAGCGACCGCCAAGGCGCTGGACGGCCGTCGGCATCAACAGGAATTCGAAGAGCGGGCCGAGGCGCCCGTGCGGCTGCCGGCCAAGATCGCGATTGAGGCACCTTCACGCCAAGCCCGCTCGCCCAAGGCGCGCCGGCTCGCCATGCTGGGCGCGGTGCTGCTGTTGGCGGTCGGGGCGGCCGGAACGTTCGGCTATCGTTGGTGGACGGTCGGCCGGTTCATCGAGGCGACCGATGACGCCTATGTGAGCGCCCACAACACGACGCTCGCCGCCAAGGTCGCGGGCTACGTCTCGACCATCGCGGTCGAGGACAATTCCCACGTGCGCGCCGGCGACGTGATCGCGACCATCGACGATGGCGACTACCGCTTGGCGGCGGATGCGGCGCGCGACAAGGTCGCCACCCAGCAAGCGACCGTCGACCGGATCGGACGCCAGATCGTCGCCCAGCAGGCTTCGGTCGAGCAGGCCAAGGCGCAGCTCGTCTCCGCGCAGGCGGCGGCGACGCGGACACGGCTGGAACTCGACCGGCAACAGTCGCTGGCGCAGCGCGAATTTGCCAGCCGCCAGACTCTCGAGCAGGCGCAGTCGAACCGCGATCAAGCGGTGGCCGGCGTGCAAAGCGCCCAGGCGGCCGTGGATGCCGCCGAGGCGAATGTGGATGTGCTCAAGGCGCAACAGCAGGAAGCCGCGAAAGGGCTCGATGAGTTGCGCACCGCCTTGGCCAAGGCCGAGCGCGATCTGTCCTTCACGATGATCCGCGCCCCGGTCGATGGCGTAATCGGAAACCGCGCGGTGCAAACCGGCGATTTCGTGCAGACCGGCCAGCGGCTCGCGAGCCTGGTTCCGCTCGACGAGGTCTATGTGGATGCCAACTTCAAGGAAACCCAGCTGGCGCATCTGCGGCCCGGCCAGAAGGTGGCGATCACGGTCGACGCGCTGCCCGACCAGGCGATCGAAGGCACCGTCGCGTCGCTGGCGCCGGCCTCCGGCGCCGTGTTCTCGCTGCTGCCGCCGGACAATGCGACCGGCAATTTCACCAAGATCGTGCAGCGCCTGCCGGTGCGCGTCAGCGTGCCGCTCGACGTCGCCGCGCTGCGCGTGCTGCGTCCCGGCATGTCGGTCGTGGTCAGCGTGAACACCAAGGCGAGCGTTGTCGCGGAGCCGGCGCGCGCCGCCTCGGCGCAAGTCAACTGATCGTCAACTGATTATTTGCTGCGGAGATCAGGCCATGTCGATGACGACGTCCGACACGACGGGACTACCGGCCGACGCTGGCGAGCGGATCGATCCCCGCCGCCTTGTCGCCTTTCTGGCGATGAGCTTCGGGATGTTCATGTCGCTGCTCGACATCCAGGTCGTGTCGGCATCGCTGACCGAGATTCAGGCTGGGCTCGCAGCCTCGCGCGACGAGATTTCGTGGGTGCAGACCTCGTATCTGATCGCCGAGGTGGTCGCCATTCCGTTATCGGGCTTTCTGTCCCGCGCTCTCGGGACGCGCGTCATGTTCGCCGCCTCGGCGGCCGGATTTACTGTCGCGAGTCTGATGTGCGGCTTCACCTCGTCGATGAACGAGATGATCTTTTGGCGCGCCGTCCAGGGCTTCATCGGCGGCGGAATGATTCCGACCGTGTTCGCCTCCATCTACACGATCTTTCCGCGCTCCAAGCAGGCGATATTCCTTCCCGTGATCGGGCTGATCGCCACCCTCGCGCCCACGATCGGTCCGACGGTCGGCGGATATCTCACCGATGCGCTGTCGTGGCACTGGCTGTTCTTCATCAATATCGGGCCCGGCATTGCGGTCACGGCGGCCACGTATTTGCTCATCGATTTCGATCGGCCGGACTATTCCCTGTTCAAGCACTTCGACTGGTGGGGGCTCGGATTCATGGCGGTCTTCCTGGGCTCGCTCGAATATGTCCTGGAGGAGGGCGCGCGCTACGATTGGTTCGACGATCAGACCATCGCGCTGTTGACCGTGGTCGCGGTCGTCTCGGGGACGGCCTTCTTCGCCCGCGTCCTGACCGCGCGCTTCCCGATCGTCGATCTCAAGGCCTATGCCGACCGCAACTTCGCGCTCGGCAGCCTGTTCTCGTTCGTGCTCGGCATCGGCCTCTACGGCCTGACCTACCTGTTTCCGGTCTATCTCGAGGAAATCCGCGGCTACAACGCCCTGATGGTCGGTGAGACCATGTTTGTGTCGGGCGTTGCCATGTTCCTGAGCGCGCCGTTCGTCGGCAGGTTGGTGACCAAGATCGACCCGCGTTTCATGATGATGGGCGGGTTCTTCATCTTCGCTGCGGGCTCCTGGCAAATGACTTATATGACCAAGGACTGGGATTTCGCTCAGCTGCTGTGGCCGCAAATTTTCCGCGGCGTCGGCTTGATGATGGCGATCGTGCCGATCACCAATCTGGCGCTCGGCACGCTCGCGCCCGAGCGGCTCAAGAACGCCTCCGGGTTGTTCAATCTGGCGCGCAATCTCGGCGGCGCCGTCGGTCTTGCCGCCCTCAATACGGTGCTCAACCATCGCATCGACCTGCACCTCGCGCGGCTGCACGAGGCGGTAACGTGGGGACGCCAGCCGGCCCAGGAGGCGCTTACCAATCTGACGGCGCGATTCCAAAGTTTCGGCAGCGACGCCCAAACCATGGCGCTGCGGCAATTGATGGGGCTGACCCGGCAGCAGGGCATCGTGATGGCCTTTGCCGATGTGTTCCTGATTTTCGCGGTCGTGTTCGTGGTGTTCGGAGCGCTGGCGATGGTTATGCGGCGGCCGGCCGTGATCGGCGAAGCGGCCGCCGGCCACTGATAAAGCTAAGTCTTTTCAAATGGTTACAAAAATGTCGGACCAAAGATTAACCATAAGTGAACCAAATTCCTCTTGGCCGCGACTAATGATCAAACGCCGCGCAGGGGTTGGCGGCTTGCCTACGGGGGACACGCAAATGGCCAAATTTCGCAGCACGTATCGCACCGGCATCTTCGCGGCGCTGACGCTCGTGATTTGCGGCTTCAGCCTTTCCTCGCCCGCACAGGCGGCCGAGACCCAATGCGTCGGCACGCTCGCCCAATACGGCTCCACCATCAAGCAGCTCGAGACCTTCTCCGCCAAGGCGCAGGCGCTCGCCGACCAGAACCCGCTCTACATCAGCGACGTCGAATATTACGCTTCGGCTCTCGCCCAAGCTCAGCGTTGCGCCAAGAACCTCGGCAACATCGCCACCGTGTCGCGCTGAGGGTTGTCCGCAACATCACAGACCTGAATTGAATAGGGGCGGCCGTTGTGGCCGCCCTATTCATTTGCGCCCTGGTCATGGGCGCCCACGAGGGGCCCCTACGCGGTCGGATCGCCATAGCCGCCCGCCGTCGGCGTTTGGATAATGACCGCCTCGCCCGGCTCGAGCGTGGTGGCGTCGCAGGCTCCTAGCTTCTCCCGCCTCCCGTCTTGGCGGCGCACCCAATTTTCGCCGATCTGACCGGGCTCGCCGCCGCAGAGCCCGAACGGGCGCACCCGCCGGTGGCCCGACAGGATCGTGCATTCCATTCGCTCCAAGAACCTGATGGCGCGCGTGACGCCGTCGCCGGCGTTCCATTTGCCGCGGCCGCCGGAGCCGGCGCGAATGTGGAAATCCTCGAGCACGACCGGATAGCGGAATTCGAGCACCTCCGGATCGGTGAGCCTCGTATTGGTCATGTGGGTCTGCACCGCGTCGGTGCCCGGAAAGCCGGGCCCGGCCGGCGAGCCCGAGCAGATCGTCTCGTAATATTGGTATTTTTCATTGCCGAAATTGAGATTGTTCATGGTGCCCTGCGCGGCCGCCATGGCGCCGAGCGCGCCGAACAGGCAGTTCGTCACCGCCTGCGAGGTCTCCACGTTGCCGGCCACGACGGCGGCCGGAAATTCGGGCGAGAGCATCGATCCCGGCGGAATGACGATATTGATCGGCTCGAGGCAGCCCGCATTCATCGGAATGTCGTCGTCGACCATGACTCGGAACGCATAGAGCACGGCGGCGCGCGTCACCGGCTCGGGCGCGTTGAAGTTGCTCGGTTGCTGCGGCGAGGTGCCGGTGAAATCGACGGTCGCTTCCCGTTTTTGCTTGTCGACGCTGATCCTCACCTTGATCCAGGTGCCCTGGTCCATCTCATAGTCGAACGCGCAATCGTGCAGGGCGTCGATGACGCGCCGCACGCTTTCGGCCGCATTGTCCTGCACGTGCCGCATATAGGCCTCGACCACCGGCAGGGTGAACTGCGCCACCATCTTGTGCAGCTCGTAGGCACCCTTCTGGTTGGCGGCGATCTGCGCCTTGAGATCGTTGACGTTCTGCTTGGGATTGCGCGCCGGATATTTGGCGCCGGTGAGGAGCGCGTAGAGCTCGGCCTCGCAAAATCGGCCGCGATCGACCAGCTTGAACTTGTCGATGTAGACGCCTTCCTGCTCGATCGTGGTGGCGTTGGGGGACATCGAGCCGGGCGAGACTCCGCCGATATCGGCGTGGTGGCCGCGGCTCGCCACCCAGAACAGGATGCGCGCGCCGGCATCGTCGAAAACCGGCGTGCACACGGTGATGTCGGGCAGATGGGTGCCGCCGTTATAGGGGGCGTTGATGGCGTAGACATCGCCGGGCGCGATCGCGCCTGCGTTCTCGCGAATGACGGTCTCGACCGCGCGATCCATGGAGCCCAGATGCACCGGCATATGCGGCGCATTGGCGACCAGCGCCCCCGATCCGTCGAAGACCGCGCAGGAAAAATCGAGCCGCTCCTTGATGTTGACCGAAGAGGCGGTGTTCTGCAGGGCGACCCCCATCTGCTCGGCGATCGCCATGATGAGATTGTTGAAGATCTCGAGCATCACCGGATCGGCCGCGGTGCCGATCGGGCTTTGCCGGACGAGCGGACCGACGCGCTCGAGCACGAGGTGGTTCTTCGCGGTGAGCTCTGCGCGCCAGCCGTCTTCCACCACGATGGTTTGATGCGGCTCGATCAGGATGGCGGGGCCCGCCACGCGGTTGCCGCGCTCGAGCCGGTCGCGCATGAACACCGGCGCATCATGCCAGGTGCCGCCCGAGAAGAAGCGCGTTCTGGCGGAGGGCACCGGCGGCGGCGGGTCCTTCGGGGCGTCTTGATACACGGTCTGTGGCTTCTCGGCGTCGTAGATCGCCTCCACCGCCAGCGCCTCGATCATGATCGGCTTGGTCTCGTCGATGAAGCCGAAGCGCGCCTTGTGGGCCCGCTCGAAGTCGCGCTTCATGTCCTCCAGATTGAGGGCCATCTCGTTGAATTCCGTAAACCAGCTGTCACCCGGATTTAGCGCTCTCAGGTCGTCTTCGCTGACGCGGAATGAGCCATCGGGCATGACCCCCGACTGTTTGATGCGACGCAGGAGTTGGTAGCAAAAGACGGGCAGGGCCGTGTTGGTACCCGCGTAGCGCAGCTGCGCGTGCGCCACGACCTGCACGCGCTCGATGCTGACACCATGCCGCGTCAGCTCATCGACGACCTGCGCGTTGAGTTTCGCGCCGACGTCCTCGATGGTTCGCTCGACGCCTTCGCCGAACGGCTCCTCGATCGCCTGCTGGCGGGTCGCCCGAATATCGGCGAGCCCCATTCCATAGGCCGACAGGAGCGAGGAGAACGGGTGGATCAGCACCTTGGTCATGCCGAGCGCGTCGGCCACCAGGCAGGCGTGCTGGCCGCCGGCGCCGCCGAACGAGTTGAGCGCATAGCCGGTCACGTCGTAGCCGCGCTGCACGGAAATCTTCTTGATCGCGTTCGCCATGTTCGCGACCGCGATCCGAATGAAGCCGTCGGCGATCTCTTCGCGCGTGTGTCCGCCGCCGATCTCGTTCGCGAGCGCCGCAAACGCCGCCTGCACCGTCGCGGCATCGATCGGCTCGTCCTGGGTGTGGCCGAAAATCTTCGGAAAGAAATCCGGGATGAGCTTGCCCACCATCACGTTGGCGTCGGTCACCGTCAGGGGGCCGTCGCGGCGGTAGCATTTGGGTCCCGGGTCGGCGCCGGCGGAATCGGGACCGACCCGCAGGCGCGATCCGTCGAAATGCAGGATCGAGCCGCCGCCGGCCGCCACCGTATGAATGAGCATCATCGGGGCGCGCATGCGCACGCCCGCCACTTCGGTCTCGAACGTTCGCTCGTAGTCGCCGGCGAAATGCGAGACGTCGGTGGAGGTACCCCCCATGTCGAAGCCGATCAGGCGCTCGAATCCCGCCGCGCGGCCGGTCTCGACCATCCCGACCACCCCGCCGGCCGGCCCCGACAGGATCGCGTCCTTGCCTTGAAACAACGCGGCTGGTGTCAAGCCCCCGGCCGATGTCATGAACATGACGCGGGGGTCCGTGCCGAGCGCCAGCGCCACCCGTGCCACATAGCGGCGCAGGATCGGCGACAGATAGGCGTCGACCACGGTGGTGTCGCCGCGGGAGACGAGCTTGATGAGGGCTGAGACTTCGTGGCTCGCGGAGACCTGCGGGAAGCCGAGTTCGCGGGCGAGCGCCGCCACGCGCTGCTCGTGCGCCGGATGCCGATAGGCATGCATGAACACGATCGCGACCGCCTTGATCCCCTCGGCCAGCGCGGCCTGCAATTGCGCGCGCAACGCATCGAGATCGGGCTCCCGCTCCACGGTGCCGTCGGCGCGCACCCGCTCGTCGATCTCGATCGCGCGCTCGTACAGCATCGTCGGCTTGATGATGTGGCGGGCGAAAATCTTCGGCCGCGCCTGGTAGCCGATCCGCAGCGCGTCGCGAAATCCTCGGGTGACGAGCAGGAGCGTGCGTTCGCCCTTGCGCTCGAGCAGCGCATTGGTGGCGACGGTGGTGCCCATCTTCACCGTGTCGATCAGGCGAGGGGGAATCGGTTTGCCGCGCCGGACCCCGAGCAGGTCCCGGATGCCCTGCACGGCCGCGTCCCGATAGGCTTGCGGATTTTCCGAGAGCAGCTTATGGGCGACCAGGGTTCCGTCCGGCCTTCGGCCGATGATGTCGGTGAAGGTTCCGCCGCGGTCGATCCAGAAATCCCAGCTGTGCGTCGTCGAAGTCATGTGCGGCTCGTCCCCCGCCAGCATCGCGCATCGGCAGGAGGTCAGAAATCGCAAGCTTTGCCCACAAAAATTGGTGGGGGCCCGGCGGCGTTTCCGCCGAGCCCCCCTCATTATGGCATCAGCCGGCCTGTAAGCCGGGTTCTGTAGGGCGTGCGGCACGAACCGCACGCGTGACGGCCATTCCTCTGGGACGCCAGTTGCCTGGCGCCTCGAGCAACCTACCCGGACGGCCGGATCCGGACATCGATCCCGAAACCTCCTCCGGCTTTCGCAGAAGAAGGCTCCGCGCCGTCCCTATTCGGTCTTGCTCCCGGTGGGGTTTGCCATGCCGTCCGCGTTGCCGCCGACGCGGTGCGCTCTTACCGCACCCTTTCACCCTTACCGCACTCCCTCCCTGACCAGGTCGGGGGCGCGGCGGTCTGCTCTCTGTGGCACTTTCCCTAGGCTCGCGCCCGCCGGTCGTTATCCGGCACCGTATGTCCATGGAGCCCGGACTTTCCTCCCCGGCCACCTTTCGGTGATTGCCGGAGCGGCCGTCCAGCCGACTGACCCAGCAGTGAATGGGCACAGCGGGCGCCCGCGTCAAGGGCTGGGCGTGGCTGGTCGCGGGCTTGGTTAGCTTGTTAGGCCGCCTTCGGCTTGTTACGGTCTCGATGCGATCGAGAATCTTGCCGAGATGGCGTTTCGCGATCTGAACGTCATAGTCGTTCTGCAGATTGAGCCAAAGTTGTGCCGCTGTGCCGAGCGCGTTGGCGAGCCGAAGCGCAGTATCGGCAGTGATGCCGGTCTGTTCGCTGGCGATCCGCTCGACCCGTGTGCGAGGCAAGCCGCAGGCCTTGGCAAGAGCGCCCGCCGACATTTTCAGCGGAACCAGGAACTCCTCCCGTAGAACCCCACCGGGATGCATGGGCTTGAGCTTCTTGGTCATTGTCGCGTCCTCAGGAGGACGCTGCTGACGATCCGGACGGTGCCGTGACGTTGCAGTCTCCTTGTTGACCAGCGAGACGGTGCCCACAACGAACCATTTTGGCAGTTGTGGGCACCGATAAAAATAGGCATGCGAGTTACCCAACTGCCACGGAGGAGGCGCCCGGCATTGCGCACCGAGCGTCGTGATATAATTTCAATAATTGACAAATATTTCTGATTTGAGTAAGTAACGAACATCGCTGCTAGAGGGAGGCCGACGTGACTGACCCCTACCGGCCCAAAGGGCTTTCGAGCGCCGTCTGCTATCAGGATGCGAAGGCCGCCTATCTCTGGCTCGAAAAGGCGTTCGGGTTCGAGCCGCTCTTCGTTATTCTCGACGCCGACGGCAATCTCGGTCATTCGGAGATGACCTTCGGGAATTCCGTCGTCATGGTCGGCAACGAGTGGAGCGCCGATCACAAGAGCCCGAAATCCGTCGGCGGCAAGAACACGCAGACCGTCCACGTCCAGCTCGCGGAAGGCGAGGACATTGACGCTCATTGCGAGCGCGCGCGCCAAGCGGGCGCGGAAATCCTCCAGGAGCCCGAGACTCAGTTCTACGGCGACCGCACCTATCGCGCCCGCGACCGGGAAGGCCATATCTGGACCTTCGGCGTCACCGAGAAAAGGATGACGCCGGAAGAGTGGGACAAGGCGAGCGGCCTCACCACGAAGAAGCGGCTCGATTGA
>Ga0209068_10001283_pt1 | contig 12619 bp, 9 predicted proteins | sample ColStrG_CSR_2012_FD_187200 | JGI IMG/M metagenome (GOLD analysis project Ga0209068, IMG submission 187200) | Freshwater sediment microbial communities in response to fracking from Pennsylvania, USA - Cold Stream Run_MetaG_CSR_2012 (SPAdes)... | ecosystem: Environmental > Aquatic > Freshwater >... | reverse complement strand
GGACGAGCAAAGATATCTTACGGCTGGCATAACATTATTGTCGCTTGCTAGCAAAGACATGCGATAACATACTGTGTTCGGCCGCCAGACTTGGGAAAAAGCGCCTTTGACACCGGCTTCGCTGGTGCCATTTGGCGGGCAACTGGTGGATTCCGCCGGCAGAAACGAAGTGGTTCAGTTGACGACCACCTTGACGCCCACCATCGTCAACGTGGCGCGCGCCTATCACAGCTATGCGCGACTGTTCGGCGAGCAGGTGCCCGTCACCTCGAATTTGGCCGCGGCCATCGGCATTACCGGTGTCTCAACAGCGCCTCTAAACTGGGGCGTGCCAAACGTCGCTTGGGCCGGCGGGTACAGCGGCATCGGCAGTAACGGCTTGACTCAGGGCAATCGCATCAACAACTACCAGTTGGCCGACAGCCTTTCTTGGACGCATGGCAATCACTCCCTCAAGTTTGGTGCGGAAGTGCGGCAATCGCGAATGTTCCTCGATTCCGACAATGGGCCGCGCGGTTCGTTCACATTTGGCGCCAATAGTTGGACAGCCGCGTTAAACCCCACCACTGGGAATCCGGTGGCCGGAACGGGTAACGCGGTCGCGGACTTTCTATTGGGCTATCCATTGAGTATGAGCGGCGCGGTCGGCACTTCGCAGACGCACTTCCGTTTCTACACCACCAACCTCTATGCCCAGGACGACTTTAAGGTATCGCGCAGTTTGACCATTAACTATGGCTTGCGCTACGAGTACGTAACTCCTCCCGTGGCCGAGGAATTAAGCCATGTTTTCGGCTTCGATTTCAATACCGGAAAACAACTCTTTCCGATTTTGGGTCAAATCCGCAACTCCATCATCAATCCCGACAAGCTGAACTTTGCCCCGCGGCTGGGCTTGGCATATAACCCCCAGTGGGCTCCCAGCTTCACCATTCGCTCCGGCATAGGCATCTACTATGACCAGACACAGATGAACGAAGCGCAGTTCACTACGAATTCGCCGCCCACCTTCTTTCAGCAGAACCTCGTATTTACCGGCAAAGGTTTGCCCCCCGCGCAGTTTGGCGTGAACACTCTTCCCGTCACTGTCGTTCCGCCTATTTCGGCGACCTATGTAACGCCCAAGGGAACGAATGTGTTTGCGGAAGAACTGAAGGGGCGCAAGCCGCGCGAGTACATGTGGAACCTGTCAATTGAAAAATCCATTGCGAAAGATTGGCTCTTCGAGTTGGCGTATGTAGGTTCGCAGTCGCGGCTGCTCTCGAAGCGTTACAACTCTGATGCGCCCGCCGTGGCCGGCAATCTGTACAACGTGGTGCCCGGCTCGCAGATCTTCCCGAACCTCGGCGGAATGCTGTATTCTTCGGAATCCGGCAAAGGCAATTACAATGCGCTGAACACTAAAGTGGAGCGCCGTTTTGACGATGGCTTTTCCGTTTTAGTGGCTTACAGTTGGTCGCATTCGATCGACAATGATTCTGGCGGCTCTTTCGGCAGCCCGAATCTCAATCCAGCCAATTTCCAATTGGATAAGGGATCTTCCGATTTCGACATTCGCCACCGGATTGTTGCCAGCGTGGTTTACGAACTCCCGTTTGGCAAGGGCAAGCGCATGCTGGGGACTGCTTCGGGCGCGTTGAATCAAATAGTGGGCGGATGGCAATTGAATTTGATTCCGACCTTTCAATCTGGCGTCAACCGCTCTGTAACGTCGCCGAATACATCCACCATCGCCTTCATCACGCAGCATGCCAATGCTACCGGCATCAGTTCCGGCGCGCCCTTCCCTAAGAATGGCCAGACGATCACTCCGGGTCAAGGATTTAGCGACAACAACACGTCACTGTATTGGTTCAATCCAAACGCATTTTCGGTGACTGCGCCACTAACCTTCGGCACTTCGGGCCGGGACATTATTTCGTCGCCGTCGTTCTTCAATTGGGATGTTTCCCTGTTCAAGACTTTTGTAGTCCGCGAAGGAATAAGGATAGCTTTTAGGGCCGAGGTTTTCGATACGCTGAATCAGACTCGCTTCGATCCACCGAATTTGGATTCGTCGAGCCCGTTTTTTGGACAGATCCAAGCGGCCGAACAACCGCGCATCATTCAACTCGGCCTCCGGCTTCAGTTCTAGTGGGCTAGCTTGACCGAGCCGCCGCGAGCCAAGAACCGCTACACGGTCTCCCAGGGATTATGCAACGTCACGCCCAAGTTGGCGAAATCCTTCACGTTGCGCGTGACCAAAGTGAGACCGTGTTCCAGAGCGGTCGCGGCGAGCAAGCCATCCATCATCGGCAAGGGCCTGTCTCGAAGTTTGGCTTCGGCAGTCAGAAACCCCCAACGTTCGGCTACCGGAACGGTGACCGGCAGCACGCGCCCGGCAAACCACTCCCGCATGACCGAATCAAGCCAGATCTGAAGGTTAAATTAGTACGCTTCTCGCTCACGGGAAGCAAGCCGATGCCTTTGCAGATTTCACCGAAGGTCAAGGCACTCACATGCACACTTTGCTTCCCGGCTGTGCGCAAAAATTCGACGACTAGAGGCTCCGGCCTGGGATAAGTAAGCTCTGAGGGAATGTTGGTATCGAGCAGATATTCCTTCACAGATCGATCTCACGGCCCGTATCCCTGTCGCGCTCAAATTCCATGCTCAATCCGGCGAACGGCGAATTGGCGAAGAGTTCTACCAAATTCTTGGCTTCCGATGCGCGTGATGATGGCATTGCCCGGATCTCTGACGATCTGAGCGCATGCAAAAGCAGATCCTCCACGTCCCGGAAGGCCCCGCTTTGCAGGCGCTCTTGGATCAAGGTTTCGATTTCCGGTCGATGAATTTCAATGGTCACGGGCTTCTTATGAGATCCTTCCTTCTTCAGTATCGCGTGAACGGGTGAGTACCTCGTGGTCAAGTCCCGCAGACGGCTCTCGCCGCAACCGTCTTGCGGGCCTTGCCTCGCTTAACAGTCAATATTGCATCGTAGTGGGTGACCTTGCACGAACCATTTGAGGGTGGGCAACCGCCGGTGACCACATAGTCGACTTCCACGTCGATGCCATCACCCGCATACGAGTATGCGGAATGCTCGCCAAGCTGTCCGCGCTTTTTAACGTCGGGGCCTTTTGATTTGACGAGGGCTAGATGCGTATCCAGTCCATTCACACTGACCAGCGCATTCTCGTGGAAATCGCTTATGAAGATATAATTGCCTTCTCGGTTCGCGTATTCGCGAGGAAGTTGCAGCGAACAGCCGCCGCCTGAACGCTCGAGATCCTCTTCCACCGGTCCGATTGTCAACCGGTCCGCAGTCCAAGCGTTCTCAGATAGGATCAGTGTGAGCCCGATCAACAATTTCAGCATGCATCCCTCACCTACGCCGTCCTTCTCACCAGCACTACCGTAAAATCATCCGCAAAAGAAGTATTGCCGCGCCATTTGCGCATGTGCTCCACCAACTGATTCACAATATCCTCGCAACGCACCGCTTTGCGAGCAGCCAGGAATTCCGCCAAACCCTTCTCCCCAAACTCGACGTCGGCGTTGTCGGCAGCCTCAGTCACGCCGTCGGAGTACAGCACCAACATCTCGCCAGGCGCGAGCTTGGTCTTCTTCACCTCATAGTGAACGGCGGCGAACAGACCCATCACCAGGCCGTTGCCGGTGAGTGTCTCGACACTCCCGTCATTCCGCATGATCAGCGGGTAATTGTGGCCGGCGTTACTATATTCGAGCGTGGCGGCCACCGGATCGAGCAAGGCGTAGAAAAACGTAATAAATTTGCCAAGCGGACAGCGTTCGGTCAGGCTGCGATTCAGCGTGCTGACGGCTTTGCCCGGCGAGGGATTACTCTCGCGCAGCATCTGCACTTTCGCCTGCAAGCTGGACATCAGGATCGCGGCGGGCATGCCTTTGCCCGAAACGTCGCCCACCACCACCGCCAAGCGCCCATCCTGATACGGAATGAAATCGTAATAATCGCCGCCTACTGTGTGGCAAGGCAGATTGATGCCGGCCAGCTCCCAGCCATCGTACGCGGGAGGCTCGGTGGGCAGCAGCGAACGCTGTATGTCGCTGGCCTGCGCCAAATCCGCTTCCATCAGCTTTTCCGATTGCTCCACTTCGGCAAGGCGCGCGTTTTCGATACGGATCGCCGCGACATTGGCCATCACCGTGAGCAAATCGAGATCGTCCTGCGCAAACGGGCGGATGATCACGCCGTTGTCCACGTAGATCAGCCCGATCACCCGGTCACCCGTTTGCAGCGGCGCCGCCATCATGCTGCGGACGCGCGACAGGACGATGCTCTCCTGCTGCCGCAGTTCGTCGTGCTGCAAGACATCGCTGATCAGCATCGAGCGCTTGTCGCGCAGCACCTGGTCGCGGACCGCGGTGCTGATTTTGAAGCCCTCGCCTTTGCTCGCGCGCACCTGCAACTCTTCGCCATCGAGAATCAGAATCACCCCGCGCTTGGCGTCTACCGCCGAGAGCGAAAGATGCAATATCGTTTCGAAGAGTTGATCGAGCGGTTGGTGAGTAACCAGTTCTTGGCCGGCGCGGAGCAAAGCGCTGACCATGCGCGAGGCAGGCGAAGTGTCGCGCGCAAGCCGCGGCTCGCTCGTCTTGCCCAGCACCTTGTCCAAGCTGGTGCTAAAGGTGGATTCGCTGGTGGTCCGGTCGTCGGGGTCTTTGGCCACGAACGAGATCACGGGACGCTGCGCCTCCGAGGGGCGCTCACGAACGTCGATGGTGAGGTGCCCGGCGAAAAGCTTGTCGCCCGCTTTAACCGGCTGTGCTTCTTTGATGTTGTTCGAATTCAGCACCGTGCCGTTGCGGCTTTCACAATCGCGGATCCACCAGGTCCGGTCGCGCTGTTCGAAGCACAAGTGATAGCGCGACAGCCAGGGATCGTGCGGATACGGAAGGTCGTTATCCACCGAGCGCCCAAGCGTCAGCGGCGATTTACGCAACTGCACGCGCGCAGGCGCGCCATCGGGGCCGGAGATGAAGAGCTCTAGCACAAACTATTCGCCCAGATTCTCCAAAGGCAGCGGCTTGCCGATGGATTTGTTCGCTGCGCTGCCCGTAATCAGACGCGCGCCGCGGTTAAACGTCAAATACAAAAAACCCCATTGAATCAACACAAGCATACGGCTTTGGAATTCGACAATGTAAAGCAAGTGGATAAAGAGCCAGACCAGCCAGGCGATAAAGCCCGACAAATGCACGCCAAAAACATTGGCGACGGCGGCGGCCCGCCCAATCACCGCCAGATCACCCTTGTTGAAATACTCAAACGGCGGCATCGGCGCCTGGCCTTGCACCTTTCTGGAGATGGCGTGCGCGGCGTATGCCCCGCCCTGCATGGCCACCTGCGCCACGCCAGGCAGCGGTTTGCCGTCTTTGCCATTCAACAGCGCCAAATCGCCGACAACGTAAATATCGGGACAGTTGGGAATGGTCAGATCGGGCGCAACCTTGATATGTCCGGCGCGGTCGGTTTCCGCCGCTGTTTTCTTTGCCAGCGTGCGGGCAAATTCCGTTACCGCCACGCCTGCCGCCCAAATCACCGTGTGCGACGGAATATGATCCTGGCCGGTGGCCGTCTTTAGAGTTACACCGTCTTCATCCACGGCGGTGACCGTGACGCCGGTGCGCACGCGCGCGCCCAGCCGCGTGAGTTGCATCTCAGCGCGCTTGGACAGGTCCTCTGGATACGTGGCAAGCGTGCGCTGTCCGCCGTCCACAATGATAATGCGGGCATCTTGCGGGCGTATGGAGCGGAAATCGTGCTTCAAGGTGTGATTGGCAATTTCGCTGAGCGCCCCGGCCAGCTCCACGCCTGTGGGTCCGGCGCCCACAATCACAAAGGTGAGCCAGGTGCGGCGCTCAACGGGATCGGCGGTGCGCTCCGCCGCTTCAAACGCCAGCAGAATTTTGTGGCGAATGGTAGTGGCGTCTTCCACGGTCTTGAGGCTCGGAGCCCACATCTTCCATTCGTCATGCCCGAAATAGCTGCCTTGCGAACCGGTGGCGGCAATCAGCGAATCGTAAGGGATAGCCGCGCCGTCCTTGAGCGAAACTTGTTTGGCGGCGGGATCGATATCAACCGCTTCGCCCAGCAGCACGCGGGCATTCTCTTGCCGGCTCAGCACCCCGCGAATGGGCGAGGCAATTTCGCCCGGCGAAAGTGTGCCCGTCGCTACTTGATAGAGCAACGGTTGGAAGAGATGATAGTTGCGCCGGTCGATGATCGTGACATCCAGCGGCGCGCGCTTCAGTGCTTGCGCGGCATACAGGCCGGCGAAGCCGCCCCCCAAAATCACGACTCTATGTTTGTCAGCCATATTAGGTATGAAACTTCACCGTCGGTAAGAATTCCGGCTTCTGGCGGGCTTTGCGGGCCTGCTCGAAGGCGTAGGCTATTTTGATGAGTTTGGGCTCGGTCCAAGGTGCGCCAAAGAACGAAATGCCAAGCGGAAGGCCAAACTGGAAACCGGCCGGCACCGTGATGTGTGGATAGCCGGCCACGGCGGGCGGCGAAGAACAGCCGTTATCGGCATGGTCGCCGTCCACCCAATCGGTCAGCCACGCCGCGCCGGCGGTGGGTGCGGCAATGGCGTCGAGATGGTTTTTGGCCATCATCGCGTCAATGCCTTCGGTACGAGTGAGTTTCACGTTGTTAGCCAAGGCGCCGAGATAAGCCTTGTCGCTGAGCGGCCCTTTGGCTTGTGCCTGCTCCATTAGTTCCTGCTCAAAGTAAAGCATCTCGCCGGAGCGGTGCGCTTGATTAAAGGCGATGCATTCGGCCAGCGACTTGACAGACCCGCCGCGCGCGGCGAGATAGGCGTTGAGATCCGCCTTGAATTCGTAAAGCAGAACGGTGGTCTCAGTCTCGCGCCAGCCTTCATTGGTGGAGAATTCCACCGGATCGACGATGATAGCGCCGGCCTGCTTCATCAGCGTTATGCAGCTTTCCATCGCGGCCGTGACCGCGGGGCCGATGTTGAAATACTGGCGGGCAATGCCGATGCGCGCGCCGCGCAAGCCGCTCAGATCGCAAAAGCGCGTGTAATCGGGGAAGGCTTTGCCGTCGCTCGCGCTAGTGGCGGGGTCGCGCGGGTCGACGCCGCTTAAGATGCCAAGCAGCAGCGCCGCTTCCCAGACGGTCCGCGCCATAGGACCGGCGGTATCTTGGCTGTGCGCGATCGGAATAATTCCCGCGCGGCTGATCAGGCCGAGTGTCGGCTTGATCCCGACGATGCCGCACATGGATGACGGGCAAACCACCGAGCCATCGGTTTCACTACCGACGCCCACGGTAGCAAGACTCGCGGAAATAGCCGCGCCCGTGCCCGAACTCGATCCGCAAGGGTTGCGATCGAGAGCATATGGGTTCTTGGTCTGTCCGCCCCGGCCGCTCCAGCCGCTTGTGGAATGCGTCGAGCGAAAATTGGCCCATTCGCTCAAATTCGTTTTGCCCAGAATGACGGCTCCCGCGGCACGCAGCCGTGCTGCTACCCATGAATCGGCGGCGGCGGGATTGCCGACCAGCGCCAGGGAGCCGGCGGTGGTTTGCATGCGGTCGCCAGTTTCGATGTTGTCCTTAATAAGGACGGGCATGCCATGCAGCGGCGTGCGCGGCCCTTTCGCTTTGAATTCGACATCGAGCGCGCGGGCAATGGCCAGAGCGTCGGGATTGATTTCAATCACCGAGCGCAGCGCCGGGCCGGTGCGGTCGATGGTTTCAATGCGTGCCAGGTAAAGTCCAGTGATGCGCTCTGACGTCAGCAGCTTCTGACGCACGCGGCTCTGCAACTCGGGGACGCCGATTTCGTCGAGCGAACCGGCGGCGATTTGCACCGGGCTTGGCGGACGCGGCTCAACCGGCTTAGCCTTGACCTTCTTCTTTTTTTTCCCGCGGCGCAGGGCCGCGATACCGCTGAGCGAAGAGACGGAAAGGAAGTCGCGGCGATCCATAAGCAGTGTTTTCAATTTACAATGCGCGGCCTTCGCCAAGCCGATTACAATGTGGATATGGCCACGGTAACTTCAACGGCGCTGACCCTGGAGGAGTTTGCGCGCCTGCCGGCCGATGGCGCGCGCCATGAGATCAATGCCGGGGAACTGATTACCTTGCCGCCTCCAAAATCGTTGCACTCGCTCACTTCGCTGGCAGTGCTTGAAGCCTTGCAGCCCTATTTACGGGAACATCCACTGGGGCGGGCCATTCCAGAAGCAGGCTATATTCTTTCCCATGAACCGCTGACGATCCGCCAGCCGGATGTTTCGGTGCTCAGCATAGCCAGGATAAGAGCGACAAAGGAAGATAGTTACTTTGAAGGCGCCCCGGATCTCGCCGTGGAAGTTGTATCGCCGTCGGATTCGGCAGAGGATCTAGAGACCAAAGTGCGGCAGTATTTGGGCGCGGGTGCTAAGCAGGTTTGGGTGCTCTATCCGAAGACGCGGGATGTACAAGTGTTCGAGGCGAACCGGGGACTCGTATTGAACGGCGATCAAGTACTCGAAGGCGGAGAACTGCTTCCTGGATTCGCGGTTAAAGTCGGTGCGCTGTTTAGCGTCTAGCAAAGGGACGGTCTCCTCTGTCCCAACACGCAAAAGCTCGCCTTTGGGAAAGACATCTCCTGTGGACAGAGCAGACCGTCCCTTTGCGCTCTTCCCTTTGTCGCTACCGCTAGTGGAAATCATGCGATTGCATAACCGCCGCCTGCCCAAAACGCAAATCCTTAATCTCGCCCGCTTTCACCGAAACCACGCCGCTCACACTTTGCAAAACGCCTCTGATAATCAAATAGGGCGCGTGGGAGCAGGCTTCGCGATAGCGGTCGAAAAGCGCGGGTTGCACAATCACGTTCACCACACCCGTCTCATCTTCCAGGCTTAGGAACACAAAACCTTTGGCTGTACCAGGGCGCTGGCGCGTAATCACGCAGCCCGCGACTGTGAGGATCATGCCGTCGCGCTGCGCTTTGGCCGTAGCGGCATCCAGCGCTCCCAGCGCACGCACCTGCTCCCGATAGTGAGCCATGGGGTGCTTCCCAATAGTGAGGCCGCTGTTCGCGAAATCGGCATAGGTGCGCTGGTGGTCAGTCATGGGAGATAGCGGCGAGACGACGCCGTCGTCAGTGGCGACCTCCAACAGTTCTCCCACCGGCTGCAAGGCGAGTTGCGATTGCCACAAGGCGCCGCGGCGATGCCGGTCGGCCTTCTCTTTCGGCAGGGCATTGAGCGCGCCCAGTTCCGCCAGCGCGGCAATCTCATCTTTCCGCAATTCTGGAATGCGGAGAAGCAAATCGCGCATACCGGCGAACGGCGCAAGGCGGCGCTCGGCCTCAATGTGCTGCGCGGCGGCGGCACTCAGGCCGCGCACATAATTCAATCCGAGCCGGACATACTTGCTCTTGCCGTCGGCTTCGACGGTGCAGCGGTAATCGGAACGGATAATATCCACCGGCCGGAAGCGCTGGCCGTGGCGCTGCGCATCTTTCACTAGAGTGGCGGGCGAGTAAAACCCCATCGGCTGATTATTGAGCATCGCCACCGTAAAGGCAGCCAGGTAGTGACACTTCAAAAATCCGCTGGCATAGGCGATCAAAGCGAAGCTGGCGGCGTGCGATTCCGGAAAGCCATAGAGCGCGAATGAGGAAATGGCCTGTACGATGCGGTCTTGCGGTTCGCCGGTGATGCCGTTGCGCTCCATGCCCGCGCGCAGATTCACCTCTACTTCGCGCATGCGCTTTTCAGAACGTTTGAAACCCATGGCGCGGCGCAGATCTTCCGCCTGGCCGCCCGTAAAGCCCGCGGCGATCATCGCGATGCGGATCAATTGCTCTTGAAACAGCGGTACGCCGAGCGTGCGCGCCAGAACAGGTTCGAGCGACGGATGCAGGCAGACCGGTTCCTCCATCCCCTGCCGGCGCCTTAGATAAGGATGCAGCATCTGGCCCACGATCGGGCCGGGGCGGATGATGGCGACCTGCACCACGATGTCGTAAAACTTTGTAGGATTCATGCGCGGCAGGCATGACATTTGCGCGCGGCTTTCCACTTGAAACAGGCCAATCGTGTCGGCTTTCTGTAAGGCGCTGTAGACGGCGGGATCGCCCGCTGGGAGGTGGGCGAGGTCCACCTCCTCTTGATAGTCGTCGTGAATGATGGCGATGGTGTCTTCCAAAACCGCCATCATGCCGAGGCCAAGCAGATCGATTTTGATGATCCCGAGATCGGCGCAGTCGTCTTTGTCCCATTGCACCACCACCCGATTCGGCATGCTGGCCGGCTCGAGCGGAACCACGGAATCGAGCTGGCCCTGGCAGACCACCATGCCGCCGGAATGCTGGCCTAGGTGGCGTGGGAGGTCCAGAATCTCCGATGTGAGGCCGTAGAATTGGTGGATGCGCTGATCTCTCAGATTGAACCCTTGGTCTGTGAAACGCTTTTCGAGAGTGTCGTTCGGATCGCGCCATTCGAAGTGACCCATCCGGTTGGCGAGGCTGGTGAGTTGCTCCTCGCTGAAGCCCAGCACCTTGCCGACATCGCGCACGGCCGAGCGGCCACGATAGGTGATGACATTGGCGGTCATGGCCGCGCCGCGCGCGCCATAGCGCTGGTAAACGTGCTGGATCACGCGCTCGCGCTGATCGCCGCTTGGAAGATCCAGGTCGATATCGGGCATCTCGCCGCGCTCCTCGGAGAGGAAGCGTTCAAACAGAAGCTCCATGCCGACCGGGTCGACCGCGGTAATGCCCAGCGCGTAGCACACGGCGCTATTCGCGGCGGAACCGCGCCCTTGCACCAGAATCTTCTCGCGGCGGCAGAAATCGATCAAATCCCACACAATGAGGAAGTAGCCGGGCAGCTTGAGCTTTTCGATCATGGCGAGTTCGCGCTCGATCTGGCGGCGGGCCTTTTCGTGGTAAGGCTGATACCGCCAGCGCGAGCCTAAATCCACAAGCTGCCGGAGATATGACATTTCGCTCTCGCCGGGCGGAACGGGATAGCGCGGAAACTCATAGCCCAGGCTGTGCAGCGTGAACCGCAGGCGGTTGGCAAGCTCGCTGGTATTGGCATAAGCGTCCGGCAGGTCTGAGAAGAGGCGCCGCATATCGGCGCTGCTCTTCATGTGGCGCTCGCTGTTGAAGTTGAGCAGTGTGCCGGCTTCGTTCAGCGTGGTTTTACGATGAACGCAGGTGAGCACGTCTTGCAGCTTGCGGCGGTCTTCCGTTGCATGCGTAACGCCGTTGGTGGCGAGCAACGGAAGGCGCAGGCTGCGGGCGAGTTGGACCAGCGACTGATTGCGCGCCTCTTGCTCGCGGCGGTAGTGGCGCTGCAGTTCGACGAAGACATTGCCGTGTCCGAAAATGCCAGTGAGTCGCTCGAGCATTTCGCGAGATCGCTCCTCGATGGCGGGGCCGCTGCCTTGCCGGTAGATAGAAGCGAGCGGGCCTTCGTCGCCTCCCGTGAGACACACGAGGCCGGCGGAATGGGAGGTGAACTCTTCGTCAGTCGCGAAAGGATATTCGGGCTTGCCGGGTTTGCCCGCGCGGAGCTTACTGCGCGTGATGAGGCGGCACAGGTTTTGATATCCCGTGCGGTTCTCGGCCAGGAGCGTAAATCGATACGGCTCAGCGGCGTTGACCTCGGCGCCAATCAAAGCACGGAGGTTGAGCTTTTTCGCGGCCATGTGGAAGCGCGGCGCGCCGTAGACGCCGTGAGCATCGGCGACGGCCATGGCGGGTTGGTTGAAATGCGCGCAACGGGCCACCAGATCTTCCGGCAGGGAAGAACCTTCTAAAAAGGAGAAGGCGGAGCGTGCGTGAAGCTCGACAAACGGCACGTCGCCAGTATAGCGAACAAAAGGCGAATATCTATACTTTGTAGGGCGCCTGTAAACTAAATGAGAAGGGGGGCGCGATGGCCACTGCCGCAGAACCGATATTGATGACCGTCGAACAATACCATGCCGCACCCCCGTGCGCCGACGTCATTACCGAATTGCATTGGGGCCAGGTGGTCACTTTGACACGCCCGAAAATGAAGCATGCGAAGCTGCAATCTCGATTGGTACGCCTGCTGCGTCCGAAAGCGGAACATCTGGGTGTCGTCGAATCGGAAGTGGCTTTCCGCGCTTTGGCGGAATATGATTTGCGGGGCGCGGACGTGGCCTTCGTCTCCCGCGAGCGCTGGGACGCCACCTCTGATGACGACAATTTGCGGGGATCTCCGGAACTGGTGATCGAGGTACTGTCGCCCTCAAATACCAAGCGGGAGATGCACGAGAAAGCAACCCTCTATCTCGCCACAGGAGCCCACGAGTTTTGGATAGTGGATGCTAAACAGAAAAACGTCACGGTCGTGCGCCGCGAAGGCTCAGTGGTATACGAGATCGGGCAACTAATTCCGCTGGCGCTATTTGGCGGCGACCTCAGCGCCGCGAACATCTTCGCCTAGCGTGAGGGGAACGCAAGGGGACAACATCGTAGTCTGTCCCCTTGCTTAGACGGAGGTTAATAATTGAGTTTCAGCGCGAACTGGATCTCGCGCGAGTCGATGCGCGTACCGGTAATTACGCCGAAGTTGCGCGTACCCACTGTCGTTCCCG
>Ga0209068_10001282_pt1 | contig 12620 bp, 8 predicted proteins | sample ColStrG_CSR_2012_FD_187200 | JGI IMG/M metagenome (GOLD analysis project Ga0209068, IMG submission 187200) | Freshwater sediment microbial communities in response to fracking from Pennsylvania, USA - Cold Stream Run_MetaG_CSR_2012 (SPAdes)... | ecosystem: Environmental > Aquatic > Freshwater >... | reverse complement strand
TGAAACGAATTCTGATCGTCAGCTACGTGTTCCCTCCCGCAGGCGGCATCACCGTGCAGCGCGCTTTGAGCTTCGCAAAGTACCTGCCGGCTCACGATTACGAAGTTCACGTTGTGACTGCCGGGAATGCGGCCACGCCTGTGCTCGATCCAGGCCTATTGAAGCACATTCCGCCACAAGTACAGGTCCATCGCTGCTTCACGCCGGAAATTCCGTTTTACTTGCGGAAAAAAATCTGGAGCTTGCTGGCCCCCGGCACGCCCAGCCCGGAATCCTCCAGTACAAACGCTAAGTCGCTGAAGTCCTCCCTGGCCTCATCGATCAAAGGCTTGTTTTCGCCCGATCCTCAAGTTGTCTGGGTTCCCTTTGCTATCCGCAACGCCCGGCGGATCATCCGGAAGTTTGGAATAGATTACGTGCTTGTAACGGCGCCGCCTTTTTCTACGTTTCTGACAGGGATCGCTCTCAAAAAAGCGTTCCCGCAAATCAAGCTCGTCAGCGACTTTCGGGACGAGTGGCTGCGATTTTATCTTACGGAATTCGATTTCCTGAGCGGCAAGGGTACGCTTCAACGAGCGCAGGCGATCGAGCGAGAGACCGTCGAACTTAGTGACTTGGTGCTGGCGGTAACCGAAACGTCTCTTGGCGAGGTTCGCGGGCGCTATCCGGAGCAGCCGGACGCGAAGTTTGCGGTCATTCCAAATGGCTACGATCCAGATGTATTTGTTGGGTTTGAGCCGCGTTTACATGGTTCTGGAAAGTTAGTGGTCACTCACGCGGGTACGGTTTACCGGTCGGCGTCGCCGCATTATTATCTGGATGCCCTCGACGCACTGCCCGAGGAGGTTCGCTCTCAATTTGAGACGCGATTCATGGGGCGGATCGCCGACGAAGAAGTCGCTGGGCTGCGCAATCGTGGGTCTGGCGTAAAGATGCTGGGAAACCTTCCTCAGGCGCAAGCGATCAAGAACATGGAAGAGACAGATTACCTGCTCGTTACCATGACCAACGATTACAGTGTTCCCGGCAAGTTGCTCGAGTATCTGGCCACAGGGAAACGAATTCTGGCTCTTTCACCGATGCACGGAGAGGTGGCCAAAATCCTGCGCGAAACGCGAGCCGGTTGGTGCGCAGCGCCGGACGATCCAGAAGGTATCCGGCGCATGCTTCTCGAAGCGCATGCTGCCTGGAGAAACGCTCTTCCTTCCGCGACGGATTGGGCGAAGGTGAGAGCTTACGAGCGGCCAAGGTTGGCGGCCCAATTGGCGCGGGTCCTCGAGCAGAGGCTGGCCACTCGACCGGAGCCAGTAGGCGCCGCTAATTAGTCTTGAGAAAGGAGCCCAGCGCCACCAGAGAGCGGTCGGCGGCATGGCCGTCCCACATCTTTGGTACACGCGCGGTTTTCGGACGTACCCGCACCTGTTTCCAGGCGCTGACGATGCTGTCGTAGGTTGTTCCCGCCAGCGTATTGGTTCCCTGTTCAATAGTCACCGGCCGCTCTGTATTTTCCCGTAGTGTCAAGCAAGGCCGTCCCAGCACTGTGGTTTCTTCCTGAATACCGCCCGAGTCCGTGAATACCGCGGAACTATGAAACATGAGACCGAGGAAGTCCAAATAGCCCAGGGGATCGATCAGATGAATATGGCGGCCTACGTTGCCGTTCCTCAAATGCGCTTGCGTGCGCGGATGAACCGGGAAGTAGAGGGGTAAGTCCTGAGAGATCCAGTCCAGCGCCCTCATCAATTCCGCAAGGCGCTCGGGATCATCCACATTGGCGGGTCGGTGAAGCGTCACCAGCCCGAAAGGTCCTGAGGGAATGCCCAGGCGTGTAATCACGTCTGAATCCTTGGCCTTCTCCAGGTGATAATACAAGGAATCGATCATCAGATTGCCCACGTGTACCACCCTCGCTTCCGGGATTCCCTCTCTAAGGAGATTCATCATGCCGCTTTCCTCTGTAACCAGCAACAGGTCGGAAATCGCATCCGTTACGATTCGATTGATTTCTTCCGGCATGGAGCGGTCCAAGCTTCGCAGACCGGCTTCAACGTGTACCACGGGGTAAAGGAGTTTTTTCGCTACCAGAGCGCACGCCACGGTGGAGTTGACGTCGCCAACCACTACCACGGCCGCCGGATTCTCATCGAGGAGCACCGGCTCAAACCGCTTCATGATTTCGCCAGTCTGCTGCGCGTGACTGGCGGAGCCGACTTCCAGGTTATGCGCCGGCGCAAGCATCCCTAACTCGCGGAAAAACTGGCCAGACATCTTCTCGTCATAGTGCTGGCCGGTATGCACCAGTACAGGCTCAAAGGCGGCGTCCTGGCGAAGCGCTCGCACTAGCGGCGCGAGTTTCATAAAATTGGGACGCGCGCCACCGACGCACAGTATTTTCAAGGCCGCAGGTTTGATCATAGTAACGGCCGGGATCCGGTTCTCCACACCAGCCATTTCAACGGTTTAATTCCAATGCCGCATGATCCATGGGAAGATAGAGGGCGAGCGTCCAAGTTGCTATCATCGCACTGATTCGCACTCCGGCCTTTTAATTTTCCTGCATGAGCGATTCCGCAAAGCTGGTGCACGTGTTCCCTAGTTTCCAGCCCGGGGGCACCCAGCTTCGAATGGCGTCGATCATGAATGCCCTGGGGTCGTCCTTTTCCCATCACATCATCTCGCTCGATGGAGGCCGTGACGCCTTGAGCGCCCTGGATCCGAATGTCGACGTAATCGTTTCGGAAGCTCCTGTCAATTCCGGCGGATGGTCTCGCGTACTCTTCTTCCGGGGACTCGTGGCATCATTGCGCCCGGCCGCGGTTCTCACCTACAACTGGGGAACGATCGAAGCGACCGTGGGCGCCCGAATAGCCTCAAGTTGCCCGGTTATTCATAATGAATGCGGGTTCGGGCCGGATGAGGCCGATGTCCTGCTGCTGCGGCGCGTTTGGGCTAGACGTGCCATTCTAAACACCATATTTCGTACGGTAGTGACTTCAAAAACGCTCCTCTCAATTGCCGTTACACAATACAAATTGGCGCCTGGAAAAGTGCAGCTCATCGGAACCGGTGTGGATATAGACCGATTCCAGCCCCATCGCGATCGCTCCGGGCGCACAGAGTTAGGTGTTACAGAAGATCAGGTCTTGTTCGGTTACGTGGGAGGCTTACGGCCTGAAAAAAACTTGAGCCTATTGCTCGGTGCTTTCCACGCGTCGCAACTCCCCAACAGTAAGCTTCTGCTGGTTGGCGAAGGACCGTGCCGGCCGGAACTCGAAAGCCTGGTGCGCAAACTTGAAATGCAGAGCAAAGTCATTTTTGCCGGCCATCATGCGAATCCGGCCCCCGTTCTCGGAATGCTGGATGCATTTGTGATGTCTTCGGTCACAGAGCAGGTTTCGAATGCCCAATTGGAAGCAATGGCTTCAGGGCTGCCAGTCATCTGCACGGATGTTGGAGATTGCCGCGAGTTGCTGGGGGAGAGCGCGCTCGACTGTGTGGTGCCGTCGGGCGACGTGAATGCATACGCTCGTGCGCTGCAGAAAGTAGCGGCGGACTCCGGGTTGCGATCCGCGCTCGGCTCCGCCAATCGAGCGCGTACGGTGGGCCGATATTCTAAGGCGCGGATGGTAGCGGAGTTTCAAACATTGTTAGAGACTGCAACGGGACGGCGCGCGATTTGATGGTTACTTAAGAGACGCATGCCACTCGATCACTCTTTGAACTCCATCAGCAAACGCTACCCGCGGAGCATATCCTAGTAAGCGATTTGCCTTGCTGATATCAGCATAGGTGATGGGTACATCTCCCGGTTGTTCGGGAAGCCACTGAATATTCGCTTTCGCGCCAAGCTTATCTTCGATGACCCGAATCATCTCCAGCAAGGTCACGGGACTGAAGTTTCCGAGATTGAAAATCTCGTAGTCGCAATCGTGGCTGACAGCCGACACCACTCCGTCCACGATGTCATCGATAAATGTGTAGTCCCGGCTACTTGATCCATCCCCAAATACAGTGATTGGTTTTCCGTGGGCAATCAGGTCCGTGAATTTGCGGATAGCAAGATCGGGCCGCTGCCGCGGTCCATAAACCGTAAAAAACCGAAGACAAACCATTCGAATCCCATACAGCTGCCGGTAGGTGTAGCAAATGTTTTCACCTGCGATCTTGGTGGCTGCATAAGGCGATATGGGGCGGTTCACCGGGTCTCCCTCACTAAAAGGCACTCGATTCGTTCCGCCATATACCGAACTGGAAGAAGCAAAAATAAATTGTTTCGCTCCCAGTTGCCGGCATGCTTCCAGGAGAACCAGCGTGCCGCGTACATTTACGCGTTCATAGAGAAGCGGTTGCTCCAGGCTCGGGCGCACACCGGCGCGTGCCGCGAGGTGAATCACCAGATCGGGCCGAGCTTCTTCAAAAACTTCCGCCATTGCTCCTTCCTCGCAAATGTCGCTCTGATAAAACGCAACGTTTCCGGTGGAGCGGATATATGCCAGATTCTTCAATTTCAAAGCCGGAGAATAAAAATCGTTCAACTCGTCGACGATGGAAACCTGGTGACCCTCCCGTAAGAGTCTTTCGCAGAGGTGCGAGCCGATAAATCCCGCGCCTCCAGTAACCAGGATTCTCATAAGGTCCGCATCATAGTTCAGCTTCTGAGACAGCCTTATTCATCTCATCCAGCACTTCACGGCCTACCTGTTCCCACGTGCGGGAGCATGCCCATTCTGAAATGTCGGAGCGATTCCAGGCAGTCGACAGGGAACGTTGTAATGCGTCCGTGAGAGCCGCCAGATCATTCGGTTCCACCACGAACCCGTGCGTCTCCTGCGTAATCAGCTCCGGGATCGCGCCAACCCTGGTGGCCACCACGGGAGTCCCGCAGGCCAGTGCTTCGTGCACCACATTCGGCCAGCCTTCGCGCGAACTCGCCAGGCAGAAAACGTCCGCAGCCGACATCAGATCAATCAGCAAGTCTCGCGAAACGTGGCCGAGTAGCCGAACATTTTCGTTGAGTCCAAGATCGGTGATCAACCGTTTGAGTTCCGCCTCATAGCTGGCGACTCCCCGTCCGGGAGGTCCCCCTGCAATGATCAATTGCACGGCGACTCCACTGTCAAGGAGTCTTTTCACCGCGCGGATTACGAGATGATGTCCCTTTAGTTCGATGAGGTGTCCGGCGCTAAGAATAATGCGTTCCTTAGGATCCAGGCCGCGTTTCAGCCTGACTGTGTTGCGATCCTGCGGGTAGAAAGACTGGCCGTCGATTCCGTTCGATATCGTTCTCGTGCGCGCCGGATCGGTACCGAGTACGATGGCGAACTGCCGCAGTTGTTCGGAGACGGCAATCACGGAGCTAGCCCGTTTTAGCGCCCACTCCATCAGCATCCGGCGTAAAGGATAGCGGGAATGCAGTAACTCGGAACCCCGCAGAGTGACCGTAAAAGGCACACGTAACACAGTGGCGAGTAATGACGCGGCAATTCCCTCGGGATAGCCGAAGTGACTGTCGAGCACCTGAAATGCAAATTCTTTTTTGAGGGACCGTAACGGGCGGATTAACTGAAAAAAGAGAAGAAATGCCGTCACTGCTCCGGTGCCGCGAATATAGATCCAGCGGGGATGAAATACCTCAATCCTCGCATCGGTTCGGCGGCCCGGAACGGATCGATCCATGGCCCATACGGGTGCGATTACCTTGACCTCCGCCGCGGGCGGCAAATGCTGCAACCGAGCCCGGACAAAGAGTCCTTGTCCGCTTTCGAGCGGGCTCGGATAGACGTTGGTCAGGCTTACGATCCTCATCTTTTTCGCTGGCTTCGAAACGATATGGCCGCCGTAGTTCTCGAAAAGCGAACGGACTTAGGTCGATACCTCGGCGCCCGGCTATGTGGCCGCCTCGTATCATGGCATTCAAACAAGGTTGACACCGATTTGTTCATTCGACCGCATAGATCAGATCAGCCTTCTGCGAGTTGTCATTATCTGCTTCCAGTTCAGACTCGGCGGCAGTTCTAAGGTACTGTTTGACGAACACACTACACAAGACGATTATGGACATCATATGATAGGGCAAATCGAAAAACGCCAACCCGGCAAAAGTGCCCCCGACGGCAAATCCCGCCAATCCGACCTGGGTCATAGCGACCAGATCGCGGATCCAAGTCAATTCCGGTATCGTTCTAGTGGTTCGAATCACCCACCTTCCGGTGAGCGCTGTCGAGATCCCCAAGGCCAAGAACAGGGCCAACCCTACAAAACCGTGTTCCGCGAGCATCTCAAAATAAATACTGTGCGAATCGTGCCAATCCCGAGGAATTGGTGCGTATTGCGCCCACGCATCAGCCACGTAAAAGACACGAAATCCTCCTCCCATAACGGGGTGGGCCTTGGCCAAATTCCATGCGAATCCCCAGGCATTGATGCGTCCTAATGAAGATTCGTCCAACTCATCGCGATCGGTGGAGATGGTGTGCATCCGCTCTTCCCATTTCTGAGGCATGAATTGGATCAGGGGAGGAACCACCAGAAGCATAATCACTGCAAGCGCCAGTTTCTTCCTGCTTTTCAACCATAGAAGAAAGCCCACGACGCTTAGAGCCAGGAAGCCGCCGCGCGAGTAGGTGGATAGTATGGCGAGAGTCGTAGTAATCTGCGCCCCCAAAAGACCCCAGCGCATCCACCTGCTTTTGGCATTGATCTGCAGATATCTCATCAGCGGCAGCACCATTACCATCGCCAATGCGATTTCATTGTTGCCATCGATCATGGTCTCGGGCGGCCCGATAACCATATCTGACCCTCCCGTCAAAAATGCGAAAACCCCGCCCTTCAGACCGAAGAAGCCGATCGACCCTACGATCACCCAGACTAAAGCATTTAGTTGATACCGGTTTTTAATGATTAAGTAAGTCATAAAAATCATTACCTGTATCTTCAAGGCCCTGCTTAAATTGTCCCAAGCGTTGGGTAGATCTGGATAGAACAGATCAACCTGATTTATCGCGAACACTGTCGTAATAAATATCCAAATACATAGCAACACCTCGAGGATGGTTTCGCGCGTCCACGGAAAACGCTGGTGTTGCGATGAGACAACCCAGCTTAAAATTGTGATTCCCGCTGTTATCGCAACGAATGGAAAGTAATGAGCGAATCCAAAAGTGAAGCGGTGCGGATTCATATAGCTAAGCCAGGACCAGATAAGAAGTCCGACCCACGGCCGTTTGAATGCAAAAACAATTAAGCTTAAAAATACCGCAGCTAGAGCGACGTCACGCACTGGATGCTCCCTCGTCCTGAGTTCATGCCTTCATCCCGCGAAATCATCCCCGCATTAAGATAATTTCGACAGATCGAAAGTCCGGAAAACAGGCCCGTAGACGCGCCGTTCCATCCCGGATTTCAGTAAGTGAATATTTCTCGAGAAGGTCATGAGGTTTTGCTGCGGGCGGTTGTGAAACTCGTCCAAGCAGTGCCCCACATCCCCCGAGGCAAATAGCCGGCTACCACCAGCAGACTGCAAAATATCAGAATAAGCAGGGTGTTTTGGACCACCAGCCAAAACCCCTCCCCCATTGGATACAATCGTGCGATTCCAAAAAGTACGGTCGCCAAGCCGCCTATCTTCGCAAACGAACTTAGCCTAAAAGCGATCTGGTGTTCGCGCTCTGCCAGAGTCCAACAGCACACCATATAGAGAAGCCAAGTAATCAGTGTCGCCCACGCGGCCCCGGCGATACCCCATGTCCGAATCAGAAGGAGATTCAACACGGTATTGACAGCAGCGCACAAAAACGTAATTCGCGCCACTAGATAGGTGCGCTTATTTATATACAGGATCACCTTGAAAAAATCGCCTATCTCTCTCGCGATATAGCCAAGAACCAGAATCGGAATTACCGCTGCCGCCCCCCAGAATGCCCGGTCGGTCAAGATAACCAGTATGGGGGAGACGAAAAGACAAATCGTGAGCCCCGTCAGGAATAACAGGAACGTCAACCATCTTCCGACTTTCTCGGTTTGAGTCCGCCAACTGGCGTGAACAGCATTGGCGTATAAGCTCACGCCCCATACTCTTGCAAAGGGATCTCCTACGAGATAGGAGATTAGAAAAGCCACCTTGTATGCCAGGCTATAGACTCCCACTTCTTTCAGGGTATGCATTTGATTAAGAAAGAACCGGTCGCCGAAGTGAATGGTGAAGACAGATAAGCTGGTGGCGATCAGCGGCAACGAGAAGTTGGCCACTTTTTGCATGGACTCCGCTTGCCAGCGTATTCTAACCTTCCGAAAGACATCAAACATCAGAATCGTTCCACCGGCAACCGCGACGATAAGTTTGCTCCACATGAAACCCCATACCGCCATACCGGCGAATACGATGAAGTAGGTGTTGAGTGCAACCTGTGCCACTAATTGCAGCAGAGAGAACATGACCACTAGACGGACGCGATCCCCTAATCGGTAATACAACAGGCATACCTCGGACATATTTCCGAACACCATGGCGATGAAGGCCAGTTGGATGAGTCCTGCGTATTCGGGGGTCTTGAATAACAAGATGCTCATCGGGACGGCTGCTACATAGGCGATACCCGCGATCGCGAGGCTTATTGCCGCCGTGCTAAGCATGGTAGAGGAGACTAGCGCCGAACCTGCCTCTTCGTCTTTTTCATCGTTGAAGAGACGCACCATGGCGCCTCCCATCGCTTGCATGCCAAGGGTGATCACTACCAGTCCGACGATTAATTCTAGGATTTCCATCACCCCGTATTGACCAGGGGTGAGATAGTGGGCGTACACAGGTAGCATCAAGAAGCCAACTGCGCGGCGGGCAACGTTTTCGAGCAGGTACAACGAAGATTGCTTGGCTATAGTTATTAAATTCACAGGAGCTTATGGATGACGGTGTTCAGTTCGAGAGCGAGTTGACGCGCGCTGCCAGGGTTTTGCAAGTTTGGTGCAGCGTTCCTGCCGTGTAGAAGGCGGCCGCGACGAAACATTCGCGGGGCAGTGCGTAATAATAGTTCCAACATGCTCAAGTTCGGACTCCACCGCCTGCCACCCTCGGAGAACCGGAGAGTCAGGCAAGGCTTCCGGGACGTTTCCTGCCGGCTGCTTAAGAATTCAGCGGACTACTCCCCCCAAACAGCTGCCGATTTTGAATTCGTAGTTCGAAACCTTCGGCTCTCTTCCGGTATCTACCGTCGGACATATCCCGGCCGATTTGCGGATTTGGATGTAACCGTCAATGCCACTCTTCTTGAGGTCTTTGGAAATTCCGCTATCGAAGTCCATGACTGGGCCGCGTCGGATTGTAGCGTATCCGCCGAGTGGGCGGCGTCCTTGTGGACTCTCTTCCCGGCAGCCCGCTTTGTTGCTTCTGATATTTTGTTTCATCTTATTGAAGTATCCAAAAGTCAGGGGACTGAAGCATATATCCTCGAACCGGACGGCGCCGCCGTTCAGTATATTCGTCCTCCCTTCGTGCTGTCGCTGCAAGAGCCCATCCCTTGGTATTACCCCGTCAATTCCTGGCTCGCTTCGCACGCCAAAAGTCGTCTCGCTGAATTGCGCAATGTTTTGAGTCAATGCCAATGGCCAGACGACGAAAATTGCATGCTACAGTACCCCCCCTGGACCGTTGAACGAATTAGCTTAATTCATCCACGCGCACGGTTTATGCGAGCCACCGATTCCAGGTTTAAGATCCGTTATCATTCGGTATTTACTCCACTTCCGGCTCCGTGCAATGCCATTCGCACAATGAATATTTTCAACCTGGGGTATTTCAACGAATCTAAGTTGTTGCAGGGGATACATGCAGTTTTTGACAGCCTGACAGATGGCGCTATTTGGGTCGTGGGAAGGACTACAGAAGAAACCCGTCCATCGCAAAACCGTGCAAGTATTTTTCAGAAAAAGGGTCGGTCCTTCTTTCTCCGCTCCCGAATCAACGGTGGTGCGGAAATTGAAGACCTCGTACTTAGCAAGTTGGGCTCAGCATCCCTCATGGTTCCCGATTATGAGTAGAGCGCCCGCTACGTTATGGACCCAGGCGACAAGCGGCACCTAATGTCGCATTAATAACTCGCTGCGTATCTACGATATTGCAGACCCCGTTCCCATCCAGGTCACCTGTGCAAGCGCTTAATCCCAAGACTTGGTTGATGCTGGCTTGCACGTCGAGAACGTTCACAACGCCGTCGCCATTAAGGTCGCAACTTCCGGCGGAAGCACTCGTACTCGTACGGGGCACGATCGCCCACTTTGGGTTGTCGTTCTGCGCCGTGTTAATGGCTCGGAAGTGTGTATCCATAAAGCTCCAAGCCGCCTGGCCATTAGTCTCACCAGTAATATAAGATACTCCAGCAGCAGCATACGCCGCATATCCATCAGGGTCACCAGCAGTACCAAAAGAGGTAGTCGCTTGCCAATTAGGATCATAGCCAGTCTTTAGTTCGGCCATGTTCGCAAAGTACTGACCGTTGGCTTTAACTGTGGGGACACGCCCGTTATCCATAATGTAAGGATTAAAGGTCGGATCGGTTAGGAAGTTAGTATAGAGCTTACTAAGGAACGTGAGTAGAGCGCCTGCCGGATAGCCAAGTTCTTTCGTCCGGCCCAACGCATACAACATATAGTCAGCCTCAAATAAGGAGGCTGCTTCAGATGTAGTGTTGGCGGCACAAGGTGTACCAGCTCCATAGTTCGAGCAGATCCCATAGTCGTCCTGGGCGAAGGCATGGGAACCTCGTTGCCACTGGCCTAACGGAGCCACGCCCAGATTACCAAATCCCATAGCACCAGAAGTCGGATCGGTGTTGGAAGCAAACTGCCGCCCCCATAACCAAGTCGCATTACCGTTGTTAGCAGTGGCAGTAATATTGCGAACACCTTCTTCGGCTGAGATACCATCTGATAGAATCGCTGTAATATAACTAACTTCTGGCATTCCATCAGGTGTGACGAAGGCGGTATTAGCCCGCGTTCTTAGTTCCCAAGCCTCTTGACGAGTTTGGTTATGATCTAAGATACCCTCGGCTCCGGTCGGACCACGCTGGATAGCACCGACATAATCGTATATAGCGGCTGATGATGTCCAAAACCAACATTCCTCCAGGTACCAAAAGTCTCCGGTGAGTGCATAAATAATGCTTCCAGGCTCTGGTTCATGGGATGGATCGTAGATCCAGCCAGAACCGACATTTGGGCCTACTGCCAGAAACTGATCGGCAGTAGAAGCCCCATAGTTGCCGGGAAATAGATTGGCAGTGGGCCTGCCATTGAGAGACACTACATGGCCCAGGCCAGTACTGGAGCCCGCCGCATCAGTCTTAAGGAAGGGCTTCCCAGCCTTACCTTCGCGGTAATGAACACGCCATTGAGCAGCCAACTGGGAGTTGGTAAATGCCTTATCTTGTAGACAGCTATCACCCGTATACAGCCACTGTACTACCCAATCCTCATACGGCCCAATGTCGGGACGTGCTCCGCCCGTACCCATAGCTTTCTGCCAGTTACCGGGATCGCCAAGATCATGGGGAGTGGACTGCCAATTAGCACAAATATTGGCAATCTGCCCTGCTGACACCACTCTACTGGAATCATAATTCGGGATGAATTTAGTTTGGGCGATATAGGCGAGGTTGTGGTTAATAGCGATCGCTGGGGGCGCACCGCCAATCCAAAACTCTTTCGTCCACCGAGCATTCATTTCATGAGTCCATGAGGGTTTAGTATAAACTGTGGCAGGAGATGTATTGCCAGCAGTAAGCGCTAACGAATACGTCAAGTTCTGTAGGGATTCAGTTTGTGCAATCTCCCCAATATACCGGACCCTTACTTTATTAATCGTTGGGAAGAACGTAGCGTGGAAGATGGGGCGGAATGATTTATTCGCATCAGTCCCTATGTCATAAGTAGAGCACGCATGGCCGTTACAAACAGCCGTCTGCGAGTGGTCCGCCAGGATGATAGTCTGCGCAATGCTTCCCGATGTCCACGCACTAAAAGCGCCCGTGGAGAGCATGGTTCGTGCGTCGGCGGTCGCCGTGGTGCCGTTGGTCAGGACTATTTGCGCATTGAAATTGAAGTTCGAGCCGAGCATCTGTACGGCGCTTAGCGCGGCGTTGTTTCCGGATGACTGATTCTGAAATGTGATGGTTACAGTCGAGCCAGAACTTAAATTCGGAATCAAAAACGCGAGTATGGCGTGTTTCACGCTCCCGTCAGACCAACGCTGCTTAATATCGGCCTGCGTAGATACCGCCGTACCGTTTACGAGCGCCTGAGGATAATTTGCAATCTCTCCCGCCACAAAAGGCCGGCCGATCTGGATTGGGTAATTGGCGGTTGTAACCCCAGCGGCTTCTTTGATACTGAGGGAGTTCGTCACGGCCCATAACGACCCCGAGCCACTCACGATTAGTAAGCTGAACGCCGTAATGGTAAATTTCATAGCCCTGAACATCACTTCTTCTCCTGTGCCAAAATCCAGATTGCCATACCTATAGATCGGCAGCCAGGGAACGTTTCGTTAGATCCTAAAAAGAAGGTAAAAGGGAATCCCGCAGAAGAGCCGGTCGCGAACCAATTTGGGATGGACGCCCTCCGAG
>Ga0209068_10001281_pt1 | contig 12626 bp, 13 predicted proteins | sample ColStrG_CSR_2012_FD_187200 | JGI IMG/M metagenome (GOLD analysis project Ga0209068, IMG submission 187200) | Freshwater sediment microbial communities in response to fracking from Pennsylvania, USA - Cold Stream Run_MetaG_CSR_2012 (SPAdes)... | ecosystem: Environmental > Aquatic > Freshwater >... | reverse complement strand
AGGCGTACCTCGACCACAACTGCCGTGAGTATGAGCTTACCAAGCACATTTCCCTGCGCCACAGTTTCCCAGCGGAGTTCCTGCGTCTGAAGCTGACGGGCAGATGCGAAATCGAAATTCCCGAATGGATGTTCGATCTCGATTATCCAGGTCACTATATGCGCCGCATCCGCAACGTAAGCGTGACTATACCGTGTGTCGCGGGGCCGTATAACGAAGTCCATTGCCGCCTAACGCTGCTCCGGAGTGGCACGCGCGTCGAGCCGGAACTCAAAGTGCCGGCCTCGCGCTGCTGCGATTGCTGCCAGGAGGGCAACGGCTATGCGCTGTGTCCACACGACCCGCGCTGGGTCGCGGAAAACGGCGCGCGCGGGAAGCGATCGCGACCTCCAGCGGCGTAAACGATGCGGGTCTCTTCGAAGTCAACTTCCGCGACGACCGCTACCTGCCGTTCGAATATCGCGGAGCTGTCAGCCGGTGGCGCATCGAGATGCCCGCGGAGAACAACTACTTCGACATGGACTCCTTGAGCGATTTCGTCCTGCACGTCAACTACACCGCGCGCGAGGGCGGAGAACGCCTGCGTAGGTCGGCGCGTGAAGCGGCCGAGTGCCGGCTCCCCGGTTCCGGCTGGTGCCTGTTTGACGTGCGCCACGACTTCAGCGAGGCATGGGAGTTGTTTGATCAACGCACCGAAGACTGCGATGACAAACGCAAGCACATCAGCCTGCGACTGAATCGGAAAATGTTCCCGTTTGTTCCTGGCGATCGGGAATTGTTCATTGAGACGGTCGCCGTACTCTTTGATCAGGAGAAAACCTGTGGTTGCAAGTGCCCAAGCGAGTGTCCATGTTGTACGGATCCGTCCTGCCGCCACTTCGAATGTGAGCTGCACCGTAGGCCGCCACAGCCCACCGCGGAAGACGAGAAGCGATTCCAGTGCGTGCGCAGCGAACAAGGGCCAGGATGGTTCCATGGCTCGGTGGAAGGGCTGTGCATCGGTCCGCTACATGCAAAACACGCAGAGAATATCTCGCTGGTCTTCCCTCGCGGCGTTCGCGAAATGGACAACGCCTTCCTGTTGTGTAAGTACGTGCTCAGGGAGAAGTGCTGCGGGCAGGCAAGCGCCGATCGAATCGAATACAGAATTCAAGAGAAGGACGCAAGGCACGGGAGAGAACGCTGGAAAGGGTAGTTCGATGGCGCGGAGTTTTCAGGTGGATAGTGCTACGGTCTGCTACGGTTGTTTATCGCCGTTGAGCGAACCGTCGTCTAGCAAACATCTTCTATTGCAACGGTCTTGCAACGGTCTTCGCGAAAAACCGCGAAACTGGAGGATGCAAGACCACCCACAAGTTCAAGAAAATGCAGGTTTGGGATACTCCACGAATACCTTGTCAAGGCCTTGAGGTGCTAGCGGGTAACACCGTGGGGGTTCAAGTCCCCCTCTCCGCACCAAATACATAATAAAGCACTTAAAGGCCGCTCAGCATTGTCAGGTGGCCTTTGACTTTGGGAGTTGGTCAGCCTACCCACAGCGATGGCCGTGAGCGGAGCCCGCCGCGCGCGCCAAAATTGGGTGCCGAACTGCCGCAGTCGATTCAGTGAGGGTCGAAGCTTGCCATCTACTCGCTGATCGCGTGCAGATACCGTTTCGCCGACTTCGCAACCGCTTGCTTGCCGCCGCTGGCGATCGTCACCTTAGGGAACGCGCCATAGATACGGTCAAACGAATACGGCTCCACCGCCGCAACCACCCGTCTTACGGCTTGCGGTCCAAGCGGCACCCAGTTGGGATAACTCCACATAAAACTCACGTGCTTCAAATCGGGCGCAACTTGAATCACGTCGCCAGTTAGCAGCACACCTTTTCCTTCCGCGCCGCTGGGCCAATAGAGTACCGTTCCACCGGCAAAATGCCCGCCGCAGCGAATTGCCTTGAGGCCGCCCGGCAAGCGCTTGATCTCGCCACTCCAGTGCTCCACGGCCGGCCAGGTTCGCATCACCCACTGGGCATCGTCGCGATGCAAATAGATCGCCGCGTCCCCAAACTCGTGGCTCCATTCCGCCATCGCCGCGTAGTAGTGGGGATGGGAAATGACGATGTACTGCAAACCGCCGCGCCGCCGGATATGCTCCACAGCCGCCGCGTCGAACAGGCTGATACAGTCCCAAAGGATGTTGCCCTCGGGCGTCTGCAGAAAGAACGCGCGCTGCCCGATCGCGAAGCGCGGCGCGATCGAGAAAGACGTGAGGAACCGCTCCTGCAAAACGATCTCCACATGGTGCTGAGATCGAAGCTCTTCAAACGTCGTCCATTCCTGGCCGTCCAAGCTAACGTGCTGCCGCTCATCCTCGCAGATGGCGCAACGCTCAGGCGGCGTGGCGGATTCCTCATATTGTGTGCCGCAGGTTACGCAAATCGCCTTCACCCTATAGAGACTATCGCGCTGGAATGGCGAAGCGGAGGCGGATCTCCTCGCTCGCCGCGGAAGGCCGTCGCGTTTGCGCGTCAATCGGGCACCACACACTCAATGCCTTGGCCAGCAGCGTTCCGTCGCCGGCACGCAGAAGTTCGGTGTTCCTTTCAAATTTCAAGCGGCTGGCGCTGCCCACCCAAGTACGCGCTACGATCTCATCGCCCAAAACCGCCGGCTGCTTGTAGTCGATTTCGTGGCGCAGAACGATCCAGAGCCACTTCTGCTGTTCAGCGGCAGTGGCAGCACTGCGCCAGTGAGCCACCGCCACATCTTGTACCCAGCGCAAATAAGCCACGTTGTTGACGTGGTCCATCATGTCGATGTCGTTGGGAGTAACGGTAATGCGGATTTCGAATACGTCCGGCGGCGGCATTCCATTACGCTAGCAACTCCCCCTCACGAGATCAGTGGAGCGCTTGCCACAGTGAGGTCCACGAGGCGCTCAGCAACACTTGAATTTGGCCCCAATCGGCCTGCGCGGGCGCATGCGCCTTGGCGGCGTCTTCATCGCGCAAAATCATAGCGGCGGCCCGGGCGCTGGCGTGGCCTTTGAGTTTGTCCGGCGGGATTTTGTAGATTGCCGCCTGGAGCCCTGCCAGCGCATCCGCAAGATCGCCCGGCCCGTGGTTGGCGCGGTCGCGATGCACAATCCACCATTCCAACTCCAGCCTTGCCGCTTCGCCTTCGTCGAATGGCGAGTCGCTGCTCGTGCCAATCATGCGGTAAAAACGGCGTAGCGGTAGCAGCGCCTGTTCGTATTCCGGACGTTCATGGCCCCGCTGAAAGATCACCGCCGCGCGCGCCGCATAGTACGCGCCAAGGTACGAGCGGAGCCGCGAAAAATGATATTGCGTGCGCAAAAGCTCGGCCATTTCGGTGAATAGAGAAACGCGCTCTTTGGCGTAATAAGACCGCCACATCCCGGTCTCGAGGCGCGCCACCGATTGCGGATCGAATTCGCGCAGGCTGCTCTTAGGAACTACGGTCAGATCGAGAATAACCCAGATTCCCAACAGAGGGATCGAGAAGGCGGCCCCTCGCGCCCACTTGGTGCCAAACGTTGCGGCATCCATATTCAATTGGGAAGTACGTTTGCGGGGGGCGCGCCGGATGCCTTCACCTTTCATGTTCCGGCAACCGATGGCCACGGCCCGGCGTCTGACTTACCAATGCCCGCAACCTCACTGAACAGGCGCGTCTTCTTGACGTCGGTTGCTTCTTTGCCCACGTTGCGCCTGATCGCCGGCCAGCAGCCCAATTTTTCGGCAGGTGTCAAAGTCGTCAACGTATTGGCTACCGTCCGCGACAAGCAAGGCCAGATTGTGAAGAATCTCAAGAAAGAGGATTTCACTCTGTTGGAAGACGGCAGGCCGCAGGTGATCCGTTACTTCGCGCAGCAAAGCGATCTGCCGCTGACCTTGGGCCTGTTAGTCGATACGAGCTACAGCGAACGCCGCATGATTCCTACCGAGCGCGAGGCCAGTCACAAGTTTTTGCAGCAGGTGCTCCGGCCCCAGCAGGATAAAGCCTTCCTGATTCATTTCGATCGCGATGTGGAATTGCTGCTTGATCTTACGTCTTCGAGCGAACAACTTGAAAAAGCTTTAGACCGATTACAAGTCCCCAAACACCAAGAGCCTTCACGGCGGCCAGCCGTCGGCGGCACCGCGTTTTACGATTCAATCTACCTGGCCGCCGGCGAAATTCTGAAAACGCAACCCGGCCGCAAGGCGCTCATCATGCTTACCGATGGCGAAGACAACGCGAGTAAGATTTCCATGGAAGAAGCCATCTCCGCCGCCGCGCGCGCCGACACGCTGGGCTATGCGGTGCGCATCAGCGATGAGGAAATCGGCAGCATGGTGGGCGCGGGTTGGCACGGACCGCGCGGCGCAATCGACCGGCCCGACGGCAAAAAGATTCTCAAGCGGATCGCCAAGGAAACCGGCGGCGGCTATTTCGAATTCGGCAAGAAGAAATCCCTGGAAGACATCTATTCGGAGATTGAGGAGGACCTACGCAATCAATATAGCCTCGGCTACACGTCCGACAAACCCGATAGCAAATCCGGTTTTCGCAAAATCGAATTGAAGACCGCCAACAAAGGTCTGGTGGTGCAGGCGAGAAACGGCTATTACGTATAGAGCCGGTGCGGAGTGCGAAACTGAGAGCGTGATCAGGAAACTCGCTTGGCCCATCGAGCATCTAAGAGTGGAAATGGACTTTTCGCGCTACGGCAACAACTTGTACAAGTGGGTATTGGCGTGCCTTCTGCTGTTGGCAACGCATTTGAGTGCGCAGATCGTGCCGGGTCAGCTTCCGCCTGGGCCTCCGCCGGCGCCGGGCCAACTGCCGGATAAACCAGCCAAGCCGAGTGCGGGTCACCCGGAGTCGTCTACAGCGACCCCTGACGCATCCGCCGAAGACAGTACCGCGAAACCTACGTTTACCACCGTGGTTCGCCGAGTTGTGGTGCCAACCACGGTCCTCGATCCCGATGGCCACGGCTACGTATCGGGTCTGAAATCCAGCGATTTTGAACTCTACGACAACGATAAGCCGCAGAAGATCGAAGCCGAGTTGATTGAACAGCCGCTTTCGGTGGTGCTCGCCATCCAGGCCAATTCCGAAGTGGAAGAATTTCTGCCGAAACTGAAAAAATCGGCCACGCTGTTGCACGGCCTAGTCACTGGCGCGGAAGGCGATGTGGCGATTCTGGCGTTTGACCACCGCATGCAGCACTTGCAGGAATTCACCAGCGACCCGGACAAGCTGGACAACGCCATGCAGCACCTGCATACGGGGTCTAGTTCATCGGCGCTCATTGACGCCGTGCTCGAAGGCGACCACATGTTGAAACAGCATGATCGCAATGGCAAGCGGCGCCGCGTCATTATATTGATCAGCCGCGACATCAACAGGGGCAGCCAGGCCAAATTGCGCGAGACCATCAGCCAGATGCAGTTCGATAACATCATCATCTATTGCGTGGATATTTCGAAGGCTCTGAGCTCGCTGATGAAGAAACCGGACGATCCTCGCCCTGCGCATGGCGGAATTCCGGCCGAGTCGATGCCGGCGCCGATCGCTGGTGGTTCGGGCCCGAACACGCAGACGGCCGACATCCAACAAATGAACGGCAACGCCCTGAACGGCATTCAGCCGCTGCTTCGTTCGATTCACGACTTGTTTAAGAAGACGCCGGCGGAAGCGTTCACCTATTTCACCGGTGGCCGCGTTTACAACTTCGCCACGGAGCGCGGCCTTGAGAGAGCCATTAGCGATATCGGGCAAGATCTCAACAGCCAGTACGTGCTGAGCTACGCGCCGAGCAAGCAAACGGAACAGGAGCCGGGTTTCCACAACATACGGGTGACGGTGAACAGGCCTGGCTTACTGATTCGCACGCGCCCTGGTTATTGGTGGGGCGGCGGGCAAATTCAATAGGTTTCTTCCAGATCCAAGAAGGCCGGGAAGAAGCGCAACGCGGCGATTTGACTAACGGCGAGCAGGTGCGTCCCGAGATGCGGAAGTTCAAGTCCGACTGAGTTAAGCAACGTAGCACGGGGTGAACTCTTACTGCGAAGCGCGCACCGGAAATCATCAGATCCGACGAAGTGAGTCAATCCTCAGCCGAACCGCATCGCTCCGAAACTCACCACGCTTTGCGCGTCAATTTGCCACTGACGATAGTCGAGCAGTTCGCCTTTCACGCCGGGCATCACTTTCATGAACGCATAGAACGGCGCAGAGCCGCACCATTTCAAATCGTCATGCCGCTCTTGCACCAAAGACCAATAGCTTGAAATATCGCCGTCGTTGATCCTGCCGATGCGCTCCCGGTCGCGCTGCTCAATCGCCAGCATCTCGCCTAGGTTAGCCGTGGCGCGCAACGGGTCGTTGTAGCGGCGTCCCATATGCGCCATGTCCACGCCGAGCACCCACAGCAGCCGGCGGCCTTCGCGCGCGGCAATGTTGCCCAACGCATCGAAGAAACGCGCCACGCGCGGCGTATCCTCGGGTAGCCCGCTCTCATAAATGCTCTTCACAAACGGTCCGCAAAGAATCGGCAGGATGCGCACAGTGGGTCCGTACAAGTGCTGCAACATGACAACCTGAAACTCGATGGAATGTTCCACCGCGTGGCAGTAGTCTTCCATGGCAATCGCATCGGGCGCAGCCGCAGCCAGTTCCGTTACCAATGCCGTGTTCGTCTGCGCGTCGCCAAATGGTGTATTGAAATTCTTGCGGGTAAGGCCGAATCGTTCGGGCGCGCCATAGTGCGACGTGCCCAGAATCACAAACGTGATGTCCACTGCCTCCTCGCGCGGCGGCAACGCTTGATAAGCGGCGCGATAGGTTGCCCATCCGGCATCCGGGCTGGCATGCGGAGCCGCAATCGCAACGGTGGATGTCTTTCCTCCGCTCATGCCGATTTCCTTCGTTAGCAGCGGCGTCAGCTTATCGAAAGCCGCCGGATAACCCGAGTCAGCGAAGTTTGCTACGCGAGTCGGCTCGACTGCGAACTCGGCTTCACGTTTGCCTTTCAAGCTCAGGTAGCGCTCATTCTCCAGAAAGCCCGCTTCGTTTAAGGCAGCGAAAAGATGCTGCTCGATTTCGCCGACTTGAATCTCGCCCGTGATGCGCACTAGCTCCGCGCGCAAATCGAGCGTAGTGCTCTGACCGTCGAACCATTCCAGCACCGGCACCAATGGCGGAGGCACCAGCAGGGTGGCGTCCGAATAATGATAGGGATCGCGAATAAAAAGGCCCGGCCGCTCAGGGTCGGGCGAAGGCATGAAATCCAGATTGAAACGGAGGCGTGGAAGTGCTTCAGACACGCCTCATTGTAGCGGCCAGCGTAAACTATTAATGGGAGTCAAAGAAAGCGTGTCTGAAGGAAATGGTAAGTTTGATTGGCAGCAGAACCTGCGCGATTTGAACGAAGCGGCGAAGCTCAATATGGACGAGCACGACCGTATCTGGCAATCCATTGCAGCGTTGCGCGACAACCAAGTTGCAATCAACGGTCAAGTGTCGAGCCTTGTAGGCGCGATTCGCGATTTGATTGACCGTATTCCTCCCGAGAGCTTACGCTAACGGCCCGCGCCTCAACCCCTCCAAGAACTCCAACGGCACATGCACGTTATTGCGCACTCCACTGCCCAGTTCGACGCCGGGTTTGGCAGCGCCGTGGAAATCGGAACCTCCCGTGGGAAGCAGTCCCAAGCCCGCGGCTAGTTCGCGGTAATAAGTCTGTAGTGGGGGCGAGTGTTCTGAATGATAGACTTCCAAGCCCGCCAAGCCGGCATTCCTTAAGCGCGCCAAGACCCCCGGCTCGGAGGCGCGCGTAAGGCCAATGCGAATGGGATGAGCAATCACGGGGATGCCGCCGGCTTCGCGGGCGAAGCCGATGACTTCCTCGGTGGTGTTGCTGTCGCGTTCCACGTAGCTGGGCGCTTGCTCGCCGATGTATTTGCGAAAGGCGTCGTCAAAATTGGCGGCGTACCCCTTCTCGACAAGAATGCGCGCGAAGTGCGGCCGCCCGGTGAGCGTCCGCCCACGCGCTTCCACCTCCGCCAGCGTGATGTCCACGCCTCGCTCCCGCAGCGCCGCGGCCAGGCGTTCGTTGCGCGAGCGCCGGTCGGCGCGCTGATCGTCGAGCCAGGCTTGAAACGCCTGCGAAGACTCGCCCGAAGGAAAGTAAACCAGCACATGAGCAAAACGCGGTTGCGCGAAGCCATCGAGAAATAGCCGCGAATTCAGTTCAATGCCGCGCACCAGATCCAGTCCGGCCGCGCGCGCGACAGGCAAAGCAACCTCGTACCCTTCGAAGGTGTCGTGATCGGTAATCGCCAGCGCGGCTAAACCGCTGCGCTGCGCAAGCGCGACCAACTCAGCGGGCGTGAAAGTGCCGTCCGAGGCATTGGTGTGCGAATGCAGATCGATGGGGCCGGGCACTAGCGGTTCTTCAACTCCGCGTAAGTTTGGAAAACGAAGACTTGTCCGCAGGTGCGCACCACGAGCCGGCCGGGACCGAGCGATTTTTCTTTGGCGCGATTCTCAAAGAAGACCGCGCCGTCCGTGCTGTCGCTTGGCTTCAACTTTATAGGGATCAAGGTAATGGCGGAAGCCGCCGCGGCAGCCTTGAACTCCTTGTTGACGAACATCGCCATGGCCGCTTGGCGGCGCTTCTCATAGCCGTTCGTAGAGCGGAAATTTTGCAGCCCATAGATACTGTCTTCGTATAACAATTGCAGCTTTATCACATCGTTGCGGCTGGCTTTGGCCAGTAACGATTCCACCACGTAATCCGCCGAAACGGACGAAAGTACGGCGCCATCCTGGCGAATGAAGGTGAAGTCGGAGGGCTTCACGGTCCAGGAAACGAGCGAGCCATTGGTGATGGTGATTTGGATGATGTTGAAATCCTTGATATGCGGCGGCAAGTGGGCGAACATCACCGTTATGCCCTCATGCGTCAAGGCCTCATATGCCATGCCGTGCGATTCAAATTCGGTAGGTGTTTGCGGGGCGAGAGTGGCGGCATCGGGCGGCGCGGCGGTTCCTGGATTTTGCGCAAAAGCCTCGGACACAAGCGCGAGCGACAAAAAGATTAAAAGCGCAAAGAGCGCGGTTGCGCGCCGCCAAACAGGAGAGAAACTCGCCAGCTCTTTGGGTGGCGCGCTTGATTCCGCGCCCGTTTTGCGCGTGCTTCTTAAAAGACCCATCTACATAATAGATGGTACGCCGAGGGCTTCCGGTTACCGCGGCGTGCGAGCCGCTGGGCGTTTCGCCTTGAGCTTCTCGAATTCGGCGCGGAACGTTTGGTTCGCCGGATATTGCTCCGTAAGCTGCGCCAGCAGTTCCTCCGTCTTGTCTTCTCTTTTTTCCCGGAGATAGAACATGGCTAGCAGGAGCTGCGCAAACGGTTTTAGATAGCGGCCCGATTGCGCGGCAATCCACAGATCGCTCAGCCCTTGCTCACGCGTGCCGGTGACCTCGTCCAGGCTCATCGGCCAGCGCAGGTAAAAAGGTAAGTTGGCCACCAAGTATTCCGTAAAACCCTTTGTCAGATAGGCGTCGTAGGCGGAGGGATCCGCCTTCAGCAACCGCTTGGCGTAGGCGTTCGACTCGCGGATAAACGCATAGCTCTCACGCCACTTATGCTCAACCAGCGCCAGATAATCCCGCTGAACGCCGGCCACAATGCATATAGCCAGCAGCGCATTGGCATCCTCAGGCTGCGCCAGCAAGCGGACGCGCGCAGAGTTGCGAGTCAGCCTTACGGCCTCATTCATGACCGCTGCCGCAAGCCGGTCAGGCTGGTATTCAACGCCCCGCCGCGCGCCGCGGTTTTCGCTGAGAAGGTCACCTCTTAAGGCGCCGGAGCGTTCCAATTCCGCGAACAGATAGGTGGCCGCCTTCATGGCGTAGGGCAATGGATCTTGCGGATGATTTTCCGAATAGCCGCTGAGCGTTTGACGGCTCGCCTCAAAGCGCGACTCGTAGATATCGTTGACCGCCGTTTGCAGTGTCTCATTCACCTCCGCGAAGACGCAACTACCGCAGAGGGCACAAAGAAAAATGAGTTGCCTCACTCGCGGCTAGCCGATAGTTTAGCCGTGAGATACCAACACAGGACGCCGCGCGGCTGCGCGCCAAACGCTTCCACATCAATGCGCATGATGGCGCCTTTCTTGAAATCCACCCGCAGGTTTGGCGCGCCCAGCAGGAACGCGGCCAGATAGTCGAAGAGAGGATTGTGGCCCACCAGCATCAGCGCTGGCTCGCCCTTATGCGCTCTGATTTCTTCCCAAACCTGTTCCGCGTTCGCCGCGGGCGCCAGCGCTTTGGTTTTGACGATTTCGCCGCGATAGCCCAGAACCTCCTTGGCGATTTCGGCGGTCTGCACGGCGCGCTTCAAGTGGCTGGCGAATATCACGCTCGGCTTGACGCGCGCTTCGGCGACGGCTTTCAGCACATGCCGCAGCTTTTTTCGGCCGTCGGAGGTCAGCGCGCGGTCCGCGTCCGTCAATCCCGGCCGGACTTCCTCGGCAATTCCGTGTCGTAATAAATACAAGTGCATACAACGAAGGTTTCGCCTTTCATTCTGTCATACTGGTGCGTTCATGCAGGAACGCTTACTCCTCTATGTGGCCATAGCGGCGGCGGCCCTGATTCACGTTTCCATCGCGGCTAGCCAGATCTTCTTGGGTTTGGGGATGGTGCTCTTGCTGGTGTTCCGGCGTAAGCTCGAATTCCCGCGCATCTGGGTTCCTCTGGCGCTCTTCTTCGGCTGGACCATCCTGGCCGACGCCTGTTCGCCCGACCCCTGGGGCGGCCGAGCGCAAATCCGCAAGTTCTTCGTATTCTTGTTCATCCCGCTCATGTACGCGGTTTTCTCGCGCCATTTTGCGAAAGTCTATTGCCTGGTGGCGGCTTGGGCGGTGGTGGCCACGGCTTCCGGGCTGTGGGGCTTAGTGCAGTTCGTGCTCAAATATCAGCACGCGCGGCAAACCGGTCAGGATTTCTATCTTTCCTATGTGGGCCGCCGCATCACCGGCTTTGAAAGCCACTGGATGACGTTTGGCGCACTGCAACTCAGTGTGCTGTCCGTTCTGCTTGCTCAATATTTCTTCTCCAGCCGCCGGCTTCCCACCTGGGCCTACTTGAGCACTGTCATCTTGAGCGCCGCTATCGTGCTCGGTTGGACGCGAAGCATTTGGCTGGCCACCATTCCGGCGGTGCTTTACCTAGTTTGGTTCTGGCGGCCGAAAATGGTTTTCGCCGTTCCCGTCTTGCTCGCCGGAGCGGTGATGGTTGCGCCGCACAGCACGCGTGATCGGCTCACGTCCCTGTTCCAACCGCACGGCGACACCGATTCCAACCGCCATCGCGTTGTCACCTTCCGGACCGGAGTCGAAATGATCAAGGCGCATCCACTTCTTGGCATCGGCCCCGAAGAAATCGCCCGCAACTTTGACGCCTACGTGCCCAAAGACATGGTGCGCCCGCTGCCCACTGGCTACTACGGCCATCTGCACAACATCTATGTGCAGTACGCCGCTGAGCGCGGCATTCCGGCGCTGTTCTTTATCCTGTCGCTCATCGGCATGACCGTTTGGGATTGCTTCGGCGGTATCCTGCGCTCTGCCCGGCCTTCGCAAGAACTTTTCGTTCTGCATGCCGTTGTCGCTGTTACGATTGGCATTCTTGTCGGCGGCATTTTTGAATACAATCTGGGCGACAGCGAAGTGCTGATGATGTTCACCAGCGTGGTGGGTCTTGCTTATGCCGCTTTGTCCGCCAAGGCCGAAACCGTGGCAAAGTGAGGCGGCTCCGCTTCGCGATGCACAATTGCCGTCTGCACGTTGCGAAAGCCGCTCTTCTTTAAGAAGCTGCGCAGTTCCAACTCCGTGAAGCCCAGCCAGACGTCGGCGTACATCTCGCGCGCTTCCTCAAACTGGTGCCGCATGAGCTCGAGGATCGCGATGCGCCCGCCGGGCCTGACGATGCGAAATGCTTCCGCCACCGCCTTCTCCGGATGAATGGCGTGATGCAGCGACTGGCTGAAGAAAGCCATGTCCACCGCGCCGTCTGCAATGGGCACAGATTCCAAATCGCCTAGCCGGTATTCCAGGTTGCGCAAGCGGTGCGTCCGGGCGAGCTTCGCGCCGAATTCCACCATCTTCTCGGAATTGTCTATGGCGATGACCTGCTTCGCCCGCAGCGCCAGCAACTGGGAAAACGTCCCCTCGCCGGCCCCCAGATCCGCGATCACCATTGGCGGCATAAGGCGTAGTAGCACTTCGGCCAATCCTTCCCAGGAGCGGCCCGGTAAGTATTCGCGGCCAAACTTTCCGGCGAGCGAATCGAAATAAAGGCGCATTTTGTCGCGGCGCCTGCCGATAACCAATTTGAGGGAAGTGCGATCCTGCTCCGCTTCGGGAATATCGGCGACCGCTTGCCGCAAAACACCCAGCAGTTGGCCAAGAGTCTTTCCGTCTCGGCCAGCCGCCGCTTTCAGGCGGTAGAAAATATTCTTGCCCGTGCGGCGGTCTTCCACTAAGCCGGCTTGTTTGAGTTGAGACAACTGCGTCGAAATCTGACTCTGTCCGCGGGCGAGTATCTCCTGCAACTCCG